>Ga0299914_10000101_pt1 | contig 48052 bp, 46 predicted proteins | sample RVTome_10_FD_201361 | JGI IMG/M metagenome (GOLD analysis project Ga0299914, IMG submission 201361) | Soil microbial communities from uranium-contaminated site in the Upper Colorado River Basin, Wyoming, United States - RVT153D57 (version 2) ... | reverse complement strand
TTGCTTCGCTCCGCCTCATGGACAAGCCGCCTCAAAAACGGCGGGATTCGGCTTTGCTTCGCTCCGCCTCATGGACAAGCCGCCTCAAAAACGGCGGGATTCGGCTTTGCTTCGCTCCGCCTCATGGACAAGCCGCCTCAAAAACGGCGGGATTCGGCTTTGCTTCGCTCCGCCTCATGGGCCGGGCGGGACGTCCGTGGGTGCGCATTCACCGGTCAGCTCGCCGTCGGCGAGGAACGGATGGTCCTCGGGCGCCGGCCAGCCGAGGTTCGCCTGGGTCGCGCCGCCCGGGCAGCGGACGAACGGGCCGGTGCCGAGCGCCGGGTAGTCCGCGTAGATCTGGGCGATCCCGATCGGATCGAGCTGCTCGGAGACCGAGTCCCAGTCGAACAGGTTCGAGCCCGCCCCCTGCGCGCGGATGTAGTGGCCGTTGAAGTCGTAGTACCCGGCGCCCGAGCCCAGCTTCGAGAGCACCGCGACCAGGTCGGGCGAGTACGGGCGGGCGAACTCGAAGATGTGCTGGGAGTCGTCGAGGGCGGTGACGGTGCGCGGCACCGCGCTCCGCGCCGATTTCTGCGCCTTCGGAAGGTCGCGCAAGGCGTCCGTGAGATCGTTCGTCTTGCCGCTGCGGCTGATCGCCGTCCGCAGGTTCCCGAGCACCGGGATCGCGTCCCGCGCGACGGGACGCAGGTCGCGGAGGAATCCCGGGAGATCCGGGGCGACGTCCCCGAGATCGGCGATCAGCGGATCGAGGTCGTCGAGGGCGGCGCGCAGGTTGACGAACGTCGTGTTCGCCTGCCGCATCGTCGGCGGCAGCGCCCCGAGCGCCTGGTCGAACGACTCGTTCTCGGCAGCGACGGCACCCAGTGCCTCGTTCGCGTTCTGGGTCAGCGCCGACAGATCCTCGCGCCGCTGGGCGAGGGTGCCGAAGACCCGGCCGCCCTCGACGAGGAACCGGCTCAGGGCCCGCTGGTCGGAGTTGAGCTCGGCGAGCAGGCGTTCGCCCGCCTGGAGGCTGGGAGCGAAGTACTTGTAGGTCCGCCGCGCCGCGGCGGAGTTGCCCGTGTAGACCGTGGCCTGGCCCTGGATGAAGTTCTGGAGCGCCGCGCGAGTGCGGCGATCGAAAGTGTTGAACAGCTGGTCGAGATCGACCGGTGACGTGGTCTCGTCGGCAGCCAGCGTCGCGCCCTCGGGCAGCTCGTCGTCCGGGTCCGGGCCCATCTGCAGGGCGATGTAGCGGTTGGCAATGCCCGACAGCGAGGTCAGGCGGATCTGGGCCGTGGTCCCGGTCAGCAGCGGCCGATCGAGGGTGACCTCGACCTCGGCCTGGGAGTTGTCGGTGAGGTCGATCGAGTCGATCGTGCCCACCGCCTGGCCCGCGACCGCCACCTCGTTGCCCGGCACGAGCTGGCCGCCGGTCTCGAACAGGAGCTTGTAGCGGTAGCCGTCGCCGTTCGAGAACAGCGTCACGACGACCAGCGCCACTCCGGCCACCAGGGCGAGGAGTGCTATGACGCGGGCTACGGCGCCTCCCTTCTGGCCTGTTCGGCTATTCGCACGAGCCTGCTGCCCGAGCTCCAAGGAACGTGTTCCTTTCGTTCCGCGCCGGCTACGCGGATCCCTGAATCGGGCGCCGCCCCGGTCTCGATTCTCCTCGCGAGGCATCGTATCCGCGCCCGAAGCGGCGAACCATCGGTTTTCTACTGATAGGCAAGCGGGCTTAACCCAGCCCTAAACGAGCGCGCCAGGCCTATTCGCGAGGCTCGCGGCCGGTCAGCGCCGTATAGAGATCGTTGGCGCGGGTCCCGGTCAGCGCTGCCACGACGCTGGCGGCCGCCCGCGGCCGCGCGCCGGACTGGACCAGGCGGCGGAGCGCGTCGACCGCGAAGGCGATATCCGGCGCCGAGGCCGTCCGGCCGGCGGCGGGCCCGATCACCACCACGATCTCGCCCTTGACTTCGGAGCGGAACCGGCGGGCGAGCTCGGCCAGCGTGCCTCGGATGATCTCCTCGTGCATCTTCGTCAGCTCGCGGCAGACGGCGGCGGGCCGGTCGGGGGCCAGCGCCGCGAGCGCCGCCAGCGAGTCCGGGAGGCGGCGTGGCGACTCGAAGGCGACCACGGTCTCGCCGCCGCCCAGCACCCGCTCCAGCTCACCGGCGCGGCGTGGAAGGAAGCCCTCGAAGCGCCAGCGGTCGGTCGGCAGGCCGGATGCCACGAGCGCCGTGGTGACCGCGGACGGCCCGGGCAGGACCTCGATCTCCAGCCCGCGGTCGATGCAGGCCTGGATCAGCCGGAAGCCGGGGTCGGAGATCGCCGGCGTGCCGGCGTCGGAAATCAGCGCCACCTTGGCCCCGCGCTCGATCGCCTGCGCGAGCTGGCGGGCGCGCTCGGCCTCGTTGCCCTCGTGGTTGGAGACGAGGCGCGGCCTGGGGAGATCGAGACGCTCGTACAGGAGCCCGGTCCGGCGCGTGTCCTCGCAGGCGACCACGTCGGCCTCGGCCAGCGCCCGGCGAGCGCGGTCGCTCAGGTCCTCGAGATTCCCGATCGGGGTCGGGCACACCGTCAGCCGGCCGGGCATCAGTGAACTCCCTGAAGCGTTTCGAGCGCCATCGTCGCGGCGCCGATCATGCCTGCTTCGGGGCCGAGCTCGGCGGCCACCACCGGCGTCTGGTTCATCGGTGGCAGGGCCCGCGAGCGGAGCTCCTCGCGGGCGGGGCCGAGCAGCAGCTCGCCGGCCGCCATCACGCCGCCGCCGACGACGATCACGTCGGGCTCGAACGTGTTCGCGAGCCCGCTCATCGCCACGCCGATCCGCCGGCCGATCAGTGCCACCGTGTCGCGGGCGACCTCGTCGCCGGCGAGCGCCGCGCTCGTCGCCGCCCGCCCGTCGACAGTCTCGCCCGCGGCCAGCAGGCGCCCCAGCGCCGAGTCCGGATTGCGCTCGGCGGCAGCGCGTGCCTCGCGGCCCAGCGCGGTGCCCGAGGCGACGGCCTCGACGCAGCCGTGGTTCGGGCAGTTGCCCTGGCAGCGCGGACCGTCGGCGTCGATGACGATGTGACCCAGCTCCGCCCCGGCGCCGGTCGACCCGCGGTAGACCTGGCCGTCGAGGATCAGCCCGCCGCCGATGCCGGTGCCGATCGTGAGCAGGACGGCATTGCGCGTACCCCGGGCCGCGCCCCAGCGGTGCTCGGCGAGCGCCGCGACGTTGGCGTCGTTGTCGATCTCGACCGGCAGGCCGAGCCGCTCGGTCATCAGGTCGCGGATCGGCATGTCGACGATCGGCAGGTTGACCGCGCTGATCGCCACCCCCCGCTCGCGGTCGATCGTGCACGGGATCCCCAGGCCGATCGATTGCGCCGCGGGGCGCGCCGCGAGCGCGGCGCGCAGCTCCGCCTCGAGCGTGTCGAGCAGCTCGTCGGAGGTCAGGCCGGCGCTGTGCGCCTCGGAGCGATGGTGGACCACGGGGCCGGCGCCGACCACCCCGACCAGCATCTTCGTACCGCCCAGGTCGACCCCGACCGCCTCGCCCTCGGATGAAGGTTCCACGCCCATCAGCGAGTATTTCTAGTGAATGGCCCCCAACGACGAGGGGAGCCGCCCCGAGCCGCCGGACTACAAGGTCTACCGCTCGCGGCGCCGCTTCAGCCCCCCAGACCTCGATTCACTGCGTGAAAAGGCCCGCGGCAAGCGCGCCGAGCGCGCTCCGAAGCCGGCTCGCGGCGACCGCGCGCCCAAGCGCGAGCGCGCGGGCCGGCCCTGGCTGAAGTGGGTCGGCTTCGCCGCGCTCGGCTGGCTGCTGCTGAGCTTCGTCGCGTTCGCCGTCTCGGCGACGATCCAGAAGTCGAAGCTCGCGGACATGGGCGAGACGCTGTCGAGCAACCCGCTCATGGCCGTCTTCGCCCAGAACATCCTGGTCCTCGGGACCGACGTGCGGGACACCGAGTTCGCGTCGGCCGAGGCGGAGTCCGAGGAGTGCGTGGAGGCGGCGGCCACCGGTGAGGCGACGCTCGACTGCGCGACCGGCGCGCGGGCCGACTCGATCATGGTCCTGCGAGCGGGCGGCGGCGCGTTCGAGAAGCTCTCGATCCCGCGCGACACGCTGGCCGCGATCCCCGAGTTCGGCAACGACAAGATCAACGCCGCCTACCGCTTCGGCGGCGCCCCGCTGATGGTCGAGACCGTCGAGCAGCTGCTCGGCATCGAGATCAACCACGTCGCGATCGTGGACTTCGCCGGGTTCCGCGACCTGATCGACTCGCTCGGCGGCATCGACGTCGAGCTCGATCGCCCGGTCTGCAACGAGATCTCGGGCGGGACGTTCAAGATCAACTTCAAGGAGGGCGAGGTCCACCTGAACGGCGAGAAGGCTCTCGCCCTGGCCCGGACCCGTACGTCGAGCTGCGGGCCGCCGATCAACGACCTCGACCGGACCCAGTTCCAGCAGCTGATCATCCAAGGGATGAAGGACCGGCTCACTGACCCGCTGCGGATCCCGATCAACTTCCTCAAGGGCCCGTTGATCGGCTGGAACGCACCGAAGGCGTTCGTCAGCGACATGGGAGCGTTCGCCATGCCGCAGTTCGTGTTCGCCGCCGCGATCGGCGGCAGCTCGGATACGGCCGTCCTCGAGCCGCTCGACGTCGCCGCCAACCCCCTGATCGTGCCGGTCGAGAACTGCGTCGAGGCCGTGCGCACGCTCACCGGCGAGCCGCCCTCCAGCGACCCCGTCTGCAGCCCGGCGGGGTAGCGACGTGCTCCGCCGGCTCGCCGACGCGGAGTGAGACCGGCCGGTCAGTCGCCGGAGCCCGACGACTTGTCCGCGTCCTTCGACGAGCCCGAGTCGGACGAGCTCTTCTCGGAGGACCCCGACGAGCTCGCGCCGCCGTCGCTCGCGGCCGCCTGCTTCGCGCCCTTGCGGGCGTAGTCGGTGGTGTAGAAGCCCGACCCCTTGAAGTGCACCGCGGGGGCGCTCAGCACGCGCTCGCAATCGGCGCCGCATTCGACGCACTCGGTCACCGGATCCTCCGACATCGACTGGAAGACGTCGAAGGTGTGGCCGTTGGCGCAGCGGTACTCGTAGATCGGCATAGGCGGGCGATTATCGCAACCGGCGCGCGCGCGACGGGTAGCCTCACGGGCTTGATGAGCGACGAATGTCGCGAAAGCAAGGTTGCCCCCCTGGCATGGGTTGGTTGTTCATGACCGACCAGGCCCAGGCGGAGACCGGCGTCACGATGGAGGAGATCGTTGCCCTCTGCAAGCGGCGCGGCTTCGTGTTCCCGTCCTCGGAGATCTACGGCGGCCTGGGCTCGACGTACGACTACGGCCACTACGGCGTGCTGCTCAAGCAGAACGTGAAAGGCGAGTGGTGGCGCTCGATGCTCCAGGAGCGCGACGACATCGTCGCGCTCGACTCGGCGATCCTCCAGCACCCGCGCGTGTGGGAGGCGTCCGGTCACCTCGCGGGTTTCACCGACCCGATGGTCGACTGCAAGACCTGCAAGCTGCGCTTTCGCGCCGACAAGCTCGAGGACGCGGCGTGCGGGCGCAAGCCCTCGAAGCACCCGGGCGAGGGCCCGGACTGCGAGCTGACCGACTCGCGCGAGTTCAACCTGATGTTCGAGACCACCGTCGGGCCGGTCAAGGACTCGGGCTCGGTCGCCTACCTGCGGCCCGAGACGGCGCAGGGCATCTTCATCAACTTCAAGAACGTCCTGCAGTTCGCGCGCCGCAAGCCGCCGTTCGGGATCGCCCAGGTCGGGAAGTCGTTCCGGAACGAGATCACGCCCGGGAACTTCATCTTTCGGACGCGGGAGTTCGAGCAGATGGAGATGGAGTTCTTCGTGGCGCCCGCCGAGGCGGACAAGTGGTTCGAGCACTGGTGCGAGGCGCGCTTCGGGTGGTACACGGCGCTTGGGATCCGGCCCGACATGCTGCGCCTGCGCGCGCATGAGGCGGACGAGCTCTCGCACTACTCGTCGAACACCTCCGACGTCGAGTACCTGTTCCCGATCGGCTGGTCGGAGCTCGAGGGAATCGCCAACCGCGGGGACTTCGACCTGACGCAGCACGCCAAGTTCTCCGGTGAGAAACTCGAGTACTTCGACCAGCAGACCGGCGAGCGCTACGTCCCGCACGTGATCGAGCCGGCGGCGGGCGCCGACCGGGCGGCGCTCGCGTTCCTGGTCGACGCGTACGACGTCGAGGAGGTGGAGGGCCGCAAGCGCACGGTGCTGCGGCTCCATCCGAAGCTGGCACCCGTCAAGGTGGCGGTCCTGCCGCTGGTCTCCCGCGACGGCATGCCCGAGCGCGCCCGCCAGATCTTCGCCCAGCTCCGCCCGCTGATGCAGGCCGAGTTCGACGAGGGCGGGTCGATCGGCAAGCGTTACCGGCGCCAGGATGAGATCGGCACCCCCTGGGGGGTCACGGTCGACGGCCAGACCCTGGAGGACGGCACCGTCACGTTGCGCGACCGCGACTCGCTGGCGCAGGAGCGGGTGCCGGCGGACGAGCTCGGCGCGGTGCTCTCGGCGCGGCTCGCCGAGCCCTGGACTAGCCCGAAGCTCTCGGCCTAGGCGAGCTTGCGGACGACGTCGCCGCGGGTGATCGCGCCCGGCGTGACGACCCGGGTGTTGACGCCCCGGAGCCGGAGCTCCCGGCCCGTTGCGGAGTTGACGAACTTCATCGCGTCCACGCCGAATCGGCGCGAGAACTTGCCGCAGCCGAGGTGCGGGTCCGGCGTCACCTCGAGGACGGCGTCGCCGACCTGAAGGCGCGTGCCGGGCGGGAGGTTCATCTCGCTGATGTCGAGGTCGACGTAGAGCTGGTCGCCGGCCTGCGCCCACCGCTCGCGGTCGTCGCCCGCGGCGACCGCCGCCGCGGCGCGGGCATTCATCACGGTGACCTGCGCGTTCGGGTTTGGCCGACCGTCGCCGCGGCTCGAGCTCGGGCGGCGGTGCCACATGTCGCCGACCAGCCCCTGCTCGAGATCGAGCTCCCCTGCCTCGAGCAACTCGCGCTCGTCCTCGCCCGGGCGCCGCGCGATCAACTCGAGCGTTCCGAGCTCGCCGGGCGCTGTGCGGATATGGTCGAGGCGGGCCTCGAGCTCGCCGATCTCCAGATGCGACACTCCTCGATTATGGCGGGGACTGCCGGCGGCCCCAGCGCTCGCCCTCGCCCAGGCGTTCGAGGCCGAGCCAGTAGAGGCCCATCGCGACCTCGACCACGCTCTCGCGGCGAATCGCGCCCGGATTGGCCAGCCACCAGCCGGCCATGAACTGGATGCCGCCCGCGATCAGGTGGGCGAGGACGGCAGAGGTTTCCTCGACCGCGAGGTCGCCCGGCTGCGGGGGCGGAGCGTCGGCGACCATCATCGAGGCGACGGCGCCGGCGGCCTCCTCGCGCAGACGGTCGAGCGCCTCACCGGCGTCGGGGTCGGAGACGTTGCGGGTCAAGAGGCGCAGCGCCGCCGGCCGCTCCTCGGCGAACTCCAGGAACGCCTCGATCCCGGCGCGCAGCCTGGCCTCGTTCTCGTCGGCCCCCCCGATCGCGCCGACCACGCGGGCGATCAGCTCGTGCACGAAGGTGTCGAGCAGCGCGAGCTGGAGCTCGCGCTTCGAGGAGAAATGCTCGTAGATCAACGCCTTCGAGATCCCGCCGCGCGCGGCGACGTCGTCGAGCGACGCCTCGTTGAAGCCGCGCGCCGAGAAGATCTCGAGTGCGTCGTCGAGGATCGCCGCGCGGCGATCGGGCGCCGACAGCCGGCGCCGCGGAGCGGTCGCTGCTTCCTCCATGCGCTCAGGGTACTAACTGACCGGTGAGTCAGTTACACTCGAAAACCGTAGGCGGAGAGGAGGAGCGAGAATGAGCGTTGCGCAGCAGGACGGGATCCGGGCCGGGTCCACGATCTCCTACGAGGATCTCTACCGGCGCTGGGAGCACAACAACTGGAGCGCGTACGCGATCGACTTCGCCCGCGACCGCGAAGGCTGGGACGGCCTCAGCGACCTGCAGCGCGAGTCGGCGCTCTGGATCTACTCGATGTTCTTCTTCGGGGAGGACTCGGTGGCCGACAACCTCTCCCCCTACATCGACGCGGCGCCGAAGGAGGAGCAGAAGTACTTCCTCGCCACCCAGCAGGTCGACGAGGCCCGCCACGCTGTCTTCTTCCACCGGTTCTTCAAGGAGGTGATCGGCGCCGGCGACGACCTCGCCTCGACCCTGCGATTCACCGAGGGCCAGCTCGGGTGGGGGTACCGCAACGTCTTCGCCCGTCTCGACCGGATGGCCGACGAGCTGCGCCGCGACCGCTCGCTGCCCAAGTTCGCGCAGGCCATCGCCCTCTACCACATGGTCGTCGAGGCGACCCTCGCTCAGCCCGGCCAGCACTTCATCGAGGACTACTTCGCGAAGGCCGGCACGATGCCCGGCTTCAGCGAGGGCATGGAGAACGTCTCGCGCGACGAGCAGCGGCACATCGGCTTCGGCGTCAAGGTGCTGAGCGAGCTGCTGGCCGAATCGGACGAGTGCAGGGCCGCCGTCCACGAGGTGCTGCTCGAGATCATGCCGTACTCGCTGGCGGTGTTCGTGCCGCCCGCGGGGCTCAACCGCGAGTACACCCGCTGCTACGGGTTCGAGATGGAGGACATCTTCGCGTTCGGCATGAAGTCGGTGCTGACCAAGTGGCGGGCGATCGGCTACCCGATGGAGGACATGCCCGGCGTGTTCCCCGTCGACCATTCGCTCGAGCCGAAGGAGATCGCGTCGCGGCAGATCCGGCTGCTCGAGTCGCACGTGATGGGCGAGCCGCATCCCAGTCCGGATTCCTCTCCGGACGTCCAGCGCCTCTACTTCGACGTGATCGCGAACTCGGTCGACACCAGATCGGCGAACGGGACTCCGCTCACGATCCAGTGGGAGTTCGACGACGCCTCGCCCTGGCACGTGGTCGTAGCAAACGGCTCGACCCGGGCCGAGCCGGGCGTCGCGTCGAACCCCGACCTCACCTGGAAGGCGACCTGGGGCGACTGGATCGCGGTCTCCAAGGGCGCCCTCGATCCGCGGAGCGCGATGTTGCGCCGCCGGCTGCGATTCCGAGGCTCGCCCCTGAAGCTGCGGACCTTCTCCCGGCTCCTCCCCCGCCGCCGCTCCAAGCCGCTGCCTTAGATCATTCTCCGCCACCCGGTCCGCGCGGTGGTCGAGGGAGCCGAGGAAGCCAGCCCGGTACCTCGGCCCGGTACCGCTCGTACCGCTCGCCGTAGCGGCTGGCAAGCGTCGGCTCCTCGTAGAGGCGGACGAAGGCGACGAACGCGCCGCCCAGTGCCGCGCCGTAGATCAACAGCCCGGCGCTGCCGAGGATCAGCGCCTGCCCGCCGACGATCGCCAGCACGGCCAGGTACATCGGGTTGCGAACGTGGCGGTAGAGGCCCCCGACCACAAGCGTCTCGGTCGGGGCGACGGGAGCCGGCGTCCCGAGGCCGTCGAGGGCGAACCGGGCGAACGCCCGGAGGAGGACCAGCACCCCGCCCGCTGCCAGCAGCCAGCCGACGGCGCGAAGGACGGTCGGGGGCTCCGCGCTCGCCGCCCAACCGGTGATCAGCGCCGGGACGAGCCCGGCGGCCACCCCCGGAGCGACGATGAGAAACAGCGCCGAGCCTGCGAGCGCCCTCAGCCGGCGCACGCGAACCGGCGACCCAGCCCCGGACACGGGCCGCTAGGCGCGCGCCGGCGCCGGCGCCTGCTTCTCGGGCTCGACCTCGCGCTCGAAACCGAAGTCGGGCAACACGCGGTCGAGCCAGGCGGGGATCCACCAGTTCCACTTGCCCATGACCTGCATCGTCGCGGGCACCAGCACCAGCCGGACCAGGGTCGCGTCGAGCGCGATCGCCACGGCGTTGCCGAGGCCGAGCTCCTTGATCGAGGGGACGCCGGTGAACACGAATACGGCGAAGACCGAGGTCATGATCAGCGCCGCCGACGAGATCGTCGGCGCGCTCGAAGCGAGGCCCTCGGCCACGGCGCGGCGGTTGTCGCCGTGCGCCCGGTAGCGCTCCTTGATCCGCGAGAGCAGGAACACCTCGTAGTCCATGGAGAGGCCGAAGACCACGGCAAGGATCAGGGGCACGTTGATCGTGTCGAGCGCGCCCTCGGATTCGAAGCCGAGGAACCCGTCGAGCCAGCCCCACTGGAAGACCGCGACGAGGACCCCGTACGCCGCGCCGATCGACAGCAGGTTCATGACCACGGCCTTCAGCGGGAGGAGCAGCGACCGCAGCATCACCATCAGCACGATGAACGAGAGGCCGAGGATGAACAGCAGGATCTTCCACATCGAGCTCGAGATCAGCTCGCGGACGTCGACGATCCGTGCCGACTCGCCGCCCGCCTGGACGGTCACGCCCCCGGCCGCGAGGGCGCTCGCCGGGATGATCCGGGAGCGGGCGCGCTCGACGAGCGCGAACGTCTGGTCCGAGTCGCCGGCGCCGCGGGGGAAGACGTCGAGCAGCGCGGAGCGCCCGTCCGGCGACGGCTGCCAGCGGCCCACCGAGGCCACCGCCCGGTCGCGGCCGAGATCCGCGCGCAGCGCGTCGAGCCCGGCGCCGCCACCCGCCGCCGCGGCGGGCGAGCCGAACTCCGCGATCACCCTGATCGGGTCGGCCCCGCCGCCGCTGGCCTCGCTGATCAGCTCGACGCCGACGACGACGTCGTGCTCGTCGGGGAACTGGTCGAGCGCACCGGTTCCCATCTTCATCGAGAGCGCGGGGGTCGCGAGCACCAACAGAAGGCCGGCGCTCAGGGCGATCGAGACGAACGGCCGGCGCATCACGCGCTCCGTCCAGCGATGCCAGAAGGTGGACTCCCGGCCGGCCCGCGTGATCCCCGGGCGCCGCCGCCGCTCGACCGTGCTGCGCCGCAGGAACCGGCTCACCTTCCAGGCGAGGCCGCCGGCCTCGACCCGGTGTCCGAGGAGCGAAATCAGGGTCGGCAGGAGCACAACGGCGGCCACGATCGCGATCGCCACGACGATCATCGCTCCGAGAGCCATCGAGCGAAGCGCCTGGTTGTCGACCATCCAGATGCCCGCCAGCGAGATCACGACCGCGAGCCCGGAGAAGAACACGGACAGCCCGGACGTCGAGAGCGCCGCCGCACGCGCGTCCTCGGCCGGGCGTCCCCTGCGGATCTCCTCTCGGTACCGGGCGAGGACGAAGAGCGAGTAGTCGACCGCGACCCCGATGCCGATCATCGAGGCCATGTTGGTCACGAACACCGACATCTCCATCTGCAGCGATAGGAAGTAGATGACCGCCCCCGTGAGCATCACGGCGACGAAGCCGAGCGCCAGCGGCAGCGCCGCCGCGGCGAGCGAGCCGAAGGCGGCGATCAGGATCAGGGCGACGATCGGGAAACCGGTGATCTCGGCGCTCTCGAGGTCCTCCTTCGAGAGCTCCTGGAGGCCGGCCCACGCCGCGGGCTGCCCGACCAGGTACGGGGTGACGCCTGCGACGGCCTCGCCCGGCGCCACGTCCTCGCGCAGCTCCACGGCGGCGTCGATCTGCTCCGAGACGTTGGCCGTGGCCTGGATCGAGACAACCGCGAGGTCGCCCTCCGCGAGCTGCCGCCGCGCGGCCGCCTCGGCCCGCGCCGCGATCGTCAGATTCTCGACCTCGTCGACCGCCGCTGCCAGGCGATCGACCGCGGCGCTCCGCTGTCCGGCGCTCGCGCCGGGGTCGGCGCGGAGCACGGCGCCGACCGAGTCGCGCCCGGCCTGCTCCGCGTACGCGGCCTGCATCACGTCCTCGACCGCAGCCGACTCCGAACCAGGCACCTCGAAGCCGCCTCCGGTCAGGTTCTCCGTCTGTTTCATCGCGAACGGCAGCGCCGCGGCGATCACGATGAGCCAGGCAATCGCGACCGCGCGACGATGGCGGCCGACGAGGTTCGAAAGCGAGCGGGCTGCTTGTCTCATGGCCTGACGAGGCGGAGCGAGCACCCGACACTAGGCGCGCGCCGGCACGTCCTGCGTGAGATTGCGCACACAGAGGTGCGCCGGCCGACAAGCCGGAGCCGGCGCTAGCGGGCTGTGCGCAAGCTATCGGTCAGCCGCCGGGGCCGCCGTTTGCGGGCGCGGTGGTGGAGGTGTACTCGAACTCCTCCTCGGCCCCGAACAGCCGGTCGAGGACCGCCTTGCGGAGGTCCTCGCTCAGGACCAGGGCGACGACGGCACCGACGATCGCCAGCACCAGCAGCTTCCCGAGCGCCGACCCCCTGCGCTTCTCGCGGCCGCGGAGCCGGTCGGAAGCCTCGCGCAGCGACTCGGCCGCCTCGCGCAGCTCGCGGTGGACCTTCTTGTCGTCCATGAGCGCGCTCGCCGGGCGCTTCTGCTTCTGCAGGCGGCCATAGGCCGAACGACCGGCGTCGTAGGCCTCGCGGATCGAGTCGCGGAGATCCTCGTCCTCGATCAGGCGGCGGACGTACTCGTTCGAGCCCACCGATGAAGCCGCGTGTCGAGCCTTCTGAGCCCGGGTTGAGTTCGCCATGCGCAGTTTCTCCTCCTCAGGTGCAAGCTAGGTGGCTGAGGAGGATATACCCGGTTCGGGGAGCGTGAACGCAGGCGGCGTCACGCCGGGATGGCTGCCTCGAGCGCCTTCCTGATCTCGTCGACGTAATGGAACTCGAGCGCGCCGAGCTCGTGCTGCGGAATCTCGGCGATGTCGCCCTCGTTGCGCGAGGGGACGATGACGCGCTTGATCCCGGCCCGCTGCGCCGCCAATGACTTCGCCTTGAGACCGCCGACCGGCAGCACCTGGCCGGTCAGCGTCACCTCGCCGGTCATCGCGACGTCGGAGGAGACCGGCTTGCCGCTGACCAGCGACGCCAGCGCGGTGGTCATCGCGACGCCCGCGGAGGGGCCGTCCTTCGGCACCGCGCCGGCGGGCACGTGGACGTGGATGTCGTGCTTGGCGAACCAATCGTCGGGCAGGTCGGGAGCGATCCGGCCGACGTTGCGGCGGACGTAGGACAGAGCGGCCTGCGCCGACTCGCGCATGACGTCGCCGAGCTGCCCGGTGATCGTCAGCTTGCCCGTCCCCGGCATCGCCGTCGCCTCGATGAACAGCACGTCGCCGCCGACCGGCGTCCAGGCGAGGCCGGTGGCGACCCCCGCGTCCTTCGTGCGGCGCTTCGATTCGGCGAAGAAGCGGCGGCGCCCGAGCAGCTCGCGGGCGCGCTTCGCCGAGATCGTGACCTTGCCCTTCACCTTGCCCTCGGCGACCTCGCGGGCGATCTTGCGGCAGACGGTGCCGATCTCGCGCTCGAGGTTGCGGACCCCGGCCTCGCGGGTGTACTCGTCGGCGATCGCCTTCAGGGCGGCGTCGGCGAACGAGATCTGGGCGCGCTTCAGGCCGTTCTCCTCGATCTGCCTCGGCACCAGGTAGCGCTTCGCGATGTGGATCTTCTCGTCGAGCGTGTAGCCGGCGAGCTGGATCACCTCCATCCGGTCCCGGAGCGCACCGGGGATCGTGTCCAGCGTGTTGGCCGTGGCGATGAACAGGACCTCGGAAAGGTCGAAGCTGAGATCGAGGTAGTGGTCGCGGAACGAGTCGTTTTGGGCCGGGTCCAGGACCTCGAGCATCGCGCTCGAGGGATCACCGCGGAAGTCGGAGCCCATCTTGTCGATCTCGTCGATCATGAACACGGGGTTGCGGGTGCCGGCGTCACGGAGCGCGCGAACGATCGTCCCCGGCATCGCGCCGATGTAGGTCCGCCGGTGCCCCCGGATCTCGGCCTCGTCGCGGACGCCCCCGACCGAGATGCGCTCGAACTCGCGGCCGAGCGACCGCGCGATCGAGCGGCCGAGGCTGGTCTTGCCGACGCCGGGCGGGCCGACGAAGCAGAGGATCGGGCCATGGGACTCCGGGTTCAGCGACCTCACGGCCAGGTACTCGAGGATCCGGTCCTTGACCTTCTCGAGGTCGTAGTGGTCGGCGTCGAGCACTTCGCGCGCGTGCGCGATGTCGAGGTTGTCCTCCGTCCGCTCCGACCAGGGCAGCTCCAGCAGCCACTCGAGGTAAGTGCGGATCACGCCGTACTCGGCGGCGGCCGGAGGCAGCCGCTCGAGCCGGGAGAGCTCGCGTTCGGCGGCCTTCTCCGCGTGCTCCGGGAGCCCGGCCTGCTCGAGCCGCTCGCGCAGCTCGTTGATCTCGGCCTGCTGCTCGTCGCCCTCGCCGAGCTCCTGCTGGATCGCCTTGAGCTGCTCGCGCAGGAAGTACTCACGCTGGCCCTTGTCGATCTCGGACTGGACCTGCGACTGGATCTTCGACCCGAGCTGGATGACCTCGAGCTCGCGCGCGAGGATCTCGGTCAGCCGCCGCAGGCGCTTGGTGACGTCGACCTCCTCGAGCAGCTCCTGTTTCTCGGCGGTCGAGATCCGCAGAGCGCCGGCGATCAGGTGGGTCAGAGCCGAGGGATCGTCGATGTTCGTGACCGCGAGCTGGAGCTCCTCCGGCAGGTACGGGATCTGCTCGATGATCTCCGAGAAGGAGTTCTGGACGTTGCGCGTGAGCGCCTCGAGCTCGGGCGTCTCGTCGACCTCGTCCGGGAGCGGCTCGATGCGGGCGACGAGGTACGGCTCCTCGGTGACGTAGTCGCCCAGTTGCACGCGCTCGCCGGCCTGGACCAGGATCCGGATCGAGCCGTCGGGCACCTTCAGCATCCGCGCCACGAAGCCGGTGACACCGACGTCGTGGAGCTGCTCGGGCCCCGGCTCCTCGAGCTCGGGGTCGCGGGCGGCGACCAGCACCAGCTGGCGCTCGCCCGAGAGAATGTCGTTGACAAGGCGGACCGAGCGCTCCTGCCCGACGGCGAGCGGGGTCAGCGTGTCGGGGTAGGCGACCATGTCGCGCAGCGGCAGCACCGGCAGGGCGCCGGGCAGCGGCTGGTTCTCGCGGCGCACCGCCTCCTCGACGTCGCCGGTATCGATGACTTCAATCGCCATCGGGCTCACCGCCCTCGATCGGCACCCGGGTCGCGACCTGGCCCGTTCGGAGCGGGAGCTCGACGCGGAGCATCCCGTCGTCGTAGCTGGCCTGGGCGCGCTCGGCGACGACGTCGGCGCCGAGCTCGATCACCCGGCGGAAGCCGCCGGCCTCGATCTCGACCTGCTGGTAGACGCGACCCTCGGTTTCCTGGATCGCGCGCTCGCCGGTGACGACGAGGTCGCGCCCGGCGACCTCCAGGTGGACGGAATCGGAGTCGACGCCGGCGAGCTCGATCAGGACCACGGCGCGCGGCTCATCGCGCCCGCAGTAGTAGACGTCGACTCGGGGCGAGAATCCGGCCTGCAGGCGGGAGGAGCGGTGACGGCTCGCCTCCCCGCCCCACGGCTCGCCGATCAGCTCGTCCATCTCGCGCCACATGCGCTCGAAGTTGAGAAACAGATCGCTCTTTCGGTTCACGATCCTGATTTAAGCGAACGGCACTCAAATCTCCCGGCGACGCCCGGGCGGCGCTCGCGCCACCCACCGCAAGCAGGCCCCGCTCAGACCTCGTACGTGGCGCCCTCGGTGGCGACCGCGACCTGAGCGCCGAAGCCCTTCGTGCCCTCGGCCGCCACCCAGCCGGGGTCGAGCTCGTCCGAGACATGCGTGAGGAGCGCCCGGCCGGCGCCCGCGCGGCGCGCGTGCTCACCGGCCTCCGCCGGCGTCAGGTGCCCGCGGATCCCGGTGCGCTCGGGACGCGGCAGCGTCGCTTCGATCACCAGCAGGTCGGTGTCGCGGGCGAACTCGACCAGCGCTTCGTTCGGCCGGCAGTCGGCCCCGAACGTGATCCTCCGACCGGCCGCGTCGGCGACCTCGATCGCAAAGGTCGGGATGTAGTGCGGCACCTCGGCGAAGCGCAGGCCGAGGCCCCCGACCTCGATCCGAGCGGGCTCCTCGTATTCCTCGAGCCGGAACGCGCTCTCGATCAGCGCCTCGTCGCCCCAGGCCGAGCCGACCAAGCGCAGCGTGACGGCGGCGCCCACCGGCGCGATCAGCCGCGGGCGGACGGGGTCGGGAGTCCCCGGCCACCCCGCCACCGGGACCGGCTGCTGCCGCGGCGCCAGCAGCAGGCCGTACGCGAACGGGAACAGGTCGAAGAAGTGGTCCGCGTGCATGTGCGTGAGCGCGAGGGCGTCGACGTCGGTGTACTCGACGTGCTCGCGCAGCTTCCCGAACGCGCCGTTGCCGCAATCGACGACGAGCGCGGTGTCACCGTCCTCGACCAGGTAGCCGCTACAAGCCCCGCCGGCATCCTGCCATGCGGGCGATTTCCCCAGAACGGTGAGCCGCATCGGCCCACTCTAGACGCGCGACAGCGACGATCGGGCCCACCACCACGCCCTGAACGCACCCTGGCGGTGGCGCGCGGGCGCCAGATCCGCACCGACGCGGACGGCGTCGTCGCCCGGATCAGGCGGGCGCCGGCGCTCGCTCGGCCTCGCCCTTCCTGAGCAGCAGCGCCGGCTGGCGCGGGGGGACCAGGCCCTGGGGCGAGTCGGGCCGGAACGTCGAGCACGGGGCGGGGAGGTCGAGTGCGCAGAGCTGGTGACAATGGAAGAAACAGTCGGCGCACGTCGGCTTGCCCTTGCGGCCTCGCCTGCGCTCGCGCTGCGACAGCCCGACGGCGCGCAGGAACTGCTCCTCCCGGTCCTCCAACTCGATCAACTTCTGCCCCTCGGTCTTGAACTCCCGCGCTTCGCACGGCGGCGTCCTCTGCGCCGACGGCGATCATGCCACCGAACGACGAGGCCCGCGAGGGGCGTTCTCGCAAACCGCGCGAAAAAGAAATCGAGCGGCGACGTCTCCTACAATCGGAGAGGATGGCGCACGAGAGAACAGCCCGCCTCAGCGCGTCGCCGCCGCTGTTCAAGTCGCGGTTCCTGGACTTCTTCTCCCGGATCCACCCGGCGGTTCCGGCGCTGATCTTCGTGCCGGTGATCGCAGGCCTCGTCTGGCTGGGGCTCGACCGCGGCGCCGGCGGCATCGAAACCGTCCTGCTGGTGCTCGCCGGCCTGTTGCTCTGGACGCTGGCCGAGTACTGGCTGCACCGCAAGCTCTTCCATTGGGAGCCGGATCATCCAATCGGGTCGCGGATGCACTTCATCATCCACGGCGTCCATCACGACCACCCGAACGACAAGATGCGCCTCGTGATGCCGCCCGGGGCGAGCATCCCGCTCGCACTCCTCTTCTTCGGCGCGTTTTGGCTGGTGTTCGGCTCGCCCACCGCCTACCCGATCTTCGCCGGATTCCTGGTCGGTTATCTGACCTACGACTACATGCATTACTACCTGCACCACTTCGTTCCGACGTCGAAGCTCGGCAAGCGCCTGCGGGAACAGCACATGCGCCACCATTTCCAGGATCACCGCTACGGATACGGCGTCTCCTCACCGCTCTGGGACGTGGTCTTCGGCACCGTCCCGCGCAAGCGGAACCACTGAGTCCCCGGCAAGGGGTTTTCTTCCTACCGTTACAGTAGGAACTGACTCTTAGTATTAGTGTCACCGGAACGGGTGGGCATCCCTTGCTGTTCGGTGACCGACCGGAAGGAATCCGAAGATGACGCCAGCCACTGGAGCGGTCGCCGAAGCCGCCGACCTCCTGCGCGCACGCCTGCGCGAGCTAGACGCCGAGCGCGCGAAGCTCGAGCGGGCGCTCGCCAGCCTCACCGACGGCCGCGAGCGCAAGCGCGGGCCGGGGCGCCCGCGCGGATCCGCCGCGCGGGCGGGCGCCCGCCGCCGGCGTCGCCGCGGCGGCACCCGCGCCGAGCACGCGCTGAAGCTGATCGGCCAGAAGCCCGGGATCACGGCGTCCGAGATCGCGCGCGAGCTGAAGATCAAGCCGAACTACATGTACCGGGTGCTGGCGGATCTGCAGAAGGACGGCAAGGTCCGCAAGGAGGGCCGCGCCTACCACCCGGCGTAGGCGGGTGACGCGCCGAGCGACGGATTTCGGCCCGCTACGGAACGGGAGGCGTCGTTCGGCGGCTGACGGTCAGACGAGCCCGAGGCCGGCTACGGCCTCGCGCTCCTCGTTGAGCTCGGCGACGGTCGCGTCGATGCGCGTCCGCGAGAAGTCGGTGATCTCCAGTCCGTCGACGATCGAGTACTCGCCGTTCGCGCAGCTGCACGGGTGGCCGGAGATGATCCCCTCCCCGACGCCGTAGGAGCCGTCGGCCGGGACGCCCATCGAGACCCAATCGCCGTCCGGCGTGCCGAGCACCCAGTCGTGGACGTGATCGATCGCCGCGTTCGCCGCCGATGCCGCCGACGAGGCGCCGCGCGCGTCGATGATCGCGGCGCCGCGCTTGGCGACGGTCGGGATGAACTCGTCCCCGATCCAGGCCTCGTCGCCCACCGCGGCCCAGGCCGACGAGCCCTTCACCTTGGCGTTCACGAGGTCCGGGTACTGCGTGGTCGAGTGGTTGCCCCAGATGGTCATGTTGGTGACGTCGGAGACCGCGGCGCCGGTCTTGTGGGCGAGCTGAGCGATGGCCCGATTGTGGTCGAGCCGGACCATCGCCGTGAAGCGCTCGTTCGGGACGTCGGGAGCGTTCGCCATCGCGATCAGCGCGTTGGTGTTGGCGGGGTTGCCGACCACCAGGACCTTGACGTCGTCGGCGGCACCGGCGTTGATCGCCTCGCCCTGCGGCTTGAAGATGCCACCGTTCGCCTCGAGCAGGTCGGAGCGCTCCATGCCGGGGCCGCGGGGCCGGGCTCCGACCAGGAGCCCGACGCTGCAGCTGTCGAAGGCGGCGTTCGGGTCGTCGAAGATGTCGATCCCGGCGAGCAGCGGAAACGCACAGTCGTCGAGCTCCATCGCGGTGCCCTCGGCGGCCTTGACCGCGTCGGGGATCTCGAGCAGGTTCAGGTGCACCGGGGTCCCCTCCCCGAGCATCTGGCCGCTGGCGATCCGGAACAGCAGGGCGTAGCCGATCTGCCCGGCGGCGCCGGTGACGGTGACCTTGACGGGGGTTGCCAACTAGTTCATCTCCTTCTGCAGGTTCTCGTCGATTGACGCCAGGAACTCCTGCGTCGTCTGGAACTCCTGGCCGCCGCCAACCAGCAGCGCGAGGTCCTTGGTCATCTTCCCGCTCTCGACCGTCTTGACGCAGACTCGCTCCAGCGTCTCGGCGAACCTCTCGACCTCGGGCGTGCCGTCCATCCGGCCGCGGGCGTGCAGCCCCCGCGTCCAGGCGAAGATCGAGGCGATCGGGTTCGTCGAGGTCGGGTTGCCCTTCTGGTGCTCCCGGAAGTGCCGGGTGACCGTCCCGTGCGCGGCCTCGGCCTCGACCGTCTTGCCGTCGGGCGTCATCAGCACGCTGGTCATCAGCCCGAGCGAGCCGAATCCCTGCGCAACCGTGTCCGACTGGACGTCGCCGTCGTAGTTCTTGCAGGCCCACACGTAGCCGCCCTCCCACTTGAGCGCGGCGGCGACCATGTCGTCGATCAGGCGGTGCTCGTAGGTGATGCCGGCGGCGTCGAAATCGGACTCGAACTCGGCCTCGAAGACCTCCTGGAACAGGTCCTTGAAGCGCCCGTCGTAGGTCTTCAGGATCGTGTTCTTGGTCGACATGTAGACCGGGTAGCCGCGGTCGAGCCCGTAGCGGAGCGAGGCCCGTGCGAAGTCGCGGATCGAAGCGTCGAGGTTGTACATCGCCATCGCCACGCCACCGCCCTGGGGGAAGTCGAACACCTCGAGCTCGAGCGGCTCGGAGCCGTCGTTGGGCGTGAAGCTGAGGACGAGCTTGCCGTCGCCGGGGATCCGCGTGTCGGTGGCGCGGTACTGGTCGCCGAAGGCGTGACGGCCGATGATGATCGGCTTCGTCCAACCCGGCACCAGCCGCGGGATGTTCGAGATCACGATCGGCTCGCGGAAGATGACGCCGCCGAGGATGTTGCGGATCGTGCCGTTCGGCGAGCGGTACATCTCCTTGAGCCCGAACTCCTCCACGCGCGCCTCGTCGGGTGTGATCGTGGCGCACTTGACGCCGACGCCGTGCTCCGAGATCGCGTTCGCGGCGTCGACCGTGATCCGGTCCTCGGTCGCGTCGCGGCTCTCGATCCCGAGGTCGAAGTAAACGAGCTCGAGGTCCAGGTAGGGGAGGATCAATTGGTCCTTGATGAAGGCCCAGATGATCCTGGTCATCTCGTCGCCGTCGAGCTCGACGATCGGGTTGGCGACTTTGATCTTGGGCATCCTGGGTCCTTCTTCGTGATGGGCGTACGGGGGCGCGCGATGGTATCGGGCGCTTCGCGGCGCGGCTCCCGGGGATGTGCGAGATCCCGGCCGTGTGCCGCAGCTGAGCCTGGATCGCGGGTCTGGGAAGATCCGGGCATGACGACGATCCAGACCGGGGCCGGCGGGGCGACCCACGAGGTCCTGAACCAGGCGACCCCGCTCGAGAACCACAACGTGTTCGAGACCGACCGCGTGCTCACCGACGCGCTGCGCCGCGAGGGCGGCGACTGGGCGGAGGAAGCCGCGCACGAGGTCGGCGCCTTCGCCGGCAGCGCCCTGGCCCAGCGCTGGGGGCGCGAGGCCAACGAGAACCCCCCGAAGCTGCGAACCCACGACCGCTTCGGCCATCGGATCGACGAGGTCGAGTTCCACCCGGCCTGGCACGAGTTGATGAAGGCCGGGGTCGGCTTCGGAGTGCACTCGCTTCCCTGGCGCGACCCGCAGCCGGGCGCCCACGTGGCCCGCGCGGCGATGTTCATCTGCTTCGGTCAGGCCGAGGCGGGGGTCGGCTGCCCGATCTCGATGACCTACTCCGCCGTTCCGGCGCTCCGCGGCCAGCCCGAGCTCGCCGCCGAGTGGGAGCCGCGGCTCACGTCCAACGCCTACGACGGCGAGCTGCTGCGCCCTGCCCCCGACAAGGCCGGTGCCCTTTGCGGGATGGCGATGACCGAGAAGCAGGGCGGCTCGGACGTGCGCGCCAACACGACCGCCGCCCGGCCGCTGAACGGCGGCGGCCCCGGCGCCGAGTATGAGCTGACGGGACACAAGTGGTTCATGTCCGCGCCGATGTGCGACATCTTCCTCGTGCTCGCGCAGGCGCCGGGCGGACTCTCCTGCTTCCTCGTCCCGCGGTTCACCCCCGACGGGACCCGCAACGGGCTCCACCTCCAGCGCCTGAAGGACAAGCTCGGCAACCGCTCGAACGCCTCGTCCGAGGTCGAGTTCCGCGGCGCCTGGGGGCGGATGATCGGCGAGGAGGGGCGTGGAGTCCCGACGATCATCGAGATGGTGAACCACACCCGCCTTGACTGCACGCTCGGCGCCGCCACGGGGATGCGCTACGGCGTCGCCCACGCGATCCACCACTGCTCTCAGCGCGCTGCCTTCGGTAGGCCGCTGGTCGAGCAGCCGCTGATGCAGAACGTGTTGGCCGACCTCGCGGTCGAGTCCGAGGCGGCGACGGTGGCGGCGATGCGTCTCGCCCGGACCTACGACGAGGCGGGCGCCGGCGACGAGCAGGCATACGAGCTCCGCCGCCTCGCCAACGCGGTCCTCAAGTACTGGACGACGAAGCGGGCGCCGGCGCACGCCGCCGAGGCCCTCGAATGCTTCGGCGGCAACGGATACGTCGAGGAGTCGAACATGCCGCGCCTCTACCGCGAGTCGCCGCTGAATTCGATCTGGGAGGGCTCTGGGAACGTCCAGTGCCTCGACGTCCTGCGGGGCATCGCGAAGAACCCGGCGGCGATCGACGCGTTCTTCGCGGAGGTCTCAGAGGGCGCGGGCGCCGACGAGCGCCTCGACCGGGCGGCCTCCGAGCTGCGCGAGGAGGTGCGCGACATCGAAGCGATCGAGGCTCGGGCCCGGCGCGTGGTCGAGTGGATGGCACTCGTGCTGCAGGGCTCGCTCCTGGTGCGCTACGGCGACGAGGCGGTGGCCGGTGCCTTCTGCGCCTCGCGGCTCGGCGGCGACGCGGGGCGTGCCTTCGGCACTCTGCCGCCCGACGTCGACTTCGACCGGATCATCCAGCGCCACGCGGCCGCATGAGCCTCAACTCTGAGCGCGTCGTCATCGAGACGTCGGGCGGCGTCGCCGACGTGCGGATGACCCGCGCGGACAAGCACAACGCGCTCGATCCGGAGATGTTCCGGGCGCTGGACGGCGCCCTCGAGGAACTGCGCGGCGCGAGGGGCCTGCGCGCGGTCGTCCTCTCCGGAGAGGGGCCGAGCTTCTGCTCAGGGCTCGACTTCCCCAGCTTCATGCAGGAGGGCCTCGAGATCTCCGAGGCGCTGTTCGCCCACCGCGACGGCGACGCGGCGAACGTCGCACAGCGCGTCACCTACGACTGGCAGCGGCTGCCGGTCCCGGTGATCGCGGCGCTGCACGGCAACTGCATCGGCGGCGGCGCGCAGCTCGCGCTCGGCCCCGACGTCCGTATCGCGGCGCCCGACGTGCGGATCTCGATCCTCGAGATCAAGTACGGGTTGGTCCCTGACATGGGCTTCAGCCAAACGCTGCCCCACCTGGTCGGGCTCGACCTCGCGAAGGAGCTGATCTTCACCGGGCGTTCGGTCGACGGCGCCGAGGCGCTCCGGATCGGCCTGGTGACGCGCCTGGCCGACGACCCGCGGTCCGCCGCCCTCGAGCTCGCGCAGGAGATCGCGGCGCGGTCGCCCGACGCCATCCGGCGCGGCAAGCGGCTGCTCAACGCGGCGGCGTGGGCGCACGCCGAGGAGTCGCTGGCCCTCGAGGAAGCGCTGCAGCGCGAGCTGCTCGGATCGCGGAACCAGATGGCCGCCGTCCAGGCGGCGCTCACCAAGCAGCCGGCCGAGTTCGAGGACCCCGAGTAGCCCAGTTCCCCAGGCGTTAAGGGGGCGGCGGCGGCGCGCCGATGACGAGGCATGGGCTCGGTTGCCGTAAGCGAACAGCACGGGCGTCTGCCGACCCGCGTCTGCGGGGCGATGATGCTGGCCGGCGGCGTGCTGGGCGTGATCTCGGTCCTGATGCCGCCGCGGGCCGCGAACTCGGATGCGGTCGTGCTCGTGCTCGCCGCGATCGCGATCGTGTTCGGCGGGCTGCTGCTGCGCTCGCGCTACACGCTGCCGGAGTGGCTACTCGGCGTCGCCGTCGCCTCGGGCACCGCGCTCGAGGAGCGCGCGATCCTCGAGCTCGCCCGGGCGCGTCGCGACGGCATGCCGCTGAGCCTGGTCGTGATCGACCTCGATGACTTCAAGGAGCACAACGACAGCCGCGGCCACCCGGCCGGCGACGAAGTCCTGCGGTCGGTGGCGAACGGGCTGCGCCGCGAGACCCGGCAGATCGACGCCCTCGCGCGGCTCGGCGGCGACGAGTTCGGCGTGCTACTCCCCGGCACGCCGGCCGCGCAGGCGCTGGTCGTCGCCAACCGGCTCCGCGACCTCGCCTGGGCCGACAACGACGTTCTGATGACGCTCTCGATCGGCGTCGCGACCAGCGACGAGGTCAGCGACTTCGAGCGCCTCTGGAACGCGGCCGACGCCGCGATGTACGAGGCCAAGCGCAGCGGCGGCGACGCCGTGAGGACGACGCCGCCCGGGAGCGCCGGCAACCAGCTGCGCGGCGCCGCCGCCGGCTGACCCCCCTCGCGCCGTACGATCTGACCCATGCCAGCGCGGGCGGCGCTCACGCTTTTCCACGTACGGGGAATCCGGATCGGGGTCGACTACTCCTGGTTCCTCGTCCTGTTCCTGGTCATCATCTGGCTCTCGGACCTGTACTCGGGGTCGGTGAGCACGGGCTCCTCGCCCTACGTGCTGGCGGTGATCACCGCTCTCGGGTTCTTCGGCTCGATCCTCCTGCACGAGCTCGGCCACGCGGTCGTGGCGACCCGCAACGGCATCGGCATCAGCGAGATCACCCTGTGGCTGTTCGGCGGAGTCGCGCGCATGTCGCGCGACAGCGACTCCCCGGGGGTCGAGTTCAGGATCGCCGCGGCCGGGCCGGCGGTCACGCTTCTGATCGCCGCCGCGTGCACGGTGGCGGGCGTGGGCCTGGCCGGCTCGGAGCGGGGCTTCATCGACGCGATGGCCTTCCAGGAGGGCGCCGACGTCTCGGGCCCGCTGGCGGTGGTCGCCTGGCTCGCGTCGATCAACGTGCTCGTGCTCGTCTTCAACCTGATACCCGCGTTCCCCCTCGACGGCGGACGGATCGCGCGGGCGATCGCCTGGCGCTTGACCGGCGACCGCAACCGCGCCACGCGCGTCGCCGCGGCGATGGGACAGGGGTTCGCCTACCTGTTCATCGCGGTCGGCGTCCTGCTCGCGCTGAGCGGCGCGGTCTTCTCCGGAATCTGGATCGCGCTGATCGGCTTCCTGCTCGGCTCGGCGGCGCGCGGGACGGCGGCCCGCACCGAGGTGACGAGCCGGATCGAGGGGATCCGGGTCGCCGACGTGATGGACGCCGAGCCCGTCGCGATCCCGGACGACGCGACGATCGAGCGCGCGCTCGACGAGTTCTTCTTGCGCTATCGCTGGCCGTGGTTCCCGGTGACCGACGCCGCCGAGCGCTTCGTCGGGTTGATCGTCCGAGAATCCGCCGACGCGGTGCCCGAGCCCGTCCGGTCCACCCAGCGGGTGGGCGAGGTATTCGAGGCGGACGCCTCCGGCAGCCTCCGGGTCAGCACCGACGCGCCGCTCGAGTCCCTGCTCGGCAACGACGCGCTCCGGCGCCTCGGCGGGCTCGCCGCGGTCGACGCCGACGGCAGGTTGCGCGGGATCATCACCGCCCAGCAGGTCGGTCGAGCTCTGCGCGAGGCGCTGCAGACCCCGGGGCCGTCCTCGCCCCCGCCGCCTGCGGTCTAGGATCGCGCCAGGGGCTGCGATCGCCGCCGGCAGGATCGCGGCGGAGACCGCCACGGCAGCCTCCCTGAGACGAAACGGGGCTCAGCCGAAGCGGTTCGCGACGCGCACCACCGCGCGGGTGTGGCGACCGACCTCGGCGTCGCCCAGCTCGCCGCCGTCGAGCTCGACGACGAACGCACTGCCGCCGACGCGGTGCTCCTGCCAGCTGGTCGCGGTGCCGCGCAGGTTCTCGCCGCGGCAGCGCTTCAGCGGCATCCGGGCGATCCGGGCGTAGAGCCTCTCCGGCGCCGCCGAGCCCCGGCAGGGCGCCAGCACCTGGCCCCACGGCTGGTGGATCCAGATCGTCACGTCGGGCTCGAGGTTGCGGATCAGTCGCATCGCGGCGCGCGTCTCCGGCTCCGAGGCGGGGCGCGGCCCCTGGTAGTAGCCGCTGCCCGGCGGCTCGTCCGCGCGCCATCGGTAGGGGAAGTTGCGGTTCAGGTCGACGCCGCGCGCGTTGACTCGCCGGTGCGCGGCGACGCCGTCCGGGTTCATCGACTTGACCGTCCACAGGGCCACATCGGTCGCCGGCCGCTTGCGCCGCAACCGCCGGATGATCTCGTGCCCTTCGCGCTCGTCGCCGTGGATCGAGCCGACCACGAGCACCCGGCGCTCGCGGTCGCCGGGGCCGATCCGGATCGCCCGCAGGTCGCGATCCTGGACCGAGTTGCCGAACTCGCGCGGGCCGGGCGCCGCGAGGGCGGCCGACAACGCGGCGCTGATCGCGACGGCAGCGCTGATCGCGGAAACGAGCACACGCCTCATACGACTCGTGATCGTGACGAGGTCCCGTCGCCGGCGCATCGCTGGCCTCGTTGCGCGCCGCGACTGGAACACGCGTACCATTGGCGCCGCCGCTCGTTCCCCCGATCGCCGAGGAGCCCGCATGTCGAAGACCGAGACCGCGTCCGCGCCGACCACCGAGGCCGCCGCCGGCACGAACGGAGCCGGGGCCGGCCTGCCGGTGGTGAACCCCGCGACCGGCGAGGTGGTCGCCCACGTCCCGCAGAGCAGCCCCGACGACGTTCGCGACGCCGTGGCCCGCGCCCGCGCCGCCCAGCCCGCGTGGGAAGGGCTCGGCTTCGACGGGCGGGCGAGGATCCTGAGGCGCGCCCAGAAGTGGACGATCGACAACACCGACCGGATCGCCCGGACGATCGTCTCGGAGACCGGCAAGACGTACGAGGACGCGCTGCTGGCGGAGGTCGCATACGCCGCTTCGGCCTTCGGCTTCTGGGCGAAGCGCGCCAAGAAGTACCTCGCCGACGAGCGAGTCCGGACCTCGAACCCGTTCGTGCTGGGCCGACGGCTGCGGGTGCGCTACGCCCCGGCCGGTGTGATCGGCGTGATCGGCCCCTGGAACTACCCGCTGACGAACTCGTTCGGCGACTGCATCCCGGCTCTGGCGGCCGGCAACTCGGTCGTCCTCAAGCCCGCGAGCCTGACGCCGTTGACCTCCGGGCTGATGCGCGAGGGCCTGCTCGAGAGCGGCCTCCCCGAGGACGTCTACCGGGTCGTCGTCGGTCCGGGAAGCGCGATCGGCAACGCGCTGATCGACGCCGTCGACGGGGTCATGTTCACCGGGTCGACCGAGGTCGGCAAGAAGGTGATGGAGCGCGCTTCCCACACCCTCACCCCGGTGAGCCTCGAGCTGGGAGGCAAAGACCCGATGATCGTGCTGGGCGACGCCGACCTCGAGCGGGCGGCGAACGCGGCCACCTACTACTCGATGCAGAACGGCGGCCAGACCTGCATCTCGGTCGAGCGCGTCTACGTCGAGGAGCCGGTCTACGACGAGTTCGTGGCCAAGCTCGAGGAGAAGATCGGCGCGATCCGCCAGGGCGTCCCGGGCGGCCCCGCCACCGTGGAGATGGGCGCCCTGACCTCGCCCGAGCAGGGCGAGATCGTCGAGCGCCACGTGGCCGACGCCCGCGAAAAGGGAGCCCGGATCCTGGTCGGCGGCGAACGCGGCGACGGCCCGGGCGACTTCTACAAGCCGACCCTGATCGCGGACGCCGACCACTCGATGCTGTGCATGACCGAGGAGACATTCGGCCCGACCCTGCCGGTCATGAAGGTGCGCTCGGCCGACGAGGCGGTGCGACTGGCGAACGACTCGCCCTACGGACTCCAGTCGTCGCTGTGGACGGGCAACGCCCGGCGCGGGCGGGAGCTGGCCCGGCGGCTCGAAGCCGGGGTCGCCTGCGTCAACGACGCCTGCATCAACTACGTGGCGCTCGAGCTGCCGATGGGCGGCTGGAAGGAGTCGGGGATGGGCAGCCGCCACGGTGCCGACGGGATCCGCAAGTACACCCGCAAGCAGACGCTGCTGACCACGCCGGGGCCGCTGGCGATGAAGAGGGAGCTCCACATGTTCCCGTATTCGGAGCGGAACACCGGCCTGATCAGGAGGGCGCTGCGTCTGCTCTACGGGCGCGGGCGCCGCCGCTGATTCCAAGCACAGGCGTCGGATTTCGCGCCACGCGCGTTCAATAGAGTCCGGCGCCGCATGCCCCGTCATGACGTCCTCGTAATCGGAGCCGGCCTCGCCGGCCAGCGCGCAGCCCTCGCCGCCGCCCAGACCGGAGTCAGCGTCGGGATCATCTCCAAGGTCCACCCCGTGCGCTCCCACTCGAACGCGGCGCAGGGCGGGATCAACGCGGCGCTCAACCCGGAGGACACCTGGGAGTCGCACGCCTTCGACACGATCAAGGGCTCCGACTACCTGGGCGACCAGGACGCAATCGAGATCATGTGCCGCGAGGCCCCGGAGGAGATCATCCACCTCGAGCATCTCGGGGTGCCGTTCCACCGCTCCGAGTCGGGGCACCTCGGCACCCGAGCGTTCGGGGGCGCCTCCCAGGCCCGCACCTACTACGTGGCCGACATCACCGGCCAGGCGATCATGCACGTCCTCTACGAGCAGCTGATGAAGCACGAGGCGCAGGTCGACCGCTACGAGGAGTTCTTCACCACCGCGCTCGCCTTGGACGACAGGGGTGAGTGCGTCGGCGCGGTGACCCGCAACGTGCGCGACGGCTCGATGGCGATGTTCGAGGCCAAGAACGTGATCCTGGCCACGGGCGGGAACGGCCAGATCTGGAAGCCGACGACGAACGCCCTGATCTGCACCGCCGACGGCATCGCGATGGCCTACCGAGCCAGGGCGCCGTTGATGGACATGGAGATGATCCAGTACCACCCCACCTGTCTCGCGGGCAAGGGGTTCCTGATCACCGAGGGCGCCCGCGGCGAGGGCGCGCACCTGCTGAACGCGAACGGCGAGCGCTTCATGGAGCGCTACGCGCCGAACAAGATGGAGCTGGCGTCGCGGGACGTGGTCTCGCGCGCCGAGCAGACCGAGATCAACGAGGGCCGTGGCTTCCCCGACGGCACCGTCGCCCTTGACATCACCGTGGTGCCCAAGAAGCGCGTGCACGAGGCACTGCGCGAGATCGTGCTCGTCGGGCGCGACTTCGCCGGCGTCGACATCACCCGCGAGCCGATCCACATCAAGCCCGGGAACCACTACACGATGGGCGGCGTCAAGACGGACATCCACGGCGCGACCGAGATCGCCGGCCTCTACGCCGCCGGCGAATGCGCGTGCGTGTCGGTCCACGGCGGCAACCGCCTCGGGGCGAACTCGCTGCTCGACACGCTGATCTTCGGCCGCCGCGCGGGCGAGCACGCCGCCAACCGCGCCAAGCGCATCGATCACGCGATCCCTTCGCGCGCGATCCTCGCCGACGAGGAGCGCCGGATCGCCGAGATCCTCGGTCGCGAGCGCGGCTCGGGCCGTCGGATCTCCGAGATCAAGCTCGAGCTCGGGCAGACGATGGACCGGCACGTGGCCGTGTTCCGCGAGAAGCAGGGAATGGAGACGGCGCTCGACACCGTGCGGCGCCTGAAGGAGGAGGCGAAGTCCGCCTACATCGACGACCGCGGCACGGTCTTCAACCAGGACGTCCTCGGCGCGATCGAGCTCGGGTTCATGCTCGACTCGGCGGAGTGCACCTGCATCGGGGCCCTGCACCGGGAGGAGAGCCGCGGCGCCCAGTTCCGCACGGACTTCCCGGAGCGAAACGACGACGAGTGGCTCAGACACATCGACCTGAGCCTCAACGGCGAGGGCCCGGAGATCTCATACTCCGATGTGACGATCACGAATTGGCAGCCGATGGAGCGGACTTACTAGCGGCTGGTGGCTGGTAGTTGGTAGAGACTGAGAGATATGGCCGATTACACGCTGAGAGTTCGTAGGCAGAAGCCGGAGGCCGACGAGCGCGGCCCGGCGGGCCCGTACTGGGAGGACTTCCAGGTCGACCTCGAGCCGACCCTGTCGGTGCTCGACGGGCTGCTCCAGGCCAAGGACCGCCAGGACGGCTCGCTCGGCGTGCGCTGCTCGTGCCGCGCCGCGATCTGCGGATCGTGTGGCGTCAAAGTGAACGGCCAGTCGACCCTCGCGTGCAAGACGCAGCTCGGCGAGGCGCTGGACGAGGCGAACCGGGGAGGCGATGGACCGGCTAAGCCGATCGTCGTCGAGCCGATGGGCAACATGCCCGTGATCAAGGACCTGGTGACGGACATGGAGTCCACCCACTGGGCCAAGGTCCGCCGGGTCACGCCGTGGCTGCTCGACGACGGCGATCCGCCCGAGCGCGAGCGGGTGGTCGAGCACGAGGCAATGGTCGACATCACCCAGACGATCTCGTGCATCCAGTGCGGCGCCTGCGTCTCCGCGTGTCTCTCGATGGAGGCCGACCCCGACTTCATCGGCCCGGCCGCGCTGGCGAAGGCGTACAGGTTCGTCGGCGACCCGCGCGACGTCCAGGCCCGCGAGCGCCTCTACGACCTGGCCCAGGACCCGCACGGCATCTACGACTGCACGCACTGCTTCTCGTGCGTCACCGCATGCCCGAAGGGCGTCGCGCCGATGGACCAGATCATGCGGCTGCGGCGGCTCGCGACACACGACCAGGAGATCGACGACCGCAACAACGGCCGCCGGCACGAGGCCGCGTTCACCAGGATCATCGAAAAGAAGGGGACCCTCGACGAATCGCTTCTGCTCCAGGAGTCGTTCGCGCCCGGGGTCAAGGGCAAGCTGATTCCGCGCCCGGCCGCGATCAAGGGCCTGCTCGAGTCGATCCCCACCGCGCTGCGCGGGATCCGCACCGGCAAGATGCGCTCGCTGGCCAAGCTGATCCCCGGCGTCCACAAGAAGCTCCCCGACGGCTCCCAGAAGCGCGTCAAGCAGATCTACGAGCGGGCCGAGGAGTCGCGCTGGCAGCTCAACCTCTACATCACGGGAACCGACGAGGAGGCGGCGGCCGAGGCGGTCGAGCCCGAAGCGGACGAACAGGGGAGCCTCTCATGAAGCTTGCGTATTGGCCCGGGTGCGTGTCCCGGGGGTTCACGACCGAGCTGCACGGCTCGATGGCGCTCGTGGCCGAGGAGCTCGGCATCGAGCTGGTCACACTCGACCGCGCCAACTGCTGCGGGGCCGGCGTGATCGCCGAGCACAATCAGGAGCTCGCCGACACCCTGAACGCCCGGACCTTCGCGCTCGCCCAGCAGACCGGCCTGGCGATGATGAACATCTGCTCGACCTGCCAGGGCGCCCAGTCGGAGTGCCAGGAGCGCCTCGACGCGAACGCCGCCTATCGCAACCACATCAACGAGGCGCTGGCCGGCGAGGGGCTCGAGTACGTGTCCGGCAAGGGCAGCTTCACCAACAAGAACTTCCTCTGGCTGCTGGTCGAGGACATCGGGCTCGACACGCTGCGCGAGAAGGTGAAGCGCCCGCTGTCGGGGCTCCGCGTCGGCCCGTTCTACGGCTGCTACGTACTGCGCCCCAAGACGCGCCTCGGCTACGACGAGCACCCCGAGCGCGACCTCTACCTCGAACAGGTGATCGACGCCGTCGGCGGTCAGGTGGTCGACTACGACGGCTCGCGGAAGTGCTGCGGGTTCCCGGTGATCACGATGAATCGCGAGACCTCACTGACGCAGGCCGGCACTCACGTCGGCGACGCGATCGACTCCGGCGCGGACTGCCTCGTGACCCCGTGCCCGCTGTGCCACCTCAACCTCGACCTCCAGCAGCCGGAGGCCGCGAAGATGGTCGGCCGCGACCTCGGGCTCGCCGTCCTGCACCTGCCGCAGCTGATCGGTCTCGCCATGGGCTTCGAGCCGAAGCAGCTCGGCATGAACCGCCACATCGCCTCGACGGCGGCGGTCTCGGAGCGGCTCGCGGGCGCTACTGTGTAGCGATGATCACGACGGTCGCGGTGGGGACGGACGGCTCGGCAACCGCCGCCGCGGCGCTCGAGATGGCCGCCGACCTCGCCCGCCGCTTCGACGCGCAGCTCGTGCTCCTCAGCGCCTTCGACAGCTCGAAGGCGTCGCGGAAGCCGACCGACCCGGAGGGCGAGTGGTCCTACAACCCCGCCAGCCGGATGCAGGAGATCCTCGATCGCGCGCGGGAGGACCTGGCTCGGGACGGCCTCGACGTCAGCACCCGGATCGACGACGGCGAGCCGGCCGAGGTGCTGGTGCGCCTCGCCGAGGAGTGCGAGGCCGACGTGCTGGTCGTCGGCAACAAGGGCATGAAGCGCCGCGTACTGGGCAGCGTCCCGAACACCGTGACGCACAGGGCGGGCTGCTCGGTGATGGTCGTCAAGACCACCTGAGCCGCGCGAGCCCGCTGCTAACCTGCCGCGCTTGACCCGATGAGCGACTTTGTCGCGAGAGCAGACTTACCCGCCTGGTAAGGCCCCTTGTCTGACGTTTCGAACCATCCCAAGCCGTCGCCCGAGATCGAGCAGCTCGTGCTGTTCGGCCGGACCGACGAGGCCGTCGCCCTCTACGCCAAGCAGGCGGAGGTCGACGATGACACCGCGCGGGCCGTCATCGACGCCCTCGCCGCGGCGTAGCCGTTCTCCTGATCGACCGAAACGCGGGCCTTCGCGCGCTCGTTCTATGCTTGCCGCGGCGCGCCGGGAAGGCTGGTCGGCACTGAGATGACCCCCTGCCCGCCTCCGCCATCACTGTCCGAGGACGATTCGCGCGTCGAGGTGCCGCGGCGTTTCCAGCGACCGTGGCTTCGATCGGAGCGACCGATCCCGCGCAAGGTGGTGCGTCCGGTCGAGCGGTTCCTGAGCGAAGAGGTCGGGAGCGGCAGCCTGCTGCTGGCGGCGGCGCTGATCGCTCTCGTCTGGAGCAACGTCGCGACCGCCTCCTACGACGAGTTCTGGACAACCGCCGTCAGCGTCGAGGTGGGCTCGCTCGGCTTCGACGAGGACCTCCGCCACGTCGTCAACGACCTGCTGATGGCGATCTTCTTCTACGTCGTGGCGCTCGAGGTCAAGCGCGAGGTCATGTTCGGTTCGCTGCGCGAGGCCGCCACCGCCGCCGTGCCGATCGCCGCCGCGCTCGGGACCATGGTGGGCGGCGCCGCCGTCTACGTGGCCGTGAACGTCGACGGCGGCGCCCTCCAGGGTTGGGCGGTCCCGATCGCGACCGACATCGCGTTCGCGCTTGGCGTCCTCGGCATCGCCGGCCGCCGGGCGCCGCCCGAGCTGCGCGCCTTCCTGCTGACCCTGGCGGTGGTCGACGACCTCGGCACGATCACGGTAATCGCCCTGTTCTTCTCCGACGGGCTCTCGCTGGCCTGGCTCGCCGGGGCGGTCGGCGTGGTCGCGGGGATCGTCGTCCTGCAGCGCCTCGGAGTGCGCCACATGGTGGTCTACGTGCTCGCGGCGGGCCTGCTGTGGGTGGCCGTGTTCGAGTCCGGTGTGCACGCGACCATCGCCGGGGTGGTTCTCGGATTCCTGACCCCGGCGGTCGCCTTCCACCGGCGCGAGGACGCCGGTGAGGTGATCGGAACGCAGCTCAAGGAGATCACGAGCGACTCCGAGGTCGAGCTGAGCGAGGCGACGATGTGGGAGACGTCGCGGCTGGCCCGCGAGGCGGTCGCGCCCCTGACCCGGTTGGAGGCGCTGCTGCACCCGTGGAGCGCCTACGCCATCCTTCCGCTCTTCGCCCTCGCGAACGCCGGCATGGACCTGTCCGTCACCCAAATCGAGAACGCGCTCACCAGCCAGGTCGGGCTGGGGATCGTGCTCGGCCTCGTCGTCGGGGCACCGCTCGGCGGGATCGCGCTCGCCTGGGTGCTGGTCCGCCTGACGCCGACGCGTGTGCCCGACGGCCTCGACTGGCCCGCGATCGCCGGGGTCGCACCGCTAAAGGGGATCGGGTTCACGGTGGCAATCTTCATTTCCGTTCTGGCGTTCGACTCCGATGCGCTGCAGGAGCAGGCGAAGCTCGCGATCCTGGTCGGCTCCGTGCTCTCGGCGGTGATCGGTTTGACCGCGCTGTGGGCGCGCGCCAGGCTGCTCGATCGTGCACGGCGATGACGATCGCCGTCGCAACCTTCCTGATCGCCCTCGGGCTGATCGCCTCGGAGCGGCTGCACCGCACGAAGATCGCGCTGCTCGGCGCCGCGATCGTCGTCCTGTTCGTCGGCGAGTACGGCCAGGAGCAGGCGATCGAAGCGGTCGACTTCAACACGATCGGCCTGCTCGCCGGGATGATGATCCTGGTCTATCTGACGCAGCAGAGCGGCGTCTACGACTACATCGCGATCCGGGCGGGCCAGCTCTCGCGGGGCGAGCCGTTGCGGGTCGTCCTGGCGCTCGCCGGGACCACGGCGCTGCTCTCGGCGTTCCTCGACAACCTGACGACGATCCTGCTGATCGTCCCGGTGACGTTCCTGCTCGCCGACGCGCTCGACATCGACCCGATCCCGCTGATCGTGATCGAGGTGATCGCCTCCAACATCGGCGGCACCGCGACCCTGATCGGGGACCCGCCGAACATCATCATCGCCGGCGCCACGGGGCTCTCGTTCAACGAGTTCATCACCAACCTCGCGCCGGTCGTGGTCGTGACCTTCGCGGTCGTGATCACCGGCCTCTACCTCTTCTACCGCCCGCGATTGCAGATCGAGCAGCGCAACCGCGAACTGGTCCGCGACCTGGACGCGCGCGCCTCGATCCGCGACTGGGACGAGCTGCGCCGCACCGTGCCGGTGCTGGTGGGCACCGTCCTCCTGTTCTTCGCCCACCAGGCCCTGCATATCGAGCCGGCGACGGTCGCGTTGACCGGTGCGGCCGTCGGGCTGCTCGTGACCTCGATCTCGCTCGAGGAGGCGCTCTCGAAGATCGAGTGGCCGACCCTGTTCTTCTTCGTCGCGCTGTTCGTGATGGTCGGCGCGCTCGAGGAGACCGGCGCGATCGGGGACGTCGCCGAGGGGGTCAAGGACCTGACCGGCGGCGACCGCACCGCCGAGCTGCTGGGGATCACCTGGATCAGCGGGGTCGGCTCGGCGATCGTCGACAACATCCCGTTCACCACGGCGATGATCCCGGTCGTTTCGGAGCTCCAGGGAGGCGGCGACGACGACGCCTACTGGTGGGCGCTCTCGCTGGGCGCCTGCTTCGGCGGCAACGCGACGCTGATCGCTGCCGCCGCCAACGTCGCCGCCGCCGGGCTCACCGAGCGAGCGGGGCAGCCGATCGGGTTCATGCGGTTCCTGCGAATCGGCGTCCCGGTGACCGTCGTCAGTCTTCTCATCGCATCCGCGTACGTCACCATTAGGTACATAGCGTGAGGAGGTCGGTATGCCCGATTCCATAGTCAAGGCGACCATCCGCGAGATCGAGCCGCTCAGCACCGAGGACACGATCGCGGTCGCGGCCGGCCGGGTCGTCGAGGCCGGGCTGCCGGCGCTGCCGGCGGTCACCACCAAGGGGGAGTTCGCCGGGATCTTCGGCGAGCGGGAGTTCATGCTCGCGCTGTTCCCCGGTTACGTCCGCGAGCTTGCCTCGTCGGCGATGATCAAACGGTCGATCGACGAAGCGATCGAGCGGCGCGAGAGCTGCCGCACCGAGCCGATCGAGCAGTACCTGACGACCGACCACGTGCTGGTCGAGGACGACTACTCGGACACTCAGCTGGCCGAGCTCTTCCTGCACCACCGGGTGCTGATCATCCCGATCGCGACCAACCGCAAGGTGCACGCGCTCGTCACCCGGAACGACTTCTTCCAGGCGCTGTTCCGGCGGCTTTCGGGCGGCGAGCTCTAGCCGCGGCTAGGCGAAGGCCGCGGCCTGCTCCGGAACGCGCACGAGGTCGCGCTCGGCGAGCAGCTCGGCGACCTGCACGGCGTTGGTCGCGGCGCCCTTGCGCAGGTTGTTGCCGACGACCCACAGGTTGAGGCAGCGCTCGTGCGACGGATCGCGCCGGACCCGCCCGACGAAGACCTCGTCGCGGCCGGCGGCGTCGGTGGCGGTCGGATAGATGCCGTCGCCGGGGTTGTCCATCACGACGACGCCCGGTGCCGCAGCCAGCAGCCGGCGACACTCCTCCGGGGAGAGGTCGCGCGCGGTCTGGATGTTCACCGACTCGGAGTGGCCGGTGTGGACGGGCACTCGGGCGCAGGTGGCCGAGATCCGCAACTCGTCCTCCGAGACGCCGAAGATCTTGCGGGTCTCCGCCATCACCTTGCGCTCCTCGGTGGTGTAGTCGTCGCCGTCCTTGAAGGTCTCTACCTGCGGGAGGACATTGAAGGCGATCGGGTGCGGGTAGACGCGCGCCTCCGGCGCCTCGCCGGCGAGTACGGCGCGCGACTGGGAGAGCAGCTCGTCGATCGCGCGCTGGCCGGTGCCCGACACCGCCTGGTAGGTCGAAACGACCAGGCGCTCGATGCCGACCTCGCGTTGGATCGGGGCCAGCGCGACGACCATCTCCATCGTCGTACAGTTCGGGTTGGCGATCAGCCCGCGATGGCCATCCGCGGCGTCGGGGTTGACCTCGGCGACGACCAGGGGCACGTCGTCGTGCATCCGCCAGAAGCTGGTGTTGTCGACGACCACGGCCCCCGCCTCGACGATCCGGGGAGCCCATTCGGAGCTGACCGCGCCGCCGGCCGACGAGAGCACGATGTCGAGACCCTGGATCGACTCGTCCGAGATCTCCCGGACCTGGAGGTCGTCGCCGGCGAACGGCACCCGCTTGCCGGCCGAGCGCTTGGAGGCGAGCGCGACGACCTCGCCGGCCGGGAAGCCGCGCTCCGCCAGCACCGCGAGGATGGTCGAACCGACCGCGCCGGTCGCGCCCAGCACTCCAACCCTGTAGGCGTCGCCCGCCATGGCGACCAGTATGCCGAACGCACGCCGCGATTCCGCCGCGGCGCTACGCGCGGCGCTCGCCCAGCACGAGGACGTACGGCCGCGGCTGGCTGACGCCGCTGTCGGTGCGGAACTGGTCGAAGTACTCGACCCACTCGGCGTGCATCGCCTCGCGCTTGTCCTCGTCGAGCGAATCCACGAGCGTCTTCGTCGGCCCGTACGAGCTCGAGAACAGCTCCCACGTCGCCTCGGCCGAGTCGGCCGGCTGGGGGCAGTCGCCCTCCTCGTAGCGCAGCTCGAACGAGCCGCCGAGCAACTCGTCGAGATGGCCATTGTCGCCCCAGGCGAACGGACTGCCGACCCCCGGCGGGGGCGGCGGCTGGTAGGCCGCCATGACCTTGAAGAACTCGGCAACGCCCTTGCTCGGGTGCCAGGTGAGCAGCCCGAGCCGGCCACCGGGCCTGCAGACCCGAGCGAGCTCGCGCGCGACGGCTCCATGGTCGGGAGCGAACATCACGCCGAACGACGAGGTGACGGTGTCGAAGGAGGCGTCGTTGTAGGGGAGCGCCTCCGCGTCGCCAACGTCGAACGCGACCTCCGCTGCCTGTTTGCCGGCGCGCTCGCGCGCCGTCTCGATCAGGTCCGGCGCGAGGTCGAGCCCGGTGACGTCGGCGCCGCCGAGCGCGGCGCGAATCGCGATCTCGCCGGTCCCGGTCGCGACGTCGAGCCAGCGCTCGCCGGAGCGCGGCTCGAGCGCGCGCATCATGTGGTCGTGCGCGATGGCCAGGTGATCGGAGATCCGCTGGTAGGGGCCGTTTCCCCACATCACGCTCTGCTTCGCCTTGAGCTCCTCGAAGGGCATGTGTCCTCCCGAAATTGGTTGCCCCGATGATTCCACGCGCGGCTCGGGTGTGCAGGATCTAACCCCAGGGGTACTACCCGGCTCGATCGGTAGCGGAGAAGCTTGGACCGATGAGAAAGCTCGCACTCGGACTGGTCGCGGCCTGCGCAACGGTCGCGCTCGTGTCGGTCGCTTTCGGAGCGCCCGGCAAGCTCGACCGCTCATTCAGCGGGAACGGCTGGCGCACGACCGACTTCCTCGGGCACAACGACACCGGGCTCGATGTCGCGGTCCAGGACAACGGCAGGGTGGTCGTTGCCGGGCTCACCCGACTGCGGGGCAGCGAGCGGGACTTTGCCCTTGCGCGGTACCGCCGGAACGGACGTGCGGATCGCTCGTTTAGCTCGGACGGCAAGCTTCACACCGCGCTGAACGACTTCGGAGACGAGCAGGCTGAGAGCATCACGCTCCAGCCCAACGGGAGGCTGCTCGCGGCTGGCGTGACGACCCGCCGTAGTCGCAACTTTGCCGTCGTCAGGTACCGGCGGGACGGCCGACTCGACGACTCGTTCTCGGGCAACGGGAAGAAGGTCACGAACTTCGGCGGCGAGGACACCGCCGCTGACGCGGCGGTGGGCCGGTCCGGGCGGATCGTCGTGGCGGGGACCACGACGACCGGGACGGATGATGACTTCGCCGTCGCGTTGTACAACCAGCGAGGGAAGCTGGCGCGGAAGTTCACCAGCTCGGGCAACGGATCGGTTGAGCTCGGCGACGCGTCGGCCGTGGAATTGCGGCCGAATGGCCGGATCCTGGTCGCGGGCACCGCTGGAATCCCCGGGACGTCAGTCTTCGCCGTCGCCCGGTTTACCCCGGGCGGCCAGCTCGATCCGAGCTTCGGCGAAGCGGGGATCGCCACGTTCGACATTCCCGCGAGGGCACGGGACTTCTTGACGTCGATGGCCGTGCGTAACGGCCGCATTCTGCTCGGCGGGGCGACGCGGACCGGCGACGGGCCCGCGGACTTCGCGCTGGCCCGGCTCAACGCCGGCGGGCACGTCGACACGAGCTTCTCCGACGACGGTTGGACCACCATCGATTTCGGTGGCCACGACGACTACCTGTGGGATCTGACCGTGCAGACCAACGGCAAGGTCGTGGCCGTCGGGGGCACGGCCGGGGACGCTGTGATCGCACGGCTGCGGAAGAACGGTGCGCTCGATCGCTCATTCAGCGGCAACGGCAGGTACGTGCTGCAGAAGCCGGGAGAAGCGCGGAGTTTCCACGGCGTGGCGCTGGCCCCCGATGGCCGGATCGTCGTAGGCGGAACCAAGTTCGTGAGATTCGAGGGGGACCTGCTCGCCGCCAGGTTCCGCGACTAGGACGCCACGGTCGGCCGGTGGACCCCGGTCGGGTCCTCGGGCTTGACCGCGTCCGTTCCGAGATCGAACGCGGTGTGCAGCGCGCGGACAGCGTCGGGCACCTGGTCGGCGGAGATCACGCACGAGATCTTGATCGGCGAGGTGGAGATCATCTCGATGTTGATCGCGTTCGCGCCCAGGGTCTCGAAGACCTTGGCCGCGACGCCCGGATGGCTCTTCATGCCGGCGCCGACGATCGAGACCTTGCCGATCCGCTCGTCCGTGAGGATGCGCTCGCCCGCCTCGAGCTGCTCGATGGCGTCGGTGGCTGCGCGGAGCTCGTCGCGTGAGACCGTGAACGAGAGGTCGGCCTTCTGGTCGTCGCCGATCGGCTCGTTCTGGATGATCATGTCGACGTTCACGTTCGCGGCCGCCAGCGCGCCGAAGATCCGGCCGGCCACGCCGGGCTCGTCGGCGACGCCTGAAACCGTGACCCGGGCCTCGTTCGAGGCGTGGGTGACTGCTGTGACCATCGGGTGTTCCATCGTCACGTCCTCGGGGACGACGAGCGTACCGGGGCCGTCCTCGAACGAGCTGCGACAGTGGATCCGGACGCCGTGGTTGCGCGCGTACTCGACCGAGCGGAGCTGCAGGACACCGGCTCCGGAAGCCGACATCTCGAGCATCTCGTCGAACAGGACCACGGAGAGCTTGCGCGCGTCCGCGCAGATCCGCGGGTCGGCCGTGAACACCCCGGCGACGTCCGTGTAGATCTCGCAGACCGAAGCCCCCAGCGCGGCCGCGAGGGCCACCGCCGTGGTGTCCGACCCGCCGCGCCCGAGGGTCGTGACGTCGCGGCTGTCGCCCGAGACACCCTGGAACCCGGCGACGAGGACGATGCGGTCCTGCTGGAGCGCGTCGCGGATCCGGTCGGCCCGGACCTCGAGGATGCGCGCCTTCGTGTGCGAGGAGTCGGTGACGATCCCTGCCTGCGACCCGGTGAGCGACACCGCCGCGTGGCCCATGTCGTGGATCGCCATCGCGCAGAGCGCGCACGAGATCCGCTCGCCGACCGAGAGCAGCATGTCCATCTCGCGCTCGTACGGCCGGTCGGAGATCTCGAACGCCATATCGACCAGGTCGTCCGTCGTCTTGCCGCGGGCGGAGAGCACGACGACGACCTGGTTGCCCGCCTCGCGCGCGGCGACGATCCGCGTGGCGGCGCGCTTCAGATCGTCGGGGCCGGCAACCGAGGTGCCGCCGAACTTCATCACAACTGTCTCGGACATCGGGACCGCCGAGGATAATCAGGCGATGGAAGCCTCGCGGCCGCGCATATGGCTGCGACGGGGACTCGCCGCGGTGGCCGCCGCCGCCGTGGCGGCCGTCGCATGGTGGATCCTCGTCCGGGACGACTCCGGCGGGGACGGGCGCGCGGCCGGGATCTCGCGCCAGGCCGACGCGGTCGTACGAGGCCTCGACACCGAGCAGCAGGTCGACCAGGTGCTGCTCCTGGGATTCGACGGCACCGACCGGTCGGCGGCGGCCGTCGCCGAGGCGGAGCAGCGCCAGCTCGGGGGGGTTCTGCTCGGGCCTCGGAACGGAGCTTCCCCGGAGCTCCTCGCCGCGATCGCCCGGGCGGGCGCGGCCGGCGGACGGATACCGCCGCTCCTGGTGGCGGCACAGGAGGGCGGGGTCTATCGCGCGTTCCCGGAGCTGCCCCCGGCGGAGCGGGCGATCGACGTCGGCGACACCGCCTCGCCCGAGCGGGCTCAGGCGTGGGCGGAGGAAACGGCCCGCGCGTTGCGGCAGGCGGGCTTTCACCTGAACCTGTTCCCGGTCGCCGACGTGGCGACGCTCGACAGCCCGCTCGGCGGCCGGGCATTCTCGGATGACAGCGTGCTCGCCGCCGAGCTGACAGCGGCGGCGCTGCGCGGCTGCGACGACGCCGGGCTGGCGTGCGCGCCGCTTCACTTCCCGGGCCTGGGCGCCGCCTCCCAGGACACGGCGCAGGGACCCGCGACGGTGAGCCAGGACGCGGCTTCGCTCGACGCCCGCGACATCGAACCGTTCCGCGCAGCGGTGCGGGAGCGGGCGCCGGCGATGGTCGTCTCGGTCGCGCTCTACCCGGCCTACGACGCGGTGACGCCGGCCGCGCTCGCGCCCGACTTGGTCGACGGCGCGCTTCGCGAGCAGCTGCGGTTCCGCGGCGTGGCGATCACCGACGACCTCGGCAGCGGGGCGATCAAGGCGACGTACGAGGTGCCCGAGGCGGCCGTCGCGGCGCTGCGCGCGGGCGCGGACATGGTCCAGATCAGCTCGCCCCGCGACCAGAAGCGCGTTCCGGAGTCGATCCGCGCGGCGGTCGAATCGGGCGAGCTGCCGGCCGCGCGCCTCGCCGAGGCGGCGAGCCGCGTGCTCGAGCTCAAGCGCGCCGTCGGCCTGATCGGAGAGTGACGGACGTCACACACTGATCTATCGCCGCGATATATCGTGGCGATAGATGGAACTCTCGCCCACAGGACGCGTGATCCTCGGGATGGTCGCGGTCGAGCCGCGATCCGGCTACGACATCAAGCGCGTCGTCGACAACTCGACCCGGTTCTTCTGGGCCGCGAGCTACGGCCAGATCTACCCGGAGCTGAAGCGGCTCGCGGAACGGGGCCTGATCGAGCCCGACGCCGAGCCCGAGGGTGGGCGCCGCCGGACGCGCTACCGGATCACGGACGCCGGGCGCGCGGCGCTCGCCGAGTGGATCCGTAACCCCGACCTGGCTCACGAGCTGCGCGACGAGGGGCTGCTGAAGCTGTTCTTCGCCGGGCTGCTCGAGCGCGAGGACGCGATCGCGGTGGTCGAGGCGGCGCGCCGCCGCCACGTCGAGAAGCGGGAGGCGCTGCTGGCGATCGGGCCGCGAGCCGCGGCGACCGAGCGGTTCGGCCCCCTGGCCGTGCTGCGCTACGGCCTGGGCATGAGCGAGTTCGCGATCGACTGGTGCGACGAAACCCTGAAGCAACTGAAGGAGACCGACTGATGCTGGACCGACTCGCGAACCTCACCGGCACCCGTCCGAAGGGCATCGTCGGACTGGCCGTCGCCCTGTTCGCGATCGCGGGCTTCTTCGGGTCGGGCGTCGCCGATCGCCTCGACCCCTACGCCGCCGACGACCCGGACACGGAGAGCGTGATCGCCGAGCAGCGCCTCGAGGACGCCGGCTACCGGGAGACTTCGGCCGTGGTCCTGATCGAGGGAGTCGATCCCGAGACCGGGGGCGGCGCCGAGCGCGTCGAGGACGTCGCGGCGCAGGCGGCCGCGGTCGAAGGCGTTCAGTCGGTCCGCGGGTTCCTCGATACCGACGACCGCGCGTTCGTCTCGCGCGAGGGCGATGCCACCTACCTGGCGGTCACCTTCGGCACGACCGCGGACGACGAGGTTCAGGACGTCGGCGAGGAGCTCGTCGCCGCGCTCGAGGACGAGCCCGGAGTCAGCGTCGGGGGCAACGCAGTCGCCCAGCAGCAGGTCAACGAGAAGGTCGAGTCGGACCTGCAGCGTGCCGAGCTGCTTGCGTTCCCGATCCTGTTCCTGCTCTCCATGCTGTTCTTCCGCAGCCTGGTCGCGGCGGCGCTCCCGCTCTTGATCGGGGCGCTCGCGATCGTCAGCACGATGGCGCTCCTGACGATCGCCAGCGAGCTGACCTCGGTCTCGATCTTCGCGCTCAACCTCGTCACCGGCCTCGGCCTCGGCCTCGCAATCGACTACAGCCTGTTTGTCGTCTCCCGCTACCGCGAGGAGCTCGCCCGCTCGGGGCCCGGCCTGACCGCGCTGCGGCGGACCATGGCCACCGCCGGGCGCACCGTCCTGTTCTCGTCGCTCACCGTCGCGGCCGCGCTCGCGGCGCTCACCGTGTTCCCCCAGAACTTCCTCTACTCGATGGGAATCGGCGGGACCCTGGTCGCGCTGGCCGCGGCGACGATTTCGCTGACCGTGCTGCCGGCGATCCTCGCCCTCCTAGGCACCCGCGTGAACGCGCTCTCCCCCGGCTTCCTGCAGCGCCGGGCGGAGGCCGACTCGCAGGCCGCCAGCGCGGGTTTTTGGTACCGGCTCTCGCGCACTGTGATGCGCTTCCCGGGCCGGATCGCGCTGGCCAGCGCCGCCTTCCTCGTGGCGCTCGGGATCCCGTTCCTCTCGATCGAGTTCACGTCGGTCGACGCCCAGGTGCTGCCGGAGTCGGCAAGCGCCCGGCAGGTCGACTCCACCCTGCGCGCTGACTTCCCGCCGTTCCGCGACACCCCCGTCCAGCTCGCGGTCGAGGGCGACGCCGCCGCCGCCGAGCAGGTCGCCGCCGATGGGGCGGAGCTGCCCGGCGCCGCGGCCGTGAACCCGCCGCAGCGCATCTCCGACGATCTCTGGTCCGTCCAGGTGATCTCCTCCGCCCCGCCGCTCGCCGAGTCGAGCCAGGACCTGGTCGACGAGCTCCGCAGCCTGCCGGAGCCCGCCCTCGTCAGCGGCTTCACGGCCGGCTACGTCGACCTCCAGGACAGCCTCGTGGAGCACCTCCCGCTCGTCCTCGGCCTGGTCGCGGTTGCCACGTTCGTCGTCCTGTTCCTGATGACCGGGTCGGTGGTGTTGCCGCTGAAGCAGCTCGTAATGAACCTGCTCGGGCTGAGCGCGGTGTTCGGGATCCTCGTCCTGATCTTCCAGGACGGGCGGTTCGAGGACCTCCTCGGGTACACCAGCCAGGGCGGGCTCGAATCGACCCAGCCGCTGCTCCTGTTCGCGGTCGCGTTCGGACTCTCGACCGACTACGGCGTGTTCCTGCTCTCGCGGATCAAGGAGGCCCGCGACTCCGGCGCCTCGGACTCCGAGTCGGTCGCGATCGGGCTCGAGCGCACCGGGCGGATCGTCACCGCCGCGGCGCTCCTGTTCTGCATCGCGATCGGCGCGTTCGTCACCTCCGAGATCGTCTTCATCAAGCAGCTCGGGCTCGGCACGGCGCTAGCGGTCCTGATCGACGCGACGATCATCCGGGCCCTCCTGGTGCCGTCGCTGATGGCGATGCTCGGCAAGTGGAACTGGTGGGCGCCCGCGCCGCTGCGGCGGATCCACGCCCGGCTCGGTCTGAGCGAAACCTGAGGCGGCGCCGCGAGGTGCCGCCTCAGCTCAGCGCACGGGCTTCCGGCTGAAGACCTGGTTGTCGAGCCCCGGCAGATTGTCGCCGCTCGCGTCGAAGAACGCGATGCTCGACCTGGCGGCGAGGACCCGGTTGCGCGGCGTGTCGGCACCGTCGCTGGCGGCCTCGCCGGCGTTGCTCTGGCTGATCAACTTGGTGCGATCGCGCTTGCGGTCACGAAGATAGATCTGCGTGAAGTCGCCGGGCAGGTTGCCCGCGTCCGACTCGAAGACGACGTAGCGCCCATCGTTCGAGGGGTATCCGTTCCCGCTGTCGCCGGTCGCCGGATCGCCCGCGGAGGTGCGGCTGACGAGGGCGGTCTTCTTCGCCTTGCGATCGTGCAGGAACGCCTGTTCGAAGCTGCCGTCCGAGCCGGGCAGGTTGTCGGCGTCCGACGTGAAGCCGACGTGTCGGCCGTTGTCTGAGATCAGCGGGTCAAAGCTGTCGCTGTTGGCAGGGACGCCGCTGCTCGACTTGCTGACGAGCCGGGTCTTGCCCTTCTTCAGCAGCCTCACGTAGACCTGGAACTCCCCGGTTCCAAGCGCCCCCGGCAGGTTGTCGGCCTCCGATTCGAACGCCGCGACCCGCCCGTTCGCGGAGATCGCGGCATCGCCCGACGTGGCGTCCCCCGGAGCACCGGCGCTCGTGCGCGAGAGAAGCCTCGTCTTGCCGCGCTTGAGGTCGTGCACGTAAGCCTGTGTCTCCCCGGCCAGCGCTCCTGGCAGGTTGGCCGCGTCCGACTCGAACACGACGAAGCGGCCGTTGGCCGAGATCGACGCATCGAAGCTCTCGTTATCAGCCGGTGTCCCGGCGCTCGTCTTGCTGACTCGCTTCGTCCGTCCCGTCTTGAGGTCCCGGACGTAGACCTGGTCGTCACCGGCCACCCCACCCGGAAGGTTGCCGGCCGCCGACTCGAATACGACGCGTTTACCGTTGGCCGAGACGGATGAGTCCTCGCTCGTGTCGTCCGCCGGCGCGCCGGCCGTGGTCTTCGAGATCAGCTTCACCTTCCCCGTCTGGCGATCGCGGAGGAAGACCTGATCGATCGTCCCGCCCGCGGTCCCCGGAAGGTTCGCGGCGCTTGACCAGAAGGTCGCGTAGCGGCCGTTCGGCGAGACGTCGCCCAGGTCGCTCGAGCCCGAGGCGATGGCCCCGCTCGAGGTCTTGCTCTCGACGGTGGTCCTCGGCTCGCCGCCCGCGAACGTGGTCGCCGCGAACAGGAGCAGGCAGGTACCGGTGGCGGCAAGCGCTCGCTTCATCTGATCTCCCCGATTCTTCGTGGTCTTCGAGTGCGCAAACGTAAGCTCGCGACGTCGGATTGTCAACCTGAGCAGCTATCCGCCGAGCGCGCGCTCCGGCAAGCGAGAGCCGAGCACGAGGCCCCGCTTGCCGGCCACCATGGCGGGTACTTGGCGCGGGCGAGGGGCCGCTTCCAGCGGCCCGACATGGATGTGTGAGAACTGGAGGTCTGAAATGACCGTTGGCTTCGGAATCTTCCTGATCGCCCTCGGGGCGATCATCAAATATGCACTGACCGTCGAGATCGCGGGCATCGAGGAGGGGACGCTCGGCTGGATCCTGATCGTGGCCGGCATCGCCGTCGCGATCCTCGGCCTGATCGCCGCGCCGTTCCGGGTGTGGGAGGCGCGCCGGCGCGACGGCTACGGGCCGCGCGACGGTGACGTCCGCTACCGCTAGGGCGACTAGGCATCCAGCGTGCGCCGGCCGGCGAACGCGCGGCCGAGGGTCACCTCGTCCGCGTGCTCGAGGTCGGCGCCGACCGGGAGGCCGCTGGCGAGGCGCGTGATCCGCGCCCGGCCGCGAAGCAGGTCGGCGATGTGGATCGCGGTGGCCTCGCCCGTGGTCGTCGGGTTCGTGGCCAGCACCACCTCGTCCACTCCCCCTTGGTCGACTCGGGTCAGGAGCTCCGCGATCTTCAGGTCCTCGGGGTCGATCCCGTCGATCGGCGAGAGGGCGCCGCCCAGCACGTGGTAGAGGCCGTGGAACTCGTGCGTGCGCTCGATCGGGATCACGTCCTGGGGCTCCTCGACGACGCAGATCACCGAGCGGTCGCGCCGCTCGTCCTCGCAGATCCGGCAGCGCGGGCCCTCGGCCAGGTTGAAGCAGACCTCGCAGAGGCCGACCTTCTCCTTGACCTCGCGGATCGCGTCTGCCAGCGCGATGGCGTCCTCGTCCGACGAGCGCAGGACGTAGAAGGCGAGACGCTGAGCGGTGCGCTGGCCGATCCCCGGTAGCTTCGCGAGCTCCGCGATCAGCCGCTGGATCGGCTGCGCGTACAACTAGGCCGCTTACATCCCGGGGAGGCCGAGCCCGCCCGGGCCGCCGAGCCCGCCCGTCACGCCGCCGAGCTTCGAGGTCGCCAGCTCCTGCGCCGCCCGGATTCCCTCGTTGACCGCCGCCAGCACCATGTCCTGAAGCAGCTCCGGGTCCTCCGGGTCGATTGCCTCGGGATCGATGCTGATCTCGAGCAGGCGGAGGTCGCCGCTCATCTTGACCTTGACCATGCCGCCGCCGGCGCTCGCGTCGACGGCCTCGTCCTTCAGCTTCTCCTGCGCCTCGGCCATATCGGCCTGCATCTGCTGGACCTGCTTCATCATCGCGTTGAGGTCGAGCCCTCCGGGCCCGCCACGAGGTCTACTCACGCTGCCGCCTCTCCACTGTCGATTCCCGAGCCCGCGTCGAGCCCGGCGTCCGTGCCCGAGGTGCCGGCATCGCCGGCGTCCGCCGCTGCGCTGACCTCGAACTCCTCGCCGTCGAAGGCGTCCTTGAACTGCTCGAAGAGCTCGTCAGGGCTGAGCTCCTCGCCGGCGGCGGCCTCGGCCTCCTCGCCCTCGAGCAGCACGTAGACGGGCTTCAGGCGCTCGCCGACGATCGTCTTGACCGCGTCGGCGACCTTGCCGCGCGCGTCGCCGGACTCTGCCTTGCGCTTGTTGAAGCCCGCGTTGCCGGGAAAGCCGATCTGCAGCACCGCCTGCTCGACGTCCACCGCGATCGGCCGGGCGACCGAGAGCGCGTGCGAGAGGAACTCCGAGCCCTGCTCACGCACCTGGTCCATTACCGCGGGCCAGAGGTCGATCACGCGGTCCAGGTTCAGGGCGTTGCCGGCGTTCGACGCCGACGCCGTCGGATCAGGCGTGGTCCGGGACTGGCCGGTGGCCGGTGGCTGGTCGCTGGCAGCCGGGGCTCCGGGCTCGGGCGGTGGCGGCGCTGCTGCGCCGGGATCAGCATTCTCGGCGGCGAGTACGGGGGCTGGCCCAGTTTGCGCCGCCTGCTCCAGCCGCTCCAGCCTTTGCGCGAACGCCTCGCGCGTGGGGTCGAGCTGCGGGCGCGCGGCGCGCAGCAGCGCGAGCTCCATCGTCATCCGGGGCTCGTCGCCCTCGCGGATGGCGGTCAGGGCTGCGGCGACAGCGTCGATCGCCCGGGTCAGGCCGAGGTCGGTGAACGCCTCGGCCTGCGCCTGCATGCGCTCGGGGTCGGCCGCGGCGAGCTCGTCCTCGCCGAACCCGCCCCCGGCCGCCCGGCGGACCAGGAGCTGGCGCAGGTGCGCGAGGAGGTCGCGGCCGAACTGGGCGACGTCTCGGCCCGAGCGCGCGAGCTGCTCGCTCGCCTCCAGCGTCGCCCGGCCGTCGCCGGCCGCGATCGCGTCGGCGGCGGCGAGGATCAGGGACGAGTCGGCGACCCCGAGCACCGCGAGCACGTCGTCGGTCTCGATCCGCTTGCCACCGTAGGCGACGAGCTGGTCGAGGGTGCCGAGGGCGTCGCGAAAGCTGCCGGCGGCGGCCCGTGCCACAGCCGCGACCGCGCCGTCGGCGATCTCGATCGACTCCGCCGCGGCGACCCGGCGAACGACCTCGGCGATCTGCTCGGGCGACGGGCGCTGGAAGTCGAAGCGCTGACAGCGGTCGACGATCGTCGGCATGACCTTGTGCGGCTCGGTCGTCGCGAGCACGAAGACGGTCGAGGGCGGCGGCTCCTCGAGCGTCTTCAGGAAAGCGTTCCATGCCTCCCGAGTCAGCATGTGGGCCTCGTCGAGGATGTAGACCTTGGTGCGGGCGGCGGCGGGCGCGAACCCGACCCGGTCGCGGAGCTCGCGGATGTCGTCGACCGACCGGTTCGAAGCCGCGTCCATCTCGATCACGTCCATCGAGGTCCCGGCGGCGATCGAGGTGCACGACTCGCAGACGCCGCAGGGCTCGAGCGTCGGCCCCTCGACGCAGTTCAGCGATCGGGCCAGGATCTTCGCCAGCGACGTCTTGCCGGTACCGCGGGAGCCGACGAACAGGTACGCATGGTGCACCCGGTCGCGCTCGATCGCGTTCGAGAGGGTGCGCACGACGTGCTCCTGGCCGACCACCTGGGCGAAGCTCTGGGGCCGGTGGCGCCGGTAAAGGGCCTTAAGCGCGGACACTGCGCCGAGTCTAACGGCGGGTCCTGCGGTCCCCGGAGCACTGGAGTCCCGCAGGATGACCACCGACCGCGAGCTGACGATGCGGATCGCCGTGCTCGAGCAGAAGGTCGCCGAGCTCTACCGGCGGATCGGCGAGGTGGAGCCGCTTCCGGGCGAGGACGGGTCCGCCGGGGGCTTCG
>Ga0299914_10000100_pt1 | contig 48123 bp, 65 predicted proteins | sample RVTome_10_FD_201361 | JGI IMG/M metagenome (GOLD analysis project Ga0299914, IMG submission 201361) | Soil microbial communities from uranium-contaminated site in the Upper Colorado River Basin, Wyoming, United States - RVT153D57 (version 2) ... | reverse complement strand
GTCGCCGCTGACGGACTCGGCGGCCACGCCGCGGTGGGTGAAGGCGGCGGCGGTCAGCTGCGCCGTCTCCACCGTGGGTGTGAACACCAGGGTCCGGCGGCCGGCGGCGTGGGCCAGCCAGCCCTCGGCGATGGCGTCGGGGGCTCCGGCGTCCAGCAGCGCGTCCCCGGCGGCGCCTGTCTGGTAGTCGCCCCGAGACACAGCGATGTCGGCCACCCGCAGGTCGTCCAGCTTGATGGCCACGCCGCGCAGGTCGCACAGGTACCCGGAGCGGATGCCCCACAGAATGTCGTAGCTGAAGGCGATTTCATCGAACAGGTCGTCCAGGCCCTTGCCGTCGCCGCGGTCCGGTGTGGCGGTCACCCCGAGCAGCAGGGGGCCGTCCGGCTGGCCGGCGCCAAGGTGGTCAAGCACCCGCCGGTACGTGGCCGCGGCGGTGTGGTGCGCCTCGTCCACCACCACCAACCCGAAGGGGTCAGCCCACCCGCCATCCACCATGGCCGGTGAGGGGCCGTCAGACAGGCTCAGGGGCCCGCTGTGGGGCGGACAGAGGCGGGCCAGCCGGTTGGGGCGGGACACGGTTTGCACCGACGCCACGACGACGTGGGCGGCCGCTTCGTTGGACGGGCCCTGGACCACCCCGATGCTGGGAGCGTCGGGCCACACCTCGCGGACCTTGGCGGCCGCCTGCGCGATCAACTCGTCCCGGTGGGCCAGGATCAGGGTGCGGCAGCCCATGCGCTCCGCCAGGGCGCAGAACACCACCGTCTTACCGAGGCCGGTGGCGGCGACGCCCAGCTGCCGGCGCACCCCCTCGGCCTCCCGGGAGGCGACGCGCGCCAGAGCGTCCTCCTGGTAGGGCCGCAGGGTCAGGCGCACGAGTCCAGCCAGGCCCGCTCTTCATCGGTGACGGGCTCATGCTGCGGGGCGCTCCGCCCGTCCAGCGGCTCACGCCACCAGGTGCCGGACGCACCCGGCAGCCGGTACCACCCGTCGAGCAGCCGGCGGGTCACCGCCCGGGCGATGGCCAGCTGGCGGTCAGCCACCGTGCTTCTCCCACTCGATGGGGTCATCAGCCAGGCCCGCCCGGCGGTACAGCCAGGGAGCCAGCTTGATGTTGGCGACGACGGACACCATGCCCGCCGTGAACGCTGCCGGCCCCCACACGTCGTGGGTGTCCAGCCACCAGATGGGGGTCACCATGGTGGCAGCGATGGCGGCCAGGCCAGCCAGCCAGTAGAACGCCACCCGGCGGCGGTGCCGGCGCTTCTGCTCGACGTTGAGGCGGCCCAGCAGCAGCCAGCCAGACTCTGTGGGGCGGGTCATACCGGCACCAGCTCGAGAACCTCGGCCAGCCGCGACTGGTGCACGTCGTGCATCTCGCGGCCGGAGGGAATCTGGGCGCAGGGGGTGCCCGGCGCCGCGCCACACGTGGGGCACGGCGCGGACAGCCGGCGGGGAATGGGAGCGTCACAGCCGTGGGCGGTCGGCCAGTCGTGGCCGCCTGTCCCGTCGCGGCTGGTGTCGCTCGTCACGGTGAGCCCGCAACGGACGCACCACTCGGTCATAGCCATGGCAGCCTCGCTTTCAGCGCCCGCCACCTGGCGGACATGTCGTGGTACATCCACCCCAGCGACCCGCCGAACAGCACGGCGGCCGCCAGGACAAACCAGCCCGGCACTGGCGGCGCCTCATCGGTCACCGCCAGCCACACCCGCAGCATCAGCAGCGAGCCGACCAGCAGGCACTGCAACGGCCGGGGCAGCCCCTCGCGGTTGCGGCGGCGGCTCATGTCGGCCTCAGCAGCGACCGGCGGAACAGGTCGGCCAGGTGGGCGCCTAGCTCGTCGCCGGCCTCGCGGTACTCGGCCTCGATGTCCTCCAGCTTGGCCACCACCGCGGCCAACAGTTCGGCGTCCGCGGCGGCGGTGTCCGGGCGGTAGTCGTCCAGGCGCACCACGTCGGCGTAGCGGTCGTCGGGCCCGGTCATCGGGGGTCCCCAGCCAGGGAGCGCACGGCCGTGGGGTCGGTGCGGTCGGGGTGGTCGGTGTCCATCAGGGCCCCGCAGTCTTGGCATGTCCACCGCGGCGTGGAGTCGTCGGGCTCCACCAATAGTGCCTGCCGCCTGTGACGGTTAGAGCAGCCGAGGACCACGACCACCTGGCGGCCGTCGTCGTCAGACTCGAAGGGCTGGGGGGTGGTGCTCATGCACCAAACCTTACCCCCGTCAGGTTAGGCGGTCAATACCCCCGTCAGGACGGCGGCTGGCCGGCCTGGCACATGGCCAGCGCCGTGATGGCGACCAGGAAGGCGGCCGACCCCAGCAGGACCGCCAGGGTCAGCCACGCCCGGCGCAGCCCCACCCGGTGCCGGCGGCGCCAGTCGCTGATGGCGTCCAGCCACGGGTGGTCCCACGTTGGGCCGCCGGGGCCGTCGCACGTCTCCAGCAGGTCCAGGGCCGGCTCGCCGGGTTGCAGCTCGTGGTCCGGGCCCTGCGTGGACTCGTACACCTTCGCCAGCCAGGGGTCCACCATGGTCAGCGGGGCGGGGTGATCCCGCGCTTCTCGAACGCCTTCTGCGTGGCCTTGATGACCAGCGCCTCAGAGCGTTGCGACGCCTCAGCCAACGCCACGAAGATGGGCCGGCCCTCGTCCTTCGGCAGCAGCCGGGCGGCGCACCAGATGTCCAGGCGCCGGGCCCGCAGGTCGTCCACCACCGCCTCCATGAGAGCCAGCGGCGGGGCGATCGTTTCGAGCTCGGCCAGCATCTGGTCGGCGGCCATGTCGGCCACAGCCGGGGCGCGCTCCAGCCGGGCGTTCACCTGGCTGGGCCGGAGGTCGGCGTGGTCGGTGCTTGTCGCGGCGGGGGTCATAGATGCCACCTTAGCCCGGTAAGGATCGGTCACGGGCGGACAGTACCCTGCCCACCTCGTCCAGCTGCTCGGGGTGCCACACGTAGCACTCCACGCCCGGCACCAACGCCAGGGCGTCGAGCCACGCCTGCTGGTCGGGGGTGGGGCAGCAGTCGCACACCACGTCCGGCTTGCGGTGGTTCACCTTGGGCGCTGCCTTCAGCTCGGTGAAGATCAGCCGGGGTCCGCGGACCAGCGCCACGTCCGGCCAGCCGGGCTCGCCGGTGAAGGCGGTCCGCCATCCGGCCTTGGTGCGGCACGGCCGGGCGTGCATGCGCCGCCAGCCCAGCACCTGCGCCAGCTGGAGCACGGTCCGCTCCCACTCGGGGCCGGTCAGTCGAACAGGGACGGCTGACCGTGGTCGGCCCACGCGGCCTCCAGATGCTTGGTCAACGCGTCCGGTAGGGCCTTGTCGCCCACCGGTGGCAGCTGGCCGGCCGGCGTCCGCCGGTACTCGGCCTCGCACCAGTCGTAGCTGGGGGCGCAGTCCGGGCCCAGCTTCTCCCGGAGACGGGCCCAGGCGCCGAGTACACAGCCGATCACGTACCGGCGGTCGTCTACTCCCACGACCACCTCCGCAGGCCCACAGCGACCGCCAGGCGGGCATTGGCGTGCTTCCAGTCGTGGTGGGCGCGACACAGCAGGTGCAGGTTCTCGAGGACCAGGTGCGCGCCAGGCCGGACACCCTCCGGGCAGATGGCGTCCACGTCCATGGGCCCCCAGCACCGCACGCCGGGCACCAGGTGCCGGGCCTGGCACTGGCCGAGGTCGCGGGCCCACACCAGCCGGCGCAGCCGCTCGCGCTCGGGGTCCTCGGCCTGACGCTTGTCGGACTTGGGGGCCAGGCGGCCGGTGCGCCTCAGCTGGGATCGCTGCGCGGCGAATGAGCGGGCCGCCGCGGTGTCCCGGCGTAGCTCGGTGCGGCGCTCCAGGGTCACGTCCGGTAGCGGGAGTCGCGGCGGCAGCGCCACCAGGTGGCCAGCAACTCCCGCCAGGGCAGCCGGCACCACGTGCGGCACTCATCTTCCCGGCCGGCGTTGTAGCCGGCGGACCAGGGCGTCTCCCGCGGGCTCACGCGTACCGGTCCGCCAGGTACGTCAGCAGCCGGCGCCGCTCATAGTCGGGCAGCGACTCGAACACCTGCCGGCACATGAGCATGGCGTCAATGCCCGGGTCGCCCGTGGACGGCAGCGACAGGGTGCGGGGCTCGCCGGGCTGGGGCGGCCACTCCTGGCGGGGCCCCATGGGCTCCGGCCGGGTTACCGGGGCAGCGAACGGCGGGTACGCGGGCGGGAACACCCCAGGGCCTCCGTCCGGGGCCTGCGGGGTAGCAGCGGCAGCGCGCCGGCGCGCGGCGGTATCAGCGTCCACGGGGGCGCCCCACGCCCGAGCGGCCGCCTCCGACGACTGGAAGGCGGCGCCCAACTCCGGGGCCGGTTCGGGAGACGTGTCACGCCGGGCCTCGCGGCCCTCGCCCCCATCGTCGCCGTCTGGGGCGTCTCCCTCCCCGGGGACCTCAGGCGTCATGGCCCGGGGCGGCTCAGGGCTGATGCCGTCGTACCTGCGCTCGTCAGCCATCGCCGGTGGGGACCTCGACCAGAGCCAGGCCGAGGTCGGCGGCCATGCGCTCCAGCTGCCACCGCTGCGAGAGCGGCGAGGCCAGCTTGCGCCACCGGGTGTCGATCTGGGCGAACAGGCGTAGGTCCACCTCGGCGGACGACAGCGGCCGGCCGGTGCGGGTGGTCGGCGTGTCGGTCCGTTCGGTGCGGGCCCGGGTGTTGGTGCTTGCGGGGGTCATGGCTCCATCCTAACCGGGGTCAGGGACAGGCTCCAGGATGGGCAGCGGCGCCGCCTCGGGCTGGTTGCCCACCTTATGGGCCGGCAGCACCACCCGGCACGCGTCCGGCGGGGTGCCACCGTGGCCCGGGGTCGGGGTGGCCTCCCCGCAGAAGATGTGCAGCCACATGAGCGGGTCGGGCTTCATGTTCGCCACCGGGATCATGCAGTAGCGGGGATGCTCGGGCGAGTCGTCCGGCCACACCAGCAGCAGCGTGGGAACGTCCACCCTCGGGGGACGGTGGTCCATGGGCTTGGCCTCCATGGCTTGGTTACGGGTGTCACCATAACGGGGGCCTAGCGCGTCAGGCCTCGATACCGGGCCGGGCCGCGAGCCACAAGTCCCGCAGCATCCGCTTGCCGACCAGCCGCAGAGCAGCGTTCTCGCGGCGCTTCTCCGACCAGTCCTCTCGCCCCCGATACTTCAGTCGGGCCTCTTCGTAGAGCCGCCGGTACGGGCGCAGGGCCTCGGCTGGGTGCTGCTCACCGGCAAACAGCGCCGACACGTGCCGGCCCGGTTCCATGACCGCCTTGGAAGCGATCAGCCGCACCAACATCTTCGCCTGCGGCGATCCGAGCTCGGCGCCCTCGTCGGCAGACATGCCACGGCGGCGGCGTCGCGCCGGGTCACCGTGACCGCAATAGGCCCACAACTTGGCGACGTTGCGGATGAACGGTGGATCAGCGACGAGGATCCGAGACGGCCCGGCGCCCGGTGGCAGGGCGTCGATTCCGGTTCGGCCGGTGCCGTCCCGGTGATCCTGGCAAGAGCCGACGCGTTCCGTTCGGGAGTCGACCGGCGTGTGGTCGGGCTCTTGCCAGTGGTGCGGCGTCGCGATCACCGGGTGACCGATGGCCCCCAGCAGCCGCGCCACCAGATGCTCGCCCACGCCCGGCATCGACTGCTGCCAGGCATACACATCCGGGGCGACACGGCGGAACGCCTGCCGCATCGCCTTTCCGAGCAGCTTCTCCGTGTCCTGCTGCCGCGCGAGCACAGCCGCCACCACGTCCGGTGGCACCGTGCCGGAGCCGAGGCGGTTGCCGATCTGGATGCGGGTCGCCATCGCGTCAGCGAACGACGCCGCGAGGACGCCCAGCTGGTCGTAGCCCGCTTGGCCGAGCGTGGCAGAGAGTGCGGAGCCGGCGGTGTGGTGGTGGCCGTCGCAAGTACGCTGGCCGGCCTCCGCAAGAGGGGCAGCGGCACCGGCGTCTGCCACTTGGGCATCGACGGTCGACTGGCCGGGTACCGCTGCGAGAGTGCCCCGACCCGACGTGCCCGTATTGGGTGCCGAATCCCGGATGGTCGGGTCGGGGGCGATCGGTTGGGCGCTCACTGCTCACCGTCCGGGGTGAGCGCCCGGTCGAGCAGGGCAGACCAGTCGCCGAGCTCATCGAGGCAGGCAGCGCCCGCCGCGTCCAGGAGCTTGGCGGCGAGCTCATGGCGGGCAGCGTCGCGGATGCTGTCGGCTGCGTGCTGGTGCTGCCATTCGGCGCGGGCCAAATGGTCGTCGCGGGTGGCCTGGCCCCAGGTGACGTAGCGGCCATCAGGGAGCACGAACCCGGCAGCGACGAGCTCGAGGCGGGCGTCGTGGCGGGTCGGCGCGGGCGGCGGTGCGAACGCGCGACGTTCGATGGTGCGGGTTTGTGCCCGGCGGATCGACCGGGCCAGGTTCGTCACTGTGGGCATCAGCATGTCGATGAGCCGAGTCTTCGGGATCTCATCAAGCACCTGGCGGGCAGCGGCGGCAGGGTCGGTGCCTTCACGGATTAGCTCACCGAGTCGTTCGGCGAGAGACGTGATCTTGACCATGGGCTTGGCCTCCATGGAGTCGGGGGGTAGGAGCGCCCCCACCTTACACCCCTCAGGATGAAGTTGTGGTCAGGCCCAGGGCCAGCCGCCACGCCGTGTCCGCCAGGGCCATGAAGTCAGCCAGGCCGCCCGCAGCGTCCGGGTCGCGCTGATACGCCTCGGCGGCGCGGCGTAGCAGCTTCTCCGCGTCGGTGGGCTGCGTCACGTCCCGAGTCGAGTTGCGGATGCGGCCCCGCAGCTCACCCACCGACCAGTCGGAGCCGGCGGCCTTGTCGAGCCACTGGTCCTGCTCGTCGGGGTCGTCCATGCCGGCGACCGCCGAGTGGTGACCCACCGACAGATCTTCCCGACGACGGGAAGGTTCGATCTTGGACGCCAGCCATGCGGCGTTCTGCAGAGTCTTGGCGGCGACGCCCAGCGGGGCGGCCTGCGCTGCGGCTTCGCCGTACTCGCGCTCGCCGTAGCGCCACCAGTCGCCCAGCCACCACTGCACACCCCGCTCGATGGCGTGCAACGTCTCGCCGATCTGTTCCCACTCGGCGCGGGGCAGGCCCGGGGGCAGCGCCAGGGACACCTCGGTGGTGGTAGCGAAGCGGGCCAGGGCCCCGTTGGTGACCCCGGCCATCAGTCGTCACCTCCCCGGCGGCGGTACTTGCGGCGGCCGCCGGTGCGGGGCCGGGTGTTGCCTTGGCGGGCCATGGTCCGGCCGTTGCGCCACGACTCGTACGCCTCGGCGGAGCACTCGTGGCAGGGCCGGTAGCTGTCGCGCAGGGAGTCCAGCAGCCCGGGCCGCACCGAGCCGTCGCCCTGGCGTTCCTTGGCGGCCTGCCGGGACACGTAGTCCTCGTCCACGGGCACGAGCCCGCAGCCGCCGCACACACACGTCTCGGTGTGGGTGAGCGCGGTGTCGGTCATGGCCGGCGGGTGCGCCGGTCGGCGCCGTCCAGGGCCACCACGGTGGCGCCGTCGAGCAGCCGGGACAGGATGCGCTCGCCCACTGAGTCGCGCAGCTTGCCCCGGGACAGGTTGGTGGTCACGACGGTGGGCCGCTCGTCCAGCCACCGCCTGTTGACGATGGCGTACAGCCGCTCGTCGGCCCACTCGGTGGACCGGTGGCCGCCCAGGTCGTCCAACACCAGCACGTCGGCCTCTTCGGTCAGCCGGTCGAACAGCCGGGTGGCCAGCGTGCTGTCGGCCACCTCGTCACGCAGGCCGTCCAACAGTTCCACGATGGGCCACCAGTGCACGTCCTCGCCGCGGTCGTGGCGGTGCTGGCAGGCGGCCACGGCGGCGTAGCTCTTGCCGGTGCCGACCGGGCCGTGGACCAGCAGGTTGCCGGTGCCGGCGGTCGCCCACAGCGTCAGCGTCTCGGGATCCTGGTCCGGCTCCAATTTCTCGAGGCGGGCCCAGCGGAACCGGTTGGGGATGGCCTGCGCCCACCGGTCCGCTCGGCGGGCCTCCGGGTCGGCGTAGGGGCGGTCCTCGAACAGGGCCCGGTCGGGCATGGAGTCCAGGCGGGCCTTGGCGACCCCGGACCATCGGTCGCGGATGGTGTCCAGCTGGGCTCCCAGCCGCTGCGGTGCGTCGTCCATGTCGGGGGTCCTCTCAGTAGCCGGCCGTTTCGGCCCATTGGCCGCGGTCGTCGGGGGTGTGCTTGGAGCCGTTGCCGTTGGTGCGTCCGCCGTTCAGCTGGAATTCCAGGGCGTCGGTGGTGAAGGCGGGGGTGGCCATGTAGGCGGCCTCGACCGCCTCGACTGAGTGGCCGGCCTCCAGGAGGCGCTGGGCGATCTTGGCCAGGCCCATGAAGGCGCCGGCTGGGCGAGGGGTCCGGTTGTCGTAGACGCGGCGGACCAGCGCGCGCGCTGCGTCGGCCATGGGGTTGCGGGGGGCTCTGGCCGGGATGTCGTCCAGGGTGCCCTGCCCGGAGGCGTCAGCCGGAGGCGCAGAGGGGTTAGTGGTTACGGGGTTAGGACGGGTAGGACGGGATGATGGGGCGGGCACCTCGCCCGGGGTGGGGCTCCGTGTCGCCCGCCCAGGGTGGGCATCTCGCCCGCCCTCTCCGATGGTCGGTAGGTGCACCTGGTAGTCGGCCTGGTCACGGCCATCGCCGTGCTTCAGCACCTCGAGCTCCCCGGTGGCGGTCAGGGTGTCGATGGCCCGCCGCACGGTGCGGTCGTCCACGTTGGCCTTGCGCGCTAGCAGCCTCTGGCTGCGGGGGTAGGCGGTCAGCAGGCCGCTGTCGTGGGCGCTGTCGGCGATGGCCAGCAGCACCAGCCGGGCGGCGCCGGTGGCGTGGCTGTGCTCGAACACAGCGGCCAGCACTCGGACGCTCACGGTATTGCGCCGGTGGTGGCGGGTGCTTGGGGGGTATGATGACGCATAGGACCTCCGATCCCCTTGATCGGGGAGGTTCTGCGCAGCCCCTGGTTCGTCGGCCGGGGGCTGCATCTATGTCGGCCTTGGCGGGTGGCAGGGTACCGCGGCCGGGGCCCCGTGTCTGCCACCAAAACAGAGGGTTACTGACGGGGGTCAGGGTCATGCACGGGGCAGCCCTCGAAGCCACGTCCCGTTTCCTCGTCCTCACAGGTGCAGGCGGGTGTCGCCGACCCCGCCACCGCCGGATAGACCACGACGGGTTCGCCGGCCATGCCGGTCTGTTCCATGCGACGTTCGGACCAGAAGTGCAGCGCCTCCATCGGGCCCGTCCAGAGTGGTTCGGGTGTCGCCGACCCCGCCTGGTGGCGACCGTCGAGCCACGCCTGCGAGTGGCGGCCTGTGTAGCGGCCCTCGGCCATCTCCCGCATGTCCCGTTGCATGGCGGCGACACCCGAGATGATCGCGTCAGCGAGCGCACGGGCGAACGGTGTTGGCTCAGCCATCGTCGCTTTTCAGCACGGGGGGCATGCCGCCCGTCTCGGGCCACTCGTCGTCGGGGTAGCCGGCGGCCGACAGCGGGCCAGCGAACACGGTCCGCCAGCACAGCGCGGCCTGCCCCTCGGTGATGGCCTGCGCCATGCACTCGTGGTGGCAGGTGCCGCCGTCCGGGCAGCCGAACGACTCAGGTAGGGCCAGCAGCGGGTTGGCCAGGCCACGCCAGCGGAGCAGGTCCCCGCCGGCCAGGCTCTGGGCGTACGGGCCGGTGCACTCCACGAAGGCGTCGCACGACTCGGCCAGGGCGCCGCGCAGCTGGTCCACCAGCGCCAGGGTGCCGGCCATGTACTGCGCCAGGCACGACTCCAGGTTGAGCGCCCAGATGGCGACCTGCTCGCGCTGCCAGGTCGGCAGGTCGTCGCGGGCGGTGCCGTCAGCTTGGGCGGGGTGGCCGGCCCTTAGCTCGGCCAGGATGGCCCGGGCCCGGTCCAGGTTCTCAGGGCTGATGGGCTTGGCGTCAGCCATCGGACTGTGCCCTCCGCTGCCGCTCGACCATGAGCCGCACCAGGCTGACCCGCATGCGCCGGTGGTCGATGTGCTCGTCCTCGCCGACTGTCTGGCCGGGTATGCCCTTGATTTCGGCGTCCACCCGGGCGTGGTGCAGCTTCTGCACTGCGGGCACCACCTCGTTGACAAACGCCGAGGGGACCTGACCGGACAGGGCCCGCACTCGGCCGGCCAGCTGGTTGGTGTCCTCGGCGGCCAGGTCCGGCAGCGGCTCGCCGTTGGCGTCAGCGACCGGGGTGCCCTCCGGTACGGGGTCGGCCCCTGTAGGCGCCGCTGCCGGTTCCGGGGCACTGTCGGTGCCGGCGTCCGCCTCCGGCTCTGAGGGGGCGTCTGAGGCTGCCTCCGGGGCCGCTGGCTTGGTGTGCTGGGCTGCCATGGCGGCTGCACGGTCAGCGACCGACTGGCCCGACTCAGCGGGAGCACCAGCGGGGCCCGGCGGTGTGCCGGCGGCCGCCGCCGCCTTCTCCGCCGCGAGCACCAGCGCCGTCGCCGCGGGCGCATCGTTGCGGCGCAGCTTGCCGAACACCGGCTTGCCGTCGTCGCTGGTGGGCAGGAACGGCTGCCCCTCCGGGTCCTGCCGAGTCCACGCCTGCACCAGCGTGGCCTTGGCGTCGTCGGGCAGCGCCTTGACCCGGGCCACCAGGTCCAGCCGCGTCTCGTCGTCCACGTACGGGTTGGCCTTGCGCTCTTGGTCGGCCTCGTACTGCTCCTGTGTCATCACAGCGCCCTGCTCGCTGTAGTCGCCGTGGGCGTCCGGCTCGGGCACGCTGGGGTCAGCGATCTGCAGCAGGGCGTTGAGCATGTACTTCTCGGCTTGGCTCTGCGCCTTGTTGATGCCCTTGTCGCTGTTGTCGCGGCCGACGCCGATGGTGCGGGGGCTAGGCCGATAGCGGTCACCCTTGGGGCCCCGCACCGTCCACGTGAACTCTACGATCCAGTCTTGCCAGCCGGGGACGGCTTTGGGTGGCGCCTGGATGATCTGCTGGAGCTTGGCCCGGGGCGCATAGGTGACCCCCGCCTCAGCCAGCAGCTTCTGGGCGGCGGCCTTGATGGCCTCGATGCCCCGGTACTTGTAGCTGCCCTGGTTGGCGGGCCCTTCCCTGTCCTTCGGGATGCCGGGCAGCTGGGAGATGACCCACGCCACCCGCTGATACACGTTGTGGTCGGACCACAGGGTGGGCTCGCCGTTGGTTGTCGCTCCAGCGGGCCCGCCGGTGGTGACGGTCCCGCTGGAGCCACCGCTGCCGTTGCCCTCGCCTGTTTCGCCAGTAGGGCCACGGGTCGCTGCGGAGTCGGGGTGGGTGGCGACCTGTCGCGGCTCGCCGTCGATGGTGGTCGGTGTGGGGGTGTCGCTTGGCATGGTGAGTGCTCCTGTGTTCAGTAGGGCTTGGGGCCGGTGTCGGGCACGTACGCCTCGCCGGCCGGCCGCACGAAGGTCCCGGGGATGACCTCGCCGACTGCGGTGACCACCTTGTCGCCCTTGACGGTGGCGACGGTGCGCAGGTTGGTCAGCCTGACCTTGTGGGTGGTGTCCACAATCTCGGGGGCGGACTTCAGCGCCCACGCCACCAGCGCGTCCTCGTCCTCGATGTCCACGCACGGGTCGGCGCCCTTGCGGGTCGGCACCTCGCCATTGGGCAGCACCAGGGTGGCGCCGTGGCCAGCCTCGCGCTGGCGGAGCGCGTAGTCCTCCAGGTGGCCCCGCATGAAGGCGGCGGTGCGCTGCGGCTCACGGACCACCCGGGCGTACCACGCCTGCGCCCGCTCCATCTGGGCGTCGCGCTGGGCGAGCAGCTGCCGCTGGTCGCCGGCCGCCTCGGTCAGCTTGGCCATGGCCCACTCGGCCACCTCGGGCGAGTCGATCTGCCAGCCGCCGGTGCCGCCCTGCGCGACGGTGGCCACCTCGGCGTCGAGCGCCTGGCCGTCCAGGACACCGGGCACCCCGGCGTAGAGCTCATCGGCCGGGGGAGGGGCCGGCTCTTCGATGTTGGGGAGTGTCGTCATACCCGCAACCTTACACCCCCCATGTGACAGTGGGAAGGACGCGCAGCGGGGCCCGGCCACTCTCCCCGAGGATGAGCCGGGCCCCGCTGGCTGTCGCCTGATCTAGCCGGGTGCTGTCCCGGCGCTGACGGCGGTCGCCCCCGTGCGGTTGGGCACGAAGTAGGCGATGACCCCGGCCACGACAGTGGCGAGGACCTGCGCCCACAGCGACCAGGTGAGGTCGGCGTCCGTCTCGATGGCGGACACCACGTACTGGAGGCCGGCGGTCACAGCCAGGATCACGGCCTTGGCTGCGTTGAAGCCAGGCACGTTCGGCGTGACGTACAGGGCGAAAGCGCCCAGCCCGATCAGCGCCAGGTTGACCAGCTCTACCGGCTCGATTATGTCGTCGGTGGTCACCGCGATGAAGGCGGTCGCGACCGCCCCCAGCATGGCCACGAACGCCTTTGCATATGCGCCCAGTGGGCTCCCCTGCTGTCCGAGGATGGAACGCCGGCAAGCTACGGCGCGCGCCGGGCCTGAGCGGGGATGGTCAGCCGGTCGGCTGCGGCGCCTGCTCGGGCACCTCGGTGGACAGCTCGGGGATGTCCTTCAGCTGCTCGGCCGAGTAGGTCGCCGGGGTCAGGTCGAAGCCCTGCGCCGTGACCACCCACACGATGGCGGCGAACTCGTCGGGGTTGACGGACTCGCTGATCTTCCCCAGCCGGTCGGCCCCGACCCACACCCGCTCGCCCGTCTCGCTGATCCTGGCAACGAAGCCGGGCGCCTGGTCCCGCTTGTTCTGTGCGGCGGCCTGAATGTAGGCGTAGCAGGCGGGCGACACCTCGCGGCGAAGCAGGATCTTGCCGGTGGCGTGCCTGGCCGCCAGATCGATGGCGGTGATGAACTCGTTCGCGAGAGCCGAGGACTGCTGGTAGGGCAGGTCCACGTACACCCCGCCGTCGTACAGCGCCCATTCCTTGCCCGGGGCGCGAAAGAAAAACGATGCCATGTCCAGTCCAATCGGTGTCGGTGGTGGTGGGGGCGGGGGTGGTGGGGTGCCGCCGGCCGCGACGTTGCGGCGAATCTCGGGCAGCCGGGCGTACAGGTGGTCGCCGGGGCAGCTGGTGGACGCGCCGGGGGCATTGCGGTGCCCCAGGATCGTGGCCTCATCGGCGGACCACCAGCCGTTGCGCTGCCCGCACACCAGCAGGTCCTCCAGCGCGTCGATGGTGTTCTGGCTGGGCCGGTCGCGCTGGCAGTTGCACATGACCAGCAGGCCGTGCGACTCGGTGTTTTCGTTCAGGGTGTGGCCGCCGGCTATGCCGATGCCGCGGCACTCGAACACCAGCCGGTCGGGGTTGGGATCGGGCAGCGCCAACGAGTAGGCGATGTCATTCCAGCCCTTCGAGTCCATGTGGTACGCCTGGTGCACCCGCAGCTCGGCACAGTTGTCGGCCCCCTCAGTGGCGGCGTGGTGCACATAGGTTCGGGGCGCCGGGATGCGCATGGCGGAGGGGGTGCGCTTGGGGCGGCGTAGCACACATTCGTCGCGGCGGACGAGCTCCAGCCGGTACTGCCTGAGGATGCGCTCCAGCTCGGTGCCGGTGACGGGCATCAGTCCAGCCCGCCGGGGCCCACACCGGCCCGTTGCAGGTCCTCGAGTTCGGCCCGCTTGGCCTCATCGAAGCCGCCGTGCCCGTCCTCGATCGCTAGGAAGATGGCCCGCAGGTCGGCGGGCGGGTTGTGGTCGTCGTCCTCGATCACCTCGGGGGCCCCGGTGGTCGGCACGTCATCATCGGGGGGTAGGTGGTCGGTCACCGAGCGGACGATACCGGCCGGGCAGACTGCTGGCCGTGATCGTCTGGGCGGGCGCCATCGTGACAGCACCAGCTGCCGGCGTGGCCGGGTGGGTGGTGGCGCAGGAGTCGCCGCTGCCGCCGCTCGTCAACGCCGGGGTCCTCGGCGCCTTGGCGGTGTGCTTCATCATCGGGCTGATCGTCCCCAAGGCCATGCTGGACCGCTCCGAAGCCCGCGCCGACCGAGCCGAGGGGCGCGCCGAGACGATGCTGGACGACTACAAAGCGGTGGTACCGGTGTTGCAGCAGGCCATCGCTGCGATCACGGCGGCGGACACGGCCCGGGCAGCGCAGGCGCAGCAGGACGCCGAGATGCGGGTATTGCTGGGGCAGGTCCGGGACGCACTGGCACGGGAGCGGCGGACATGAGGTGGCCATGGCAGCGCGCGGAGCGGGACCAGCGGGACCCCGCCGAAGTGGACATGGACGCCGAATTCAAGCGCACCCGCCGGGCCTTGCTGTCGGCGTTGGATGAGTTGCAGGTCCAGGTGGAGCGGTCCGAGTACAGGGAGGCGGCACGTGAGCGACAGCAGCGCAGAGCCCAGCCAGGCACAGCCTGACCCGGAGGTGCTGGAGCGCATCGACCGGCAGCTGGGCCAGCTGATCCCTGAGGTGCGGAAGCTGCGCCGGGCCCGGTGGCTGACGTGGGGTCTGGTGGCGGTGGCCGTCGCCGGGTTGGTGCTCGCCATCATCGGCTGGGTGGTGTACCGCCAGGACCTGTCCGACGACAGGGCGGTGCGCCGCGAGCTCGTGGAGCGGTTCGAGGCGGCGCTGGTAGCGGAATGCATGTCGTCGGCCGACTCCACTGCCGACCTGCGGACCGCCTTCAATGTGCTGATCGATCTGGCGGTGGACCCCAGCAGCCCCGACGAGCTGGCGCTGGCCCGTCAGCTGAATGACCGGCTGGATGAGGCGGTGCCACCCCGCGACTGCGCACAGGAAGCACGCGACCGCTCGCCGGGTGGTTAGCTGGTCGCTGTGCGCCCGTCGCCGTTCGGGGTGATCGTCGGCGCTGCCCTCCTGGTGGCCGCGGGGCTGCCGCTGGTCATGCCGACCGAGGTCGCCGAGTCCAGGGACCCGGTGGCAGAGGAAGCCCGCCGGACCGCCGAGCGCCTGGCCGACGAGCTCGAGGACACCGAGGGGCAGCTGGCTGACGCCAACCAGCGGCTCGTGGCGGCCGGACAGCCGCCCGCAACGTCCACGACTGGCACCACAGCGGCCGGAACAGCCCCTCAGTCGCCCTCTGACGGCTTGCCAGGCGGTCCGGGCACCACCGGGGCCGGGACCCCACCAGGGCCAACACAGCCGCCGACTACGAATCCTACGAATCCTACGAGTCCTACAACGGAGCCGCCGCCTGTCGTGGCCACCACGTCCACCACGTCGGTGTCCGACGACGGCTGCCCGCCCGGCTACCACCCGGTGCTCGTCGTGACGGTGCCCCCCGCCGCCGCCCGGGTGTGCCTGCGCGACTAGGCGGCCAGAAGATCGAACAAGTCCCACACCGCCTTGGTGGCGGTGCCGGCCCCGGCGCTCGGATCGTTGGCCGCAGTCTGGCTGTAGACCAGCGTGGTCCCGGGCGACGCCGGCCCGGTCACAGTGAAGGTGCCGTCGTAGGTGGCGTCGGCGGCCACGACCGTCACCGAGTCGCCCACCTCGATCTTGTGCCCGGCCGCCAGCCCTGTGAGCGTCACCACGTTGCTCGTCCTCGAGCCGTCCGTGAACGCCACCGGGCCGGGCACCACGAACTTGTGGATCTTCGTGTCCTCGCCCACCTTTTCGACCGCCTGGTAGTGGGAGCCGGCCGGCGAGATGTCGCCGTTCGGGGTCAGGTCCAGCTGCCAGATGCCCGACCCGTCAGGCTGCACCCGCACCCGCCCGATGATTTCCGTCTCCGCCGGGTTGCCGTGCCACCCGCCGTTGACCAGCTCCACGTCCACGCTGACCCGGGTCAGCACCGGCTCCCCGCCGGGGCGTGTCAGCTTGTTTCGCACCAGTGCCATGCCGGCACCTCCTTGAAGGTCATGTGGCGCCCCAGATGGTGAAGCTCGACAGCACCTGCGCCGACGCCACCCGCTGGAGGTTGGCGGTCCCGCTGTGCTCCACCGCGTGGACCACGAAGTCGTGGGGGCCGGAGTCGGGCGCCTGCCACGGCACCCACGCGTCGGTCAGCCACGCGACCACCACCCCGGGCGCGGTCACGTTCTGGTAGCGGTCGAAGCGATCGACCAGCGTGCCGTCCACCTCCAGGTTGGTGGTCCACAGGCCCGCCGCGTTGGTCAGCGTGAACTCGGAGTGCAGGTGGTGGTAGTACCAACGGCCGGGGACGGTCGGCACGTCCAGATGCTCTAGGTCGGTGTCGCCGGTGGCGGTCAGCGCCGTGGCCGCCACAGCGGATTGGAGGGGGCCGGCGACCAGCTCCCTGTACGCCTCCGGGTGCACCACCGTGGGCGCGAGCTCGTCGGCCTCCGGGTCGTCCGGGATGATGCCCAACGCGAAGCCGCCGGCCGGCGGGGTGTGCAGGATCAGCACCCGGTTGCGTTCCCCGTCGTTAGTGCTGGGGATGCCCTGGCGCGGGTCCAGCCGGATGATCTGCACCGGCTCGTCCGGCGAGTCGTCCGGGTACACCTCCACGAACGGGCCCTGGATCGAGTCGGCGTCGATGGTCGCCGGGATCAGCCGCCATTGCGGGGCCTTGTCCAGCGCGGCGTCCACGGCTGCGGTGGCGGCGTGCAGCAGCCGCGGCCCGGCCGCCTCGGCGACAGCGCGCACCAGCGCCTCGAACTCGGGGCCGCTCGTCTGGTCGGACATCAGTAGACCCGCCGCGCCTGGTGCACCATGCGGCCGTTGGTCCGTAGCTCCATCTGCCAGGCCACCTCCAGGAAGTTGGTCCCCAGCAGCTTGGCCACGTTCCACGTGTCGGGGCGCGGATCCAGCGACGTGCGCCAGGTGCGCCAGTCGAACGTGGCCTTGCGGTCGGTGGTGGCCAGCAGCTTGGCCGCCGTGGTGGCCTGTACGGCGTTCTCGAGGCCCTGCTGCTGCTCGACCCGCCGCACCTCGTAGCCCCGGTTCTCGACCGAGTGGGGCGCCGAGGCGGCGATGCGGTACTTGCCGACAGCGAAGGCGCCCACCCCGGTGCTGTCGTACACCATGAACAGGTTGGGGGCGGCGATCATGTCGTCAGACTCCACGATGGAGTCGCGCTCGATGCGGCCGGCATGGTCGTAGGTCTGGTCGGCCACTGCCTTGTCGAGGTCCAGCGGCGCCGGCCTGATCTGGAGGACCCCGGCACGGTCGAAATAGCAGGGCAGGTAGCCGACCAGCGCCAGGTGCGCGTTGATGATGCCCAGCACCGTGTCCGAGGGGGTGAACAGCAGCGGCGCCTTCAACACCTGCGGGTGCGGGGTGGCCCGTATCTCAGAGCTATTGAGGACGGTGCGGGCGAAGTCCACGGCCCGCTGCACGATGTTGGCTTTCGCGGGTGAGCCGGTGGTGGTGGCGCCCTTCTGGTCCAGAATCTGCATCTTGTCGAACAGCTGGTTGTGCTCTTCTAGCCCCCACTCGCGGCGGGGCCGGGACTGGTCAGCGAACAGGAACACCCCGAGGTCGAAGGAGGCGTCGTTCTGCAAGATGATCCGGGGCGTCAGCCGGTCCCGATGCGGGTTGATGTCGCCCCGCTCCGACGCCGGCAGCCGCACGTTGTCCAGAGTGCGGATCTTGGCGCGGCCGGTGTCATTGACGACTGTGGGTGTCTGCTCGGCGTCGGGGTGCACCTCGCCGATGACGGTGCCCAGCCTGTCCTTCAGCAGGTACTGAAAGCGGTCGGCGCGTTGGAGGACCCCGCCCGCTACGAGGTCCAGGATCTGTGTGGTGTCGGGGGGCCAGCTGGGCACGGCTCAGATGGGCGCGATGGCTGCGCCGGAGTTGAAGGTCCACACCCGGCCCAGCGGGTCGGTGTAGGTGGGCGCCCCCTCCACCGCGGCGGTGAAGTCCGGGTTGGTCACCGCGGCGCCGCCGATGCTGGCCCGCAGCGTGGCGCTCTTCACGTAGGCACCGGCCGGCGACAGGATCGTCCACCCGACCCGCAGCGGCTGCGTCGAGTTGTGGATGGTCACAGTGCCGGCGTCCGGGACACTCACGAAGGGGTCGTCGTCCAGGAGCACGGTCAGGACCTTGGACCCGGCCCCGTTGTTGACATCGAATTGCGTCGTGATCTTGTGCTCGGTGCCGTTCTGGAAGCCCAGCGGCACCCCGGTGTGCATAACGTCCTGCGTCGCCAGGGTGCCGTCCGTGGTCCACTGGAAGCTCAGCTGCCCGTCCGGCTGAAGGACGACGATCCAGCCGTTCTGTGTGCCGCCGAAGATGCTCTCCCACTGGCCGAACAGGATCCACGGCTGCGGTGGGGTCCAGTCGGGCAGCGCCAGCACCAGGTCGGTGTCGTAGTCGGTGACCGTGTAGGCGGCGTTGTCGGGCGTGGAGGCGTTGGCGTCGCCGTCCACGATGTGCAGCGCCACACCGCCCGAGCCGGGCACCTCCATGACCACCGGCGTGATGGTGAGGGGGGTCACCGCGACGGGCACGTGGTACCGCCAGCCCGGCTCCCGCTGCGTGCCCTTGCCCATGCGCACGTAGGCGTGGCGGATGTTGCACAGGTAGTCCAGCACCGTGACGTACGGCAGCACCTGGCCGGGGTCGAAGGCCGACCGGACCATGCGGCGCAACGGCTCGAACACCGTCTCGGCGCCCACCGGGGTGCCGTCGTCGGCCCGCATGGGCTGGTCCCCGAAGTTGGCGATCAGGCTGTAGTTGACCACCACCCCCCGGTCGGCCACGTCCATGAAGGCCACCTGGTAGGGCGACCCGGTGACCACCATCAGGTCGTCGCCCTCGTGGTCCTGGAAGTCGAAGTCCACGTTGGGCTCGTGGTCGAAGGCCACGTTGAGGTCGGGCCGCTGGTCAGACACGAACAGCACCTCGCACCCGTAGCTGTGCGCCACCACCGTGTCCGACTCCACCCACTCGGAGAACGACCCGGAGATGGTGACCACCCGGGCCCGGTAGCGCACCCACCGGTTGCGGCGGATGGCGTAGTTGTCGAAGGTGCGGGCGGCGTGGTCGCGAGAGTTGGCGACCAGCATCCACTCGTCGGCGTCCTGGTCCAGCCGCTCAATCTCCCAGCGGTCGAAGGTCAGCCCGTAGGTGTTGGGGCTGTCCCACGTCAGGTGGGCGTACTGGATGCCGGGCACCGAGCAGGCGGTGTCGGGCCCGGGCGGCTCCTGCACCTCGATGGTGGCCGTGAAGTTGTCGGGCGGGTCCGGCTGGGCGAGCAGCTGTAGCGACAGGTCCACCTCGGTGAACGCGAACAGGCCGACCCCATCGAAGAACTCGCCGTAGCCGCCAGTCGCCACGTTGTCGCCTTGGAAGGTCGCCGAGCCGCCGTCGCCACCCACCCCGGTGTTGTTGTAGGCGTCTAGCTTGCGGAAGGCCCACGACTCCAGGTCGCTCTTAGCGTCGGCCTGGATGGGCCCATTCTGGGGAGTCACCTTGATGTAGTACAGCGTGCCTGACGCCAGGGCCGCGCCGGCCGACAGGAACTGCTCGAACATGCGGTAGTTGAGGACGTTGGCGATGGCGGGGCTGGCCCACAGGGCGGCGGCGTCGATGTCAAAGAAGCCGCCGAACTGCACGTTGTCGGAGTCGCGGTGGACGGACACCCGGGCGGTCCGCTCACCGGGCAGCGGCCGCCGGAAGGTGTAGGCGCCGGACGCCAGCACGACACGCACCAGCGGCGGCCGCACAATGCCGCGCACCCCCAGCCACGAAATGCTGGTGGTGGGTGCGAGCACCTGAGCGAACCACTGATTCAGGAAGGTGGGCTCGTCGTCCTTCACGAAGTGGTGGAAGCCGTAGGGCTGGCTGTCGTCCGACACCACGCCGGCCACCATGAGGTCCAGGCGGCCCTGCTCAGTGGGCGCCGGGATGGTCGGCGGGAACGACTCTGACAGGTCCCCCTCCGGGGACGACATGGCCCAGATTTCGCCCAGGCTGTTGCCGTAGCTGACGTGGGTGGCGCGCATGCCAGGCACCGGCGGCGCGTGCGGGCCCGCAGGCGTCTGACCGCCGAGGAATTGCCAGCGGATGTCCGTGGCGAAGGGGCCGCCGCCGGTCACCAGCAGCGCCAGCGCCTGGCGGGGCTGGTACAGGAAGTCGCCTGAGACGGGCTTGGACCAGTTGGCGGTGTACCCCCCGGCACCGTCAGGGCGGAACACGTCATCGAACAGGACCGGCGAGCGGGGCGCCCCCACCGGGCGCTGCCACACCGCGTGTGCCGCCATGTCGTAGGGCACCGACTGCACCTCGAGCTCCAGGGCCTTGACCTGTAGCTCGTTGGTGGTGGAGCCGCCGCCCTGGCAGACGATGGCCCACGTGCCCACGCCGGCCTCGAAGGCCCGCACGTCCAGCGCCGTCCAGGGGCGCAGCGTCACCGGGTTGATCTCCCCCAGGTCAATCTCGTGGGGCGACGTGTAGCCGTGGGTGCGCTGGAGGCTGGACGGCGCCTGGTAGTCCACCCCGGTGGGGATGTGCCGCAGAGCGAAGCGGATCGACCGGAAGCCTGTCTTGCAGGCGGCCACAGCCCTGATCCGCAGCTTGGCCACCCGGCGGGTCAGCGACTGAGCGGCGGTGTTCATGTGGAACACGGCCTGCGTGGAGGCGGTCGCCCGGGTGCGGATGAAGTCGGCGTTCTGCGCGGGGGTCAGCGGCCACGACCAGTTGAGCTCATCGATCGACAGGTAGATGGTGGTGCCGGAGCCGGCCTGGTTGAGCCAGCTGCCGATGCTGACCTGTGCGTCCGGGGCGTAGCGGTCCACCTGCACGTCGTCGGGGCTGGCGGGCAGGCTGGCGATGGGGTACACGTCCAGCCGCAAGAACAGCGGCAGGGTGCTGGCGACAGTGGGCATGATGCCCAGCCGGAAGGCGTCCACCGTCTCGGCGACCGTGGACCGCAGGATCTGGCCGCGGATGGGCGAGAAGGTGCCGAAGTAGTCGTCGCCCACCTCGTAGTGGCCCAGCCACTCCAAGCCGAGCACGCCCGGGTAGTTCGGATTCCAGTTGCCTGCCACGCCCTCGCCTGTCCTCCTGCTGTCTGGTTACCGCGCTGCTGCGCTGGCCGTCACCCTGCGGTCCGCCAGGGTGCCCCAGAAGGCCGCAGAGGCGTCCCGCAGCACCCGCTGCTGGTCCGCAGCCGTGGACCCCACTGGCAGCTGCACCACGACCGCTCCGGCGGCCACGTTGATGACTGTGCCGGCGGCCGGCGCCGCCGCGACCGCACGCGGTATCGGCCGCACCCGGGCCAGCTGCTGCTCCACCTTGGCGAGGTTGGCCAGCTTGCCGCCCGTCATCTCGGCGATCGCGTCGTTGAAGTTGCGCAGGTTGGCGCTGGCCCCCACGAAACTGAAGTCCTCGAAGATGCGGCCCCCACGGGCGACGTGTGCCTGCACCTCATCAATGGCCGCCTGGAGGCTGCCGCCCAGCGCCCCGGACATGGCCAGCCGAATCTCCGCTTCGCTCTGCGTGATGCCCACCGCGATGCCCTCGCTGATGGGGCGGCCCACCTCTTCGGCGAACACCCTGGACGGGGACCGGGCACCGATCAGGCCCTTGGCGTGCGCCAGCGCGTCGCGGACCGCTTGCCCCGCTGCACCCGCCAGGCGGCCTGCCGAGGCGGACACCCCCGAGGTCATGCCGTCCACGATGGAGCTGCCGACCGACGAGCCCGGGCTGAAGCCGTCCACGCGTCGCACGCTGTCGGCGGCGGCCTGGCTGGTACGGCGAGCCGTCTCAGGCATGGGCGCGATGCCGGACCCGAAGCCACGCGCCCCAGCGGACCCGGTACCACGGCCGGCGCTGTCGAGCGCCCCCGCCTTGCCCCGCATGATGTTGACCGCCGCGTCGCCCTGAGCGGTGGTGTGCGGCGCGATCTGGAAGCCGCGCACGAACGCCCCGGTCGCCCCGATGCCGGCATTCGCCTGGCTGGCAGCGAAGGCGGGGGCGTACTGGTTGGTGGACGTGTCGATGATGCCCTGCTCTGTCCGGGAGATGCCCAGCGCCATGAGCTCCATCTCGGACAGGGCCTCCGTCTTGCCGTCCTTCACGCCCTGCGCCAGCACCGCCGCCACCTCAGGGCCCGCAGCAGCTGCCGCTGCCTGGACGTTGGGGAACGCCGCGAGCGCAGCCAGGTTGGCCTCGAAGCCGACCATGGCCTCCAGCGTCTTAGCGAACTCGTCGCGGATGCCTTGGAAGGTGACCCCCTCGCCCAGGCCCTGGAGGCTGGACACCAGCGACGGCAGGCTGGACTGCACGCCCTGCACGAATGACTGCACCGACGCGGTGACGCCCTCCACGTTGGCCTGGAGGGCGTCCAGCGGCACCCCCAGCGCCGCCGCCACCTGACCTAGCTGCTCTTCGGACAGCTTGGCCTGGTCGATGGCCAGCGCCAGGTTCACGAACTCTTGGTTGGTGGCCCCGTCCTGCGTGATGGACCGCAGGTGCGCCGCCACGAAGGGGGCCGCCTCGCCCAACGCCACCAGTGCCACCCGGGTCACCTCGAGAGTGGCCCGGGTGGCCTCGGTGGCTGCCCCCACCTCGGTGGTGGCCACCTTCAGCTGGTCCAGCGCGGCGGCGTAGTTGACCGCCCCACTGGCGCTGGTGTTGGCGGCGATGGCAGCCTGCGCTTCCTTCTCGGTGTAGGTGCCCAGCGCGATGCCAGCCTCCAGGGCCCGCTGCGCAGACTCCTGCATCTGCTCAGCGACCACGCCCAGCTGGAAGGCCGTGGTGGCGCCCTCTTCGCCCGACTCGCGTAGCCGCTCGCGCAGCCGGCCCAGCGACCCGTCCCCGGCGGTCACCGCGTCGGCCAGCTGACTGGCGGAGATGCCCGCGGCGTTGAGTGTCTTGGCGAGGTCGAAGTCACCTATGCCGAAGATGGTCGTTTGGAACTCTTCGCCCGACTCGATCAGCTGCTCCAGGGCGGTGTTGAGTCCGTCGCTGGCCGTCTCGGCGGACCCCAGCGTCTCAGCGAAGGAGTCCAGCTGCCGCTCCACCTCGGCGTTCTCGCGGGCGGCGTCCTGGCTGGCCATGGTGAAGGCCACCAGGGCGATGCCGGCGCCGACTAGCGCCAGGTTGGCCGGCGTGATGGCCCCGGCCAGGCCGCCCACAGCCGACTGGAAGCGGCCGGCCGCGGGGGCGCCCCGGTTGAAGGCGCCGGTCACGGCGGTGGTGGGCACCAACATCCGGGACAGCACCGTGGACGCCAGCGTGATGCCCGGAGCCGCCAGGCGCAGCGCCCGGTTCACCACGAACAGCGACGCGGCCAGCTGTAGCACCGGGGCCGGTATGGCCTCCAGGCCCGACGCCAACAGGTCGATGACCGGGGTCAGAGCGACCAGCAGCGACGCGGTGGTGCCCAGCAGCGGGGTGACCGCCAGCAGAGCGTTGGCCAGGCTGCCGCCCAGCGCGACGCCCAGCTGCTCCAGCATCGGCAGGTTCTCGCGGCCGGTGGCCAGCAGCGCAGAGAACGCCGGGGCCAGCTGCTCGCCGATGGCTGTGACGGTGTTCGCCACCTCGGCGGTGAAGATGCGCTGCTGGTTGGCCAGCCCGTCGCTGGTGCGCGCGAAGTCGCCCTGAGCGTTGGTGGACTGCTCCAGGATCAGCGCCCAACGGGCCTGCACCTTGGCGCCCTCGGACACCGCGCCGGTGGCCCCGGCGATGCCCAGCTCCATGGCCTTGGCCTCCACGGCGGCGGCGTCGAAGGACACGCCCAGTGACCGCAGCGGTTCAATCTCGCCGATGAGCCCAGACCGCAACTTCTCCAGCGTCTCGTCCACGGCCAGGTTGTTGAAGCTGGCGAAGTCGGCGGCCAGGGACACCACCTCGGGGGCCAGCTTGGTGGCCTCCTGGCGGGTCGAGCCCAGCGCCGTGAACAGGTTCCCGAAGGTGGCTGTCGCCTCCAGGGCCGCCGCCTCCGACAGGCCCACGTTGGTGGCCGCCTCCCGGCCGTACACGCGGATCTCATCGATGCCGTCCTCGAATACGACGTTGGCCTTGGTGATCCCCTCTTCCAGGTCCGACGCGGCTTGCACCGCCTGGTACAGCCCGGCGACCACCGCCCCCGAGGCGAGGACCTGAATCGACGTGGCCAACGCCAGCCCGGACCCCCGGGCGCCGTCGAGCTCGTCGCGCAGGCTCCGCACCGACGACGTGGCCGACTGCACCGAGCCGGCGTCGGCGGTCAGCACCACGTGGGAGTCGCCCGCGTCGGTGGCCGCCGTGACCGTGGACGTGATTTCCTGGCCGTCCGCCGTCAGCGCCACATTCGAGTCGCCAGCGTCCACACCGGCGGTCACGTCGCCGGGCAGCTGACTAGCATCGCCCGTGATGGTCACCGCGGTATCCGCGGAGTCCACAGCGGCCGTCACGTCGCCGGTGAGGCTGGCCGCATCGCCGGTGACCGTGGCCTCTGTGTCCGCCGCGTCGATGCTGGCGGTGACCTCGTTTGTCACCTCGCGGGTGTCGGCCCGGACCGTCACCATGGTGGCGGCGTCCAGGGCCCGCTCCAGGCGCGCTACCTGCTCAGTGGCGGAACGGATGTCGAGTGAGAGTGTTGCGTCCAGCCCGACATCCGACATTGGCCGGGGAGGCTACCTGTCGCACCCCCGCTGGCCAGGCAGTACCCCCCTCAGGTCGGGGCCTCTACGTCGTCCCAATTCACGTCCTCGCCGGCTGCGCGGCGGCGTGCCAGGTCCGCCATCTCGGCCAGCTGATCGCGCATGGGGTCGGCGCCGTGGCCCAGCAGCATGGCCACCACCGACAGGTCCATGGCGTCCACCTCGTCCGGCGAGAAGCCGCGCCGGTCCTTCGTAGGCCGGGCCAGCTGCTGGTAGATGGGCAGGAACTCGTCCACGGCGGTGCCCGTCTCCAGCTGCGGCGCCGGCACCGAGGGGTCGTCCAGCGGGTCGAGGATCAGCCCGCCGTGCTCGTCGCGCTGGGGCTCAGGCCGCTCTTGGCCTGGCCTCAGCCATGGGCCAAAGGGCTCTGCCGCCAGTGCTGCATCATGCGGTGGGGGCCGTCCGGGTCGGCGAACCAGGAGGGCCACTGCGGCGGCACCCCATCCAGGCCCAGCACCGTGAACACGTCGGTCCACCAGCGGGCCCGATTGTCGTCGGCGATCTGTATCAGCGTCCGGCCGGCCTGGCGGTCCTCGGTGCGGGTGTTGTGCACCTGGTCCATCAGCTGGTCCTCGAGCTCGGCTATCTGGTCCTCGGTGGGGGCGTCCTCGTCGCCGTCCATCACCTTGGCTTGCGCTGCCTGTAGCTGCGTGCGGGCCCGGGCCTCGATGCGCTGTAGGCGGCGGCGGGCCGACTCGGACCGTTCGGTGTGCAGGGTCACCTCGTCGGTGAGCCCTTCCAGCGCCAGGCGCAGGTCCCGCATCTCACCCATGAAGGGGCGGCGCAGCCGATAGGTGGTGCCGTCCACCACCGCCTTGGCCCAGCCGGCCCCGTACGTCTCCATGCTGTCGTCGTCGGGCACCTCGCCAACCTTCCCGTTGTCGGGAAGATGTGCGGGGGGCGGCGCTGCCGCCTTGGCTGCGTCAGCCAGGCTGGGCGGCGGGTTGGTGGGAGTGTCTGCCATGGAGCCTGACGCTACACACCCCGGTCAGGCTGCGGGCAGGATGGTGAGCGGGATGCGCACCGAGCAGACACCACCGCGGGGCCCGGAGAAGTTAGCGGCCTCCGGTCGCACCCCGGTGCAGTCGCCCCCGAAGTCGCCGTCGAGGATGGCCTGTAGGAGCGCGTCGTACAGGGCGGCCACGTCGGCCATGTACGCCTCAGTCCAGGTGGTCACCTCAGCTGGCGCCGGCAGCTGAACGGCGGCGGCGGTGTCCGCGTTCACCATGGGGTAGCAGTCCTTCGAGTAGACCACGACCACCTGCGGGTTGGTGACGAAGGAGCAGTCTCCGCCCAGCCGCTGCACCTGCGCCACGCCCGGGTACACGGCCACCTGGTGGCACACCAGCGCCAGCTCGGGGCCTCCGGCCAGCAGGTACCGCCCCACGTCCGGCAGGGCCGCCTGAGCGGCAGTTAGGGCCGTCTGGGCGTACGTCAGCAGCTCCATGGGCCGGCAGTCTTACGCGGACCGGCCGCCTGGCTGGGGACAGGCGGCCGTGTGGTCCTAGTTGAGCCCCGCACAGCCGGCTGGGAGGTCAGCGTGCGTTGGGCGACTGCGCACCTTACACGGCGCAGGTTGCGGACCGGTTACAACCGTCAGCGCGACCCGGTGGCGTGCCGGTGGTCCTGGTCGCCACCCGGGTGGACGTGCCCGGCCATGCCGTCCGACGACAGGTGCGGGTGGGTGTGCCACAGCGCCACGTTCGGGGTCGGCGCCACCTGACGGTCGCCAGGGTCCACCTCCGGGATGGCGTCGTACCGGGCCCGCAGGTCATCCACGTCCTCGGTGATGACCGGCCGCCCGGCGCGGGCCTCGAACCACTCCAGGACGATGGCCAGCACCTGCGCACGTGTGGGCACGGTCGGACCCTAGTAGTGCTCGCACCCGCAGCCGGGGTAATGGAGCCCGTCCGAGTCCTTCGGGCACGGATAGGTGGGGTACCCGTCGTCGGGGCCCTCGCCCAGCTCTGGGCCCAGGTCGGCGCCGTCGTCGGTGCCGTGGTCACTGGCCTCGCGGCCGTCGATCACCTGCACGATGCGGCCCTGGTCGTCCACGATGTCGGTCCGCGGGTACCGCAGCGGCGGGTCCTCGTCGTCCTCGCCCAGCAGGTCCATGTCCTCACCGGTCACAGCACTGACCAACGCGTTGGCCCACGACACGTCCACCAGGAAGTCCGCCGCGCCGGGCGACACGCTGCTCATGTTGTCGATCAGGTCGCCGACCAGCCCGACCACCGCCACAGGGTCCACGACGGTCCCGGGCGCCACCAGCGGGAGCGGGTCCAGGCCGGCCCGGGCGGCGGCCTGGCGCGCCTCGGCGTCCTCCAGCGGCTCGGCGTCGTCGTCGGTCCAGGTGCCTTCATACTCCTGGCGGTGGAACGGGCCCAGCTCATCGGGGATGAAGAACACGCCCCGCTCGCCAGCGGTGGCCATGGCCTCACGGGTCAGCCGGTCGCGGTCGGCGTTGGGCCCGCGGACCACCACCGGGGCCGGGGGCAGCTGGCCGGCGTGGTCCGCCAGGGCGGCGATCACGTCGTCCTGGTCCGGTTCCTCTTGGTCGTGCCGGCGGGTGGGGTCGGGATCAGTCATCGTCGTACACCACCACACGCTTGCCCTGGAGGCTGACCGGGGAGCCGAACCGGCCACGGGGCCCGATGATGCGCAGGGTCAGCACCTCATCATCGCCCGGCCGGGTGCGGAGCAGCTCGGCGCCGTGGATGATGTCGGTCAGGGCCACCTTCGGCGCCGGGTCGTGGGCGGCCGCCAGACAGGCGGCAGCGTAGGCATTCTGGGCGTCCAGGACGCGCCGCCACGCGTCCTGCACCCGGGGGTCGGTGGCGACATGGCCGCCAGGGGTCCAGTGGGGATGGTTGGGCATTAGCCGTCCTCCGTCATCTCTACGAACTCGGCTTCGGTGGTGTGCTCCACCTCGTCCACCCCGGCGGGTGCCTTGGCCGGCGCGGCTGCCGCCCACAGCGGGGAGTCCAGGTGGTTGTGCGTGGTGGCGATGTTCTTCAGGTCGGCGTCGGTCAGCACCGCCGACTGGCACGGGCCCTGCGTGTTGGGGTCCACGCTGTGGTCGAGCCCGGAGCCGTGGCCGACCACCTCGTGGCAGCCGGCGTTGTCCAGCACCGCCTGGCTGGGCCACGGGTTGCTATCGAAGGTGACCCGGGAGGCGAGGCCGTACATGTGGCCGTCGGCACCCCACCCGAAGCCGTTCACTGCTCCGTTGATGCCGGCCTGGCCTCGCACGGTGATGCAATGTGTGGGGGCGGCGCAGTCGGTGGGCAGGGCGGCCACCACGAACATCTGGAAGTCCAGGTATGGGGACCGGTCGCCCTGCGCCACCGCCCGCTGCACGGCCAGCTGGATCGGGGGTGTCGTGGTGGCCTGGTCCACGTACACGCCGATGACCCGTTCCTTGGAGGCGGGCACGTTCTGCTGCCAGTGCACCCACGCGGTGCCGGGGCCGGCCCCGTCCGCGTCGATCTTGGTGCTGCTGTCACAGGCGGCCAGGAGCAGCGCCCCAGCGGCCGTCGCAAGCCCCAGCAGGATCCTTTTCATAGCGGTACCTCGATTCGTGTGAGCCCCAGCAGAGGCGCAGGTGTGGTCGGGGGAAACAGCCGCCACTCACACGGCGGACAGAACACGCCGGTGGCGACAGCAGTGTCACAGCCGGGGGCGGCGCAGTGGCCGATGGCCCACGGCCACCCGATGGGGCCGTCGTGGACAGTTGGCGCGTCGGGGCCGTTCACGAGTCGGCGGCCTTGGCCTTGCGCCAGTCGATGCCGACCGCTTCCAGGGCGGCGCGCAGCCGCTTGATTCGCGGCCAGCCGATCTGAGCCTTGGCGACGTACTGGCCCGGGCGGGCCGGGGCGTCGGTGGCCACGTCGATGGCGGCGGTCCACAGCTCCCACTCGGGGGTGCCCTTGGTCGGGCGGCCGAGGGAGCGGCGGCCACGCTCGTACAGCTGGGCGGTGCCCGGCTGGTGGGACCGGGACGCCAGCAGGCCACCCACCACGGCGCCGGACATGCGCACCTTGGCGATCGTGCGGCCCTGGTCGTCCTCGATTTCCAGCTGGGCCTGGCCGGTGTTCATCCAGCCCCAGGACAGCCGGACGGGCTGCGGGTGTGGTTGGTCAGTCATTGGTGGTGCTCCTGTTGAGTCGGCGGGCTGCCCGCTGGCCGCAGTCGTCGGCGGCCTCCCGCTTGTAGTGGTTGTGGGGGCAGAACTGCTGCTCAACACCGGACCGGGTGTCGGCGCCGTGGCGGAACACGACCGCCACGTAGATCAGCCGGGCGTAGGGCTTGCCGTAGCGGTTGGTGACCCGGCGGCGGATCTGGCGGGACCGGCTGGGGTGCCAGTGGCCGTCGCGCAGGTCGTCCAGGGATTCGCGGTGGCCGCTCATGCCCGGGCCTTGCGGCACTCGGGGCCGATGCCCAGCTGCCGTGACAGCTGGTCGGTCAGGGTGCGGTTGCAGCTGGAGCACTGGCCCAGCTCGGTGCCGTACCGCTGGCCGGCGGCGGGGTCCGCAGCGATGCGGGCGAGGATGCCGGCCACGTGGTCGCGCTTGACGTTGCGGTCAGGCTTGCCGCCCACCACCAGCTTGACGAAGGTGCGGCCGGCGTAGTCGCCCTCGGTGGGGCGGTCCACCCGGTAGAAGGCCAGATCGTTGGACCCGGTGGAGGCGATGGCGTAGTGGCCGGCCGCCACGTCGGCCACAGGGGCCGGAGTGGCCGCTGTGTGCGCCTCTGCGGGCCCGCAGTCCCCGGCCTTGTGCTCTACGGCCCAGCGGCCGTCCAGGCGGCACAGGAGCCCTGAGCCGGCCGCCACGTCGGAGCCGCAGAAGCGGCAGGGGCCGGCGTACCGGTTGGGCTTGCAGCCGGCCTCACGGGCCTCGGACTTGGGGGCGACGGTGGCGCCGTTGGTGTCGTGGGCGCAGCGGGCGCACAGGGTGGTCCAGGTGGTCCCGGCCTTGCGGGCGATGCCGGCGCCTTGCGGCACGTGTTGGCCGCAGGCGGCGCAGGTGCCGGGGTACCGGTTGGCGACCTCGACGGGGCCGCGCCGGCGGGCCGGGGAGTGCCCGCCAGCGCGGCCACGCCACTCGGGCACGTCCAGCGAATCGCTGGGGCCCGTGGCCACTGCGCACTGCGCAGTGCGCAGCTCCCGGCTGTCGTCGGGGCAGTCGTGAGAGAACAGTTCCTCGGTGGTGACCAGCTGGCCGCAGGTGCAGCGGCTGGTGGCCGTCAGGTCCACGCTGCCCGGAGCGGGCGCGTAGGACGGACGGTAAGCCTGACGGGTGGTGGTGCTCATGGGGGTCACCTTACCCCCGTCAGGATCGCTGCGCAAGCCCCTCGTCAGCGGCCTAATTAGGCTGGCATAAGCCTAATTCAAGCCTAATTCAGAGGGGTGTGCGGCGGGCCGCGGTGCGGAGCCCTTGCCGCCAGGCGTCGGTCAGGACCGCCTGCCACCACGGCCGGGGGGCGTTGCCCGGGTGGTTCACGTGCCGCAGGAACACCACCCCGCCGGCCTTGGGCCAGTGGAACACCAGTAGCCCGCCGGCCCGCTTGGGGACGATGCGGTGCGCTCGGGCGCCCTTGTCGGTCGTGGCGGCCTGGATGACGGGGGCCACCACGGTGACCGTGCGGCGGGAGCCGGCCACCTTGGTGTCGTGCAGCGACCGGATGGAGCCGATGAGCTCGCCCGTCTCACCGCGGGGCACCCGGGGGTCCCGGCGGGCGATGCGCACCGTTTCGTCGCTGGCGGCGGTGACCACCTGAGTGGCCCACGTGCCCAGCTGGGTGCGGAGCATGGTCAGGTCAGCGGGCACGACGGAAGGGTAGGGTCAGCGCCCGCCAGCCGCGGCGCCGGCAGCGGCCGCAGTGCCGGACGTGGCCACCAGGCTCCAGCCGGGCACCGCAGGCTGGGCAGCGGTGGCGCACCCGCTTGGGCCGCGACCCGCCGCCACCTACATGGCAGAAGGCGCAGGTGGGTCGGCCGTGGTAGCAGACGAGGCGGTCAGCTGGCACGGGCGCGCAGCGTCTCCAGGACCTTGCCGCCCTTGCGCCACACCAGCCGCCGGCACGCGCCCCGGCAGTCGAAGCACAGCGGGCCGGTCCGCTTGACCACCCCGGCCAGCCGGTAGCGGACCACAGCGAGCGGGTAGCCGGACACTCCACAGCGGGCGCACTTCATGTCGGAGGACGGTACGAGCTAGAGGCGGCGCAGCCAGTGATAGGCGCCGTGGTGGGGTCCGACCGCGGCCAGCCGGAATGTGCCGGGCGACACCCGGGCCTCGAGAACCACCGCCAGGTCCTCGGTGACCTCCAGCAGCTGGCTGGGCGACCAGGTGGTGACCCCGGTCCAGTCGGCCGACTGCGTGGGGTTGTCGTACAGCGGCAGGTTCACCCCGGCGAGCCCGCCTGCGGGCAGGACCAGCAGCAGCCGGCGCAGCAGCTCGGCGCCGTCCGCCCAGCTGTAGTGCAGCAGCGTGATCATGGAGTGCACGGCGTCCACGGCGGGGAGCTTGCCGTCGAAGCCGTCAGACAGGATGGGCACGATGTTGGCGCCGTGGCGGCCCGGGCGACTGTCGGACAGCAGCCGGCCCAGCATGCTGGCGCTGGCGTCGGCGGCCACCACCCGGCCGAGGGGCCACAGCTCCACCAGCGGGAAGGTGACCCGCCCGGCTCCGCACCCGAAGTCCAGGATGGTCGCCGGGTCATAGTCGGCGTGCCGGCGGAATCCCGCGGTCCACTGCTGTGCATGCTCCAGCCCCGACTGGTGCCAGGCCGGCCCACCGGTCCCGGCCACGCCGGAGGGGTGAATGGCCTGCGCGTATGTGTCGGCGCGTCCGGCCCGGTCCCACATCGCCACCCGCGTGGCCCTGTCCATCATCGCCCCCCGTGGTCGGCCAGGCGGCGCCGCCACAGGGCCTTGTCGTCCTGGAGGTGGCGGGTGCCGACCTCATAGGTGGAGTCCACCGGATTGACGCCCATGCCGTGGTGCAGGTGCCGCACCAGCGACCGTGGGGCGAAGGCATACACGCCCCGGGACTGCGCCACCTCCAGAATCTCGCGGTCCACGTAGTTGTGCCGGTAGCCCTCATGGGCGACCACGCCGGGCCCGTCCCAGCTGGCGCCCCGCTCATCCACGTAGGCCCGCTTGATCATCGGGTGGGGGGACATCTCGCCGCGGGCCTGTAGGCCGCCATCGTTGGTGCCGATGACCAGCGCGCCCGTCTCGCGGGCGACCACCAGCGCCTGGTCCAGCCAGCCGGCGTGCCACTCCACGTCATCGCCGACCAGCAGCAGCCACGGCGCCTCGGTGCGGTGATACACGTCGTTCACCTTGGCAGCGAAGGTGGGCCGATCGTCGGCGACCTTGACCAGCTGCACGTTGTGCGAGGACCACGAGCGCCACGCGCCCACGTCGGCGTAGCACGCGGCGACGGTCACCTGCACCCGGTCCAGCTCCCCGGTGACGGCCAGCGACGCCATAAAGGGCCCGGCGGTGTGGGCCCGCCACAGGACCGGGACGATGATGTCAACCAGGACGCCGGGCGAGCGCCTGGCAATCCTGGCCGGCGACTGTGACGGAGGCATTGGCGAACCCCGCTTGGTGTAGGGCCCCGGCTAGTTCCTCGGGGCTGATGTTGCGGTACCACTCGCCGTCCTCGAGCTCGGCGACGGCGGAGCGGCCGGAGTGGACGGGGCGGCCGGGGCCGGCGCAGGTGACGATGAGGCGGCCGCCGGGGGCCATCACGTCGTGCGCTGTCTGGAGGATGGCCCGCCAGTCGGGGGTGTGCTCCAGGACCTCACAGCACACCACCACGTCGAAGTAACGGTCGGGATCCAGGGGCCGCCAGGTGGCCGCGTCGGCCACCACGTCCACGCCTTTGCCGGCGGCTATGTCCACGCACAGGTACTGCGCCGGGTGGAACAGGCCCCGGATGGTCCCATTCATGTCCTGACCGCCAATCTCCAGCACGTGGTGGTTGGCGGTCAGGTGGGGGACGTGCTGACGCACGAAGCTGAACGCCTGCGGGTGCATCAGCCGGCCAACCGCGCTTCTAGGTCGGCCAGCGTCAACGCCAGCCGCTGAGTGACCACCAGTTTCCGGGTGCGGACCCGCTCCGCCTCAGTGGCGCCGTCTGGATAGACCACGTGGTCCACGCCCAGGGCGGCCAGAGCGTCGGCTTCACCGGTCAGCGCCGCCCGCATCTGCTCCTGGAGCGCAGGGTCAACCACGGCGGCGGTTTCGGCGGCGGCCTGCCTTCTGGGCCTTGCGCTTACGCTTGCGGGTGGCGGCGCGGGCGTCGGACGACTGGCGCTGCTGAAGGACAGCTTGGCTCCGCTCCCAGGCCCGCAGCGGCTCACCCGGGGGCGGCGCCTGCATTAGCGGGCGAGCTCGTCGGTGACGGTCTTACGCTCGCCGCCGTCTCGCGCCGACTCCACCTCGCGCACGACGGCCTCACGGGCCTCGCGGTCGTCGTCGTCCTCGGCGTCGCGCAGGAAGCCCACCACGTCGTCGGCGTTCTGTGGCACGTCGTCGCTGGTGTAGCTGTAGGCGCCGGCCTGGCTGACCGCGGCGGTGGTGCCAGCGCGCGCGGCGTCGGCGGCTTCGGCGGTGGCAGCCCGAGACGCGGCGACACGGGCGGCGTGCTCGTCGTCGTCGGGGCGGCCGGTGCCCTGCGCCCGGTTGGCCGGGTCGATGCCGCCGGGCTCATCGGCGGGGTCCACGCCCGACAGGGCGGAGACGCGGTGCGGACGCTCTTCGGCGGGGATGACATCAGACACTGGCAGGCCCCCTTGGGCTGTCGATCACGCCGCGGAATGTACCCGCCCAGCGGCGGCTGAAGCGCGGACCACCCGATCCCAGGTGTCCATGTCGTCACGGCTCTGCCTGTCGAGCAGCTGCGCGCGATCGCGCGCACGTCGGGACCAGGCGGCGTACGTGTCGGGGTCGTCCAGCAGCGCCAGCGCCGCGGCCCACGCGCCCAGGCCGGCGTCCAGCTCCACGAAGATGGCGGCGTCGCCCAGCGACTCGCGCATGCCCGGGGTGGGCGCGGCGACCACCGGGATGCCGGCGCACATGGCCTCGACGGCGCAGCGGCCCCACGACTCGTATTCGGAGGGGACGAGCAGCACCCGGGTGCGGGCGTACACGTCGCGGCGCATGTCGGGCGTCTGGGGCTGCCACGCCACGCCGGGGTGCCGGCTGGCGTCCGGCCGTATCTGCTGACCGTAGGCGCCTTCCACGGCCAGCCACCGCCGCGCCGGGGGCCGTTCGGCCAGCAGGTAGAAGATGGTTGAGCCCTTGGGGTGCTGGACGTTGACCAGCGTCACGAACCCGCGGGGGTCGGGGTCCGCCTCGATGGCGTAGTCCTCCAGGAAGCACGGCGGCCGGATGACCGCGCCCGGGCCGGGCCAGCGGCCACCCCACGCGGGAGCGCCTTCCAGGCCGGTCAGCTTGTCGGCCACCCACTCGGAGTTCCACACGGACACGGTGACCGACGCGGGCTTCAGGTAGGTGCGCCAGTAGCGCAGCTGGTTGTCGTTATGGCACAGGTACACCACCGGCAGGTCGTGCTCGGCGGCCGCCTGCACCACCTCATTGGTCCACGCCAGGTGGCCGACCATCACGTCCGCGGTGCCCAGCGCCTCGGCGAGGCCGACCCGGGACCGGACCTGCACACCGTCCACCTCGTAGGGCCCGGAGGCTCCGGCGTTGGCGCACACCACCGTGGCCTGGTGGCCGCGGCGCACGCTGTCCCGCAGCAGGGCGTGCAGCATGTGCTCGGCCCCGGAGCCGTGGGCAGGCACATACCCGTGCACCAACGCCAGGATGTGCACTGGCGGGCCTTCCAGGGGCGTCTCCGGCCACGGTGTGCGCAGCTGCGGCACCCGGAACGTGGGCTTGGCCCGGAAGGGGTCGGACGAGGTGGGCGGCGGCCGCTCGTTGATGGCCCAATCAGCGACGTGGCGCACCGGGCGAGCCGTCATCGGTTGTCCAACGCGTGGGCGCTGAGATGGCAGCCGCATCGCTCGTCGCTGTCCTGGTGTGGCCAGCCACCCTCGCGCCGGCACGCCTCATGGTCGCCGGCCAGGCAGTCCTCACAGACGAACTCGGTCATGCCGGCCGGACGTTGTAGCCGGTGCGGGCCACGTCTCGGGGCGTGACCACCCGGCCGTTGCGCTGTAGGCCGCTGGGGTTGGCCGCCCGCACCGCGTAGTCGATCTGCGGGATGCCGAACCCGCCGGAGTCCATGAAGTCGAAGGGGTCGAGCACCGCGGCGGTGGCCCCCTCGTAGGTGATGCTCTGGAGGCGGGACGGCAGGTGGCACTCGGGGCAGTCGCCCTCGGTGCACCACGCCGCGATGAATTCGCACGCCAGCAGCTCCGCCGCGTGGGCCAGGTAGGCCGGCGGAGCTGAGCCCCACCGCCACTCGATGGCCCACGTGCCTGGCTGGTCGGCGTCCAGGCCCAGGTTGTTGCGTGCAGGCCAGGGGCCGGCGTCGTCGCGGATCAGGTAGCGGTCGTCCACGATGCGGAAGTCCACGAACGACACGCCGTCGATGGTCACCTCCAGCACGTCCACGACCGGCCGGTGCGGCAGGTCCACAGCGGGCCACACCTGGCCGTCGCACACGATTGAGGTCAGGCAGCCGCAGCAGCCGCCGGCCGTGTCAGCCAGCACCCGGGCGCCGCCGATGTTGGCGGGGTAGTCCAGGGCCTGTCCCCAGCCGGAGCCGGTCGAGCAGGGCCGGATGGTGGACGTGCAGATGCCCGGGAACATCTGGGCGGTGGCGGCGTACAGCAGCCCGCTGGCCACCAGCACCGCCATGTCGGCCTTGGCGAGGTCGGCCGGCTCCACGGTGCCGTCGTCGTCCACGTCCAGGGAGCACTGCGTGATGCTGTCGGTGTCGATCCACGGGGTGCACAGCATTGGAGCGGGAGGCTACGCCACGGTCGGTTCAAGCCAGAGGATCTCTTGCCCGCGGTTCGGGTGCGTCGTGCCGCCGGGCATGGTCAGCGCCTCCAGCAGGAACGGCCGCCGCTGGGGGTGCCGCAGCGACATTTCCAGGAGGCCCGCGCCGTAGTCGCCCGCCAGCACGTCCAGGTCCACCAGGCCCGCCGCCACGTCCACGACGGTGCCGGCGCGGTCGATGATGAGGGGGTCGCCCACCTCGGCCACCACCCGGAAGGTGACGGTCAGGACGCCGGTCAGGTCGCGGCGCAGGTCGTACGCCAGCGTGCGCACGTCGCCGATCTTCAGGGTGTGTTCCACCAGTCCTCCTTGGCCCACGGCCACTAGCTGCGGCTCAGGCCCGACGCCTTCGAGCTCGACGGCCCATGCGACGGCCCGCAGGATGGTCCACGGCGGCACCTGGACCGCCAACGCCCCGACGGAGCCCGGCTCCAGGATGAAGATGCCCGGCGTCCAGCTGGTGGTCACCAGCCCGGGCACCAGCGCCACCGGAACGCCCTCCAGAATCAGTTCTCCGGGCGTCCAGGGCACATGGACGGCCTGCGGTGCCGCTCCCCACGCGACAGGCGTCAGCGTGAACTGAGCGGGCGCCCAGGCGACGGACACCGGCAGGGGGGTGACCCCCCACGCGACCGGCTCCAGGGTGTACAGGCCGGGCGGCCAGTTGACCTCGCCTTCCACGACCACGCCCCACGCCACCGGGTCGAGCCCAAAGGTGCCGGGCGTCCACAGGATGCTCACAGGCTGTGGAGAAGCGCCCCACGCGACGGGCTGCACGGTCAGCTGGCCGGTCGCCCACGCGATGGTGACCGCCTGCGGGCTGGCACCCCACGCGACCGGCTCAGCGGTCAGCTGCCCCGGCGCCCACGGCACCGACACCAGGCCCGGGGTCGCGTCCCACGCCACCGGGGCCAGCGTGAACTCACCGGCCGACCACGCGACCGATGGCGGGATCGGCGCCGCGCCCCACGCCACCGGGTCGACGGTCAGCTGGCCCGGCATCCACGCGATCGAGACGGGCAACGGAGTAACGCCCCAGGCCACCGGCTGGCCGGTCAACGTCCCGGGTACCCAGGCCACGGAGACGGGCTGCGGAGTGGTGCCCCAGGCGACGGCCGACAGAGTGAGCTCACCGGGCGTCCAGGCGACGTTGCCTGGTCCGGCCGCCAGATCGAATCCCTCGAGCGCGACGGCAGCGAGGCACCAGTCGTCGCTGGCCGCGGTCCAGTTGTAGGGGCGGCTACCGGAAGCAACGGGGTCCGTGTCCCGGGACGCTCGGCCTACCTTGGCGCCGTAGTCCTCTTCCTCCATGCTGATGTAACCGGCGCCGAGTGTGAGGCTGCCGACCGTGCCCAGGCCGCTGTGGACACCGCCGTAGGCCAGCGTCGTGGCGGTCGTGACCAGGGTCCCCGACGGGTTGGTCGATACCGTCGTGTTGACCCCGACCGTGGCATTGACCTTGGTGCCCGTCGTCCCCGCGGTGACGGTCGCGACACTGCACCACTTGGCGACCGCAGAAGCACCCTGGAGGACGACATCCTGAGTGCCGGTGGGGCACTCGGTGTCGTCGGGCAAAGCCCAGACGGTGACCCGGCCCGGTTCGGTGGTGTCGCTGCCCGTGGCCCGCTTCTCGAGCGCCACCCCGCCGTAGGTGACGCCGGTTACGCCGTCCTCGGTGGCGTTGGTGGCATTGAACAGGACGACGACGACACCCTTCGCGCTGGCGCTACCAGCGTGCGAGAACGTGCGATCCCCGGTGGTTGTATCGTCGCCGCTGGTGGCGGGAAACCGGGTAAACGTGTCGTGCGCGATCGGGGCCGCCGGCGGGTCAACGTCGAAGGTGAACCCGGGCGGGTCGTCGCCTTCAACGACGGTGGTGCCGGTGAGAGCAACCTGGTTAGAGGTCCCCACATAATCGGGGACCGGATCCCCGACCGTCGCCTGATTGAACGCCCACAACGCGTCCGGGGCCTCATCGACCCAATTCGACAGGAGGTCTTCGAGCCCGGCAGCTTCGATCGCCGAATCGCCCGAGCCGTCTGCCGTCCAGTGGACCTCGTTTGACCACGCGGCCATCACGGCTATGCGGCCGTCGAAAAGTTCGCTGATTGCGTCGTCGGTGGCGGTGGCGATCGACCCGGATGCCCCGATCGCCGCCCAGTCAGCGATCGTCGCCGGGAAGTTCGCGTGCGCCCAGGTAGCAGTGTTGAAGTTGTAGAGCGACCGGCGCGGCGTCGCTGTCCCGGTCGCCTTGCGGATCACGAACAAGAGCCAGACGGCGGTGGGCGGGTCGTCGGCCCACGCGTTGCCGGTCGACCCGTTGTGCCAGATGTGGTCGGGGCTGGCGCCGCAAAACTGGGCGGCCGTGTACTCGAAAAAGCCGCCCGAATCGAGCCCGCAGTAGAGGGTGCGGCAGCCCGACCCGACCGCGTCGATCTTGACAAGCATGGCGAGCGTGCCATGCGTCATGGCCGAGAGGCCCCCGGCGCCCAACCGGATAATGTCGTCGGTGCCGTCGAACTCGCGGACCGCCATCAGGGCACCTGTCGGCTAAGGACCCCACCGGTCCGATGGCGCTCGCCCACGACACTGCCCGCCGCGCTACGCGGTAGCGGTCAGCAGGCGGAACAGGTCGGCGACGTTGACGACGAGGCCGCCGTCCACGGGCTGAGGGAAGTTGGTCGTGGTGGTCTGGATCAGGTGGCGGGTGGCGTCGGTGCCGCCGCCCTCGTCGTAGATCGCTGCGCCTTCTGCAACCACGCCCGGCGCCGCGGCGAATGTCACGTCCGCGGTGTCGAAGTTGGCCCGGTTGTTGGCGTCGTCCTGCGCGGACGCTTCGCCGGTGACCGCCACCCGCTCGGTGTGGATGCCGACCCCGGCCACCGCGTCGAGGTCGGCGACCGTGGCCAGGTCCTGTGCCGCTGCGCCGGTGACCCCGGTCGCTGTGCCTGTGATCAGACACATGCGAATGTCGAGGCCGCCGGTCAACGCCAGCTCCAGGATCCTGTCCGCTCCCCGGTTCTGTGTCGTGATGGCCACCTGTCCTCCTTAGACCCCGTGGGCGTACTCGTTGGATGCCAGCACCACCAGCCGCGGGGCGCCGAGGCCCACCTGCAACACGTCCAGCGGGCCGCCGCTGGTCTGGAATACCTCGATGAGCAGCGGCTCGTCGGCGCCGGTGTGGGCCGGCTGCTCACAGGCGATGGTGCGTAGGAGCGGGTCTGCCATGACGGCGGCCGGGCGGGCGTCGGTGGCCGCCGGGAATGAGATGGCGGCAATGAACCTGAAGCGGCAGGCCCGGATGCCGGTGCCGTTGGACGCCCAGGCGATTTCGGCGACACCCGGGCCGACCGTGCCGGGTGGCATGTTCCACTCCACGTTGGCCTGGCGCACCTGGCCGCCGGTGGCCATCGTCCCGACGCCCAGGGTGCAGCCGGTGAAGCTGGTCGCTGTCTTGCCGGTGTACTGGACTACCCGATCGGTGCCGCCGATGCGCACGACCAGGTAGCCGGCAGGTTTGAACGGCACCCCGCCCGGCTCCGTTGAAGCGACGTGGATGGTGCCCTGCGGCAGCGCCTGCCCGTCCGAGCCGGCGGCGATGGTTGTCTGCACAGCCACGAACTCCAGCCCGGCACGGTCGACCGCCCACGGCCCCCGGGTGATGAAGGGCGCGGCCAGGCCGGCCCACGGGAACGGCGTCCACACGTTGTTGGGGATGGTGACCGCCACGTCATGCATCCAGAAGATGAGCTGCTGCTCAAACCCGAAGTGGGGCTCTCCTGCCGGGTGCCTGACGGGCCGACACTCACTCGGTACCGGAATGTCGTCGCACGCCACCCTGGACGCCGATCAGGGGACCGTCTGGTAGCCGCACACGTTGGTGGGCTTGGCGTCATCGATGAACCAGCCGAACACCGAATCGCCCATGGCGGTGGGCCAGGCGTCGGACGCCAGCCCGGTGCCGAAGCCGGAGTTGACCTCGGCCAGCCCGGTCAGGCTGGTGAGCCCGAATTCGTCGGTGGCCATGGTTTGCTCGTCGTAGCTGAAGCGCACCTTGGTGAAGGTGTGCCGGTACCACGCCGGCTGGCCGCCCTTGGTCGCCCGCTGCTTCCCATTCCAGGCGATGGACCACAGCTCGATGGCCACACCGTCCGGGTCCACCGTGGCGTCGGTCGGCGCCAGGTAGCCGATGGTGTTGGGATCGCCAGTCCCCTCTTCCACGATGGAGCCGCCCGTCAGGAGCTCGAGAAGTTCGGCGTCCTGGTTGCACAGCACCAGTGACAGCTCGGCGCCGTCCACGGCCTTGGGGCCGCCCTGGTAGAGGCCGCACTGGTCGCCGCAGCCATTCAGCTGCTCGATGCGCTCCCGCTCGGGGGATGAGGGGGTGTAGCCGAAGGTGACCGGTGCCGCGTACTCATAGAGCGAGTCGGCGCCGGGCAGCAGTGCGCCCACCGATGACAGCCGGAGCACCCGCAGGTGGCACACCTTCAGCCTCTGCGTGCAGGTCAGGTTCGCCATAGCTGTAAGCCCTCCAGGCTCATGTCTCCACTGCGACCGAGGCTGCGAACTGGCAGCAGGGGCCGTAGAACACCGCGCCGGCGCGCTCCGTGCGCACCGACGAATCGTTGACCTCCCGGACAATCTCCGGGGTGCTGAACACGGGGCCCAGCAGGAAGAACACGGGGCCGGTGCCGTAGATCGTCTGGGCGGGGATGGGGTCGGCCAGCAGGTCCGGGGCCGCGGGCAGGGCGCCGCCCACGGTGGGCCTCGGGTCGCCGCCCGTGTAGCCGCCGCCACCCACCACGAAGTGGCCGCCGGGACTGATCCACCGGCCGCCCTCGTAGGTGATGGCCCGTAGCTGGTAGGCCCGGCTGTGGGCCACCGCTGACATGTGGATGACGCCGGGGCTGCCCTTCAGGCAGTCGGCCAGCGCCTGGTCCAGCCGGGCGACACCTTCGGCCACATTCCCCGACCCGGTAAGGACGGTGGCCCGCCCGTCCGCCAGGTGCGGCCGAACGGTGCCGTCCGCTGGATCGTCGGACTCCGCCTCACCGGTCCACAGCAGCCGCTCCAGGCCCCACCACTCTGAGCCGCGCAGCGCCCGGTCCGCTCGGGCGGCCGCCTGCCGGTCCCCGGTCAGGGTCGAGCACCAGGCGTTGGCGATGATGGCCGCCGGGGCGTAGTTGACGAACCCCGGGTTGGCCATCCGGTTCTTGGTGACACCGGTCCCGCAGTCCATGGCCTGGAGCTGCGGATCCTGGCACGTCTCCGGGTCGAAGCTGAAGCCCGCTTCCCACCGCTCGGGCGGGTCGGTGACAGGTGCAGCGACGGGCGCGAGCCCGAGGGACGCCTGCCGGTTGGGCGGCGCCACCAGCGGGGTGTGGAGCAGTGCTCCCATGCGGCCGGCGCCTCCTTCCTGGTGGTGGCCAGCCCCGGCCAGCGCCGGCAGGGCCGGCCGGGGTCAGGCTCCGGATCAGGTGTACGAGGCGCAGAACGGGGCCGGGTCGATGGTCCCGCTGACGGCGCCCGTGGGGCACACGTCGATGGCACCGTCGATGGCCTCCACGCCGACCATGTGCACGTTCTCGAACGTCTCGGAGAACACCTGGAAGTCGTTCACCGAGTTGAGCGCCGAGTCGCGCACCACGCCCAGGTCCAGCTCTCCACCGTCGAGGTGGATGAAGGTCCCCTCGGGGTAGATCAGGTAGTTGACCGTGGGCGGCCAGTGCGCGAGCACCGTGGTGCCCTGCGCCCCCACCACGTTCAGGTCCGGCGACCAGGTGACGTTGATGTTCCTGGCCGCGAAGAAGCTCTGCAGCTGGGCCTCGGAGATGGCCAGGTTCTCGGCCGTGGACCCGCCGGGCATGCCGCGGGAGATGTCCGTGACCATGATGCCGAGCAGGATCTCGGGGAGGACCGCCCGGAAGGGGAAGTCTCGTCCCATGCGGTGCCGGGACCGCATACCCCACGCGGCCTGTGACAGCTCGTTGAGCACGTCACGGGTGGCCGACCAGTCCGAGGTGGTGCTGGTGACCGTGGTGGCGAACGTCTGCATGGCAGCGATCAGGCTGGACTCGGCGAGCCGGGCCTGCGCCACCAGCGCGAGGCTGGACCACGCCGTCTGGAGCTCGCCGAGGGTGCGGGACAACCAGTTGCCGACCGTCAGGCAGATCGGGAAGGCCGACAGCCTGGTGGTGCGGGCCGCACCGCACACCACCCGAAGGCAGGGCTTGGTGGGCGTGTCGGGCGGGAACTCCGCATCGATGTCGTTCTGGTTGGTCCACACCGAGGCGGCCGCTGACACGGTGGCCAGCGACGGCGGCGTCAGGTCGGTGACCCCACCGCGCGGCGTCTGGAAGCTGACGAGCGCCGAGTCGCGGATGGGCCGGCGGGCGTCGCCGTACTGGACCACGTTGTAGATCGGCGTGGGCGGGGCGCAGATGCCACCGGACGCCACCAGGCTGCGCCCCTCGGCGGTGCGCATCTGCTGGCGGGCGTCCTCGATGGCCTGCTCCAGAACCTCGCTGATCTGGCGGGTGGCCGCCGTCTGGCTGAGCATGTCGCCGGACGGGTCCATGAGTACCCGGTCGGGCTCGAAGCGGCCTTGGATGGTCGCCACCCGCAGGTACTCGCCGCCACCGGAGCCGCCCTCGCCGTCGCCGCTGTGGCCCATGGTGCCGTAGGAGCGGCGGAAGCTGTTCCACCTGGCCTCCAGGGCCCGGTCCACGTCGGCGAGGCTGTGGGTGACCCGGCCGGGGCTGATGTCGGGGATGTCGGCAGCGAAGACGATGTCCGACAGGTCCTCGTGGGCGTGCCGGCGGGGGGTAGCGAAGCTGCCCCGGCGCTGGCGGAGCGCACGACGTGCGGCCCGGTTGTCCGACCGGGCAGCGACAGGCACCGATGCGGGAGCACCGGCCCCGTCAGCACCGGATCCGGCGTCGTCGCTGCCCGCGTCGGCGGGGGGAGTCCCGTCCTGGCTAGCAGGCTCGTCGGGCTCGTCGGGGTTGGCCGGGTCGGCCGGGGGCTCGTCGCCCTCGTCGCCGCCGTTGCCGGCGTCGGAGGCCGCAGGGTCGGGGGCGTCGCCGCGCAGGACCGCAGCTGCGGCGTCGCGGTCGGCGTCCTCTTGCGACTCCACCTCGTCGCGGCGGTGCTGCTCGTCGCGGATGGCGGTCGCCACCCCGGCAGCCTCGGAGAGCAAGGCCGCGCTGGCCTCGTCGTCGTCGGCCAGCGCCACCAGCTGCTCCTGGATCGAGTCCAGCGTCTCGTCGGGCACGGCGCCGGGGTCGGCGTCCCGTGACGCGAGGAACGCCTCCACGTCGGTGATCAGCTGCTCGGCTGCCCCGTACTCGCGGAGCAGGCGGATGAGCTCGTGCATGTCCTCGCCTCCAGGCGGTTGGCGCCCTGGAGACGGTCGCCCGCAGGGCGCGCAGCGTGTGCGCTGGCCCTGTGGACCGGTGGCCGGGTGCCCGCCTCAGAGACGTGCCGGCCGGATTGAGGCGGCAAGGTACACCGCGGGGTCAAGCACGCGCAACGATCCCCTTGGAGCCGGGATGTGAGTCGCCGTCCAGGGGGACCGTCACGGTTCGACGCGCCAACGTCGTGCCCGGACACTACCGCGGGGGTGTGACAGGCCCACAGAGGCGACCTGAGGGGCTGATCCGGGGCCTGTGGTGCCGGCCGCCGGGTCGGGTCATGTCCCGGGGCCGCCGTGTGGCGGTTCACCCTGATGGTCCAGCCGGCACCGGCCAGCGTAGGTGGTCAGTGGGGCAGGCGGCGGGCCAGCCGCTCGGCGGCCCACATGATGACCCGGAGGGTGTCCATGACCAGATCGGTCAGCAGTGAGGCCGACAGGGCGACAACGATGGCCTGTCCCACGGTCATGCGACCGGACGGTAGCCGGACGCGCCACCACCCCCGGTGGGCGGGCGGACAGGCACCGGGAGTGGTGGGCTCGATGGCCACGATGACTGACCCCCTTCAGGCTGTCAAGCGCGCCACCGCCCCGGGGGCGGGCGGACCGGCAGCCGGGGCGGTGGTCAGGGCCGGGCGCCTCGGCGGAGGACGCCCGGGGGTAGGGGACAGGTTAGCTGTGCGCCCCCACCCGGTAGGTGGTGTCGGTGTCCAGGTCCTCGAGTTCGGCTAGTGCCTCGTCGCGGGCCTGGTGGTAGCGCCCGGCGGGCCGGGCCTGACGCTCCAGGCGGCAGCTGGTGTGCCAGCCGTCCGGGCGGGTCCACTCGCGCTTGACGGTGTGGGCCATGGTGGTGGTGCTCCTTGGTGGTGGTGCTCCTGAGGGGTGGCCGGCCTGCGGGCCGGGCGGGTGTTCGCAACCTGCGCGTTACGGTCGGGGTGCTAGCTGCCCACAGTCGTCGCTCACGTACGGAAGCCTCTTCACCCGGCCCGCAGGCCGGCCACCAAGTGCGGCTTCTGCCGGCCGCGGGCATGACGAGCGCCAGGAGGACTGAGCCCGGATCAAGGCCGAAGCGTCCCCGGGGACCTAACTCCTGGACGGCGGGGGGCTGGCAGGTGGTCCTAGCCAGGTTGCACGGGCCCGAAGGCCCCGACCGTGGCATCCGAGCGCATCGGCTGCCCCGCTCCGTTCTTTGCACTTGTCAACACCCACGACGATACTCACCCCTGTCAGGATGTCAAGCTCCTTGGCGAAGAATCTCCACGGCCCGGTCGCGGCGCAGCCGGTCCAGCTGCTGGCGTGCCGGCCTCGCGGCGGCCGCCTCCTGCTGGCGCACATACTCGGCGACCCCGGCGGTGACCGCCCGTTGCACCACGTCCGCCAGACGGGCACCGTTGGGCCCTGAGGCGGCCTGTGACAGCATGGCGACCTCTCGGGCGCCTGCCGCCACCAGCGACGTGATCTGGCCGCCTGAGGCGACCTGAGCCCGTGGCACCGGGAAGCCCGGATGGCAGACAGCCAGCGCGGCGGTCAGCTCCAGGCCCGTGCCTACGGTCCGCCAGTCCCCGCTGGGGGACGCGGCGCGCAGCTTGCGCATCTGGAGCTCGTCGTCCCACACGTCGGGCATGCCGGCGCCGTGGAACCAGACGCCGTAGTCGTCCTCGCCGCAGCGGCCTTGCGCCACCAGGGTGGCCACGTCGTCGTAGTGCTCGATGGCCCCGGCGTAGGACAGGCGGCCGTCAGCGTGGCCGCCGCCCATGGTCAGGTTGCCGGCCGGCACGAAGGACCCGTCATCGAGTTCGAGGCTGCCGTGGTGGAAGGGCACGTACGCCAGCGCCGACCGTGGGGTCAGGATGCACTGCCCGTCCCCGGAGCCGGTGTGGCACTGGCCCCACAGGGCCAGGTGGCCGATGACCTCGCCGGTGTCGCGGTACTGCATGGGGACACCGCGCAGCACCCGGCCCGTCTCCGGGTCCTTCACGGACACCACGTCGCCGGCCGCCCACTTCGGGGTGGCCACCCACTCGGCGGGTGGGCGCATGGGCGCCGCCGCGGCCACCAGGGAGTCAGAGGCCGCGGCGAACGCGCGCTGTGCGCCGGTGCAGTCGTCGCACCCATCGCTGGCGGCCTTGTCGTCCCACGGCGGCACGATGGTGTCGTCATCGAACGCCTTGCGCATCTTGGCGTAGTAGGCGGACACCTTGGACCTGATGGTGTCCTGCTGCGCCTCGGGAATGTCGGCGCCGCCCCGGGCGCCTTGGAGGACGCCGGCCACAGCGAAGATGCCCTTGGGGACGGCGGTCAACGTCCCGTCGATCAGGTCAGCGAACGGCAGCTTGTACGCCCCGGCGGTGTCGGCGTCGGCGTCGTCGTCGCGGTAGAAGTGCCCGCGGCGCATGGTCGCGGTGTCCAGGTCGTCGCCGTCGCCGCCCTGGCGCTTGTGGGCGCCGGAGCCGTCCCAGCTGCGGTCGCGGTCGGCCAGCGGCAGGTTGGCCGCCCCGATGGCCGCAGCCAGCAGAGCCGCGAGGCTGTCGGGGTCGTCGGCGTCGGGGTCGCCCTCGCCGTCGCCCTCGGTGTCGGCGCCCACCAGGGCGATGGCTGCCCGGTCAAACGCCGGGATGTCCACCAGGGTGGCGCCGCGGATGCGGGCCCGCTTGAACCGGGTCAGCACCTCGTCCGTGGACTGAGACATGAGCACGATGCTGTCGTCGTCGGCGATGTCGCCCTCACCGGCTGCGGCGGTCAGCGACGCGCCCAGGTCCTCGAACACCTGGCGCTGGAGGCGGCCGATGCCGGGCGCGTGCAGCTCCCACACCAGGCCCGTATCCGTGGTCGCCCCAGCGACCAGCCGGCGGCGGCGCTGGCACAGGGCAGCCTGCGGGAAGGCCGCAGCGAACACGATGACCTCTTCCGTCTCGGCGTCGTCGGTGGACACCACCCACTCCACCTCCAGGTCGTCCATGTCCACGCTGACGCCCAGCGGAGCCTCGTTCTCGAGCATGCGCACCACCTCGGCGCCCATGCCTTCGGCGTCCTCGTCGTCCAGGTCGCCCTCGCCGGTGATGGCGGTCACGTCGTCCACTGCGTCGCCGCGCGTCAGCTGGTCGATGGAGCCGACCATGATGGCCCCGGCGTGCATGCCGTCGTCCTCGCGGTCGTAGCGCAGCGGCCACTGGTCGCCCTCCCACGAGAATGCGCCGGCCACGAAGATGCGGCCGTCACCTGTCTGCACACCCTCGAAGGCCAGGCCGTCTGGGGTAGTCCACCTGCGTGCCATGTCATCGCCCTCCTGAGTCGCGGCGAGAGAATACGGGCACCGCGTCGCAAAGGCAGCCACGGTGGTCCCCGGGGTAGTAGTGCGACACGCTCGGGAAGGTCCCGGCGGCCGCCAGCTGATCGTCCTGCCAGTCCCTGAAGATGGTCCCCGACAGGGCGCTGTGCGGCGGGAAGGGCTGCGTCGGGAAGCCCGCGCGCCACTCCCACTCGTTGGGCTCCAGCTCCAGCTGCCGCAGCGCGGCGCGCCAGCGGGGCCCGGAGAACAGGCCGGGCGGTCCGCTAGCGGAGGCGGGCCCTTGCGGGCGGACGCCGGCCTGGCCGCCCCCAGCGACGGCCAGAGCGTCCCGGACGAGCCCGGCGGGCACAGCCACGTCGGCCAGTGCCTCGCCGTCCTCCGCCTCCGCCGCGGTGAACAACCTACTGCGCGCCATGGCCAGCAGCCCCAGGAACAGGGCGATCCAGCCGGCGCTGTGGTCCGACTCTTCGGCGCGGGCGTCGAAGGCCGTCACCGGGTCAGGCGTCTCGGCGTGCCGGATGACGTGCCGGATGGCCGCCGCCTCCGCCTCGGGCACCCACGAATCCCACCGGATGCGCAGCGGGTCGAAGGCCCCTTCCAGTAGCTGGTCCACGGTGGCCAGCTGCTCAGCCCGCTCAGGGCCCAGCAGTATGCCGATCTGCTCCGGGTCGGTGCCGTTGATCTGCCGCTTCAGCGCCGGGTTGCCCTGCGCCGCGGACCGCAGCCGGCTGCCGGCCCGGCGCAGCACCTGCTGGAGCTCGCGGGCAGCGTCGATCTGTAGGCGGTCCCGTAGGCGGGCCTCGATGGACACCACCTGCTCGCCGAGGCCGGGGATGACCACGCTGGCGGCGGTCAGGATCGCGGTCCGGGCGGCTTGGCGGTCGCGTGTCTCGTCGTCGCCCTCGGTGTCGGCGTCGTCCTCGTCGGGGGTGGGCCGGCCGCCGTCCTCCGGGTCCGCGGGCTCGGCGCCGTCCTCCGGCCCTGCGGCCGGATGGCCCACCGGGGCCCGTGTCATGGCCTTGGTGCCGGGGATGATGACGGTGTTGCCCTCCAGGGCGGCGCGCAGCACCAGCTCCTGTGGGGTGGGGGCGTCCGACTCAGGGAAGCCCAGATGGTTGCGCAGCGCCTCCCAGCTGAGCCCGTGCCGGTCGTAGGCGTCGCGGGCGTCCTGACCGCGGTTGGGGCGCACCACCAGCTGGCTGGCGTCCAGCCCGAACGCCATGCGCGGCAGCCACTCGGCCGACACGCCCCGCTCGGCGCAGCTGGGCCGCAGGAACACCGCCGTCAGCCCCGAGGCCGGGATCTGGGCGGTGGGCTCCACGTGCGCCTTATAGGTGCTGTCCTCGATCTGCCAGCCGGTCCAGTGGTTGGCCTCGGCGACGCCGGTCAGCACCTCCACCGGCAGGTCCGCACCGTGGGCCATGCGCTGAATCAGCAGGTTGATGCGGTCGATGATCTTGTCGTCAATGGGGCGGGCCAGCGTCACGAAGCCCGCTTCCTTCAGGTGTTCCGCCTTGCCCCGCAGGATGAAGGGCGCCACCGCGGCGGGGCTGCCGTCCACCTCATTGGCGACCACCCACGCCTGCATGAGCGCCCGCTCGAGATCCGTGAGCCCATCGGCGGGGGCGGCGTCCTCGGGGTCCGGTATGGGTGGCTGCCCGCCACCGGGGTCCTTCGCCCGGGGTGCCTGCTCGATGTCGATTTCGGTGGGCAGCTTGAACACCCCGGCCATGGTGGCGCTGCGCCCGATGGACCGCAGCAGCCGCCCGTAGATGACCAGTTCTTCGCACTCGTCCAGGACCGCCGACATGTTCGAGTCGGCCAGGCCGGGCCACTGTGCGTGCCGCCGCCAGATGCGGAACACGACAGGCTCCGA
>Ga0299914_10000099_pt1 | contig 48142 bp, 42 predicted proteins | sample RVTome_10_FD_201361 | JGI IMG/M metagenome (GOLD analysis project Ga0299914, IMG submission 201361) | Soil microbial communities from uranium-contaminated site in the Upper Colorado River Basin, Wyoming, United States - RVT153D57 (version 2) ... | reverse complement strand
GCGTTGGGCATCGTGCCGCGCCAGCACGGCAGTGGCGGCAAAGCGGGCCTCGGCGGCATCAGCAAGCGGGGTGACACGTACCTGCGAACCCTGCTCATTCACGGCGCGCGGGCGGTGGTCAACGCCAGTGCCGGCAAGACGGATCGGCGCAGCACCTGGATCAATGCCCTGGTGCAACGGCGCAACCGGAACATTGCCACCGTAGCGGTTGCGAACAAGAACGCCCGTATCGTCTGGGCGATGCTGAGTCGCGGCGAGGATTATCGTGTGACGTGAATCGTGCGCGTGAACAGCAACAACGTTTGATCGCGTGAAGCGTAAAGAGGAGCGTTCCCATCGATTGCGAAGCCATTGCGGCAGATGACAGACAGGTAAGACCGGCACGCTGAAACGCTGCTTTATCCGGAGGCCCGCTGTGAAGACAAGGCCGCTAGCCCGATCAGCACAGCGTGCGCGAACAATCATCATGGCTCGGACAGCAACAGTGTCCTTTGAGAAGCCGGATATACGATTGCAGTCGTATCCTTTCTGCATGTCTGCGATGGCTTGCAAACGGGAGGAGTCCATATACGGATGAAGCGAGCATCGCGAGCGAGAATCCGGGAGGCACCGTGAGACGTGAGACGACGGCTCTCGTCTGGCGAATGTTTTCTTGCTTTTTCTTTCCTCCAGCGTCAACTCTCGTCGGAAGAGCATCTTTCACGGCACCGTCTACCGTCGTCTCACCTCTTACGTCTCACCTCTCACACAGTCTCTTCCCGCCCCGTCCATTCCAGCACCGCGTCCACCAGCCTCGCTTCATCGACTGGCTTCAAAAGGTAATCGTTGATTCCGGCGGTAATCGCCGCTTCATACGTCTCCGCCTGCACGTTGGCGCTTACGGCCAGCAGCGGCAGCTGGGTATTGCCGCCGGCACGTATGCGCCGCGCGACTTCGAGCCCGTCGATATCCGGCATGTGAACGTCGAGCAGCGCGATGTCGATTCCGCAGGAACCCGAGAGGTTGTCGAGCGTCTGCAACACGCCCGTTCCACTGTCCACTTCCGTGACGCTTGCGCCATGCAGTTCAAGAATCTTCTTCAGGAAATAACGATTGATGCGATTGTCGTCGGCAATCAGGACATGCAGACCATCGAGCCGGGCGCTGCTTGACTCCTCGACGCGCCTGCCATCCACGCGAACGCCCAGCGTCTCGCTGATTCTTCTCACCTGGCTTTCGAGATGTCCGATCTTCGAAATGCATGTCGCGTTGCAGGATTCGGCGAGCGACCGCAGTGCATCGCGGTCAACGGTGGCCGCAAAGCAGATTCGCGGCAAGCCTTCGGGCAATCGGGAACACAGCGCGTTCAATCCTTGTGTGTCGCCCAGGCGGACACGTTCGATCCCGAAAACAACAAGTTCGATGTCGTCGAGAGCGGGTGCGACGAGGTCGGCCAGCGCCGTGACTTCAGCGCCCCAGTGCGCGAGCCGTGCGCGCAGCGCGGCTCGCGACAGCGCATGTGGATCGACGACAAGCACCTTGCGACCCGCCAGCGGCTTGCCGAAGCCGTAGCGATTTTCCGGATTGCGGTCGACGACAAGTGGCAGTTCGAGAACCACGCTCGTGCCTTGGCCGGGGGCGCTGTTCAATTCCACGTGTCCGCCCATCGCCTCACAGAGTTTCTTCGTGATGACCAGGCCGAGACCGGTGCCTGTGTAGCGTCCTGCGAGATTCACGCTGCCGCGTTCGAAGGCCTGGAACAGGTTGTCGCGATCCTCGGCGGTAATGCCGCGACCGGTATCCGTCACGCTGATGCGCAGATTCTGACCTTGCTCGGCGACCGTTTTTTCAACATGCACGTAAATGTGACCGGAATCCGTGAACTTGATTGCGTTGCCGACGAGGTTGGTGAGTATCTGCCGCAGACGCGTCGGATCGGCGCGCAAGCCGTCAGGTAGCGACTCGTCGACGTGCGCGATCAGCTCGAGATTCTTTTCGTACGCGACGGGCGCGAGTGCTTCCAGGGTATCAGCGATGCATTCCCGCAGGTCGAAACCGCTGCTGTCGATAATGAGTTTTCCCGCTTCGATCTTCGAAACGTCCAGCACGTCGTTGATGATGCCGAGCAGCGACTTCGCGGACTTGTCGATGGTTTCGACGTAATCGCGCTGATCGTTGTCGAGGTCGGATTTCTGCAGCAGCTGCGTGAAACCGAGCACGCCGTTCATCGGCGTGCGGATTTCATGGCTCATGTTCGCCAGGAATTCCGATTTCAGGCGCGACGCGTCGATCGCGCGCTGCTGGGTCGCGCCCAGCTCGACGTTCTTGATTTCCAGCGCTTCGACGGCATGCCGAAGGTCGCGGGTCGCATCTTCGACCTTGGATTCCAGCTCGTTCAGGAAATGCGACTTGATACGGTCGGCTTCTCGAAGTCGTGCACTGATTTCCTTTTCGCGCACGATCTTGCGTTGCAGGGACAACCAGTAAAGAAATAATGATCCGAAGATGACGAGCACATAGAGAGTGTAGGCCCACCATGTTTGCCACCACGGTGGGAGGACTTCGAAAGGAATTGACGCCGTTCCATCTTTTCCGGTCAGCCCTTCGGTAACGCGCACCTCAAGTTGATACTGCCCGGCATCCAAGTTGGTGAAACTGAACTCCTTCAGGCTGCCGATCTGCAGCCAGTCTTCTTGGAAGCCGACCAGCTTGATCGCGTACCGATCGTTCATTGGGTTAAGGTAATCCAGAAGACCAAACTTGAAACGGATGACTTGATCGTTGTGACGGAAACGGAGCGTGTCCGAATGGACGGGCCATGTCAGATTTTCGTTGTTCCGAAAGCTGGTGATGTCGGTAATGACCAAACCACGAGAAGGTGTTTCCAGGTTCAATTTGCTTGGATGGAATAAGAGAGGGCCGAATTGCCCGGAAAGGATGACAAGGTCCTCCCATTGATGAAAGCCGGCCGAGTACACTTCGTACGTTGGCAATCCTTCGTCCATACTGAGAGACCGAGTACGGCCGGTGCTATGGTCATACTCGACGAATCCAGGTTCACCGATAAAAATCAGCGTTCCATCCGGCTTTCTGACAAGCGCGTCAAACGAAGAAAGTGAGAAAGGGCTTTCCTTCAATATTCGTTCCAGTTGCCGGATTGCACCAGTCTCGTCCAGTTTCGCTCGCCATATCCCTTCAAAGGTTCCGATCAGAACTTCATTTTTCGAAACGCTGTGCACAAACGTGACGTAGGGATCGGCCCAATCGGACTTCGAAGCATCCTTGGTAAACGCATCAATTGGCTTGCGTGTTTCGAAGTCGAACCTCTCCAAACCGGAAAACGTTCCAACCCATACATCACCATGCTCTCCCTGGGACAAATGATTTGCCGTCAATTTTCCATTTCTTGATACGGTGGCAGCTGCCACTTCGGTTTTTCGATGGAACGCCGGATCTGCGACATCAAGCAACACGTGCTTTGCGTCTACAAAAAGTTCGCCGGTACTTCTCTCCCGGAGAATGGTATGGACGCCGAAAGCGTCAGTCGCGATGTTTGTTGATTTCGTATTTGTGTCAACGGATAGAACGGTGTTGTCAGTGCCAATCCAGAGTCGCTTGTCCTGCGACTGTTCAAGCCAGATTGGACGACTGCCGGCCGTGTCGATGAATGACTCACCGGGGAGATATTGGGGGCGCGAAAGACGGCCATTAAAAGCCAAACGGTAGAGCATGGTGCCAGAGTTGAGGTACAGGTGTCCGCCGCGATCGAAGAAAATAGCACGGGTTTCTGTCAGGAAAAGTGGCCGGCCGTCTTCGAATCCCGAAATACTCCAGAACTGACGGCTGATGGCTGGAGCTATCCAGAGGCCCGTTGTACCACCAACCAGAATATCGCCATCCTTTCCAAGTTTCATGTCCCAGATTATGGATGGCTCGACAACGCCGGGATGTTTTCCTACTGGAATTCGCACGCTCTTGCCTGTTGGTAAATCTATTTGCCACAGATTACCGCCTGCTGTACCAAGCAGAATCGCTCTCTCGGAATAAACGAGAGCCTGCATTATTCGTTCGTTCGATGTGTCCGGCGTCACATCGATTCTTAACACGGACCTGCCGTCTGAGCTGGCGATTTCCAGTCCATGCCATGTTGTGATGAGCATTCGTCCATCAGGGAGTTCGTCGAGATCAGCGACGCGTTTGTCCGACAGAGAATCAAGAGAAACTGCGGGTTGGAAACTATCAGGATCGATTACCCGTACACCGTTTCGGTACGGGGAAAACCAGACGCGATCCTTGCTATCAATGGCGACGGCGTCAATACGATTCCCGCGTCCGTCTTCGCCAGTCGCCATTCCGAATGCGTGACGCAGTATTCCTGTGGCGGGATTGTAGCGAAACAGGCCAGACGTAAAGCTTCCAATCCAGACGTGTCCTCGGCGATCGATCGCCATCGACCAGACTCTGCTATCGAAGTCCAGTTCGGCTTCCGAAGACTTCATCTGTGAATACGCGGCTTTATGGACCGTGCGGCTTGCTTCGTCGAAGTAGGCGAGCCCGCCTCCCCATGTTCCGATCCAGATTTTACCGTCCGGTGATTCAGCAATGGCCTTTATGAACGAATTAGGAAGTCCGGTTGTAGCATTTGGTTTGTGCAGAAAACTGCGTACCTCGTTCCCATCGTAGAGAAACAGTCCTGCTTCTGTTCCGACCCAAATCCGTCCCCGTTGGTCCTTGTGGATGGCGTGTGTGATGCCGGAAGGGGCGAAACCGCCGACATCAAATTGGTCGAAGTGGAGGTTGTGAAGAACAAACTGCAGGTCGGACGCTACGGCAAACGACGGGGCGATGCATAGAATCATCGCCAACAAGAGTAGTTGCCTTGGGAGTTTCATTAGCTTGGCACGCTTTAGAATGTGAATCGTCGCGACGTCCCACTCCGGGACGCCGCTGGATGATTCAAGTCGAATTATGACTCCACGAACTGTTGCCGGACATCGCTGCTTCGCCATAAGCGTTGATAGCATCGCTGATCTCCTTTACTGCAGCATCAGCTTCCGCTTTGTTCTCTTCCGGCGCCGATTCGGCGAGCTTCTTGATGCGCGCAACAGCTGCGTCCAAAGCATCCAGCGCTTGTGCATAATGCTCAGCCTTGTACGCCGCGCTTTCTTCAAGCTTCTTCGGGTTCTTCAAATGACCAGGCGGAATGTCGCGCAAATGCGTGAACATTTCCTTCTGGAATTCTTCCTTGGTAAAGCGTCGCTTGTAGTTCGCCATGTGATTCTCCTTTGGCCTTATTCAGAGTCTTGCTTGTGCTCCAGCGCATGCAGGACGCTTGATACATTTCTTTCGAACGCACTTATCGATTCGGCGTCCTTTTCATTTCTTTTCAAATCGGTTTCCAACTGCGCTGCCGACTCGCGTAACGCGTCGAGCCGGCAAAACGCTGCGGATCCGTGCACGGAGTGGACCATTTCTGCTGCTGCTCCGAGACTTCCCTCGAAAAGCGCTGTCCTGATGGCTGCCATCTGTTGCGGCAGATCTTCGGCCAGCATCGCCCGGACAGCCGGATCGAGTGCAGAGATTGCTATTGACGTGACTTCAGTATCTGGAGATTTCATCGCCCGCCCCGCGTTATGTGAAATATGCACGGGAATGCCTGCTCGAAACAAGGCTTGTCACGCAGGATCGCCGAGGACGACGGCAAAAAGGGCAGCCTGCTCGATTTCCTGTAAACCCAGCAATATCTCGATTTCGGATTCCGCCAATGCGCCGGTGGGACCCGCTGCGATGCCATCACGTGTGGCTGCGAGCTGGATATTTTGCGTGATCGCGCCGACCTCCATGAGGACAACGCGGTAGGCGAGTGCCTGGCGGTACTTCCACGCCGAGCGCTCGAAGGAAGCAGCCAGCAGCACTATGGCCGCGCAACTGTTCGTCCAGGCCTGATTGCCCAACAGCACTGACGGCGCCGGACGATCGTTGTTGTGCAGGTAGCCCAGTGAGTGTTCCGCTGCCGAATAGTGGTAGAGGCCCGGTTCGACCCCGTCCACGGCCCTCACGTCGACGTAGAGCTCGAAGGGATTCCTTGCGCCGCCGGACGGGGTCATGGTCATCGGCAGTTTGCCAAGGTCGCCGGCATCGAAGATTTCCTTCAGGCCGTTGCCTGCATACAGGCAGTTGGCGAGCGCCTTCACTGGAATGGCGTGCCCCGTGAATTCACGCCGACTCCGGCGCTGGAGAAGGACCTCGAAGAACGGGTCATCTGCTTCGAACTCGGGGAGTTCGACGACCTTTTCCATGCCGTCGTTCAGCGTCATCAAGGGCGGTGAGGTCACGTGACCGCCGTACTCGATCAGCTTTTGCCGGGATGTTTCACCATCGACGAACACGGAGTCGCGCAGGGAGAAGTGGTAGAAACCCGTCACGGAGCCCCAGCGCCAATTGTCCCGGTAACGCTGGTCTCGTGCTGCCTCCGGACTGCCTTCGATCAGGACGAGATCGCGCTGGATGAGTTCACGCAGGAAGACGGCCGCCTGCAGGGGGTGCGACAGGCCTGCCAGAACGTCATCCATGCTCGTCCACTCGTCGAGCAGGGCAAGGATTTCCAGTGCCCTCGCGTCGCACTCGAACATTTCCTTTTTCAGGAAGTTGTGGACGACAGGTTTCTTGTCTTCGAACGTGCAGACCAGCGTGGCGGCGCGCCGGATTTTCATTGTTCTCCCCTCCATGGTCCGGTTCTGTAGCGAACCCGGCTTTTATAGCGGCTGTGACGCTTCCCGGCAAATCGGAGCCGGAATAGGACCGGGTCGCAGCGGCCGGAAAAGAACGACAGGGCTTTGCTAAACTTGGCGGCCTTTTATAAAGGAGTGGGCCATGAGCGTGCTGGTTTTCGATATCGAGACGGTTCCCGACGTGGATACGGGCCGCCGGCTGCACGGGCTGGAAGGCCTGGACGACGCGGATACGGCGCGGGCGATGTTTCATCTGCGGCGCAACGAAGCCGGGCACGATTTCCTGCCGTTGCATTTGCACCGGGTGGTTGCGATTTCCTGCGTGCTGGCGAGCCGGGATTCGGTAAAGGTCTGGTCGCTGGGCGAGCCGGACGCGTCCGAGGCGGAGCTGGTGAAGCGCTTCTACGACGGGCTGGACCGTTACACGCCGGACCTCGTTTCCTGGAACGGCTCGGGTTTCGACCTGCCGGTCATGCATTATCGCGCGCTCGCGCACCGTATTTCCGCGCCGCGTTACTGGGAAACCGGCGACGGCGACCAGTCCTTCCGCTGGAACAATTACCTCAGCCGATTCCATTGGCGGCACATGGACCTGATGGACATTCTCGCCGGCTATCAGGCGCGTGCGAACGCGAAGCTCGACCAGATCGCGGTGCTCTGCGGGTTTCCCGGCAAGCTGGGGATGGACGGCTCGAAGGTGTTCGACACGTGGCTCGCTGGCGGCATCCACGCGATTCGCGATTATTGCGAGACGGACGTGATCAACACGTATCTCGTCTACTTGCGGTTCGAACTCATGCGCGCGAAGTTGAACCCGGACGAATACGATGCCGCGATCGCGACGTTGAAGAAATACCTGCGCGATGAAAACAGACCGCATTTCACGGAATACCTGGAAGCGTGGCAAGACGGAGAAAAAACCACGTGAGCAGACGAAAGAAACCGCCGGTGCAGTCGACCGCTGTCATCGAAGATTTGAGTCACGATGGTCGCGGCGTCGCGCATGTCGACGGCAAGACGATTTTTGTCGACGGGGCCTTGCCGGGCGAGACCGCCACTTTTCTGCGTATCAAGCCGCACCGGAACTACGATGAAGCGCAGGTGCTGGCGATCGAGAATCCGACGGCCGACAGGGTCACGCCGGGGTGTGCGCATTTCGGCGTCTGCGGTGGCTGCACGATGCAGCACCTGGAGGCGGGCGCGCAGATCGCCGCGAAGCAGAATGTGCTTGCGAACAATTTCGAACGCATCGGCAAGGTGGAGCCGGCGGCGTGGCTGAACCCGCTGACAGCGGACGTGTGGGGTTATCGCCGTCGCGCGCGGCTCGGTGTGAAATGGGTCCGCAAGAAGCAGCATATGTACGTCGGTTTTCGCGAACGGCATGCGCCCGTGATCGCCGAAATCGAAACCTGCAAGGTGCTCGACCCGAAGGTGGGAAACCTTCTGCGCCCGTTGGCGAATCTCGTGTTGACGCTTTCCATTCCCGAGCGCATTCCGCAGTTCGAAGTTTCCGTGGCGGACAACGCAGTTGCCGTCGTCGCGCGGCATCTTGAGCCGCTGAGCGCGGAGGATCATTTGAAACTCGCGGCATTCGGTCGCGAATACGACGTTCGTTTTTACCTGCAACCGCGTCGCGCGGACAGCATTGCGCCGCTCGAAAAGGGGCTGCAGCCTCTGTATTTCGATATTCCCGCGCATAACGTCCGGTTGCAGTTCCAGCCCAGCGATTTCATCCAGGTCAATCGCAGTATCAACAACGCAATGATCGACCACGCGTTGGACCTGCTCGATCTGGATGGCAGCCAGATCGTGCTGGATCTTTTCTGCGGCCTCGGGAATTTCACGTTGCCGATAGCGCGGCATGCACGGCAAGTGACGGGCATCGAGGGTGACGCAAGCCTGGTGCAGCATGCGCGCGACAACGCGACACGCAACGGCATCGCGAACGCAGAGTTTTTTGCCGCCGATCTTTTTGAGAGTGTGCAGGATGCCGCGTGGGCGAAGCGAACGTATGATCGCGTGCTGCTTGATCCGCCGCGCGCCGGCGCGGAAAGCATCTGCCGGCAGATGGAAGCGCTGGCTCCCGAAAAAATTGTTTATGTTTCCTGCCATCCCGGTACGCTGGCGCGCGATGCGGGAATTCTCGTGAACGAGAAAGGCTACACGCTGGCGAAGGCGGGCGTGATGGACATGTTCCCGCATACCGCGCACGTCGAATCCATTGCTGTGTTCACGAGGCAATAATGGCAATGGAAATCGAACGCAAGTTTCTCGTGACCGGCGACAGCTGGCGACGGAATGTCGTGCGCAGTGAGACGCTGCGCCAGGGGTATCTGTCTTCGAACGGATTCGCCGGCGAGGAAAGCCCGGTACGCTGCTCGGTGCGCGTGCGCATCCAGGGCGATGAAGCGTTTCTGAACATCAAGGAAGCGGTCATGGGTCGCGCACGGCTGGAGTTCGATTACGGCATTCCCGTGGACGATGCCGCCGAGATGCTGGACCGACTCGCCGCCGGCCCCGTGCTCGACAAGACGCGGCATGTCGTGCGTGAGGACGGGGCGACATGGGAAGTCGATGTCTTCCACGGCGACAACGCCGGGCTGATCGTGGCGGAGATCGAGCTGGAATCCGCTGACGCATCCGTACCGCAGCCCGAATGGCTGGGCCGGGAGGTCACTGAGCTGAAGCGCTATTACAATGTGTCGCTGGTGAGCCACCCGTATTCGCGGTGGACCAGCGAGGAGCGGCAGTCATGAGCAGGATATCGATCCGTATCGATATTGCACGGCAGGAACTGGTGTTGCGTGATGGTGAGCGCGTGCTTGCGTGCTATCCGGTCTCGACTGCGCTGAACGGGCCGGGCGAGCGCGAAGGCTCGGAATGCACACCACGAGGAAATCACGTGGTGGTGGAAAAGTTCGGCAACGATGCGCCACTCGACGCGGTGTTCGTCGGGCGCAAGGCGACCGGTGAAATCTGGTCGCCGGAACTGGCGGCTGCGAATCCGGATCGCGACTGGATACTGACGCGCATCCTGTGGCTGGAGGGTTGCGAAGCGGGCCGCAATCGTGGCGGCGACGTGGATAGCCGGCGCCGCTTCATCTACATCCATGGCACGCCGGACACCGAACCGATGCGCGTGCCGCGTTCACACGGCTGTATTCGCATGCGCAATGCCGATATCGTCGAGTTGTTCGAGAGGGTGCCTGAAGGCACGGCGGTGGACATACGTGAGAGGTGAGACGTGAGAGGGAAGATGACAGTTGAAGTGTTCCTGGCGCGTCCGAATACTGGACGTCATGTCGCTGCATGGTCGCGTTCTGCGGAAACCGGCTTGTGCCGTCGTCTCTCGTCTCACGTCTTCCCTCTCACCTCTTGCCTCTTACCTCTCATCCGCAAGGAACGCCCATGAGCCTCGGACCCTTGATGATCGACATCGAAGGCAAGTCGCTGACGGACGAAGACCGCGACGTGCTCACGCATCCGCTGGTGGGCGGCATCATCCTGTTTACGCGCAATTTCGAAAGCGTGGAGCAACTCGCCGCACTGGTGCGCGATATTCATGCGCTGCGTACGCCGCGCCTGCTGGTTGCGGTGGATCACGAAGGCGGACGCGTGCAACGGTTTCGCGACGGCTTTACCGTGCTGCCGCCCGCCGCCACGTATGGCCGGCTCTACAGCGACGATCGCAAGGCAGGACTCGAAGCCGCGGAACAGGGTGGCTGGCTGATGGCCGCAGAATGTCTCGCGCTCGGCATCGACATCAGTTTCGCACCGGTGCTGGATCTCGGTCTCGGTATCAGCTCCATCATCGGCGATCGCGCCTTTCACAAGACCATCGAAGGCGTCACGCAGCTTGCGGGTGCATGGATGCGCGGCATGAAGCGCGCAGGCATGGCGGCGACCGGCAAGCATTTTCCGGGCCACGGCGGTATTGCCGCGGACTCGCACCTCGAGTTGCCGGTGGATGAACGTGATTACGTAACGCTGAAACAGCGCGACATGGTGCCGTTCGAGCGCCTGGTCACCAACAAGCTGGCAGCGATCATGATGGCGCATGTCGTATATCCACAGGTCGATGCATTGCCAGCGAGTTTTTCGCCGCGCTGGATCCGTCAGGAATTGCGCGAGGGCCTGCATTTTCAGGGCGCCGTGTTCTGTGACGACCTGAGCATGGAAGGCGCCGTCGGTCTCGGCGATTACTCGGCGCGCGCACGACGGGCATTGGCGGCGGGCTGCGACATGCTGCCGGTCTGCAACAATCGGGAAGGCGTGGAACAGATCCTCGATGGCCTGGGCGAGCACGAAGATCCGGTGGCGCAACTGCGCCTCGTGCGCATGCACGGCCGTGCCGCTTTCACACTGGCGTCGCTGCAGTCACGGCCGGAATGGCGGTCGGCGCAACACGCGGTAACCAGCTTGCAAGCAGCAGGCGGCGGTCCGCAGTTCAGGCTGACCTGAGGCGAGATCAGGCCATCAGTTCCAGGAGTTGGAGTCGCAATGCAAGCATCGGAAATTTTCGAGAAAATCGGCAGCATCCCGGGCGGCTGGGGAACGGCTGCGACGGTTTTCATCGTCATCTTTATCGCGCTGGTTCTCGACCTCGTGCAGCGCCAGGTGACGCGCCGCCTCGCACGGAAGACGCGCGCAACGGAAAATCCCTGGGATGACGCGCTTTTCGATGCGATCCGCAAGCCGGCGTCTGCGTTCATCTGGATCACGGGCATCAGTTTCGCCGCCGAGATCGTTGCGCGACAGACCGAGGCGCCGGTCTACGATTACGTGGAGGAAGTGCGCTCGATTGCCGTTGTCGTCGTCCTGACCTGGTTCCTGTTGCGTTTCATCAACAAGGTCGAGCACAACTTCATCGAGAAGCGCGTCAAGCAGAACAAGCAGTTCGATCAGACCGCGGTCGATGCCATCGGCAAGCTGCTGCGCGCCACTACCGTCATCACGGCGACACTCGTCATGATGCAGACGTTCGGGTTCAGCATCGGCGGCATTCTCGCGTTCGGCGGCGTCGGCGGCATCGCAGTGGGTTTTGCCGCCAAGGACATGCTGGCTAATTTCTTCGGCGGCATGACGATCTATCTCGACAAGCCATTCAAGGTCGGCGACTGGATTCGTTCCCCGGAAAAGGAGATCGAAGGCACCGTCGAGCGTATCGGCTGGCGTTCGACGCGCATTCGAACGTTCGACATGCGGCCGCTGTACGTGCCGAACTCCGTGTTCACCAACATCGTCGTCGAAAATCCGTCGCGCATGTTCGCCCGCCGCATATTCGAAACGATCGGCATTCGCTACGACGACTTCGATGTACTGGAGAATATCGTCAGCGATGTTCGCGAGATGCTGCTGAATCACGAAGAGATTGCCCAGGACCGTACCCTGATGGCGAACTTCGATGCGTACGCGGATTCCAGCCTGAATTTCTTCATTTACGTCTTCACGAAGACGCGTGTCTGGGCCGAATACCACGCTGTGAAACAGGACGTGCTGTTGAAGATCGGCCGCATCATCGAGCAGCACGGCGCCGAGGTTGCATTCCCGACGCGGACGTTGCATATGCCGGAACGCCTGCTTGTTGAGAAGGCCGCGCTTCGCGAGGAGCGGAACACATGAACGACGCGACACTGGAACGGGAGCTTCGCGACGTCCTTGCCGGCGCCGATTGCCTGCATGATGCGGAAGCCGTGCAGGCCGCCGTCGAAAGACTCGCCGCCGGCATCAACCCGCATTACGCCGGACGCTGTCCGCTGGTGCTGGTCGTGATGAACGGCGGGCTGTTGCCCGCAGGCTGGCTGTTGCCGAAGTTCGAGTTCCTGTTCGAACTGGATTATATCCATGCGACGCGTTATCGCGGCAGCACCATCGGGCAGGAGTTGCACTGGCTCGCGAAACCGCACAAGCCGCTGCAGGGCAGGGACGTCCTGCTGGTGGATGACATCCTCGACGAAGGCGTGACGCTGCGCGAGATCGTTTCCTTTTGTACAGCAGAAGGTGCGCGCAGCATCCGCACCGCCGTACTCGTGCAAAAGGACCTCGGCCGGCCAGCTGCGCTTGAAGCGGATCATGTCGGCCTGATGGTCGAGAACCGTTACGTGTTCGGCTGCGGCATGGACTACCGGGAATACTTCCGCCACCTGCCGGCGCTTTTCGCGCTTGGGCGCGAAAAGTAAACAATGGCGCTTGGGCGCGAAAAATGAATTCGAACCGCGGTGCACGACAAGCGGTAAACATTCCTCTCATCATGGAAATCAGTCATGCCAGAACTTGCCATCATCGGCGGCACCGGGCTCGCCAACCTGCCACAACTTGAGATCACGCGACGCGAAGTGGTGCATACGCCTTTCGGTGAGCCCTCCGGCCCCGTGTTGCACGGCCGTCTCAGCGGTCGCGAGATCACGTTTCTTGCACGGCACGGTTACGGGCACACCATTCCGCCGCACAAGGTGAACTACCGCGCCAACCTGTGGGCGCTGAAGTCGCTCGGCGTAAAGCGCGTCATTTCGGTCGCCGCGGTCGGCGGTATCCGGAGCGACATGACACCCGGCAACGTCGCGATTCCGGATCAGATCATCGACTACACCTACGATCGTTTTCATACCTATTTCGAAACCGATCTCGACAATGTCACGCACATCGATTTCACGAATCCTTATTGCATGGATTGCCGGGAAATATTGATAGCCGCCGCGAGCGAAGCCGGCATCGGCGCTATCGAGAACGGCACCTACGCCGCCATGCAGGGCCCGCGTCTCGAAACCGCCGCCGAGGTCAACAAGCTGGAACGCGACGGTTGCGACATGGTCGGCATGACCGGCATGCCCGAAGCCGCGCTCGCGCGAGAACTGGACCTTTCCTACGCCTGCTGCGCGGTGATTGCGAACTGGGCCGCAGGCCGGGGCGATGTGGATATCCACGCCGATATCGAACGCAGCCTGCGTTCCGCGATGGAGAAGGTCATCGTGTTGCTGGACAAGGCGTTACCGAAACTTTGAGCCGTTGTCTGGGTTTGCCACTCCTCGGACAGGAACAAGAAAGAACTGATCGACGCTTTGCGCAATCACTGAGAGCGCAACTGTCTAAAAAAGCCCGGTTGACAGGCTGTGTCAAAACCAAGACAAATTCGCTCACGCTGGGACGGGGCCACACCCTGCAACAAGATGATCGTTAATTCGGTTTTTTGAAATCCACTTATTAGCGAGAAATATGCAAAAGCGGCGGGACTACTCCCACCGCTTTTTTGTTTTTCGAGTTTTGACACAGCCTGTTGAGCCGGGCTTTTTTCTTGAACCGTTGGATCGCGGTCACGACACGAGCGGAATCCGGTTCGCGCTGAAAGCGTTAGCCTTACTGCGTGTTTTCGGCCTTGAGCGCGAGTGTCAGCAAACCGTTGCTCGTGAAGTTCCCCCAAGCGGAAAAAATGCGCGCAATCGCGGCCTCGTTGCTCACTTCGCTCGTTTCGCCGCCTACCGTTGCTTCGCCTTTGCGGCTGTCCTTGACGCGGACCAGGAGTGTGCTGTCGGTTGCATCGACCAGCTCGAGTTCCATCCCGACGTGACCGGTGCTGCGCGCAACGGTTCCGACGGGCTGTGCCTTGGTATTGGTTCCGGTCAGTTTGACGTTCACCAGGTGCGGCGTGATGACAAGAACGCCGGCAGCGGGTGCGTCGACCAGCGTCAGCCTGGAATTGGCTTCAAGTTCCTTGCGGAATTCACGCGTGAACTGCTCGCCGACCTCCCGCTCAAGCGCTTCGCGCTGGACGGGAGACATCGCCACGCGCGATCCGGTTTGTGCCGGCTGCCAGTTTTTCGCGAGGCTTACCGTCACGGGCGCGAGGTGAATGCGGTTGTACTCGGTGAGATTCGTGCCGGGCCTCATCGCCAGGTATTCGAGCGAAGGAAAGTTCACTTTCCGCAGCCCTTCTTCGGTCATGGCACCCAGGCGGCTGCCGCCACCGGATGCGCAGGCGCTGACCAGCAGCGTCATCATCACAAGCGCACCGTAGAGCGCCGTATAGTTTTTGTAGTTACCCATGTTCATTCCCCTTTTTCTCTGATTCTCTGAGTGCATATTCGTGGTTCTGCCGTGTATGCGCAATTCCACGCCAATAGTTCGATCGTTCTTTGCGGACATCCCGTTCGCAGTGTCCCGCCGGCGAAAACGGGTATTCCTGCGGCTTGCTGGATCATCACAAACTATGACAATGGTGCGGCCCGTTTGGTTTGGCAGGCGACGAGAAAAACGCCATTTAGACGAACGGGCCAGTAACTTCAAAGGTGACGCCGTCCTTCGAGCTGCCCGTCGAACCGCGTTGCGAGCTGAAATAGAGGCGGGTGCCGGAGGCATCGAAGGCCGGGCCGGTTACCTCGGACCGTTCATGTCCGATGAATTGCGCGACAGGAAAAACCTGCTGTTGCGGGGTGATCGCGACGATCTGCATGTTGCCGCCATCTTCGGCGACGTAAATCGTTCCCTGTTGCGAGACGGTGACGTTATCCACGCCGGTCAGCAACGGGTCGGCGAGAAAGGCGTTGTCGTAGATCAGGGTGAGACGGCTGCGCGCAACATCGTAGGCCCAGACGCGATTGTCGTGCTTGGTGGTGAAATAGACGGCGCCATCCGCGTACCACGCGCCTTCACCGCCGGCAAACACCGTGCTCCGAGCGACCTGGTAACGCGTCGCCTGCGCGGTGCCGGAAGGGTCCGGAATACGCCGCCATTGCACGTCACCGTCAGGCAGGCTGGTGACCTCGGCGACTTCAAGCACGCCATCGGCAAGATCGGGAATGCCGTCTGCAACGTGGTGCGGCGTGAAACGGTAGAAGCGGCCGTTGCGCTGATCTTCGGTCATGTACAACCGCAGGGTGCCGGGGTCTACCGCAACGGCTTCATGCGTGAACCTGCCAAGCGCGGGCAGGGGCCGCGCCCGGGCGCGCCCGAACGGATCGCATTCCCACACCCGCCCGTCCGGCACTTCTTCGCAGGACAGCCAGGTGCCCCAGGGCGTCGGGCCGCCGGCGCAGTTGTAGTTTGTTCCGGCGAGTATCGGATAGGCGTCGATGACCGTGCCGGTTGCGTCGAAACGCAGCGCGCTCGCGCCGCCAAGGCTCCCGCCCGTCTCGCTGTTCGAGACATACGCCCAGCCGCCGTCGTCAGCGGGAAACACGGCACCGCCATCCGGTGCGGGATGCCACAGGAATCCGGACCCTGAAACGACCGGGTGATGGCTGCGTGCAACGACGCGCGCGGAAAAACCTTCGGGGAGCAGCAGGCCTTCGACCGCGGACTCCTTCAGTGTTACGGGACGGTTGACGAGATTCGCCGGCTGCCGGCTGGTCTGGCAGGCAGTAAGCAGTTTTCCTGCCGCCAGCATGCCGAGCGCGCTGGCGCCGTAACGCAGGACAGTGCGACGTATGGGATCCGGCGCGTCGTCGTCGACGCATGCGGGACGGTCTGTACGTGTGTTCTTTATCAACGCTCGATAATCCGCTTGCAGGCGCGTGTCGATCACTGCACGGGTTGCGTTGTGCCCGTATCCATTGTTCGCGCCGACACCTCGCGCGGGGTGACCGTGACGATCACGCTCAGCACGGGATGATCGAAGTAGTGGACTTCGCGGCTGCGCAAGCGACGGTACTGGTCGACGCGAAAACCCTGGAACACTTGTTCGTCCGGTTCCAGCGAGAGGATTTCGGCTTCCTCGATCGTGATGTCGCCACGCGCCAGCGCTTCAATGATGTCGCGGCGGCGGCGTTCGCGTTCGAGCTTTTCCTCCTCTGTCCATCCGCGCGTTGCCGGCGTCGCACCGCGCAGCACGGCGAGGTTGAGATCGTCCGGCAGGTACAGCAGATCGAGATCGATGTGCAGGTAGCGGCTCACCGAAAGTTGCACGGTGCCATCCAGCGGCCGTGCGACCGGGACGCCGCCGGTCTCTGCCAGAAATTCCGGTACCTCGCCATGCAGCAACGCTTCCTCATCCGTGATGTTTTCCGGCGAGGATTCGTCATTGCTTTCGGCTTCAGGAGCGAGCGCGTCGGGAAGCGTGATGCGCATGGCCGGCGCCTGGTCACGTTCCAGCGGCGGCTGGGTCCAGGCGACATGCAGCAGCGGCTCGTACTTCGACGAACGCCGCAGGCTGTCAACGACTCCGGTCAGCCGGTGAGACGCCTTGTCCAGTGGTACATAAGGTGTCGGCGCGCCGGGATTGCCCGCCATCCTGTTTTCAGGCGACGTGGGCGCTGCATTTTCCGCGTTACCGGCGTCGTTCCCGGATGGTGGAAACAGCGGACGCGCGTTGCTGATGTCCGGAACGCCAGCGTCCGTCGGCCATGTTTCCGTGCTGCGTGTGTCGAGATTGCGGAACACGACGATTTCCACGTCGTACCACGTGACCGGTTTTTCCTGCGGCAGGTTTGCCGAATGGGACGGCAGGCTGGCAAGCGCCAGGAGGATGGCAGTAAGGGCAGTGGTCAGCGTGCGCAAGGGCATGTCTCCGCGTTGCATTTCGAAATACAGGGCGAGTCTAGCGCGAGTCCGGGCGTGATTCACGCGGCTGCGGTCGCCCGCGGCTGCAGGCGATCAAGCAGTTCGTGCACGAATGCAAAGCGTTCTTCCGCTTCCTTGAGATCGATGGTGAATCGTAGTTTTTCCTGGCCATCCAGTTTGTAGCGCCGGCTTTCGCGCTGAATGAGATTGATGATGGCCATCGGATCCACCGCCGGCTTCGCCGAGAACACCAGCCGTCCCCCTGTTGAACCGGCCTCGATCTTGCGGATACCCAGCGGCGTGGCCTTCAGCTTCAGTTCCGCGAGACGGAACAGGTTCTTCGCCGGTTCCGGCAGCAGCCCGAAACGGTCGATCATCTCGACCTGCAGTTCATCGAGCGCAGCCTGATCGGCTGCCGATGCGATCCGCTTGTACAGCACGAGACGCATGTGCACGTCCGGCATGTAATCGGATGGCAGCAGGGCGGGGATCTTGAGTTCGATTTCCGGACCGTGATCCAGCGGCCGGTCGAGATCCGGCACTTCGCCTTTCTTCAGCGCGTCTACAGCACGTTCCAGCAGTTCGCTGTACAGCGTGAAGCCGACTTCCTGGATCTGACCCGACTGTTCTTCGCCCAGCAGTTCGCCGGCGCCGCGAATTTCTAGATCATGTGTCGCCAGCGTGAAACCGGCGCCAAGATCTTCCAGCGACTCGATGGCTTCGAGACGCTTGATGGCGTCGGCCGTCATCGCGGCTTTCGGTGGCGTCAACAGGTAGGCATAGGCGCGGTGATGCGAGCGTCCTACGCGGCCGCGCATCTGGTGCAGTTGCGCGAGACCGAACTTGTCGGCGCGATGAATGATGATGGTGTTCGCGCTGGGTACGTCGATGCCCGATTCGATGATCGTCGTGCACAGCAGGACGTTGAAGCGGCGATGGTAGAAATCGAGCATCACCTGTTCGAGTTCGCGCTCATGCATCTGGCCGTGCGCGATGCGCACGTCCGCTTCCGGCACCATCGCTTCGATCTTCAGCTTGAACTTGTCGATGGTCTGTACCTCGTTATGCACGAAGTACACCTGACCGCCGCGTTTCACTTCACGCAGCATGGCTTCCTGGATAAGTGCGTCGTTCCATTCCGAGACGAAGGTTTTCACCGAAAGCCGTTCCGTCGGCGGCGTGGCGATGATGGACAGGTCGCGGATACCGGCCAGCGACATGTTCAGCGTTCGCGGAATCGGTGTTGCCGTCAGCGTGAGCACGTCGACTTCCGCGCGCAGCCTTTTCAGTTGTTCCTTGTGACGCACGCCGAAGCGCTGCTCTTCGTCAATGATCGCGAGACCCAGGTCCTTGAACTTGACCTTGTCGGCGAGCAGCCCGTGCGTGCCGACGACAATATCGATCTGGCCGTTCTCCAGCCCCTTGAGAATTTCCGCCTGCTGCTTGCTGGTACGGAAACGCGACAATGCTTCGATCTGCACGGGCCAGTCCGCGAGCCGGTCACGGAACGTCTGGTAATGCTGTTGTGCCAGCAACGTGGTCGGCACGAGTACGGCGACCTGCTTGCCGGCCTGCACGGCGACGAAGGCAGCGCGCAATGCGACTTCGGTCTTGCCGAAGCCGACATCGCCGCACACGACGCGATCCATCGGCTGTTTCCTGGCAAGATCCGCAACCACCGCGCCGATAGCGGTTTCCTGGTCGATGGTTTCCTCGAAAGGAAAATCATCGGCAAAGCGCCGGTATTCTTCTTCGTTGATGCGAAACGCATGGCCTTCGCGCGCGGCGCGGCGCGCGTAGATATCGAGCAGTTCCGCCGCGGCATCGCGTGCTTTCTCCGCGGCACGCCGTTTCGCCTTGCTCCACTGTTCCGAGCCCAGCCGGTGCAGCGGCGCATTTTCCGGGGACATTCCCGTGTAACGCGAGATCAGGTGCAGCGATTGCACGGGCACGTACAGCTTGTCGCCGCCGGCATACTCCAGCGTAAGGAATTCCGTCGACTCGCCACCAACGTCCAGCGTCTTCAGGCCGAGGTAACGACCCACACCGTGTTCCTCGTGAACCACCGGGGAACCGATGGAAAGATCGGTGAGATCGCGGATGATGGTTGCGGGATCGCGCGCCGCACGGCGCCGTGAACGGGTTTTCGCGCGCTCGCCGAACACCTGCTGCTCGGAAATGACCGTGATGCCGATGCCCGGTAAATGTATGCCTTCCTGCAACGGCGCAACGCAGACGCTCAGCCTTGTTTCATCGGAAAGAAATTCCTGCCAGCTTTCCGTGGTTTTCACGTCCAGCTTTCGCTTGCGCAGCAACTCCAGCAAGGTTTCGCGACGCCCCGTCGACTCGGCGACGAACAATGCGCGTCCGGTATACGTATTCAGGTAATCGAGCAATGACCGTGCCGGTTCTTCCAGGCGGCTGTTCAGTCGAAGTTCCGGCGGCAGCGCGCTGCCGAAATTCCGGTTGCGATCCCGGTCTTCACCGGAGATTTCGAACGACTGGATGCCGACGCGCGAGTGCTGCTCGATGGCCGCGCGGATTTCCGCGGGCTCGAAAGCGACTTCGCCCGGCGCAAGCAAGGGACGTTCGATATCGCCACGGCGCTGTTCGTAGCGATCCTCGATCTGCGCGCGTGCATCGAGGAAGGCATCGGCGACGGTGTCGAATTCGCAGACCACGGTATTTGCGGGCAGGTAATCGAACAGCGAAGAAGTGTTGTCGAAGAACAGGGGCAGGTAGTACTCGATACCCGCGGGCACGATGCCATCGGAAATCGAACGGTAGATCTGGCTGCGCTGCGGATCGCCTTCGAAGCGTGCACGATAACGTGTGCGGAAATCGCGAATCGCCTCCTTGTGCATCGGAAATTCACGTGCCGGCAGCAGGCGGATGTTCTCGAGCTTCTCGTTCGACAACTGCGTTTCGGGATCGAAGCTGCGAATGGTATCGATTTCGTCGTCGAACAGATCAATGCGGAAGGGCAGTTCGGAACCCATCGGGAAAATGTCGATGATCGAACCACGAACGGCGAACTCGCCGTGTTCCATCACCTGCGACACGCAGTTGTAGCCGGCGCTTTCCAGCCGCGTGCGCAGTGCTTCGATATCCAGGCGCTCGCCGCGATCCATCACGAAACTGGCGCCGTCCAGCCAACTGCGTGGCGCAAGCCGGTTCAGCAGCGCGGATGCCGCGACAACCACCACACCGCGCTTCATGCCTTCGAGACGGTTCAGCGTCGCGAGGCGGCGCGAGATGATGTCCTGGTGCGGGGAGAAAACGTCGTAGGGCAGCGTCTCCCAGTCGGGCAGCGGGAACACGGGAACATTGCTGCCCGCAAGCAGGAAGCCGAGTTCGCTTTCCATGCGCTCGGCCTGTTGCGCCGACGAGCACACGGCCAGCAGCGGCCGTTCATCTGCAACCGCGGCTTCCGCAATCGCGAGTGCCGGCGCGGAGCCGTACAGCTGGCCCCAGCGGATTTCCCTGCCTTTGGCAGGCAGCGTCGGTTTGAGCAGTTTCTTCATCATCGTTTCAATGGGTTACCAGCAGGAATACGAATGTCGTGAACGCAAAAAGCCGCTCCCGGAGGCCGGGCGCGGTGATCAGCGGGCATTATACGGGAGCAGTGCGAGTCCTGGCAGCACGGGTGGGCGGATCAGTGCCGGTACGTGAACTTGTCGGCTCCGAAGCGGAAACTACGAGTCTGTCGCTCTTCCAGAGCGTTTTCCGATACCGGCGACAGGACCAACATGAGGATGCCTCTGATGAACGCACGAAAGCACCTGCAATTGCTTCTCCTGCTGTGCGGCCTGGTTGCTGTTCTGCAACCTCTCCCGGCTTTCGCGAAACCGGATTCCTCTGCCCGGGGAAGCGATCTTCCGCCGACTCTCAGGGATCAGGAGGGACAGAACGATTTCGATTTCGAGATCGGTACATGGAAGACGCAACTGAAACGCCTGCAGAATCCCTTGAGCGATTCTTCCGCCTGGGTCGAATACAGCGGAACGTCCGTTGTCAGCAAGGTCTGGGATGGCCGCGCCAACCTTGTCGAGCTGGACGTCGAGGGACCGGCGGGGCGTATCGAAGGGCTGAGCCTGCGCCTGTACAACCCGGATTCCCGCCAATGGAGCCTGAATTTTTCCAACAGCAGGGGCGGCACTTTGAGCCCGCCGGTGTACGGCGAATTCAGGAACGGACGCGGCGAGTTCTACGGGCAGGAGTCGCTCGATGGACGCGCAATCCTCGTTCGATTCATCATCTCGGACGTTACGCCGACGTCCGCGCATTTCGAACAGGCGTTCTCGGATGACGGGGGCAAGACCTGGGAGGTGAACTGGATCGCGACGGATACGCTGGTTGAAGGCAAGCCCTGAAGTCACGTAGGTCGGGCAAGTGAGGGCAGCGAACGCGGCAAGGGATGTCGGGCTGCGCTGAGCTGGCCCGGCTTACGAGCTGATACTGCTATAGCTCTCGTCCTCGGCAAGACACTTGCACCCCATGCAGGTGCGCTACCGCTTCATGTCAACAAGGACCGGCGGGATCGGAACTTTCGTCCCGGATTCCGCTGCGCCTCAACTGCGTCCAACGCCGGCCGCTCGTGCAGATGGTTGTTGTCAATGAAAAAACCCGGCACTGGCCGGGCTTTTCCTTGCGCGCATGTGCATTCAATCGCGATAGCGCTTCACGATATCCGCGTACGCATCGATGCGACGATCCCGCAGGAACGGCCAGATGCGGCGCACGTCTTCCGAGCGGCGCAGGTTCACGTCCACGACGAGATTCGTGGTTTCATCCGTTGGCGCCTGCTCGAGAATCTCGCCTTGCGGTCCGGCGACGAAACTCGAACCCCAGAATGTGATGCCCGTCGTCACGCCGGACGGATCGCTTTCGTGACCCACGCGATTGCATGAAATCACCGGCAGACCATTTGCAACCGCGTGGCCGCGCTGGCTGATGATCCACGCGTCGCGCTGCCGCGCCTGTTCATCCTGCGGATCTTCGTCTATCCAGCCGATCGCGGTCGGGTACAGCAGCAGGTCCGCACCGGCGAGCGCCATCAGGCGTGCACCTTCCGGATACCACTGATCCCAGCACACAAGCACGCCGAGTTTGCCGACGGAGGTCTGTATCGGTTCGAAGCCGAGATCGCCCGGTGTGAAATAGAACTTTTCGTAGTAACCCGGATCGTCCGGGATATGCATCTTGCGGTATCTGCCCGCGATCGTGCCGTCGGTCTCGAGCACGACGGCGGTGTTGTGATACAGGCCGGGCGCGCGACGCTCGAACAGCGACGCCACGATCACGATGCCGAGTTCCTTCGCGAGCTTGCCGAGCGCTTCGCTGCTCGGACCCGGAATCGTTTCGGCGAGATCGAACACGGTCGTGTCTTCCGTCTGGCAGAAGTAGGGACCGAGATGCAGCTCCTGCAACAGCACGAGCTTCGCGCCCCTGGCGGCGACATCGCGCACGCCGTCCATGCTGACGTTCAGATTGTGCATGCCGTCGTCGTTGCAGTGCTGCTGCACGAGGCCGACCTTGAGAATTTTCTGCTGGCTCATTTCATTGCTCCCCGGACGCGACAACGCCCGTCGGAATCTGCATGGTAATGCAGTGCAGGCTGCCGAAACCGCGAACGATGGGCCGGCAGTCGATCATGATGATGTCGTGTTGCGGAAACGCCTTGTTCAGCACAACGCGTGCCTGGTTGTCCGCCGGATCATCGTACGAGGGCGCAAGCACCGCGCCGTTGATGATGGTGAAGTTCGCATAGGTTGCCGGCAGGCGCTGACCCGTCATCGGGTCATGTTGCGCGCGCGGCCAGGGCAACGCGAACAGACGGTAAGGCTTGCCGGCGGGCGTACGGAACTTTTCGAGTTCCGCGCGCATCGCCTGCAGATCGTCGTAATGAGAGTCTTTCGGGTCGTCGCATGCCTGATAGACAATGGTTTCCGGATCCGCAAAACGCGCGAGCGTGTCGATATGACTGTCCGTGTCGTCGCCTTCAAGATGACCGTGATCCAGCCACAGCACGCGATCCGCGCCCAGCCACTGCTGCAACTCCTTTTCAATCGCCGCTTCATCCAGTTGCGGATTGCGTTCGGGCGAGAGCAGGCAATGCCGCGTGGTCATGAGCGTGCCGAGTCCGTCGGTTTCCAGCGCACCGCCTTCCATGACGAGGTCGACGTGCGTCATCGGCGCAGCGAAGAAATTCGCCTCTTCAAGCCGGCGATTGATCGCGTTGTCATCTTCGGCGGCCCATTTGTTGCCCCAGCCATTGAAGATGAAGTCGAGCAATTCACGTTTTCCGTTGCCGGATTCAACGGTGACCGGCCCGTGGTCGCGCGCCCAGGTGTCGTTCGCTTTTGCGTAACGCACGTGCAGGCGCTGCAGGTCGCCACTTGCCGCGCTGACGATTTCGCGTATGTGATTTGCGTGCGCGTCGTCCTGCGCGACGACCAGCAGGTTTTCACGGCGCGTGACTTCGCGGGCAATAGCCGCGTACGTGCGTTCGACGTCGCCCATCCACGCCGACCAGTCGGTGCCCTGGTGCGGCCAGGTCAGCATTACGCCCCATTGTTCGGTCCACTCGGGAAGCATGCGGCGATTCACGTCATCGGCTCCTGGAAGCGGTTGGAAGCAGGCCGGAGAATTCCGGAAAAGGCCGCGCATTTTGCGCAAAAGCCGGGCGAAAGCCAAGTGAGCGGCTCGCGAAGACGGCAAGGATAGAAAAGCGCCACGGATCGGGAAAGCGTGAATATACCTACGTGTAAAGGAAGGGCCGGGGGTGCCCGGCCCGCCCACACTCACTCCGTCATGACGGAATGCAGGACCTTGTTGTATTCGAAGAAGACCGAATAGTCGGCGTAATCCCAGCGCGTGATCGGCGGATCGCCGACCGGGGCATGTTCGCGAGCCGGTTCGCCAAACACGTTGCGGACGTTGTCCTTGTTCATGCCACGGCTGGGAACGCGGTCTTCCGCGGTACGGCGCGGCGAGCGGGTCGCCTCGCCGGCAGGTGCTTCCTCGATGACGAGCACATCGCCCTCGGTACGAGTTCCGGTGTCTTCCGCAGTCACCGGCATTGACAAGGTCAGGAACGGCAGGGTGGACAGGAGCAGGGTCCGGCGCTTGAACATGACAATCTCCCGCAGTGCAAACAGTGGCCGGAACTATAGCACCGTGCCCGAGGCCGAAAAAGCGAAGCGGACCACAACCTTACGCGCTTTCCTTCGTGCCGCTACTCACCTTCAGACGCGCGCCGTGCGGGACCAGCCCACAGGCGGCAAGCGGCCGCGGAGTGTGCTTTAATGCGCGCCGGACCGTCAGGAATACTCATGTTCAAGCCTTACGAACTCTATATCGGCCTCCGGTATCTGCGCGCCAAGCGCCGCAATCACTTCATTTCCGTGATTTCGCTCATTTCCATGCTCGGCATTGCCGTGGGCGTGATGGCACTGATCACGGTGCTGTCGGTGATGAACGGCTTCGAGGAAGAGCTGCGCAGCCGCATCCTCAGCATGACCTCGCACGCGACCGTGACCGGTGCCAGCGAGCAACTGGATGACTGGCGCAACGTCATCGATCAGTCCGTCGAACATCCGGATGTCGTCGGTGCCGCGCCTTATGTTGAAGCGGAGGGCATGCTCAGCAATGCAGGCGAGCTGTCCGGGGCGGCCATACGCGGCATTGATCCTGGCGAGGAAGCGAAGGTTTCGGATATTGGCGCGAAGATGCTGCGTGGCCGGCTGGAAGATCTCGAAAGCGGCGAGTATCGCATCATCCTCGGCCGTTATCTGGCCTACGCGATCGGCGCACAAGTCGGCGACAAGGTTGTGCTGCTGATTTCGGAAGGCAACGTTACGCCTGCCGGCATCGTGCCGCGCATGCGGCGCTTCACGGTCAGCGGCATATTCGAAGCCGGCATGTACGAATACGATCGTACGCTCGCGTTGATCCATCTGGATGACGCGCGCCGGTTGTTCAATCTCGGTGACAACGTGACCGGCGTGCGCCTCAAGCTCACGGACATGTTCGAGTCGCGCCGCATCGTGCGCGAACTGGTCGACCATCTCGACGGCACGTACTACCTCAAGGACTGGACGCGCCAGCACGCGAATTTTTTTCGTGCGATCGCCACGGAAAAGACCGTGATGTTCGTGATTCTCACGCTGATCGTCGCGGTCGCCGCGTTCAATATCATTTCCACGCTGGTCATGGTGGTGACCGACAAGCAGGCGGACATTGCGATCCTGCGCACGCTGGGCGCGTCGCCCCGTTCCGTCATGGCGATGTTCATGGTGCAGGGAACGTTCATCGGTGTGCTGGGCACGGCTATCGGCGTGACGCTGGGCGTGCTGCTGTCGCTGAACGTCGAGAACATCATCCCGGCGCTGGAAAGCCTGATGCAGACCGATTTGCTGCCCGACGACGTTTACTACATCAGCGATCTGCCGTCGAAAATGGAATTTTCCGATGTGATGACGGTTGCCGTCACCGCGTTCTCGTTGTCCGTGCTCGCAGGAATCTATCCCGCATGGCGTGCGGCACGTACTCAACCCGCGGAGGCGCTGCGCTATGAATGATGTCGTGCTTTCCTGCAGCAAGCTGGCTTGCACATATCACGATGCCGGGCAGGCGGTGGAAGTGCTCAAGGGCGTGAGCTTCGATCTGCACAAGGGCGAATGCGCGGCGATAGTCGGGGCGTCTGGCAGCGGCAAGAGCACGCTGCTGCACATGCTGGGCGGTCTCGACAAGCCCAGTGGCGGCGAAGTGACCGTCACCGGCCGCAACATGACAAGACTGGGCGATACCCAGCGCGGCGAGCTGCGCAACGGAGCTGTCGGCTTCGTGTACCAGTTTCATCACCTGCTGCCGGAGTTCACGGCGCTGGAAAATGTCGCCATGCCGTTACTGGTGCGCCGTACGTCGCCCGCAGAAGCAAAGCGACTGGCGCGTGAACTGCTGAACGCGGTCGGCCTGGAGCATCGTCTTCTGCACAAGCCCGGCCAGTTGTCCGGTGGTGAACGCCAGCGCGCTGCCGTCGCACGGGCATTGATCACGCGTCCGGCGGTGATATTGGCCGACGAACCGACGGGCAACCTGGATTCGAAAAACGGCGCGCAGGTGTTCGACCTGATGCTGAGCCTGAACCGTGAACACGGCACCGCGTTGCTGGTGGTGACGCATGACCACGCGCTGGCCGAACGCATGGACCGGACGTGGATGCTGGAAGACGGAATGCTCAGCGAACACAGAGCATTGAACAATGATCAGTAGTCACTGATCAGGAAAAGCAGAAATGAAAGAACCGGCGCAGCCGGCTCTTTTGCTGATCACTTGTCTTTCTTTCTCCGGAATGGATGCAGCCTGAAATGCGGTCGTGACGTATAGCTGCGCATCACCGATAGTTTCCATATCCAGTTCAACACAACGTAACCCAGTATCGAAAACACGCTGCCGAGAATCAGCATGCCGAGCAGCATCGGCTGCCAGATGTGCACCAGGCCTTCCGTGAGCCATTCCAGTGTCAGTTCGAAGCGGAAATCCGTCGCTCGCGCGTCGAGCAGCCAGGCGCCGAGGCGATACTCCGCGTAGAAAATCGGACCCATGGTCAGCGGATTGGTTATCCATACGGCAGCGACTGCAATGGGAACGTTGACGCGCCACCACAATGCCATCAACGCGGCGCCAGGCATCTGGAAAGGCACCGGGACGAATGCCCAGAAGAGACCGAGCGCGAGCGCGCGCGTTGCAGCGCGACGGTTCGGATAGAGCAACGCGGGATCGTGCAACAGCGCCTGGAACGGGCGCAGATACCACTGCTCGCGAAGCGACTTGGGGTCCGGCAAATAGCGTTTCAGGAACTTTCGCGGCATGATGCGGGGCGCCGGGGAGTCGCAAAGGGCGGAATTATACAGGAAGCACCGGACGTGTCCCGGAGCGCTTCATCCGCTGATTCCACCGCGACCGAACCGCATGACATCGCAAGGAGGCGAACATGCTTGCCTGGGCCATCGCCCAACTCGCCGGCGCGTTGCTGCTGGTCATGCAGCCGACACTGCCGGAACCCGGCCTTTTCATTCTCGCCATTCCCCTCGTGCTTGCCGCATTCGCGTCCTCTCGCTGGCGCTGGCTGGCGGCTGTCTGGCTGGGCGCGGCGCTGGCCAGCATGTTTGCCACCGCTCGGCTGGCTGATCGCCTGGCCCCGGACCTGGAAGGCGAAGTCGTCGAAATCACCGGTACGGTTGCCGGTCCTGTCGAGCAGGAAAACGGCCGGCACCGTTTTCGATTCCGTATTGAATCCGGCACCTTCAATCACCATCCTGTCTCGCTGCCTGCCGAAGTCCGCCTAAATCTGTACGACCCGCTGCCCTTGAATGCCGGCGAACGCTGGCAGTTGCGCGCGAAGCTGCGGCGGCCGCGTGGGTTCGGCACCCCGGGAGGTTTCGATTACGAGCGCTGGCTGTTCACGCAGGGCATAGGCGCGACGGGCTACGTGCGCGATGTGTCGCAGGCGCGGCGTCTCACGGAGGCGCAGGGCCAGTGGCGGGCCGACATTGCTGCACGTGTCGCCGAGCTGGCCAGCGGTTCCGCTGCAGGCCTGGTCCGCGGCCTGGCGACCGGAGATCGCAGCGGAATTTCCGATCCGCACTGGGAATTGCTGCGGCTTACCGGAACGGCTCACCTGATGGCGATTTCCGGCCTGCATATCGGCCTCGTCGCGGGGTTGGGGCTGGGTCTGGCGGGTTATTTCAGACGCCGCTTTGCGCCGAACCGGAATCTGGCGTGGCCTCCGCTGATCGGCGGTGTGCTTGCGCTGGCCTATGGCGCGCTCGCCGGTTTCGGTTTGCCGGTACGGCGGGCGCTGGTGGCTGCAACAGTCCTGCTGGCGGGCCTCGCATGGCGGCGCAACGTTGCGCCCGGGCATGCTTTCGGTTTCGCGCTTGCCGCGGTGCTGTGCCTTGATCCGCTGGCCCCGCTCGACACCGGCTTCTGGATGTCGTTCGGTGCGGTGGCCGCCATTCTCTTCGTGCTCTCCGGGCGGCGACCGGCAGGTTCGACCCTGTCCCGCGTGTTGCGTGTGCAGTTCGGATTGTTCCTGCTGCTGGCGCCGCTGACGGCAGCCGGTTTCGGGAAGGTACCGCTGGTCTCGCCGGTCGCGAATCTTGTCGCCATTCCGTTGTTCGGCTTCGTTGTCGTGCCGCTGGTGCTGCTCGCGCTGTTGTTCCTGTGGTGGACGTCCGTTGCAACGCTGTTGCTCGGCTGGGCTGGCACGGCATTGGAGATGCTGGTTGTCTTCCTCGAGTGGCTGGCCGGACTGGCGTCGCCGCTGGCGCCGCCGCAGCCGGAACCCTGGACATGGTTGCCGGCCGTTCTCGCCCTGCTGTTGCTGGCGGCGCCGCGCGCCTGGCCCGGCCGCTTCCTCGCGCCGTGGCTGCTGTTGCCGGCCGGACTTGCCTTCGCCTCGCCGTGGTTACCGGCGGGTGGGAACGTTCCGCCGCTGGCACTGCATTTCCTGGATGTGGGGCAGGGGCTGGCGGTCATCGTCGAAACGCCGGCACACACGTTGGTTTATGACACCGGTCCGCAATTCGGCACGAGCGATGCCGCCCGCATGGTCGTCATTCCTTTCCTCGAGGCGCGTGGACGGCAGCCGGATCGCGTCATGATCAGTCATGGCGACGGCGATCATGCGGGCGGGCTGGGAAGTTTCATGCGCCGGTATCCCGGCGCGGCGTTCGCCGGCCGCTCAAGGAAGCCGGGAGAACTGGAAGACTGCGCGGGCGCCACCTGGCAGTGGGAAGACGTGGAATTCAGGGTGCTGGAAACGCCGCCGGGCAATGGAAACGACGCATCGTGCGTGCTGCGCATCGAACATGAAGGATTCGTGGCATTGCTGACAGGCGATGTCGAACGCCGTGCCGAAGCGTACCTCGTGGCAAACGACGGCGACGCATTGCGCGCAGACCTGGCGCTGGCGCCGCATCATGGCAGCCGCACGTCATCGACACAGCGTTTCGTGGAACAGGTACAGCCGTCGCTGGTGATCGCTGCCGCAGGCTACGGCAATCAATGGGATTTCCCGAAAGCGGACGTCGTGGCACGCTGGCAGGCGGCGGGCGCAACAGTGCTCGATACCGGTACGCAGGGCGCAATATCCGTGCGCATTTCGGAAGATGAATTCTGTACGAGCAGCTTTCGTGAACAGCGGCGGTTGTGGCGGGAACCCGCCGCGCACCATCACGGCGTCTGCCGGCGGTTCGAAGGGTCGGGTAAATAAAGTATGATGCGCGGATTGTCGGATCGCGCGGCAGCGCAACCGGCCGCGGGATCGCACCGCGGCTGACCGGCCAACGGACGTGTCACGAAGGGGACCTCATGCTGGAGATCGTTCGCTCGGGCGGCTGGATGATGCTGCCCATCATCCTTGCTTCCATCATTGCCGCAGGCATCATCATCGAGCGCCTCTGGTCGCTGCAGGACCGCAAGGTCCTGCCCGAGCACCTGATCGCCAAGGTGTGGCACCTGCTGAAAGCGGGCGAACTCGGCGACGAAGAAGTGCGCAATCTTTACAACAGTTCGCCGCTGGGCCGCCTGCTGGCGGTCGGCCTGACATACCGCGACCGCCCGCGCGAGCTCGTGAAGGAAATGGTCGAAGATACAGGCCGGCATGTGGCGCATGAGCTGGACCGGTATCTCAACACGCTGGGCACCATTGCCGCGATTTCGCCGTTGCTCGGCCTGCTGGGTACCGTCGTCGGCATGATCGAAGTGTTCTCCGTGATTACCGTGCAAGGTGTCGGTAATCCCGCCGCGCTTGCCAGCGGTATTTCACAGGCGCTCATCACGACTGCGGCAGGCTTGATGGTTGCCATCCCGGCGCTGATCGCCTATCGCTATCTGCGCGGCCGCGTCGCGGAGCACGTCGTTCGCATGGAGCAGGAAGCGATCAAGCTGGTGGAAGCACTGCATGGCAACCGGGCCTGATCTTCGATGAAACTGCAGGTGCGTCAGTCCGAGGAGCCGGAACTCAACCTGACATCGCTGATCGATGTCGTGCTGCTGCTGGTGATTTTCTTCATGGTATCCACGAGCTTCGTGCGCGAGGCGGATATCAAGGTGCAACTGCCGGAAGCCAGCGTCGAAACGCCGGCCGCGGATATTGCGCCGCTGGAAGTTGTCGTCGACGAGGCGGGAAACTATTTCGTCAACGGCGATCCGTTGATAGCGAACCGGCCCGACGTCCTGCGCCGCGCCTTCGAAAAGATCGCGGGTGAGCGCCGGGATCTGCCGGTCACCATACGCGCGGATGCCCGCACCTCGCATCAGTCCGTTGTCACCGTCATGGATATCGCCGGAAAAATGGGTTTCGTGAATATCACGATTGTCACTGCGAACCAGGGCACGGAGTGAAGCCGGTGCCGAAGATCGCGGAAAAAAGCCCGCAGGATTTCCACGTCTGGAAAATCTACCGGCGGTTGCTCGGTTATGCGACGCCCTACAAGGGCGTGTTTGCACTGGGCGCGCTGGCGATGCTGATCGGCGCGCTCGGCGAGGGTGCGACGGCCTGGTTGATGAAGCCGCTGCTGGACCAGGGTTTCGGTGAGCGCGACCCGCAGATCATCGGATTGATTCCGATCGCGGTGCTGGGCATTGCGTTCGTACGCGGAATCGGCACGTTCGGCAGTGCGTACTCCATAGGCTGGATAGCGCGTCACGTCATCAAGCATCTGCGCCAGGAAGTCTTCGAAAAACTGCTGGTGATGCCCGCCGCATACTACGACCGCATCTCCGGCGGCCAGTTGATTTCCAAGATCACCTACAACATCGAACAGGTCGCCGAGTCGACATCGCGTGCCGTGATCGTCGTGCTTGGCGATTCGTTGCGCGTGATCGTGCTGGTCGGATACATGCTGTGGATGAGCTGGCAACTGTCGGTGTTCGTGTTCGTGCTGTTGCCGGTGCTGTCGTTGATCGTCCGCTGGGTGAGCAAGCGGTTCCGCCGTTACAGCACGCGGATCCAGAGTTCGATGGGCGATGTGACGCAGGTTGCCGAGGAAATCATTCTCGGGCAGCGCGTGATCAAGATTTTCAGCGGTGAAGAATACGAGCGGCGGCGGTTCGGTGACGTGAACGAGAATAACCGCCGTCTGCACATGAAGCTGCTGGCGACGAAATCGGGCAGCGTTCCGGTTGTCCAGGTCATCGGCAGCCTCGGGATTGCACTGGTGGTTTATTTTGCCGCGCGGGGCTCGGAAGGTTTTTCATTTACCGCGGGCGATTTCACATCCTATCTCGGCGCCATGCTGCTGCTTTCGCAGCCCATGAAACGCCTCACGGAAATCAACGAGCCGTTGCAGCGTGGTATTACTGCCGCTCACAGCATTTTCGAATTGCTGGACCGCGAGTCGCAGAAGGATACCGGCACGCGCACCCTGAGCCGGGTCAGCGGCAAGGTGCAGTTCGACAACGTGCATTTTGCATACACCGCGGAAAAGGGCGACGTGCTGCGCGGCATAGATTTCACGGCGGCACCCGGAAAAACCATTGCCCTCGTCGGCCGTTCCGGTAGTGGCAAGAGTTCGCTGGTCAGCCTGATTCCCCGTTTCTACGAACCGACGCAGGGCCGGTTGCTGGTCGACGATGTCGATGTGCGCGAACTGCAGTTGCAGGACCTGCGCCGGCATATCGCCCTGGTGTCGCAGGACATCGTGCTGTTCAACGACAGTATCGAGAAAAATATCGCCTACGGTGCGCTGGGCGACAGTAGCGAAGAGCAGCTCCGTGAAGCGGCGCGTGCCGCTCATGCGCTGGATTTCATCGAAGCGCTGCCGGACGGCTTCAACACGCAGGTCGGCGACCGCGGCCTGTTGCTTTCCGGCGGACAGCGGCAGCGAATCGCGATTGCGCGCGCGCTTCTGAAAGACGCACCGATACTGATTCTTGATGAGGCGACGTCGGCGCTGGACACGGAATCCGAACGTCATATCCAGGCTGCACTCGAGGAGCTGATGAAGTCGCGAACCACGTTCGTGATTGCACATCGCCTGTCGACCGTTGAAAAAGCCGACCGGATTCTGGTGCTGGATGCCGGACGCATCATCGAGCAGGGAACACACGCGGAACTCCTCGCGCAGGACGGCACGTACGCTTCGCTGTACGGGATGCAGTTCAGCGAGCCGGAAGCCTGAGCGCACGACAATCGCATGCGTGCCGACGCCTACTTCAATCGTATCTGGTATGAAGGCGATCCGCCGCCCTGGTGGACGCGCGTATTGTCTGTCGTCTTCCGCGCGGTCAGCGCATTGCGGCGCGGCCTTTATCGCATCGGCGTACTGCGCCGAAATCATCCGGGCGTTCCCGTCATCGTCATCGGCAATCTTGTTGCCGGCGGGGCAGGGAAGACGCCGCTCGCTATTGCGCTGATTTTCGAACTGAAGCAACGAGGGCTGATCGTCGGAGTGGTGAGCCGTGGTTACGGTGGCAAGCCAGGCAGGGATCCTGTGCTGGTCAATTCGACGACTTCCGTGCAGCAGGTCGGCGATGAACCGCTGCTTATCACTACCCGAACCGGTGCGCCGGTGTGCGTGCATCCGCAGCGTGCCCGCGCGGCAAAAACACTGCTCGGTGCCACACAGGTCGACGTGTTGTTATGCGACGACGGGTTGCAGCACTACGCACTGGCGCGCGATCTGGAAATCGCGGTGATCGACGGTGCACGAGGTCTCGGGAATGGCCGATTGCTGCCCGCAGGGCCGTTGCGGGAACCGGCAGCACGTTTGCGTGCGGTGAATCACGTCGTCGTGAACGGCGAGTTGTCTTCGACGGCTGCAACAACACTGCCTGCCGGTATTGCGGGGTCAGCATTCGTCATGCGCCTCGAACCCGTCACGCTGATAAATCTTGTTTCCGGCGAACGCCGTGAACCCGATGCGCTTGTCCGCGAATCCTGCGTCGCGATTGCCGGTATCGGCAATCCGCAGCGGTTCTTCGAGACGCTCGGTGAACTGGGTTACGTGGCGGAATGCCGTGCCTTTCCGGACCATCATGCCTATACGGCTGCGGAGATTGCGTTCGCAAACGCGCGGCCGGTGTTGATGACCGAGAAGGATGCGGTCAAGTGTCGCGAATTCGCTGCAGACAATTGGTGGTATCTTGAAACGGTCGCCGTGCTCGAACCGGGTTTCGTCACGACGCTGATTGCAGAACTTGAAGGAATTCGCCGCGTCGGGCGAACGGAGAAACCGAAATGAACAGCACCCTGCTTGAAATACTCGCCTGCCCGCTGTGCAAGGGAAAGCTCGAGTATCGTCGCGATCCCGAAGAGCTGATCTGCCGCGTCGATCGGCTTGCGTTTGCAGTGCGAGAGGATGTGCCGGTAATGCTTGTCGAGGAAGCGCGCGTACTCGACCCCGAGGAGTTGCGTTGAGTTCTTTCACCGTCGTCATTCCGGCGCGTTTTGCTTCGACGCGCCTGCCAGGCAAGCCGCTCGCCGATATCGGCGGCATGCCGATGATCTGGCACGTGTGGCAACGGTCGCTGGAATCGGGCGCTGCGCGGGTCGTTATTGCGACCGACAGCGACGAAGTGCGCGATACGTGCGAAGCCTTCGGCGCCGATGTCAGGATGACATCGGCCACGCATGAATCCGGCACTGACCGTATCAATGAGGTGGCAGCTTCGCTGGCGTTGAACGATTCGGATATCGTCGTCAACGTTCAGGGTGACGAACCGCTGATGCCGCCGGAGAATATCCGACAGGTTGCGGAACTGGCGGCTGTTGCCGGTACGGATATCGCAACCCTGCATGTGCCGGTGGAATCCCTCGACGCCTACCTGGATCCGAATGTCGTCAAACTGGTCGCCGACGAACGAGGGCGCGCGCTGTATTTCAGCCGGGCACCGGTCCCCTGGTATCGCGACGCGCCATCTGATTCCAATCGATTGCCGAGCATGTTTTCCGGTGCTTCGCGTCATCTCGGCATCTACGCGTATCGAGTGTCGGCATTGCGGAAATTCGCTGCGGCCGCGCCCTGCGGACTGGAACTCGCGGAGAAACTGGAACAGCTGCGGGCATTGTGGCTGGGTATGACGATACGCACCGCGATCGCTGCTCGCATCCCGTCACGGGGCGTCGATACCGCAGAAGATCTTGAAACCGTGCGCATGGAAGTCGCGCAGCGCGACTGACAACGCCTGACGCGTTCAGATCAGTCGCAGGCGACTGCGGTTACGGCGAACTATCGCGTCTCTTGCCACGATCATCACGCTGTCGCGCGTTTCCTTCGACAACGGTTTGCCATATTTTTTTTCCAGTGCGCTGCTCAAGGCATCTGCCAGCTGTTCTGCCTTGACGCTGGCCGGCGCACCCAAACGTTCGGGTATTGTCATGTAACGCCTCGCCGCAAATGGGCGGCAGAATGCGAAGAATTCCTCGAAAGTCCACGCCGCAAGACCGGCCCGTCGCAGTTCCGCGTAATGATGAAGCACATACTCGACGGTTTTCTGATCGATGTCTTTCAGAGCTCGGCCTGCCTGCGATGCATGGTCCGTTCACTGGTCCGGTAATTTCTCCTTGTCACAAGATCAACCGTCGCAGGTGCCCGCGTCCATCCGGTAATTCATTGGAAGCGAGCGGCGGGTGACGACCGTGACGGTTGAAAGCAGGATTGGCAGGTCAGCTGGAATTGTTGCTTGCAAGCCATTTTCGGTAACGGGAAAATGCTTTCCCGTGAAAAGAACATTCGAGGCTTCGAGAAAAACATCGATGGCATACAAGGCGATTCTTTTTGTCTGCATGGGCAATATCTGCCGATCCCCGACCGCAGAAGGCGTTTTCCGGAGGCTGCTGGAAGAAGAGGCCGGCGACCTGCGCGTGGAAGTGGATTCTGCGGGTACGCACGCGTATCACACGGGATCGGAACCGGATCATCGCGCACAGGCGGCTGCCTTGCGCCGCAAGCTGGATTTATCGACGCAGCGCGCACGGCAGGTGATGGTGGAGGATTTCGAACGCTTCGACTTGTTGCTGGCGATGGATGAGGACAATTACGCCGTGCTGCAGTCGCGTTGCCCGCCAGGCTACCGTGAAAAGATCCGCCTGTTCCTCGACTACGGTTCGATGGGCGAGCGCAATGTTCCCGATCCCTATTACGGCGGCGATGCGGGATTCGAACATGTTCTCGACCTGATCGAAGACGCTGCGCGCGGTCTTCTTGCTGAACTGCGGCGTGTTGTTCAGGACCGCGTAAACAACACATAAAAAAACCCGGCATCGGCCGGGTTTTTCTATCGTCATTTTCTATGAGCGATGCCGTTTCAGGTATCGGAACCCGTCGGCTTGTCTTTCGTGTCTCCATCATTGCGGCGCGTTTCGACTTTCACCATTCCTTCGTTTGCACGCTTGATGGCTTCGATCCGACGCAGGATGTCATCCGCAGCTCGTGTTGCTCCGCCTTGGGTGACGGGCGTCGATGGCTGCGGTTTCGCTTCCGTTTTCTGAACGTTTTCGACGGGGCCCTTCACGGGAGCCTCCGCCGACGCTCGCGTCGTCCGGACGTCTTCCTTCGTCACGGCGGCAGGTTGCTGTTTCGGTTTCGGTTCCGGCGTCAGCTCCGATTTCTGCGCACTTTCGACCGGTCCTTTGACAGGAGCTTCTGCACGCGGTGCAGCTTCCGTCGTCACTGGCTTCGCTACCGATTCAGCGGCAGGGGGTGCCGCCTGTGGTACAGGTTTCGCTTCAACGGCTGCCGTGTCAGAGCCCGTTTTTTCAGGCGCAGGGCGCGGTGTGCGTGGAATGGCGACTGGACGAATGGCGCGTGACTCCGGCTCGCGCTGCTCTGCTGCCAGGTTATCTGCGCGCGGCGGTGCTGTCGGCTGATCGCTGCCAGACTCGGCCTTCGCTTCCAAGGAAGCCGGCGCAGGTTTTGGTCTCCTGCGTGGTGCCGGCCTTGAATCCTGCGCTACAGGTTTTTCGGCAGTTCCGGATGAAATTTCCTCGCGAACTTCCTCACGCGGTGCAGCCGGCGCGGATGCCGTTACGTGTTCGTCCTTTTCCTTGCGGGATTCATCCGCACGCGGTGCACGCAGGTTTTCATCCTGGCGCGGAGCACCGGACTGGTCGGCCGACTGATTGTTCGCGCTTGTCGCATTCTGCGTGTTTGCCTGCGAAGGTTCTCCAGTGCTCTTGCGACGACGGCGTCCACCACGGCGACCGCGACGCGTACTGCGGCTGCGTCCGGATTCCTGTCCGCCTTCATCCGGCTTGCCAGCGGCAATGCTCTGATCCGAAGGGCCGGTACCTTTCTGCTCCACAGCCTGCTGTTGTGTAACAGCTTTCTGTTCCATCGGTTTCTGTTCGGGCGCTTTCGGTTGCTGCTGCTTCACTTTCGGCGCGTTCGCCTGCGCTTCCTTGCGCTTGCCACGCTCCTCGTCACTGCGGGCATCATCACGACGGGCACCGCCGCGGCGCGGGCGACGCGAGCGGCGACTGTCGTCTTCGCGTGGGCGATCATCCCGTCCGCGACCACTGCGCTGCTGAACAGGACGGGGTTTTGCCGTCGTTGGCGACGGAGCTTCCGCTTTGCTGCTGCCGAACAGGAAACGCCAAAGGCGCGTCAATAATCCAGGCTGCTCGATTGACGCTGCGCGCACGCGCGGTGCAGCGGACGGCGGAGCGGGGGTTGCGGGAGCCAGCGCCTTGACGAGCGGTTCCTCGGGCATTTTGTGCGCTTCGGTCGAAAGATAGGCGGGCACTGTAGCGCTGTCGTCCGCATGAGCCAGGTGATAGCTCGCACTACGTGTGCCGCTGCTGCCGATCTCGTCGTCACGCTGCCGGAGGATTTCGTAATCCGGCGTCTCGATGTTCGGATTCGGCACGAGGATGACATCGACACGACAGCGCTGTTCGACGCGCTGAATGGCTTCACGCTTTTCATTCAACAGGAACGTTGCGGCTTCGACCGGCAACTGTGCGACGACGCGAGCCGTCTTTTCCTTCATCGCTTCTTCTTCGATCAGTCGCAGAACGGAAAGCGACAATGACTCGATGCTGCGTATGCGCCCTTCGCCATGGCAGCGCGGACATACCTGCTGGCTGGATTCGCCCAGTGATGGACGGAGGCGCTGGCGCGACATTTCCATGAGGCCGAAGCGCGAAATGCGTCCGACCTGAATGCGCGCGCGATCCATCTTCAAGGCATCCCGCAAGCGATCTTCGACGGCACGCTGATTGCGATTGCTCGACATGTCGATGAAGTCGATGACGATCAGGCCGCCCATGTCACGCAAACGCAACTGGCGCGCCACTTCGTCAGCGGCTTCAAGATTCGTATTGAGTGCGGTTTCCTCGATGTCACCACCCTTGGTGGCACGCGACGAGTTCACGTCGATGGAAACCAGTGCTTCGGTGTGATCGATGACGAGTGCGCCGCCGGAGGGCAGGCGGACTTCGCGACGGAATGCGGACTCGATCTGCGATTCGATCTGGAACCGCGTGAACAGCGGCACGCTGTCGTCGTATATCTTCAGCTTCGACAGGTTCTGCGGCATCACGGATTCCATGAAGCCGGTCGCCTGCTCGAAGACTTTCGGGTCATCGATCAGGATCTCGCCGATATCCGAACGCAGATAATCGCGCAGCGCGCGAATGATGACGTTGGATTCCTGATAGATCAGAACCGGCGGCTTCATGTCTTCCGACGCTTTCTGGATCGCTTCCCAGATGGTGACCAGGTAGTCGAGATCCCACTGCAGTTCTTCGACTGAACGGCCAACGCCCGCAGTGCGCACGATCGCTCCCATGCCTTTCGGCACGTTCATCTGCATCAACGCTTCGCGGATTTCGTCTCGATCCTCGCCTTCGATGCGGCGCGATACGCCTCCGGCGCGCGGATTGTTCGGCATCAACACGAGGAAACGGCCGGCAAGGCTGATGAAGGTCGTCAGCGCGGCGCCTTTGTTGCCGCGTTCTTCCTTCTCTACCTGGACAACGACTTCCTGGCCTTCCTTTAGCACGTCACGAATATTGACGCGGCCACTCTCGGGTGCGCCTTCGCGGAAGTAAGTGCGCGCGATTTCCTTTAGCGGGAGAAAACCATGACGATCCGAGCCGTAATCGACGAACGCCGCTTCGAGCGACGGTTCAACGCGCGTGATGCGCCCTTTGTAGATGTTGGCTTTTTTCTGTTCGCGGGAGGGGACTTCGATATCGAGGTCGTAAAGTTTCTGGCCGTCAACCATGGCCACGCGCAACTCTTCCGGTTGAGTTGCATTGATCAGCATTCTCTTCATTGTTATGGATCCTGATGCGCACACATCTGCGTCTGTACAGGATCACGTTGTGCCGTTCGGGCCGGGCTCGGTTTCCGCCTGTAATCGCGCTGCCAGTTTGTTCAACTGGCGGCTGCGGGGATTCCTGCCTGTCTTACGTCGGCGCTACGTGACCATGCAGAGCATGGGAGCGCATCGTTCTGTCGTTCAGCGATACCCTTCAAAGGGAAGTGAACGCTTGTTTATCAAAAAAGGGCCCGGCTGCTTGACGGGCCCACCCATGAATCTGTTCCAATACCGGCCACGCGTCTGGGAATCTGTGCGTTTGCCAATACGGCGGTGAAAATCATCTCGTTGATTGTTGATCTTCAACCTGTCTTGCCTGCGCTCCCGGCAACATGCCAAAGCGTGGGCTCACCGGCGTGGTAGACCTCTCGCGGCGCCGCAGGCGCCAGTTCGCGAAGCAGCGGTCTTTCCATCGCCGCGCCATACTAGCAACCCCAAGTACTTGAATCAATTAATAAATGGACAAGCCTGAAGCAAATGGTGCGACGCCTCGCGCACGACTGGTCGAAGCGGGTCAGGAAGACGAGGGCCAGCGGCTGGATAATTTCCTCGCGAGGCATCTGAAGGGCGTACCGCGGAGCCATGTCTACCGATTGTTGCGGACCGGCCAGGTGCGCGTGAACGGCGGTCGCGTCAAGGCGCAGTACCGCATTGCGCCGGGCGACAAGGTGCGCATCCCTCCAGTCCGCCAGGGCGCTGAAAGCGACGCACCACCGCCGCCGAAGCGGGCCAGGAATGAACTCGAAGAACGCGTTCTGCATGAAGACGATCGCGTTATCGTGATCAACAAGCCGGCCGGGATGGCGGTTCATGGTGGCAGTGGCTTGAGTTTCGGTGTGATTGAAGCCTTGCGTGCAGCGCGCCCGGATGCACCCTTCCTGGAGCTGGCCCACCGGCTTGATCGGGAAACCAGCGGTTGCCTTGTGATCTGCAAGAAGCGCAGTGCCTTGCGGCGTGTGCACGAATTGTTGCGTGAAGGGCAGGTGAGCAAGCGCTACCTCGCACTCGTTTCCGGTAGCTGGAGCCGCAAAAAGGAAGAAGTGCGGTTGACGCTCAAGAAGCAGATTCACGGCGGCGAGCGCATGGTGGATGTGCATGCGGACGGCAAGGAGTCGGTCAGCCTGTTCCGGCCGATCGAGTATTTTCCGGGCGCAACCTTGATGGAAGTGGATATCCAGACCGGCCGTACGCACCAGATCCGTGTGCAGGCTGCCCACGTCGGTCACCCTTTGCTGGGCGACGACAAGTACGGCGATCGCGATGCGAACAAGGAATTCCGCAAGTTTGGTCTGAAGCGCCTGTTCCTGCATGCCGCGAGCGTTGGCTTCGAATGGCCGGATAACAATAACCGTATCGACGTGAGCGCCCCCCTCGAAGATGACCTGCGGCAGGTGATCGACAGGCTTGAGGATCAGACGAGAAAGCGGCGGTGAGCTGGAAACTGCTGATCTTCGACTGGGACGGCACGTTGATGGATTCGGCGGGCCACATCATCGCCGCAGTGCGTGCCGCCGCCGAAGACATCGGCGTTTGCGCGCCAGCCGAAGACGACGTTCGCCATGTGATCGGCCTGGGTTTGCGCGAGGCGGTGAGCGTTGCTGTGCCCGAACTGGATGACGAGGGTTATGCACGTTTCGTTGAGGCATACAGGAAGCGCTTCTGGCAGGCGTCGCTGCATGGCCAGGCACTGTTCCCCGGCGCGCGCGAAGTGCTGCTTGAATTGAAGGCCGCGGGGTACCTACTGGCCGTCGCTACCGGTAAAGGCAAGAGCGGCTTGCGACGCGTGCTCGATGAGGAGAAATTACATCAGGTATTTGATGTAACTCGCTGTGCAGAAGAAACAATTTCAAAACCTGACCCGCGAATGCTGCGCGAGATTCTTGACGAGCTGGGGGTGGACGCGAGCGATGGCCTGATGATCGGCGACACGACTTACGACCTGGAAATGGCGGCCCGGATCAGTATGGATCGCCTTGCCGTCAGCTACGGGGCGCATTCGCGGAAGCTGTTGCGTGACCATGAGCCACTGGGATTCCTGGATGATATTCGCGACCTGCCGGACTGGCTGGCCTCTTCCCGGAAGACCGGTTGACCGCAGGCAACCTCAGGGCAGGGTGAGCCCGGCGTCTCGCAGCAGGCCGGACAGCGCAATCAGCGGCAACCCCATGAGCGCAGTCGGGTCGCGGTTCTCGATCCGCTCGAACAACGTGATCCCCAGCCCTTCGGATTTGAAACTGCCTGCGCAATCCAGCGGCTGTTCGCGATCCACGTAGCGTCGGATTTCAACGTCATCCAGTTTGCGAAACTTGACGACCGTCTCGTCGAGCGCTTCCCGGACCTGCCCCGAAACGGCATCGTGCAGGCAGACAGCCGTCAGGAAACGCACGCTGTGGCCACTGGCGGCGGCGATCTGCGAGACAGCCTTGTCGTAGCTGCCGGGCTTGCCGAGGACAATGTCGCCGAGCACCGCGCACTGATCCGAGCCGATCACCAGTCCGCGGTCGTTTTTTGCCGCGACCGCTGCGGCTTTTTCGCGTGCGAGCCGCGCTACCATTGCCTTCGGGTCTTCTCCCGGGCGTCGGCCTTCCTCGGTTCCCGGCGCTGCAACATCAAACGGAACGCCTAACCGGGACAGCAGTTCACGGCGATACGGGGATGTGGAGGCGAGAATGAGCTTGGATTCCACGGCAGGTCGTCCTCATTGGATGCAAGGCGGCGCCATCGTAACGGCTGCCGGCATTGCTGGCAAAGCCTGCGAGTCAAGCAAAAACAAGAGCTTGCCGTCCTTTTGGCGCAATAAACGCTTTGACACTGAAACTCAAGCCCAAGTAAAATTCCGCGCTTATGTCGACCGGTCTTCTCAAGCGTTTCGATCCCCGGCGGCTGGCCGCACATGATGGCGGCACCGGCGGTACGCTTACAGGTGAAGTTGATACCACGTTGATGCCCAGGCTTCGCGAAGCGCTGGCAGGGGATGAACCTGCAACCGCTTCCTTCGAGCTGCGCGTTTTTCGTGACAAGGCAAGGCGCCTGGTTATCGAAGGCAACGTCCACGCGGAACTCGCATGCGAGTGTCAGCGTTGCCTGGAACCGGTCACGGTGCCTGTTGATGCGCAATTCGCATTGGCGGTTGTCGACGACGAAGAAGCAGCACGCAACCTGCCGGTAGAACTGGATCCGCTGTTGCTTGAACAAGAGGCTGAAGTCGATCTGCCGGCGCTGGTTGAGGATGAATTGATCCTCGCGCTGCCACAGATACCGATGCACGAAGATGTTGCCGATTGCGGCGAACGCGCGCGCATCGTCAAGGTTGACGAAGAATTCGACGACAGCACGAAAAAGGAAAATCCTTTTGCCGTGCTGAAGAAACTGAAAAACGGAAATACTGACCGAGGTAAATAGCAATGGCCGTTCAAAAAAGTCGCAAGAGTCCTTCACGTCGCGGCATGCGCCGCGCGCACGACGCGCTCAAGGCGCCGACCGTTTCCCGCGATCCCGTCACGGGTGAAACGCATCTGCGCCACCATGTCGGTGCCGATGGGTACTATCGTGGCCGCAAGGTCATCGCAACGAAGGTTGTCGAAGACGACGAATAACCATTGGTGACATTTATGGCGACGATCGTGTCCGCGTATGACGCGCCACGATCCTTGGCGGGGGGTTGACCGAACCATGGCTAAACCCATCACCATCTCGCTGGACGCAATGGGCGGGGACCACGGGCCGCAATCCGTGGTCCCCGCTGCCATTGAGATGGTCAAAAAACACGAGCACCTGACGCTGATTCTTGTCGGGCGCCGCGAAGTGCTTGAGCCCTGGCTGCGCAACGTTCCCAGACGCGTGCAATCACGGCTGCGTGTCCATCACGCGAGCCAAGTGGTGGAAATGCACGAGCCGCCTTCGCAGGCGCTGCGGGGCAAGAAGGATTCCTCGATGCGTGTTGCTATCAATCTCGTCAAGGATGGCGAGGCGGGAGCGTGCGTGAGCGCCGGCAATACCGGTGCGCTCATGGCGACAGGGCGTTTTGTCCTGAAGACGCTGCCTGGCATAGACAGGCCCGCGATCATCTCCGCCATTCCGTCGCGCGGCGGGCATACTCATATGCTCGATCTTGGCGCGAATTCCGATTGCACACCCGAGCATCTCTACCAGTTCGCGGTAATGGGTTCGGTGGTTGCACAGGCGATCTACAACATTCCGCGCCCGACCGTTGGTTTGCTCAATATCGGTGAAGAGGAAATCAAGGGCAACGAAACCGTCAAGTCCGCAGCGAAATTGCTCAACCAGAGCGAACTGAATTACATCGGCTTCGTGGAAGGCACTGACATCTTCAATGGCCGCGTCGACGTCGTGGTCACCGACGGCTTCGTCGGCAACGTGACGTTGAAGGCGATGGAAGGCCTGTCGAAAATGATCGGCCACTACGTTGTCGAGGAATTCAGTCGCAATGCCTTTACCAAGGTGATGGGCCTGTGTGCATTGCCGGTGTTGCGCGCGCTCAAGCGCCGCATGGATCCGCGCACCTACAATGGCGCGAGCCTGGTGGGATTGAAAGGCATACTCATCAAATCGCACGGCAGCGCGGACGCGTTTTCATTTGCCAACGCGATTCGCATCGCGATGGTGGAAGTCGAGAAACAGGTTCCCACGCATATCAGCGCATTGCTGGAAGATCACGTGGGTAACAGAGACGAGCAGCAGGCAGTCTGATGTATTCAAGAATTGCAGGAACCGGACGTTTTCTTCCCGAGAAAGTGCTCACGAACCACGATCTCGAGAAGATGGTGGAAACGAGCGATGCCTGGATCCAGGAACGCAGCGGCATCAAGGAGCGGCACATTGCCTCCGATGGTGAAACGACGCTGGATCTTTGCGAGAAGGCGGCTCTCAACGCCATCGAGATGGCGGGAATCGCTCCTGCCGATATCGACATGATCATTGTCGGCACCACCACACCCGATCTGGTTTTCCCGAACATGGGCGTGTTGTTGCAGGACCGGCTGGGCATTCATGGCTGCATGGCGATGGGAATCGAAGCGGCGTGTACCGGTTTCATCTATGCACTGAGCATTGCCGACAAGTTCATCCAGACCGGGTCCGCGAAGCGTGCGCTGGTCGTCGGTGCAGAGACGTTGTCGCGCATCATCGACTGGAACGATCGTACGACCTGCGTGTTGTTCGGTGACGGCGCAGGCGCCGTCATTCTGGAAGCTGCAGAAGAGGCGGGCATCATTTCCACACACCTGCATGCCGACGGCAAGTACAAGGACCTCTTGTACTTTCCCTCCGGCGTGTCGCGCGGCTTCAACGATCTGAAATCCGGCAAGGATTTCGTGCAGATGAAAGGCAACGAAGTCTTCAAGGTTGCGATCACGACGCTGGGCCGCATTGTTGAAGAAACTCTCGCCGCCAACGACATCACGCCTGAGGATATCGACTGGCTGATTCCGCATCAGGCGAATCTGCGCATCATCGAAGGTACCGCGCGGAAGCTGAAGATGCCGATGGAGCGCGTCATTGTGACGGTTGCGGAGCACGGCAATACATCGGCGGCTTCCGTACCCATGGCGCTGGACGTCGCGGTACGCGACGGGCGTATCAAGCGCGGCCAGACCTTGCTGCTGGAAGCGTTCGGTGGCGGCTTCACCTGGGGCTCGGCGCTGATTCGCTTCTGATGACAAGAGCAATGCACAGGACTGTGAGGATTTTTCAGGATTAACGGGAATCAGAATCTATTTTGTGCCGCGCTCTTGAACTGATCGATAATCGGATCCTGTAGTCCGCTTTCGAAATCCAGATTGCTTTGCGCTTTATCTCTGCCCCACCAGCGAACCGCGTTCCGGTCGGTAATTCTCCAGACACCTGTAGTGCGCCTGTAAATCCGTTTTTGAAATCCTGTTAATCCTGTCCAATTGCGCTTCGATTCTTATTGGCCAACCAGCTGGTTCAGCTCGAAGATAGGCAGGAGTATCGCAAGCACGATCAGCAGAACCATCATGCCCATGAACAGGATCAACGCCGGTTCAAGAAGGCCGAGGAACGTGGAAAGCAGCGTTTCCATTTCGCGTTCCTGCGCATCGGCTGCACGCTCCAGCATCGTTTCGAGCTGACCGCTGGACTCGCCGCTGGCGATGAGATGCACGGTCATGGGCGGAAACAGTTTGCGTGCTCCCAGCGCGCGGGCGATTCCCATGCCTTCACGAATGCGCGAGGTGGCTTCGTCCACGGCCTGGCGCATCGGAATGTTTTCCACGACCTGACCTGAAATTCTCAGTGCTTCGAGTACCGGCACGCCGCTTCCGGCGAGAATGGCGAGCGTGCGGGCGAAACGGGCGGTGTTCAGGCCGCGCGTCAGGCGACCGATCAACGGCAGGCGCAACAGGAATCGGTGGTAACGGCTGCGGGCATCGGGATTCTGCAGCCAGCGATGTGTGAAAAATATGGCGCCGCCGATAATCAGCACCAGCCAATACCAGTTGCCCGTCAGGAAATCGCTCGTCGCGATCAAACCTCTTGTCAGCGCCGGCAGTTCCGCGCCGATGTTGGAAAATACGCCGACGACTTTCGGTACGACGTACGTGAGCATCGCCGTGATGATCACGAACGCCATCAAGACCAGGATGATCGGATAGATCATCGCAACCGAGAGTTTCTGCTGCAGCGCCTGGCGTTTTTCCGCGTACTCCGCAAGACGTTCCAGGACGGCGTCAAGATGGCCGGTCTGTTCGCCGGCGGCAACCGTCGCACGAAAGATCTCCGGGAACACATGTGGAAATTCGCCTAAACCATAAGCGAGTGTATGGCCTTCCATCACGCGCGCGCGAATGGCGAGCAGGATATTGCTGATGCGCGGTTTCTCGGTTTGTTGGGCGACCGCCTGCAACGCTTCGTCGAGGGGCAGCGCAGAACGAACGAGGGTGGCGATCTGCCGCGTGAGCAGGGCGAGATCGGCGGCGCTGATGCCTCGCCCAAGCCCGAAACTCATTCGCGGCTTTGTGCTGCGTTCACTTTCGGCAGCCGCGGAAACTTCCAGCGGTGTCAATCCCTGTTCACGAAGTGTCTGGCGTACGCTGCGCGGTGTATCGCCTTCCAGCGTACCCTTGCGTTCGCGACCGCGCGCGTCCAGCGCCTTGTATTCGAACGCGCCCATCAGTCTTCCCGCGAGACGCGCAGAACTTCTTCCAGCGTGGTCTTGCCGGCGAGTATGCGGCGGATGCCATCATGCCGCAGGCTGGGTCGTGTCTTGCGCGCATGCTTTTCCATGGCCGATTCGCCGGCGCCGTCGTGAATCATGTTGCGCAGGGTTTCATCGATCGGGATGAGCTCGTAGATTCCTGTTCGCCCGGTATATCCGGTGCCGTTGCACGCTTCACATTCGCCGGCATGGTAGAGAGTAATGTCAGCGTCCGCGGCTATACCCAGCAATTCGCGTTCGCGTTCCCCGGGTTCGTAAGGTTGCCGGCATTCGAGGCAAAGTAGTCGAACCAGTCGTTGCGCAAGTACGCCGACAAGTGATGACGACAGCAGGAAAGGTTCGACACCCATGTCGCGCAACCGCGGAACGGCGCCGACGGCGGTGTTCGTATGCAGGGTCGACATCACCATATGACCGGTCAGCGATGCCTGCACTGCGATTTCCGCCGTTTCCAGATCACGAATTTCGCCGACCATCACCACGTCCGGATCCTGGCGCAATATCGCGCGCAAACCGCGCGCGAACGTCATGTCGACCTTGGTGTTCACCTGCATCTGGCCGATGCCTTCGAGGTCGTATTCGATCGGATCCTCGACCGTAAGAATGTTTCTGCTTTGATCGTTGATGTCTGACAGCGCTGCGTACAACGTCGTCGTCTTGCCGGAACCGGTCGGGCCGGTAACCAGCAGGATGCCGTGCGGCTTGCGAATCAGCTCGTGCATGACTTCCTTGGTCACAGGATCCATGCCGAGATGATTCAGATCGAGGCGGCCCGCCTGCTTGTCCAGCAGACGCATGACGACGCGTTCCCCGTGCCCGGCAGGAATGGTGGACACACGTACGTCGACAGCGCGTCCTGCAATGCGCAGCGAGATGCGGCCATCCTGCGGCAATCTTTTTTCCGCAATGTCGAGTTTCGACATGACCTTGATGCGGGACACGACAAGGGGGGCGACGGCGCGTTTGCTCTGCAGTACTTCACGCAACACGCCGTCCACGCGGAAGCGCACGACCAGCTTGTTCTCGAACGGTTCGATGTGGATGTCCGAAGCGTTTTCCTTGACCGCCTGCGTCAGCAACGCGTTGATCAGGCGAATGATGGGCGCGTCGTCGTCGGAATCCAGCAGGTCTTCGGGCTGGGGCAGGGCGTCGGCCACCTGGTTGAGGTCCATGTCCTCTTCCAGTCCTTCCATCATCTGCATCGCGCCGTCCGACTGGCTGTGATACGTCGCCTGCAACGCCGTGTCGAACGCTGCGTCGCTGATTTCGCGCAATGGCACATCGGCACGCAGATAGCGGCGCGCTTCAAGTATGCCGGTCATTACCGCTTCCGGGCGCACGAGCAGTTCGAGATTGCCGGTTTCACCGACGACGGCGAGCACACCGCTGCGTTTTACGAAGCCGAACGGCAGCCGGTGATGAGGTTCAACCGGGTGACCCGCAGATTCAAGGAACGTATCGAAAGGATCAGTCGTTGCCATTGTCATTCGTTTCGTCGTCGGGCACGGCGTCGGCTGCGTCGGGGTCAGGCAGGGAAGGCTGGCGTTCGCCCGGCAAGAGATAAATTCCGTCCCGTTGCCCTTCCTGCAATTCGCGAATGAAACGATACTTTTCGCCGGTGAAATAAGACGAGTCGCCAGGAGTGCGCAGAATGGAAGGCTTGATGAATACCATCAGGTTGCGCTTCTCCTTGGACGACGTGTCGTAGCGAAACAGCTGGCCCAGAATGGGAATACTGCCCAACAGGGGAACGCGCTGCTGGCTTTCGCGCACGCGTTCGTCAATGAGCCCGCCGAGAACGATGATTTCGTTGCTTTCCGCGACGACGCTCGTGGTGATGGTGCGCTTGTCGGTGATGAGATCGACGGCACCTTGCGAACCCTGCGTGAGACTGGAAACTTCCTGCGCGATATTCATGACGATCGTGTTCGAGTCGCTGATCTGCGGCGTGAGCTTGAGGCTCAGGCCGACTTCCTTGCGCTGGATCGTCTGAAAGGGATTCACGTTGCCCTGGTTACCGCCCGTATTCGAGAAGGAACCGGTAAGGAACGGCACTTCCTGGCCGACCTTGATCTCCGCTTCCTCGTTATCCATCGTCGTGAGCGATGGCGTGGAAAGAATGTTGGTCGTGGAGTTGCCTGACAACGCGCGCAACAGGCCGACGAAACTGGTGCCACTGTCCACGATGCGTCCGAAACCCAGCGAGATGCCCGACGCCTGGCTGAGTACGCTGCCGATTCCCGCCGCTGCGTTATCGCCACCTGCGGCTGCGCCGGCAATCTGGCCTATGCCGACGCCGCTGCCCGGAAAGTTCGTCAATGCGGCGGGTCTGTCTCCACCGCTGGTATCGCCGGCCGCCCAGGTGACGCCCAGCTCCGCGCTGTTGCTGGACGTGATTTCCGCAATGATG
>Ga0299914_10000098_pt1 | contig 48503 bp, 83 predicted proteins | sample RVTome_10_FD_201361 | JGI IMG/M metagenome (GOLD analysis project Ga0299914, IMG submission 201361) | Soil microbial communities from uranium-contaminated site in the Upper Colorado River Basin, Wyoming, United States - RVT153D57 (version 2) ... | reverse complement strand
AAGAAGGTCGAAGCCACGGAGCTGACCGTTCACATCTCCAGCCCGGGTGGTGAGGTCTTCGACGGCCTCGCGATCTACCAGGCGCTGAAGAGCCACCCGGCGACCGTGAACATCGTCATCGACTCGCTGGCCGCTTCGATCGCCTCGGTGATCGCTCTGGCCGGGGACCACGTCACCATGGCTCCGAAGGCGCAGTTCATGATCCACGACGCCTTCACCATGTCCGTGGGCAACGCGCAGGAGATGCGTGAAGCCGCGGACCTGCTCGACCGTATCAGCGACTCCATCGCCTCCATCTACAGCGACAAGACCGGTCAGCCGACCGACTTCTGGCGCGGTGTGATGGCGAAAGACTCCTGGTACAGCGCCGAAGAGGCGCTCGCCGCTGGTCTGATCGATGAGATCGAGGGCCAGGCCAAGGCGGAGGCTCCCGAGGCGTTCGGCCTCACTGCCTCTACCTTCAAGTACACCGGCCGGGAATCAGCCCCCGCGCCGGAGATCAAGCCGGAGCCGGTCGGCCAGAAGTGGTCCCTGGCGAAGGAGACGCCGGAGTCACCGGCACCGGAAGAGAAGGTCGAGGAGTTCAAGTGGGACTTCGCAGCCTTCCACTCAGCCCTGAAAGGGGGCCTGAAGTGACTGAAAAGATCACGATCCCGTCGGGGCAGAAGGAGCTGGAAGAGCTTCTCGCCGACGGCTCCAAGGTCAAGTCCCTCATGGACGGCGGCCAGTTCAACGAGGTCGTCGCCGCGTACGCCAAGCACGTCGCCAAGACCGACACCGACATCACCAAGCAGATCCAGGACGAGACCCAGCGGGTTCTCGCCTCCTACCTGCGCGAGAGTGGCGACGAGGCCGGTGTCGAGCGTCTGAAGTCTGGTGGCTCTGTCACCAAGACCGCTCGCAACTCCCTCTACAGCCCGAAGGCTGCGGGCGCCAAGCTCGACGCTCACTTCGAGGGCCTGGGCGACTACTTCGCGTCCATCTGGCACAAGAACGAGGGTCGTCCGCAGTACGCGGCCAAGCAGGAAGCGATCCGCAACGCCTCGCAGTCCAGTGGCAACCCCTCCGGTGGTGGCTTCCTGGTTCCCGAGTCGCTGCGCTCCGAGCTGCTTCGCCTCTCCCTGGAGACCGCGGTTGTGCGTCCGCGCGCCCGTATCGTCCCCATGGAGACCTCCCGCATCATGTACCCGATCCTGGACAGCACCTCGCACGCCACCAGCGTGCACGGCGGCGTCCTGGGCTACTGGCGTGCGGAGTCCGCGGCCTTCACCGAGTCGAGCGCCACGTTCGGCCGGATCGCCCTTGAGGCGTTCGAGCTGACCGCGTACGCCACCGTCCCGAACGAGCTGATGGCCGACTCGATGCTCGCCTTCGAGGCGTTCATCAACAGCGCGTTCCCCGAGGCCCTGTCCTACTTCGAGGACGACGCCTTCATCAACGGCAGCGGTGCCGGGCAGCCCGAGGGCTTCCTGAACGCCTCCGCCTCCGTCGAGGTCGCCAAGGAAACTGGCCAGGCCGCCGACACCGTCGTGTACGAGAACATCGTCAAGATGTACTCCCGGATGCTGCCCGGTTCCCTGAACCGTGCGGTGTGGATCGTCTCCCCGGACGTCGTTCCCGAGCTGCTCACCATGGGCCTCGCGATCGGTACCGGCGGCAGCGCGATCTTCGTCCAGGACGCCACTCAGCCCGCCCCGATGACCATCTTCGGTCGTCCGGTGATCGTGTCTGAGAAGGTTCAGAACGTGGGCGACGCGGGCGACATCAACTTTGTCGACCTCTCGTACTACCTCATCGGTGACCGCCAGGCGCTCACCGCCGAGTCGAGCCCGCACTACCGCTTCCAGAACGGCGAGACGGCCTTCCGCTTCGTCACTCGGGTCGACGGTCGTCCGTGGCTCCAGTCCGCGATCACCCCGCGCAACGGTGGTGCGACCCTGTCGCCCTTCGTCAAGCTGGCTGCCCGCGCCTGATGATCCACCCGGGGGAGGGCAATCAACCCCCCTCCCCCGGCCAACGCCTCGGGCATTGAAACCCCCGGGGAGAATAGGAGAAATACATGGCAAGCGGAGACGGCCTCGGCCGCGTCCTCAACGTCATCAAGACCGCGTCTGGTCTCGACATCCCCCTCACTCGGGCGGGTGCCGTCACCTTCGTTTTCGGCGACGCCGGAACTGGCGCGGCCATCGCGACCGTCACTCAGACCGACTCCCGTGGGGTCGAGTCCGAGGCTGACCTGAACATCTTCACCGTCTCCGGTGTCGAGGGTTCGAACGGCGAGTCCCGCGCCTACGTGGGCCCCGACGTCGGTGGTACCTGGGAAGAGAACGGAGATGCTGTCTTCGCGGACAACACCTTCGACCTCTCCGACGAGACCACGCAGGACACCGGTGTCTTCACGGTTCGCGCCGAGCAGCTCTCGGACGGGTACGACCAGGTCCAGGTGACCGTCGACACCGGTCTGTGCTTCGCGATCCTGCACGACCTGCACGTCCAGCGGAAGCCCGACAACCTCCAGTCGTCTCTGACGGCCTGACCCGGGGAGGGATGATCTAACATGTCTACCCTGATTCGGGGCGATGAACTTCGCTCCCTCAACCTCGGGCGGGGCGTCGTCTCCAAGGCGAGCGGCACTCTCGATGAGGATGTCGTGGTCTCTCTGTTCACCGTCGCTGGTGGCGAGGTGCTGATCACCGCCCTCTGGGCGAAGGTCACCACGGCCATCACCGTCGCGAACACCGTGACCATCCAGTGCAACCCGACGACCGGCGACACCGCCGTCTTCGTCACCGGTGACCTGGGCACCACGGACACGCTGGCCGGTACGGTTCTCGGTGGTTGCAAGCAGACCGACGGCGCTTCCGACTGGCAGCGCTACGGCCCGCCCATCGACGCCATCGTCACCACCGGTGCTGTCGAGCTGGACTCGGCTGGTACCAACACCGACGGCGCGATCACGGTGTACTGCACCTGGGTCCCGCTTACGGATGGCGCCACCCTGGTCGCTGCGTAACAACTCCACAGGTCGGGGCCGTCGTTCATACCGGGCGGCGGCCTCTTCCACGTCCAGTACCAAGGAGGGCTGGCCATGACAGTTCAAAACAAGCAGACAGCCACGCTGACCAACGTTGCGGCCAGTGCCACCTCGGTGGTCCTGTTCGCTGCAAAATCCAGCGCGACAGCCCGCACCGTCTACAACGACTCGACCGACACCCTGTACGTGAAGTTCGGGGCGACGGCATCGACCACAAGCTTCACTGTCCAGATGGCTTCCGAGACCTACTTCGAGTTCCCGCAGCCGCTGTACGGCGGCCTGGTCCACGGAATCTGGTCCGGCACCAACGGCGCAGCGCGCGTTACGGAGTGGTGACATGCCCCTCTTCGCAAACGCCAACATCATCCCGGGCAGCCTGACCGTCTCCAACGGCGTAACGGCTACCACCGGGAACATCACGGCTACGAACGGAAACGTGGTTGCCGGAACCGGCGTCACGTCCACGACCGGGGACATCGTCGCGACGGCGGGGGACCTCCGGATCAACGGTACGGGCAAGGGCATCCGGATCAAGGAAGGCGGAGTCAACGCCCGTATGGGGATCGCAAATATGGCTGACGGCACCGCAACAGTGTCAACCACCCTGGTCGGGGCCGATTCCCGAATCTTCCTGACCACCAACGAAGAGGGCGGCGGAACCGAGGGGTTCGTCCGAGTCAGCGCCCGCACCCCGGGTACCAGCTTCACGATCACAAGCTCGGAAGCGACCGACACGGGGAACGTCGCCTGGCTGATGATCGACCCGGCGTAACCCCAACGGGTCTCGTGAAAACGAACCCGGTAGTACCATCGTCAACTACATGAAGAAGAGAGGGGGTTGGGGTGGATTCAGAGTCGATCATCCTGGATGAACTCAGGACGATCAAGCAGGAACTACGGGACACTCGTGACCGAGTGATCACGGTGCAAGAGCAAATTCGGCCGTTCGCAGCGTTCGAGGTTCGCCTCAGCGCCCTGGAGAAGTGGCGGTGGATCGTGTACGGCGCAGCGGGCGCCTCGACGGTCTCGATGGGAACCACCTTCTTCAACGTGGTTCGGGGGGCCTGATGGCCTGGGAGCAGTTGCTGGAGATCATCGAGGTGAATCGGCAGTACCTCGAAGACGAACGAGCCGAGAAGGCCAACCCCACGCAGTGCCCGGTGTGTACGGGCGAGCTGGTCGAAGGCCCGACGGGCGGATTGCACTGCCGCTTCGACGGATGGGACCAGTACGGAAGGAACCGAGGATGAGCGGATGGACCTGGGCGTGGATTGCCTGGCTCGCAGCGTTCGTGGTGATCGAGGGAAAGGCCCTGCTGAACAAGGCCGAGGGCGACACGCTCTCGGAGCACGTGTGGAAGTGGTTCGCCACCTCCAAGAAGGCGCACGCGAAGGAGGGCACGGACCAGCCCAAGGGGTCGGTCCGCATCCGCCGGTTCGCGCTGCTCGCCCTCATGGCCTGGTTGTCGGTGCACTTCCTGACCGGTGGCAGGTTCTGACCAGCGAAGCCCCGTGGCCCCGTGATTCGACAACGGATCACGGGGCTGTACCATGTGCAGTAGGAAACGTCAACACCGTCGGTCGAGGGTTCGATCCCCTCACCGCTCCGGGAAGCAGGGGCAAGCCACGGGCAGCGACGAGCGTTCAACCGGACATGTCCGGCCGCTCTGCGTACCCCGAGCCTGCCCCCGAAGGCAGTGAAGGGAGTACGGGCCCGTGGGATTGTGGTACGCGACGCGAGAAGACGTCCGCCTTGCTCTGGACAGCAAGGAGTCGGCGCAGAACTCCGCTCAGATCGACCGCGCCATCGAGAGCGCGTCCCGGGAAGCCGAGCGGATCTGTGCGCGCAAGTTCGCGCCCGTGACGGCCACCCGGTACTTCCCCCGCCCGTCCGGCGACTACAGCCGCGCGTACCGCCTCTGGCTGGACGAGAACGAGCTGATCTCGGTCACCACCCTGTCGAGCGGCGGCACCGCGATTGCTTCGACCGACTACTTCCTGGAGCCGGTCAACTCGGGCCCGCCCTTCCGCTCGATCGAGCTGGACCTGGACTCCGGGGCGAGCTTCACCTCCGGGGCGTCCAGTCAGCGACAGATCTCGATCACCGGCCTGTGGGGGTACAACGACGACCAGGACGCCGCGGGCGCTCTGGCGGAAGCCCTGGACGCCTCGGAGACCGAAGTACAAGTCACCAACAGTTCGGTGATCGGTGTGGGCCACATTCTCAAGGTCGACTCCGAGCGGATGATCGTCAACGACAAGCAGCCGCTCGACACGGCTCAGAACCTCGGCATCGCCCTGACCGACCGGAAGAACGACAACACCGTGGCCGTCACCGACGGGACGATGTACTTCGCGGGAGAGACGATCAAGATCGACGCCGAGCTGATGTACGTCGTCTCGATCTCGGCGAACACCCTCACCGTCGTAAGAGGCGAGGGTGGCTCTGTGCTGGCCGCTCACAGCATCGGGGCGGACATCTACGCACTCCGGTCCCTCACGGTCTCCAGGGGCGCCCTGGGGTCCACCGCGGCCACACACAGCTCCGCTGCCGCTGTCACCAAGTGGCATGCGCCCGAAGGAGTCCGGGACTACGTCATCGCCTCAGCGATCGTGCAGAACTCGCAGGAGGCCACGGGGTACGGACAGCGGGTGGGTTCGGAGATGGCCGAGCGCGACAGCTCGGGCTCCGAGAACCTCTCCGGCCGCGGGCTCGTGGACAAGCGGCGCACGCTGCGGCGTACGTACGCCCGACAGTTCCGGAAGAGGGCAGTCTGATGGCGGGCCGCGTCACGTCCAAGCAGTTGATCGACACGATGATCAGCCACTGCGAACGCACCGGGTGGTTCGACCGGGTGAACACCCACGAGCCCAAGAACGCACCGGGCCGGGGTCTGACGGCCGCCATCTGGGTGGAGCGAATCGACCCGGTGGCCCGGGTGTCCGGCCTGGCCGTCACCTCGGTCAGGTTCGAGCTGTTCGTCCGCATCTACTCGAACATGCTCCAGGAGCCCGCGGACGCCATCGACCCGAACATCTCACAGGCGTCCCTGGACCTGATGGAGAGCATTTCGGAGGGGTTCCGGTGGGAGGATGAGATCTTCGCCGTGGACCTGGCCGGTGCGTACGGGCAGGCCCTCTCCGGGCAGTCCGGGTACCTTCAGATCGACAACAAGACCTTCCGAGTGATGACGGTGCGCGTGCCCCTCATCCTTGACGACCTTTGGGAGCAGGTGGCCTGATGGCCAAGACAACGGGATTGGGCAACCGGTTCTACTACCAGGGTGTAGACGTCTCGGGCGACGTCTGCGCCATCAAGGCGCTCGCTTCGCCGATGGCGCCGATCGAGAAGACCGGCATCAACCAGAGCGCGTATCAGCGTGTCGGGGGACTCCGGGACGGCAACATGGAGTTCAAGTCCCACTTCAACGCTGTCGCCGCAGGGTCGTTCCAGACCATCAAGACACTTCCGACCACCGACGTAGTCCTGACGTGGGCCCTGAGCGCAACCGCGGGTGACCCTTGCGCGTCGATGGTGGCCAAGTTGGTCACGACGGACTACGAGCGGGACGACGAGGGCGACTTCACGTACGAGGTGCAGGCCCAGGCCAACGGGTACGGGCTCGACTGGGGTACCCAGATGACCGCGGGCCTCCGCACGGAGTCGGCGGCCACCAACGGTGCAGCCGTGGACTTCGGAACCGGCTCGACGGCTTTCGGTCTCCAGGCGTTCGTGCACGTGACCGCGCTGTCCTCCGGCACCCCCACCATCAAGCTTCAGGAGTCCTCGGACGACGACGGCGACCCAGACACCTGGGCTGACGTGACCGGGGGCACCTTCGGGGTAGTCACGGCCCCGAGCGCGGCCCGCATCGAGACTTCGCGTACTCAGACCGTGGAGCGCTACCTCCGGGTGGTCACCACGGGGACCTTCTCGGGTCTGAGCTTCTGGGTCGGCGTGAACCGCAACGGCGAATCGACGGTGTTCTGATGGGCAGGCCGCTGTTCCGGGTGGAGCCGAAGATGCCCGCCCAGCATATGCAGACCTTCAAGGTCACGGCGCCGATCAGCACGCACCGGCGTCCGGCGACGTGCGAAGAAGTCGACTGCGCCCACCAGAGGGACGGCTGGAAGATGATCATCGACCAGTCCACCGATCTCGGCAGGCAGCAGGCGTACTACATCAAGGAGCTGTCGGGCCGCCACTACAAGGCGACCCGTCTGGAAGACGGCCGGTTCGAGCTGATCTTCACCGCGGGGCAGAAGTGCTTCGCTCAGCACACCGTCTCCCTGGAGCGCGAGGCCAACTACCTCGTGAAGAGGGGGGACTACCGGCTGCCCGGAGGAACCGTGCGCCGTCACACCAGGGCTGAAGACTGGGTCGAGGAGTTCTCCGAGCACCAGGACAAGCTCAAAACGATCATCGAGAAAGGGTGATTGCTCATGGCCAAGATCTCAGGTCTCGGGTGGACTACGCTGAGCGTGGATCTTTCCGACGGCACCACCGCGACGGACATCCGGAACGATGTCACGTCCTTCGAGTTCGCCACCCCGCGTGGCGTCCAGGAAGTCACCGGTGTGGACAAGTCCGCCTTCGAGCGGCTTCTCCTGCTGGCTGACTTCTCCATCACGATGAAGGGCGTCTTCAACGCGTCTCTGTCGCACACCGTCTTCAGGACGGTCTCGTCAACCTCGGTCGCTCGTACGACCTCTCTGGCCATCGCTTCTCAGACCCTGGCCAACGAGTGCCTTTACACCGACTACTCCATCGAGCGGTCCGACGAGGGCGAGCTGACCTGGGAGTCGCCGGGCGTCCTGTCCGACGGCACTGTCCCGCTCTGGGCGTGATCTGATGGCCTCCTTCCGTATCCGGGTTCGAGAGCACCACAGCGGCCCGATATACAACGGGCAGGCCGCACGAGCGATCAACGACTTCCAGGACGAGATCGAGGAGGACGGCGCGGAGTACGCCCTTCGTCACATCAAGGGCACGTTCCACGCCTCCTTCAAGGCGCCCACCGGGTACTACGAGTCGCACATCCGGATCACCAACATGGGTGGCGACCCCGTGGTGAACGACGGCGGAACGATCGCCTACGGGCCCTGGCTCGAAGGTGTCGGTTCGCGCAACAGCACAACCCGGTTCAAGGGTTATCATGCCTTCCGGAAGGCGACATCCGCGCTGGACCGTCGCTTCGAGGAAATGGGCGACCACCTGCTGCGTCGGCGCTACCTGCGCCGCATCGGCTGAGAAGAGAGGAACCACCGCCATGGGATACCGACGAGTACCCACCATCCACACTCTCACCTTCGGGCAGTACCCGGGCCTGGAGGTCCGGATGAAGTCCATCCGTATCGGGAAGATGCGTCAGGTTCTGGCCGCCCTCGACGCGGGAAGTGACGACGTCTCGGACGACGAGGTTGAGACGATGATCAACATGGTCGTCGAGAACCTCGTGAGCTGGAACCTGGAGGACGAAGAGGACGGTGTCGTCACCCCGGTGCCCACCACCCGTGAGTCCATCGACGACCTGGAACTGGACATGGTCCTGGCCATCGCGATGACCTGGATGGACCAGCTCACCGGGCCGGACAAGGATCTGGGAAAAGACTCAACCTCTGGCGCGACTTCCGCGGTTCCGTTGCCTCAGATGGTCGACCTGTAGAAAAGCCGAGGGAGCTGGCCGAGGCCGAATTCGTTCTGGCTCTCTGCGACCGGTTCCACAAGTTGCCCTCCGAGATCTACGCGGAGGACAGTGAGCTGGTCCGGATGATCAGGATTCAGCAAGAGGGGACCGCCAAGGCGGAGCCCGAAGAGGAGTAGGGAATGGCTGGCAACCGCGTCAACCTGTTGATCACCGCCCGGGATCTCACCGCGGCGGCGTTCCGGTCTGTCCGGAACAACACCCGTCGGCTCGGGCGGGACATGACGCGGCACCTCCGGGACGCGGGCCGTACAGCGGGGGACGCCTTCGGTCAGGGCCTCCGCGGTGGTATCGGTAACGCCTTCGCCGTCGCGATGAAGAACCCGTTCATCGCGGCCACCGTTATCGGCGTTGGCGCCACACTGGGCTCGCTGCTCGGGGCCGCCCTCGCCGGGGCCCTGACCCTTGCCTTCGGCGGTATGTTCGTCGGTATGGGTATTGCCTTCGCCCTCCAGAACAAGAAGATCAAGGCTCAGTGGTCCCGTACGCTGAAGGACATCGGTCAGGAGTACAAGACCCTCTCCAAGCCGATGGAGGAGGTCCTGACCACCGCCCGGCTGCGCCTGAAGGGGCTCGCCGACGACTTCGCGCCCCACTTCAAGAAGGCCATGGCGGACACGGCTCCGTTCGTCTCGACCTTCATCGACCACATCGCCAACGCGATCAAGGGCTTCGGCAAGAAGGCGTTCGCCCCGATGATGGTCGCCTTCAACGAACTGCTCACCGCCCTCGGCCCGGAGTTCGAGGAGTTCATGGGCGAGCTGGGCGACTCGTTCCGGTTCCTTGCGGCGTCCGTGATCCGGAACAAGGAAGCGATTGCCCAAGCCTTCCACGCCATTGGAGCGATCCTCACCGGCGTCGTCTACATCGTGGCCTTCCTCGCCGAGCAGTGGGGCAACGGCATGCGCCTGATGGAGACTTCGATCAGGGGTGTGCAGAACGCGTTCCAGTCCTTCTCCGAGGGCATGGCCGCGGCGGGCGCCAGCATCCTGGCCTTCTTCAGGACCGTGGTCAGCGGGCTCCTCACCGGCGTCGCGGCGGTCCTGCGCGGGATGGCCGCGTTCAACGACGCCGTCGGCATGGGCGACATGGGTGACAAGCTCAGGAGCGCGGCTCGTGGCGTGGAGGGATTCCGTGACAGCGCGAACCGTGCGTTCACCAGCGCCAAGGGTGCGGTTGACCGATTCAACCAGCGCGTGAAGGACGCGGGTAAGGTCCGCCGCCTCAAGATGGACATCGCCGGGTGGAAGGCCAAGCTCCGCGAAGCCGAGATGCGACTGAAGCACGTGCCGAAGTCGAAGCAGTCGAAGCTGAAGGGTGAGATCTCGGACCTGAAGCGGAAGATCGCTGCGGCCAAGGCGTCCATCGCCTCGGTCCGCGGGAAGACGGTCACGATCCGGGCGAACTACGTCTCGAACTACTCAGGCTTCAAGGGGACACCGACCTTCGGCCGTGGGGGTAAGTTCAACCCGCGGGCCCACGGCGGCATCGTCGGCCGAGCGGCCACGGGTGGCGCACGCTCGAACATGACCCTGGTCGGCGAGCACGGGCCTGAGTTGGTCAATCTCCCGGGCGGTTCGCACGTCAGGTCCAACCCGGACACGAAGAGGATGATGGGCGGAGGCGGCGGTGGCGGGGCTGCCATCGTTGAGATCAAGTCCTCCGGGGCCCGGATTGACGACCTGCTCCTCGAAATCCTCCGCAACGCTGTAAGATCTCGTGGAGGGAATGTTCAGCTCGTCGTCGGCGGTAGAAAGGTGGCCTGATGGCCGTCACGTGGTGCTGGGTAGGTGCGGTAACCAGCAGCAGTGCCAAGGTGCGCGGCAAGGTGTCGGGCGCTTCGGTGCGTCTCGCCTACTCGGTGAATTCAGACCTTTCCAGCCCGAGCTACACGACGGCGGCAGCTCCGGACGCGAACAACATCGCGACCCACGAGCCCACCGGACTTTCCGCGGACACGCTGTACTACTACGCTCTCGAAGTGGACGGCGTCCTGGACACCGGGTTCTCCGGCAAGTTCAAGACGCACGGGACCGCGGGATCGGCGTACTCGTTCACGTTCGCGGCTTCGTCGTGCGCGGGTAACTCCACGGCGTCGGAGGACGGGGACACCGGAACGGCGTACATCACCAGCCGCATGTCCAACCGGCCGGTGTTCGACACGATCCGGGAGCACCCGGACGACCCGCAGTTCTTCGTCCACCTGGGCGATATCCACTACGAGGACATCACCGACGGTCTTCAGGCCACGTACCGCACGGCGTACGACGACCTGATGACGTACAACGGCACGCTCACGACGACCGCCCGTCAGGGGCGGCTGTACCGGAACGTGCCGATCGTGCACATCTGGGATGACCACGAGTACAGCAACAACGACTCGGACGGTTCGTACGCGGGCAAGGCGGCCCCGGCTGCGGTATTCCGCACGCACGAGCCCCACTACCCGCTGGCTGAAGCCGACGCGATCTACCACGAGTTCACCGTGGGCCGGGTCCAGTTCATCATGACCGACTCGCGGTACTACCGGAACTTCGCCGGTGGCACCATGCTCGGGGCCGCCCAGATGACCTGGCTCCAGAGCGTGCTGGAGAACAGCACCGCGGAGTTCCTGATCTTCGGCACCCAGATGCAGTGGCACGCCGGTAGCGCGACCCAGTCCTGGCCGGGCTACCCGACCGAGCGTGACGCCATTGTGACACTGCTGACGGACAACAACTGGCTCGACCGCATGATCATGATCTGTGGTGACGGTCACGAGCTGGGCATGGACTCCGGAGCGAGCAACGCCTACGGCGGGTTCCCGGTGTACCAGCTCTCGGCGCTGGACTCGGGCTCGGGCGTGAGCGGCTCCGACTACGACATCATCCACCGCGGCGGCCGTGAGCAGTACGGCATGATCGAGGTGGACGACAACGGGTCCCAGCTCACCGTCACGACCAAGGGGTATGCGGGCTCGACGGAGATGGCCCGGCACGCGGTGTCGGTCGTCACCGACACCGTGCCTCCGACGGCCCCGACCGATCTCGAAGTGACGGCCGAGACGGACGATTCCATCTCGCTCTCGTGGACGGCGTCCACCGATACCGATGGAACCGGAGTTGCCGGGTACTCTGTATTCAGGGACGGCGAGGGCGTCGGTCTGTCGATGACGACCACGTTCACGGATTCGCAGCTCGCCCCGAGTACGACCTACACGTACACCGTCAAGGCGTACGACGGCGCGTCGAACATGTCAGATGCCTCGAACTCAGTCGAGGGCACCACTACAGCGGAAGCGGAAGGGGCGCTCATGCCTTGGCCGGACACAATTCTCGGCTCCAAGGTCGAGATGGATATCGGTGGGACCTGGACCGATATCACCTCTGACGTCTACGGACACAGCCGTTCCCAAATTCAGATCACCCGTGGCGCAGCGAACGAGGCCACCAACCTGGAGCCTGGGCGGTGCACGTTCACGCTCAACAACCAGGACGGCAAGTACAGCCCTCGGAACCCGGACTCGGTCTACTATGGCCTGATCGGTCGCAACACCCCTGTGCGGGTGTGGGTTCCCGGCCCGACCGCTCACTTGCACCTCCCCGAGGACGGGCTCAGCTCGGGCAACCGGGGCCGGGTCGCGACCACTGCGTCCATGAACATCACCACCGACATCGACGTACGGATCGAGGTCGCGCTCGACACCATGCCTTCGCAGGACCCGGCCACCCTGGAGGCCACCGAGACCGAGCTGATCGGTCGGTGGGACACCACTGGTCAGTCCTGGCTGTTCATGACCGACTACGCGGGGCGCCCGAAGCTGTACTGGACCCCGGACGGTGTCGCCCTGCTCATCGCGACGGCGACGGCTCAGCCCTCGTACTCCCCGGGTCAGCGATTCGCCCTGCGCGTCACCCTGGACGTGAACAACGGGGCCTCCGGCAACACCGTCACCTTCTACACCTCGGATCGGGTCGACGGAACCTGGACCCAGCTTGGGCAGCCGGTGACCCAGTCGGGCACCACCTCGCTCAATAACCCCACCTCAGACCTCTCCATCGGGGACGTCGAACAGGTCGTCGGGGTGAACGGCTCGGGCCGCTGGTACCGGGTCCGGGTACTCGACGGCATTGGCGGCACCGCGGTGGTGGATGCCGACTTCACCACGCTCTCCGACGGCGCCACCGGTATGACCGACGACGCCGGGCGGACCTGGTTCTTCGAGGGCGACGCGGAGATCATCCACCTGTACCAGCGCTTCTACGGCGAGGTCCAGAACTGGCCCGTCGAGTGGGAGACCGGGGGCTTCGACGTCTGGGCGAACATCGAGGCGTTCGGCGTGCTCCGACGTCTGGGTCAGGGCGCCAAGCCGATCCGGTCTGCCCTGCGCAGGAAGATCGAGACGGAAACACCCCTCCCGATCGCCTACTGGCCCCTGGAGGACGGCGTCAACTCGGAGTCGGGCGGTTCCGGCCTGGACGGGATCATCAACCTGGCCACTCAGGGATTCGACTTCGCGAGTACGACCGACCAGCTCGGTTCACTTCCTGTGGCCCAGCTCGGCGGTACGGCCCAGATGAACGGCACAACGTTCAACGCAGAGACCGGTGACTGTCAGTACGAATTCATCTACAAGCTCGACGAGCTGCCCGCCTCCGAGCGTCAGTTCGTACGTATGCGGATGACTGGCGGCGCGGTCGACCGGATCGACATCGACATCTCCACCGCGGCCATCCGGATGCGCGGGTACGTCGACACCAGCTCCACGGCCTTGTTCAACGTGACGGTGACCGACTCCGACGGCCTCGGCCTGTTCACCGGCCAGTGGAACCGATTCCGGTTGCACACGATCAACAACTACCCGACCGCTGCGGACGTCACCTACCACATGGCGTGGGAGACCTGTATTGAGGGTCTGATGTGGACGAGGTATACGAGCACCACGGGGGCCACCCCGGGTTCTCCGACGAGCATCGCTGGCCTCTGGACGGATGACGTCTTCGAGGGCATGGGGATCGGGCACATCGCCGTGTGGGACGCCCTGACCGGGGTTGTGGACCCCGTCACCGACCCGTTCGAGGGGTACGCTGCCCACTCCTTCGACGGAGCCGACCACGGGCACTCCGGCGAGTACACCGTGCTCCGGCTCCAGCGTCTCGCCGACGAGTCGGATGTCCGGCTGGTCAGCGGGTACAACAACGAGGACACGACCCAGCTCGGGCCGCAGACCCCGGACTCCTTCCTGGACAACATCCAGTCGGTGACCGAAGCCGACATGGGCCGGATGATCGAGCTTCGGCACCTGCCGTCTCTCGCGTACCGTCCGCGGTTCCAGCTCTACAACCCCCCGACCACGATGTCGCTGGACTACACCCAGACGGGCCAGATCGAAATGCCGTTCGCCCCGGTGGACGACGACCAGATGCTGCGGAACGACGTCACGGTCACTCGTGAGGGCGGCACCCAGTCGAGGTCCGTACTCACCACCGGGAAGCTGTCCACACAGGACCCGCCGGACGGTGTGGGGATCTACGACGAGCAGCTCACGCTGAACCTGTACGACGAGAACCAGCCGAAGCAGTGGGCCGACTGGCGCCTGCACCTGGGCACGTGGGACGAGGCCCGGTTCCCGACGATCTCGATGAACCTGCGCACCGCGACCGAGAAGACCGAGGAGTGGCTGAACTTCGAGATCGGCGACGTCTTCGAGGTAACCGACCTCCCGACGTGGATGCCGCCGGATGAGCTGTTCCTGCGCATGGAGGGGTACACCGAGACGATCAACGCCTTCGGGTGGGACGTCGTGATGAACTGCTCCCCCGCCCGCCCGTTCCGGGTTGGCGTGGTGGGCGACTCGATCCTCGGGCACCTCGACACCGCGGGGTGTGAGCTTGCGGAAGACCTCACGACCACCGAGACTGCTGTCGACGTCACCACGACCGACGGCCCACTCTGGACGACGGAGAGCGCGAACATGCCCTTCACCATCCGGGTGGGCGGCGAGGTCATGAACGTGACCGCGATCTCCGGATCTTCCAACCCCCAGACCATGACCGTGACCCGCTCTGTCAACGGCGTGGTCAAGGCACACTCCACAGGAGCAGACGTGAAGCTCGATGAGCCCGCGAGGGTGGTGCTTGGCTGATGGCTGAGACGGTACAGATCCAGAAGAGCCGTACCCAGCTCTTCCACGCGGGCCGGGCGTTGACGGCCAAGGACTTGAACCTGGTCGGTCCGAACATCATCACCCAGGGGTCGGACGCTGTGTACACGTCGTCGACGACACCGACGGCGACGAACATCACGTTCACCCCGGACGTCTCGGCGACCTACTACTACGAGCTGTTCATCGCCTACACCGCGAACGGCACGCCGGACTTCGGGTGGCGCTGGAACGCTCCGGAGGCCCTGTTCTGCCGGTACACGCTCTCGATGATCGAGGGTGCCGCGGCGGCCACCGGTACACCGGCCACCGAGCCGGGTGCGGACATCATTTTCAGGCGTCCGGCCAACGCGACGTTCATCCCCGCGGGTGGTACGGGAGACACGGCCAACGGTCTGCCCTGTGCATTCGACCGGGGAACGTTCGCCACGACCGCGACCTCTTCGGCGATCACTCTTGAGTGCGCACAGTTCACGTCCAACGCAGCCGCCACCCGCCTGCGCGCGGACACCACCCTCATCTACCAGAGGATCTCCTGATGGCCTACGAGCTGTTCAAGACGGGCGAGTTCATCTCGGCGTCGAAGCTGAATGCCCTGGTCCCCCAGATGATCACCCAGGGGCAGGATCTGGAGTTCGTCGGGGCGTCCAATACCACCGCGGTGGCCACGGACATCGTCTTCCGACCGGATGTAAGTGCCATCTACAACTACGAGCTGTTCTTCTGCTACTCGGCGGACACCGACGTGGACGTGACATGGCACTGGGACGCCAGCCAGGCGACCTTCTCCCGGTACGTGGCACACCGGGCCCCCGGGGCTGCGTCTGGCCTGAACGTCGGCGCCGACGCGGTCATCCGGCGCCCGGCGCAGACCACCGCGGTAGAGGTGCAGGGTGGAGACATCGACGGAACCATCGACCCGGTGAACTTCATGTCCGGGTACGACCGGGGCACTTTCACGACCACGTCGAGCCCGGCGGTGATCGTCCTGTACGCTGCCGCGTTCGGCCTGGACGACGACGCTTCGCCGAACCAGGAGAAGTGCCTCATCCGCGGGGGTAACGCGACCCGCCTGCTGTTCACGAGGGTGGGCTGACATGGGATACAGCCGATGGGCCGCCGGGGAGCTGGTGGTGGCTAGCAAGCTCAACGCGATGATCCCGAACATCATCCTCCAGGGATCGGACATCACGCGGACGTCGAGCACGGCGTTCGTCGACACCGACATCACGTTCACCCCGGACGTCTCGGCGACCTACTACTACGAGCTGTTCGTGTCGTACGGAGCCGGAAACGTGGGCGACATCAAGTGGGCGTGGTCCGCGGCGCAGGCGGCGTTCACCCGGTTCGCCTTCTCCGTCGCGGGACCCGAGACCCCTTCGGGGGTGGACACCGGTGGCAACGGGCTCTTGCATCGTCCCGCCGAGGGTACGGGCATGGTCGCCGCCGGGCTGACCTCCGGCAACGCGGGGTTCATGTCGGCATGGGAGCGGGGTACGTTCACCACGACGTCCACGGCGGCTGCCTGTACGCTCCAGGTCGGGCAGTCGGCGTCGAGCGCCACCTCGACCATCTTCCGCGGGGGGAACAACTCCCGCTTCGTGTACCAGCGGGTCGTCTGATAACCTGGACGGCAGAGGGGAGCCTCAAGCCCGCCAGAGCGGGTAGGGGATCGGAACCCGGCGCACACCCTTCGCGCCGGGTTTTCCCTTGGCTGGGTAGCTCAGTCGGAAGAGCGACGGACTGAAACCCCGTAGGCCGCAGGTTCGACCCCTGCCCCAGCCACGTACGGGCTGGGCACCGGCGAGCCCACCTGGCTGTAAACCAGACGCCTCGGCTGTGGCGGTTCGACTCCGTCCCCGTGCACCAAGGAGAGAAATGATCTACGGCGTAGACGTCGCCTCGTACCAGGCGGAGAAGTTCCCGACCAAGGGGTACTCGTTCGCGATCGTCAAGGCCACCGAGGGCACGAGCTACACCAACCCCAGGGCGGGCGCACAGGTCGCTCACGCGCGTCGGAACGGCCTGCACGTGGGTCATTACCACTTCGCCCGTCGCGGGTCCGTACAGGCCCAGGTGGACTACTTCCTGGCCAAGGCCCCCGACCGTGCTGGCGACTCCTTCTGGATCGACTGGGAGGACACCGCGGTCAGCAACGCGTCGAAGGATGCGATGATCAAGGCCGTGAAGAAGGCCCGGCCGAACGCCAAGGTCGGCCTGTACTGCAACGTCAACTTCTGGCTGAACTACGACAAGACGTCGTACGCCGGGGACGCCCTGTGGATCGCACGCTACGGCGGCACCCCGGGGAAGCCGGGCATTCGGTACGGCTGGCTGATCCACCAGTACAGCGAGGACGGCGGGCTGGACAAGAACGTCGCCCGCTTCAAGAGCAAGGCCGAGATGATCGCCTGGGCAGGCGGAAAGGAATCGTACATGGCACTGACCAACGCGGACATCGCGAAGATCGCCAAGACCGACGGCGCGTTCGGCGTCTCGGCCCGGATGCGGGCGGGGAACCCGACGAACGAGGAGTGGAAGCTTGAGAGCATCCTCTCGTTCCTGGGCGACGGCATCCTCGACCTGAAGGAGCAGCTCGGCCAGATCACCAACCGGCTGGTGGCCCTGGAAGGCAAGGTCGACACCCTGGACCTGTCGGAGGTCGGCAACAAGGTGCGCGCAGCCGTCGAGGACGTGGAAGCGCGTCTCGTCGTAGAGAGCGAGTGATACGCTTCTCACGTGGATGGGTGCCGTTGCGGGACGGCAAGAAGCCCCCGCCCAATGTCCAGGGGACTGCGGGCGGGGGCTTCGATCTGCTCTCAGTCCTCTTCTTCGGGCTCCGGCTCTTCTTCCACCGGCGCCTGACCGTACTGGACCAGACGGGTCTCGTAGTCTCCGTGGCACTCGTGGGAGCACACGGTGTGGGTCTTCTTCAGGGCCGCGCCATTACGCACCGCCCCCGAGCACCGGCCGCACGAACCCGGTGAGGGGTACGCGCAGTGGCCCGAGATGTAGGGGACCTTGCGCTTCTTCCGGGTGGTCATGCGACCAGGGCGGGGCGCTTGGATTCGGCCACGTGGAGAACCTCTGTCGGGACGGTGTCGCGAGGGTATGGCCCCGGGTCCCCGCCTTCGTTGACCCGGATCGTGTATGTGATTTCCGAGTCGCGGTACTCGTTCTCGTAGACCACCTGCCCGAGAGATCCGTCCTTGAGGCGACGGGGCCCGGAGACCTTGATACGGGACAGCTCCCAGTGGAGATTCCGGGCGTCCCACAGCCAGGTCGTCTTCATGACCTCCGCGATGAAAGTGGTCCCGGCCCGGCTGTACCGGTACACCTGGTCGGGGAGGGCGTCGGTGGCCAGGTCGAGGGTCAGTTGGGCCTCGTACACGGCCAGTGCCACGTGAGTGGTAGATGCGGTCATACTTAGATCCTCGCTACCTTGTTGGTGATGCGGTCGATGCGGAACGATCGGATTCCGTGTCCGTCTTCCGTGAGTCGGTCCTGGTCGATCCCTGTGACCAACCAGTTACCGTTCTTGCTCTGCCAGGGTCCGCGGGTGATCTCCACGACGCGGTACCGGTGCTCGTAGGCGAAGGTCACCTTGCTGCCTTCGACCAGGCGATCTACACTGGGACTGACCATGGCGGTGGTCCTTTCGAGGAGGCCCCCGGTGACGCCGTTTTGAGACCGCGTCCCGGGGGTTTCTGCTGTCCTTCTTGCGTCTTACCTAGGTATTACCCAGGTAGTGCCTCGGTAACCCTTTCATCGAAGAAACTTGCGCAGATGCAAGTCTTCGCAGGTCAGCGGTGGTTTGCCTTGTCGGCGTGGACACCTTCCAGGTGCCGCGCCGCTTGCTCCCACGTGCTGAACAGACGGGACCACTCCCGGGGAGCTGTAGCCATCCAGATCTTCTTGTCGCTCCACAGGGACTGCACGGTGTGGATTCGGTACTTTGACTGGTTCTTGGGGATGGGGTTGTAGGCCATCACGGGGTCTCCTTCCCGAAGTTGGCGAGAGCGGTCTTGATGCCCTCTTCGTCGGGCCCGACCAGGCGGCCCTTGTTGGCCTCCGTCTTGTACCCGCCGTTGGGCGAGCACATGATCGGGGTGTTGCCGTACGACGTGGCCGGGCACTCGAAGTCCTCGACCTTGCCGTCTCCGTCCCGGTCTGAGTTCGCGTGTCCCATCCCGAGAGCGTGCAGCATCTCGTGGACGTTGACGTTCCACCGTCCGTACGAAGGCAGCGTCCAGGAGCCGTCGTCGTACTCGCTGTCGATCTTGACGATCCCGCCCCAGGCGGACTTGTTCGTCGTGTCGTGGCAGGGAATCCCCTGGGAGAACCCGGCCTTGCCCAGCGGACGGTACCGCTCTGTGAAGTGGATGTGCCCGCGGGGCGGACACTTCCCCTCCTCCACCGTCTCCACGCCACCGATCGAGAGCTTCACCCCGAGGGAGTTCAGCTCGTGCAGGGCGCGGAGCAGGTAGGGAGCCTGCCGTTCGGCGACGGCCCCGCTCTCGAACGTGACCGTGTACTGCTGGTTCGGGTTGATCGAGTAGACGTTGTAGGACGTCAGGAGCGACCAGCCGTTACCTGATGTCACCGCCGCCTCGGTCACCGCGGCGGGCTGGGACGCTACGGCTTCGTGCAGGTCCTGGGCGCTGTCCACGGTGCGGGCTGTCCCGCTCGCCACCAGCAGGAGACCTGCCAGGGCGAGGGGCGTAGCGAGCCACTTCCTCATCAGTTCCTCCTGTCCATGGACTCCTGCACGGCATCCCGGTGGGCATCGGCCACGTCCCGGTACGTCTCGACGGACGACCGGTAGCGTGACTTCCATAGCTCGACCTCAGCGCGCAGGCGGGCGTTTTCCAACTCCTCCTGATCGAGCTGCATACGGAGTCGCACGATCGTCATGTTTGCTGAGTGCTGCTCCGCGTCCGCCACGGCCATGGCGGCGTCCTCCGGCGAGTCCTGATCAACCGAGCCGGGCTCGTTGATCGCTGCCGCGTACCCCTCGCGCCTCGCCGTGCGCGAATCGTGCTTGGCGCAGTGGCACGGGCCTTCGGTGTACTCGGGGGTGTCGCACTCGCTCTCGCGCCGGTCGTCAGCCATCGTTGTCTCCGTTCAGATTGCTCTGGATCGCGTTGACGATGTCGTCCGGATCGCCGCCCATGCTGATCGTGGTTGCCATGCGCGCCAGGCTGGAGCGCAGGCGGGCGATTTCGGCGCGGATGTTCCTCGTCGCCTGAAGCCACCCCTCCTGAGTCGCTGTCAGCTCCGCATCCGCCACGGCCATTGCGGCGTTGGCGAGATCATCCGAATGCGTTTCCAGACCATCCAAGTTGCGCCGCGCCTCAGTAATCGCTGCCGAGAACCGTTTGCGCCTCGCTGTCTCAACGGACTGGATGTCCGGCTCCAGGTCGCTGTCGCGCCGGTCGTCGGGAAGGCTGCCGTCCTGGTGCCGCCCGTGCCAGCAATCGTCTTCACTGCACGGTGCTGCCGGAGTGCACTCGCTCTCGCGCCGGTCGCCGTTCTCATCGCTGACGACGTGCTGTACTTCCTGCCACTGCTCGGGTGTCGGCGGGCCGTAGTTGTCGCGCCGGTTGTCAGACATCAGTCGAGCACCCCCACACGCACCTGGTCGGCGGCCAGGGTCAGCCCCGAGGTCAGGGCGTTCACCAGGGGGTCCTCGCGGTTCACGAAGGCGTCGGCGCGCTCCTGGAGCTTGACGGCCAGCATCAGGCGGTAGGTGGTGAGCACCTCCTCCAGGGTGGCGCCGTTGGCCAGCTCCAGCTGGAGGTCGGCGATGACGTCGCGCGGCTCGGGCTCCACCGGGGTGGGCTCGGCCTTGAAGTCGAAGCCGTTGATCGGTCGGATGTTCGTCATGGCGGTGTTCCTCTCGTTCAGCGGTTGTAGCCGCGTCGGGTCAGGTACTCGGCCAGGGCCTCGCGGACCACCTGGCTGTCGCTGACCTCACGCTTCTCGGCCATCTGGTTGACCAGGGCCTTGACGCCCTTGGGCAGCTTGACGTTGATGATCGCGTCGTGCACCTTGACCCGGCGCCCGCCGCCCTCAAGCGCCGCGATGGCGCTCTTCGTGTCGCTCATGTGGTTCCTTCCGGTGTTCCTTCTTGGTGTGTCTCCCAAGGTATGCCCTCAAGCAACACCCGTCAACCCCGCCCAGCAAGATTCTTTCCGGAGCGGTACGCTGGGGCAGAAGCACTCACCCACGAAGGGAACTACATGAAGGTCAAGTCCGTGCTCGACAAGCTGGGCGTGTACGCGAAGGCTGTCGTCGCCGCCGCGGTGGCGGGCTCCGGCGCCCTCACCGTCGCCCTCCAGGACGGCGTCCTCACCGGCCCGGAGAAGCTGAACATCGCCCTCGCCCTGGTCGCCGCTCTCGGTGTCGTCGCCAAGGTCTCGAACAAGCCGAAGGCCGAAGAGAAGTAAGTCCGCAGGTCAGAAGGCCCCCGTCACGACTCCGGCGGGGGCCTTCGTGCATCCCGCAGAAGTTTTTCCAAGATTCTTGGCGGAAGGGCTTGACGTAGAGCTGCAACCTCGGGCAGTCTTCTCTCATCGAAGCAGAACGGGTCGCCGGACTTGGAACTCCGGCGGTGCCGCCCCTACTTGGGGGAGAGGTTCACTCACCTTGGCACGAGTCGACGGCGGAACACGAACCGCCCCCCAAGCCCAAATACGTGCCACCTCGAACGTGCGGAGCAAGACCTGCACGGGAGAGTAGCCACACACCACCTCCGGCGGCAGCCGTACCACAGAGCCACCGCCGGAGGACCATCACGCGTAGCTCAGTTGGCAGAGCAGCCGGTTGTTACCCGGCAGGTCGTTGGTTCGAGTCCAGCCGCGTGAGCAAAGAGGCCCGGCAAGCTTGTGGCGGCAACCGCCCTTTGCCCAGACCCATCCTCACGGGTGGACGGGGCCGGACTACCCGGGGTAGACCTTCCACCGCCGGGCCTCCTCCCGCATACCTTCCACCCATCTGGAGAGCCATGCTGCCGTACCAGTTCTTCACGCTCACTCTTGAAGGGGTGGGCAAGCACGACACGTCCGGAGCCGCCATGAGGGCCATCCCGGAGAATCAGCGAAACCGCCCATGGATAATCGTCATGTCCAGCGGTAAGGACCACAAGCGGGTCTCGATCGTCAAGAGGCGCGGCGAACCCCTTCCGGAGGCCGATCAGTGAGCCCAGAGGAGAAGGCGGTAGCCGTCAAGCGCAACAAGTACCTCCGCTACATCGGCCGCCCGGTCACCCTCGGTCCGGAGTTCTCCGCGGAGGCCCGTGACCATCTACAGGCCCTCATCTCCCGGGGGATGTCCTACGCGGCCATGCAGGATCAGTCTGGGATTCCCAGCACCACGCTCTGCTACAACGCCGCCGAGGTCCGCAGCCGGATACACCGGTCGGTGTACGAATCGATCATGAGGCTCCGATACGACCCTGTCTTCGACGGCTACGGGGGACTCGTACCCTCGCTGCCGACCGCTCGCCGACTCCAGGCGCTGTGGGCCGACGGGTTCGACCGCCGGTTCTTCCTTGAGTCCCTGGGCGGGATCGAGGAGAAGCAGGTCGGCCGACTCCTGCACGCCGACAACCCCCGGGTCTACGCCAAGACCGAGCAGGCCGTAGCCGCCCTGTACCGGAAGTTCGAATGCGTGGACCCAGGAGACGCCGGAGTGTCGCCGTACGGGCAGACACGGGCCCGGCTGTCGGCCAGCAAGTACGGGTACGCCCCGCGGAACTGCTGGGACCTGGACACGATCGAGGACCCGAACGCGTTCCCCGAGTGGACCGGCCGGTGTGGCTCGGAGGCTGGGGCCCGGCTGCACACCAAGTACGCCATCCCGAGATGCACCGCCTGCCAGGCCGCTGTCCGAGTAAGGCGGGAGAAGATCAAGGAGGAGAAGTCGTGACGGTTCCCGTCGGCAAGAGGCATCCGAGCCACAAGAAGCAGCTCTCCCCGATCCGGAGACTCCAGATCCAACTGGAAAACGAGATCCAGTACCCGTACCCCTGCGGGGTCTGCGGGCAGGGGTTCCGGTCCCGGCACGATCTGGCCACACACCCGCACGGAGGTGCCCGATGAAGAAGCTCAGCTCGTTGCCGGTGTGGGGTCGGAAGAGACGCCGACTGGAGGCCCTGGCCGCCATCGCCTCGTTCAGCGTCCCCAAGAAGTCGGCCTGCTGCATGCGGTGCGGATGTGTGGCCTACGAGGACACCTCGCGCCCCCTGGCCGTGACCGGAAACCTGGTCAACGCGTCCATGACCGCCATGTCCAACGTCCTGCTCTGCGGGCGCTGCTACCTCCTCCTGGTCGAGCTGCTCTTCCCCGAGAAGGTCGGGGACCCGCGCTGGGAGAAGTACAAGACGGACAAGCTCCTGGAGTGGGGGTGAGCACGCTCGCCCGGAACCTCCGTCCGCCCAAGCCCTGTAAGGACTGCGGCTCGACGACCCGGAAGTTGACCCCTCCTGGCCCCCGGTGCGCCACCTGCCACCGAGCCCGGAAGAAGGTCACGAAGGCGTCGACCCACGAGAACTACGTCGGCAAGACGTACGGGTTGAAGCCCGAGGAGTACGCCCGTATCCTGGAGCTTCAGAGCGGACGCTGCTACCTGTGCCGTCGGGCGACCGGTGCCACGAAGAAGCTCGCCGTCGACCACGATCACGCTTGCTGCCCGGAGACGCCCACGTGTGGGCGATGTACCCGCGGTCTGCTGTGCGGCCCCTGCAACAAGATCATGGGGCACGCTCGGGACGACCAGGAGTTCTTCGAGCGGGGTAAGCAATACCTGCGCCTCCCCCCCGCCCGGATCGTGATCTGGGAGAGAGGACCGGATGGCTGAGCACCACCGGTGCCACCTGTGTGGACGGAATCCGGAGATCGATCAAGACGGGCTGCTGGTACAGCATCTCGGGAAAGGCAAGGCCCCATGTCCAAGCGGCGGAAGAAGGCCGGTCCCGCGGAAGGCCGCGAAGTCGGCAGACTCACCCCGCGGCCCCGTCCGGGCGTCCCCGAGCGACCGATGCAGCGACTCCCCCGGTACGACGAGTACCTCACCGGGATCAACCTGCCCGAAGAGCGAGAGGACGAACCCGACCCCGTCTGCGGAATCTGCGGACTCCCAGAAAGGGATCATGATGGAACAGCCCAAGACCACGAGTGGGACCCCTTCGCGGTTCCTTCAACCGGGTCAGGCACCCGTCGAGCCGAGCCCCTTCCTCCAGCCCGCCGAGGTCCCGCCGAAGGTCAAGGCGGAGATGTCCCCGAAGGGCGCAGAGATCGCGGCAAGACTGCGTGAGATCTTCTACTCGTACGACAACCGGAAGACCTCGGACAACCGCTCCGCCCAGGTGACCATCGGGCCGTCGGAGATCGGCACGCCCTGCGACCGCAGGCTGGGCCTGTCCCTGATGCGCACACCGGCCACCAACCCCGGCGGGGACGGGTGGGCGGCCTTCGTCGGCACCTGCCTCCACGACGGGCTGGAGAAGATGTTCCAGTGGTCCGACGCGGGTACCGGAAGGTTCGTCACCGAGATGCCCCTGACGTTCGGATCGACGTACGTCCCGCGGGGAACGGGCGACCTGCTCGACAGGACGCTGATGATGTTCCTCGACCACAAGGCGATGGGCCAGTACAGCCGTCGCCGCCTGCGGGACAAGGGACCGTCCGAGACCTACCGCGTCCAGGTGCACACCTACGCCTACGGGGCCGTCCTCGAAGGCGAGAAGGTCAAACACGTAGCGATCGTGGCCTGGCCGAGGGACGGCTCCTCTCTGGACGAGCTGTGGGTCTGGACAGAGCCGTACGACAAGACCATCGCCGAGAACGCGCTGAAGCGCGTCGACAAGCTGGCGGGGTCGCTCCCGCTTACGGGCACCTGGCCGGAGAAGTTGGCCGCCGCCCGTTCCCTTCCCGTCGCCGATCCGTACGAATGCAGGTTCTGCCCGTTCCTGCTGAAGGGCGACGGCGACATGAAGAAGGGGTGCCCGGGGGCGTGAATGTCAGACCCCCTGGGTACGTTGGTAGTAGCAAGTACATCCACGAAAGGAAACCCGCGTGAGCCAGTTCCACCAGCCTGGGATCTCGGACCCGGACGAGAAGTTCGTCGCGAAGGACCACAACGGTCACCTTCTGCTGTTCTTCCCGACCCAGTTCCAGAGCCAGGTCAAGACCCAGCACGGTGACGCCGATGCTGTGGCCACCAAGATCGTCGACCTCGACACCGGCCGCATTCTCGACAACGCCCTGATCTTCGCCACCGCTCTGGTGACTCAGCTCAAGGCCGCGGTCGCCGAGAAGGGAATGGTCCTCGGGCGTCTCGGCCAGGGGCAGAACACGAAGGGGAACCCGCCTTGGCTGCTCAGCCCTCACACGGCCGAGGACGTCGCGAAGGCGGAAGCCTGGCTGGCCGCGAACCCGCGGAACCAGTTCGGCAACCCCTCTACTCCTGTCGCCTCCGAGCCGCAGGCTACCGCTGGGCCCGTTGCTCCGGTCGCCGCTCCGGCTGCGGGGGGTGCTGACCCGGCCCTGGTTCTCAAGCTCGTCCAGGCGGGTGCCCCCGTCCAGCCGGGCATGACCCAGGCCCAGCTCGAACAGGTCGCTGCCCTCCTGGGCATCTGATGAGTGCGCCTCGGAGTCCTGTCACTGCGTAAGCACACAGCCCGGGGCACAGCGAACCCCCTCCCGACCATCACTCGGGAGGGGGTCTTCCTGTACCCAGGAACCTGCCCAGAACGCCGCTATCCGACATAGCTTCAGGGCGGAGCTGGACACTCACCCCGTTGTGGGCGGGTCCCCGGGCACAGGAGAGGAGATCCCATGTTTGGACAGCCCGAGCAGCGCGTGAATCGCTTCGTCGCTGTGTTCGACTCCGACTGCTACGAATGCGGCGGAGAGATCTACGAGGACGACGAGGCCGGTTACCTCCCCCGAAGCGGGGGCCCCTCGTGCTCAGACTGCATCGACGACTTCGAGGAGAACCGATGAGCGAGTGGGACTCGCTGGTAGATGAGGCCGCGGGGGGTTCGTACTCCGGCGGCGCCCGGTGCCACGTGGCACGGATGTACGAAGAGCTTCCGCCGGAGGGCCTGACCCCCGTTCGGAACGCGATCAAGAACCCGAGCATCTCGGCCAGCTCACTGGCCAGGTCCCTCGCCAAGCGGCTGGGCGACCGGGCTCCCAAGGCCCACTCGATCGGCAATCACCGACGCGGCGGATGCCGCTGCCAGGAGGACTGATGGCCAGGGGAGACCTGATCGTGGGAAAGATCCCCGGTCGCGTCAATTCTCACCTCTCGATCGACCAGGGGGAGAAGGGGATGCAGATCATCGCCCGCTTCCTGTCTGACGAGACCGAGCAGGAGTTCATCGCCTGGCTCCGCAAGCACAGCAGCATCCGACTGGAGGAAGAGCGATGAGCAGCGAATGGGACGACCTCGGAGAAGACGCTTCCGAGTACGACGAGCTGGCCAAGGTCAAGTCACAACGTGACCGTCTCGGCCGTCGGCTCGAAGAGGTCAAGCACAAGCGGGCCGACTACATCGAGGCCGTGGTCGAAGCCACGCGCGAGGCCGTCGAGGACATCGTCATCGCCCCCGTCGAGGTCTGGAACCCGAACCGCACGTACGCCGCGGACAAGCGGGAAGAGGTGGCCGTCGCGCTGCTCTCCGACCTCCAGACCGGCAAGATCACCCCGGACTACAACACCGAGGTGTGCCGGGAACGGGTCATGCGGTACGCCAAGAAGATCGTGGCGATCACCGAGATCCAGCGGATGCACCACCCGGTCAACCGCGTCGTGGTCCCCCTACTAGGCGATATCGTAGAGGGGGTCGACATCTTCCCCGGCCAGCAGTGGCTGATCGACTCGACGCTGTACCGGCAGGTGTTCAACTCCACCCCGTCGATCCTGGTCGACTTCCTGCGGTACCTGGCCGCGCACTTCGAGACCGTCACGGTCGAAGCCGTCCAGGGCAACCACGGCAGGATCGGCCGGAAGGGTCAGTACGGCCCGGAGGACAACGCCGACAAGATGGTCTACCGCGTCGTCGAGATGCTGCTGGCCAACGAGCCCCGGGTAACGTTCAACGTCGCAGACCCCGAGGGTGAGCGGGCCTGGTACAAGATCATGGAGATCGGCAACTACAAGGCCATGCTGATCCACGGCGACCAGATCAAGGGCTCGAACGGGTTCCCCTGGTACGGCCTGGGCAAGAAGGTCCACGGCTGGGCCTCGGGCGCTCTCGGGCGCGACGTCACGTTCGACGACCTGTACATGGGTCACTACCACCAGGCCGCCGCGGTTCCGCTGAACCAGCGCACGGTGTGGGCCAACGGCGCGATCGAGTCGTACAACACCTTCGCCGCCGAGACCCTGGCCGCCCAGAGCGAGCCCTGCCAGTGGCTCCTCTTCATCGACCCGCTCAAGGGCCGGGTCACCGGCTCGTACATCGTCCAGCTCAGGGAGGACTGATGGCAGCAGACGTCGAAGGAGTCGAGGGGGCTACGGCAAACCCTTCCCGCATCCGGCCGATCGGTGAGTCGATCACGAGCTTCGACCTGTTCGCCGAGCCTGATCCGCACACGGTGACCGAAGACTCCCTTCAGGAGGGTCGGGTTCGTGACGGGTTCGCGGTCGACAAGCGGAAGCCCGCAGAGTTCGAGGGCACGCTCCCCGGCCAGGTGATCACTGCCACGAACCCCGGTGGGGTCTCCGGCGGCATCGGGAAGGTGGCCCGGGACCGACAGGTCGCCGGGGAGCACTACAAGGAGGCGGGCCTCCAGCCCTGGGACGTGATCGACGCCTACGGGCTCGACTTCTACCGCGGGAACGCGCTGAAGTACCTGCTCCGCGCCGGGCGCAAGGACGGCGTGCCCGCCCTGGACGACCTCCGGAAGTGCGCGCACTACCTGGAGCGGATCATCGAGATCGAGGAGGGCAAGTCGTGAGGCGGTTCATCTCCGGCGGAGAGCAGTACACCACCGGCAAGGTGTCCAGGCGGAGACTGGTCGCCTTCGGGACGGCCACGACGGAGCCGGGCGGCATCGTCGAGCGGTTCCTGCGCATCGGCCGCGTCAGCATCGCGCTGGGGTGGCACCGGTGAGGGCACAGGTGAGCTTCGAGATCGAGATCGAGGACGGCGAGGAGATCGGCCTCCGGTACATCCTCTCGCAGGGGTACCTGGACGACCTGGTCCCATACGCCCACACGATCAAGAACGCAAAGGTGGCACCGCTTCCCGACAGGGATGACGAGTGACCCCGAGGCGGCGGTACGGACTGGCCTGGCTCTGCTGGGCCTTTCTCTTTGCCGTTATCGAACGCCGCGCGCTCCGGCACACGGACAAGGACGTCGCCTTGTGCGACTACATCCGCCCAGCCCTGGGTATAGGGCGTAGCAGAGTGCACTCACGTGTGGGACAGGTGGGTGCGATTTCATTCGTGGTCTGGTTCGCCGACCACCTGTACCGGAAGAGAGACTGATGGCAATGCAGCCCAGCTCCTGGGAGCTGATCAAGGAGTTCGCCGCCGCGCACGGATTCGACGCGAGCGACGTCGAAGAAGTGACCGTGACCCCCGAGAAGGCCCGCTTCACGCTGTTCGAGCGCGACGAGAGCGGCTTCAAGGCGAGCGAGGGCGGCGAGCCCGTCCGTACGGTGCGGGAGGTCTGGCGCCGTGGCCGCTAAGGCAACCGGGGCGATCAAGAACAAGAAGGCCAAGGTCACCGAGGGCCCCCACCCCAAGGGGCAGCGAGTGATGGTTCTGAAGGACGGCCGCAAGGCCCGGTTCGAGTGGAGAGAGCGCCCGTGAAGTTCAAGCACGAGATCCGTCGGGACAACCTGTCTGTGGTCGACACCGTCGAGGGGCGCAGCTTCCTCCGTGGGAGGCTGTGGTTCGGCCGGTCCGAGTTCCGGGCCTGGTTCATCGCCGTGGCCCTGCGCGACCGTGTGATCGAGCTGGCCCTCAAGCAGTCGTGACCTCCGACGAGCGTGAGACCCTGGACGAAGAACTCACCGTAGACGAGTGGGCGTCCCTACTCCTGGCTATCGCCAAGGGAACGGACGCCTGGCTCCTCGATCAAGTAGAGCGGGGCACTACCGAGTGGGACCCGCCCACCAAGGAGGGATGATCGCTACTCCGCTGAGCGCGACAGCACTGCTGTCAGCGTACAAGAAGTGGGGGGTTCGCTACGTCGGAGTACGTAGCTGGCAGACCCACAACCGCAATCACAAGGGCCCCTGGGGGCCGGTCAACGGCGTCATGATCCACCACACCGCCAGTTCGGGCGACGCCGGTTCGGTGTCCCTGTGCTACGACGGGCGAAGCGACCTTCCGGGGCCGCTGTGTCACGCCGTGGGGACCAACGACGGACGCATGCACCTGGTCGGCCACGGTCGGGCGAACCACGCCGGTAACGGCGACCCGGACGTCCTTCGTGCGGTGATCAACGAGACCGCGCTGCCGAGTCCGAACCAGTCCACGACGGACGGGAACGACAACTTCTACGGCTTGGAGATCGTCAACGCCGGGAACAACGTCGACACCTACCCGGAGGTCCAGTACCTCGCGGCTGTCCTCTGGGCGGCCTCGATCTGTGACGCCCACGGGTGGAACGAGAATTCGGTCATCGGACACAAGGAGTGGACGAACCAGAAGATCGACCCCCGGGGCCCGGTGGAGAACCGCGGCGCCTTCAACATGAACACCTTCCGCGCCGATGTGCGCGCCGTACTGGCCAACGGGCCGGATGGAGTGAACGACGTGGCCCTGAGCCTCGATGACGTCAAGAAGATCGCTAAGTCGGACGGCGCTTTCGGCGTCTCCGCGAAGATGAGGGCGGGCAACCCGGAGAACACCGAGTGGAAGCTTGAGAGCATCCTCTCGTTCCTGGGCGATGCCGTGATCAACATCCAGGCTCAGCTCGATGGCCTGCACAGCCAGGTCAACGAGCTGGAGGTCTCGGTGGGTGACCCCGAGGCGTACGCCCAGGCCATCGCCGACAAGCTGGAGGCCGTCAAGCTCCGGTTCGAGACCGGTGAAGGCGTCTAAGCCGGACCCGGCTGCCGTGGAATGGCTGGAGGGCCCCGCTTCCCCGACTTACTGGGAGCGGGGCCCTCGGCCCAATTCGGTGCACACGCAGCCTATGGTCAAGCTCAAGAACGACAACGGACCCCGATGCGGGGCCGACGGGCCCGACTTCTGCCTGTGCATCTCGGGTCTGCCGGAGTACGTTCACTCGGTCGAGTACAACGAGTCGGACGAATCTGACTGGCTCTTCGAGGGGGTCACGCCCCGATCCTCCCACGATGAGAAGTGGATTCGGGCTGTCCGTAGGTTCAACGACGACTGGGTTCGACGGGCCGATGAAGCACTGCACCGAAGGGTCGAGGCGGAGAAATGTGGCGAGGATTTCCCGGGGTTCCCTCGGTGAGCGGGCCGCGGATGTCCCCGCAAGAGCTGAAGACGGCGTACCGCCAACTCGCCGATCTCCTGAACAAGCTGGAGCGTCAGGGCGAAGAGCTGGTTCTCTGGGACACTGAGGACCGTCGCGAGATCACGGGCAGTACCGCCCGGGTCTACAAGTACAGCCCGAACTACCCGGGGAACTGGAGCGTGGAATGAACGACCAACACGCAGCTTTGCTGGCCCACGCGCTAGAGCTGCTCCGAGATCACATGTGCAGCCGGTCGGACGAGTACAGCCCTGAAGACTGGGAAACACTGGAGTACCTGGAAGGACTGACCTGATGGGCCAGGAGTACAAGAGCAAAAGCCGCTCGAAGGATGTCGAGGAAGAAGTCGACGAGCAGCCGACATCTTCAGTGAACGAAGAACTCAATGCGTCCACTGAAGATGTCCTCGACAAGATCGACGAGGAGTTGGGCGAGGACACCGCGGACCTGCTCGACGAGATCGACGAGCTGCTGGAGCCCAACGCCCAGGAGTTCGTCGCGGCGTTCGTCCAAAAGGGCGGCCAGTGATGCTCGGACGGCTTCTGTGCCGCCTAGGGCTACACGACGACGCCACGGACGTGATGGGCGGGTACTCGGTTCACTGTGTCCGCCCCGACTGTGGAAAACGGCTGTACGGACGCTGAGAGGAGACCACCGCCATGGCCATGCTCGACCACGCCCTCGCTGCACTCCAGCGGGGGTGGCACATCTTCCCGGTGAAGGAGCTGGGCAAGGAGCCCCACCCCTTCGCGGGACAGTGGGGGATCACGGCGACGAACGATCTCGCCCAGGTCCTCCGCTGGTGGGCCGACGCACCGCACGCCAACATCGGTGTCGCGTGCAAGCCGTCCGGCCTGTGTGTCGTGGACTGCGACGTGGCTAAGGCGGACTGGAACCTGGTCGGAACGCCTTACGCCCACCTGCACGATGAGTTTCGAAAGTCCCGGGTGGATGGACTCGCCGTGTTGTCGGTCTACGCCTCGGAGCACGGCGCCGTGGGCTCCGACTTCAACACGCTCCGGGTGCGTACCCGGGCCGGGGGGTTCCACCTCTACTACTCCTGGCCGAACGTCGAAGGGTGGCGCAAGCCCTCTCAGGGATCGCTCGTCAAAGGCGTCGTGGACGTGCGCAACGGGGGTGGACGGTACGGCGGGTACGTACTCGGCCCCGGGTCAGCCGTCTTCGAAGACGGGTTTGTCGGCTCGTACGACATCGAGACGGACCTCCCCGCACGACAGGTCCCCGGCTGGCTGTACGAGATGGTCGCCGAGAAGCCCCCGCGGCCGAAGGCGCCTGTGTCCAGGTTCCAGCAGCCGGGTACGGTCTCGTACGCTGGGCTCGTGGAGTCCGTACGTACGGCCTTCCCGGGCAACCGGAACAACGCCCTCCTGTGGGCCGCCCGATCGATGTGTTCGGACGGAGCGACCGAGGAGGACGCCCAGACAGAGCTGGGGCAGGCGGCTCGGATTGCAGGTTTGGACCCCCTCGAAATCGAGCAAACGATCAACTCTGCGTACAGACTTCAGCAGTACAAAGACGGGGTTTAGGCCCCCTACCCACTGGGGTATTACCCAGGTAACACCGGAGAGGAGCGACATGCCGAAGAGCGTAGAGGAAGCCCGCGAAGACCTGATGGAGATCTGGACGTCGGGGCGCACGTCCTGGCACGCGGCGAACGACGCCCTGCAAGATCTGGTTGACGCGGTCCGGAACGACGACCTCTGCACCCTGGTCGCCGCCATCGAGTGCGACCCCGAGATCGGCCGCGACGCGCTGCTGATCAAGATCCACGAGCAGGTGCCCAGTGAGTGACGCTCTCCAGCGTGCGGCGCTCCGCAAGAAGGCGGACCGGGAACGCCCCGGAGCGCCGTCCGACGCCTACATCGCTCGCCGTCTCGACATCCTCAAGGCCGCCCAGGGAGCAGCCGCGGAGATGGAGGACGTCGACAGCGTGACCCCGTACGACATCGTCAACATCGCCCAGTTCCTCGCGGGCGACTTCGTAGAGAAGAGTGACTGACATGATCTTCACACTGACTCTGATCGTCTTCGTCCTGGGCTACTCGCTCGGGTACAGGCACGGCGCCAACCGCCCCGTCAAGGTCGAGATCCGCCGGGGGCGCAAGTGAGCGACATCGAGCCCACCGCGATCGTCGTCTCTCCCAACTACGACGAGGGTCTGGTGTCCGCGGCTCTGCCCGTCAGCATCAACGGCGAGGACATCACCGTGGAGCTGTGCCTGCCCCCGGAGATCGCCCGCGACTTCGCTTACAGCCTCACCGTCACTTCCATGAAGATCGAGGAGGACCGGCTGCCGTGACCGACTGGGGCCCAGAGGGCTACTGCAAGCACTGCAACCGCCTCGTGCCGACGTACGACCCGGCCACCACCGCGGGGAAGCTGAAGCTCCACACCACCGGATACGGCCCGGCGGAGAAGACGTGCGAAGGCTCGGAGAGGATGCCCACCAAGCGGGTCCCGAAGGAGTCGAGGAACCACCGGTTCAGCTACACCCCGAAGAAGAAAAACCGCTTCGGAGCACTCCGGGACTACGGAAACGAGAGAGGGATGAGCTTCTGATGGCCGCACCGAACTTCCGATCCCGCGGGGGCTACGTCCAGCTCATGGGTTCGGACACCAGCAACGGCACCTCGCTGCCCCCGGGCCCCGACTCGTGGCGCCTACAGGCCCGGTGCGCTGACCGCAACCTGGTCGAGGACCCGGACATCTTCTACGACGAGACCCGGTACGAGGACGCCCGGCAGGAGTGCAAGCTGTGCCCGGTCCGCGGTCAGTGCCTGGACGAGTTCACCGACGACCGGTTCGCGTTCGCCGGGGGCATGAGCCCGAGTGAGCGGAAGGTGTGGGTATCCACGGGGAAGATCCCGGTGGGCCCGCCGACTCCGCCGGAGGTAAAGCCGGAACTGACCCTCGAAGATAGGGTGTTGGCGCTGGTCGAACTCCGCGCGGGTTATGGTCTGATCTGCCGCCGACTCGGGGTGTCCGTACGTGACGTCGCAGACATCGCGAAGGGTCACGGGGTCGAGATGCCCGAGAAGAGGCCGGAGGAGTTCCGCGGCAAGGTGATGACGGAACTCGCCCGGCAGATCTTGATCGGGCTCTATCTCGGGGACCTGCCCCGGGTGGTAGCCGACAAGCTCGGATGCCTCGCAGCATCGGTCTCCAAGGTACGGGACCGCCTCATGTACCCCGCCCAGTGAGACAGGAGACCGGTCGAGATGGCCACCTTCATTCAGCCACCGCCGCCTCCGCCGGACGTACTCGACCCAGAGGGGGCGGAGACTGCCCGGAACGCTGAGATCCAGCGGTGGGCGGAGGACCAGACCGAACAGGGCGTGCTCAAGGAGGAGATCCGAGAGCGCGTCAAGGTCAGGCTCGCCGAGAAGCGTGAAGCTCAGCTCCGTTCTGAGGAACATCAGGCGGAGCTGATCGCCGCGTTCGAGGGGCGTCTCGTTGAACTTGACGACATCCCCGACCCGGAACCCCTGATCGACGGGTTCCTGACGAAGGACTCTCTGGCCCGTACGTTCGGACCCCCGAAGTCCTTGAAGAGCTTCTGCGTACTCGACATGGCCGCATGTGTCTCCCTCGGAATCCCGTGGAAGGGCCACACCACCCACGAGGTGCCCGTCCTCTACATCGTGGCGGAGGGCGCCCGCGGAATGAAGAAGCGTCGCCGGGCCTGGAATACCTGGCACGAGCGCACCATGAATGTGACCTTCTACCCGGAACCGATCCAGATCAACGAGTTCCGGGCCATGCAGGAACTGATCGCGTTCTGCAAGCACAGGGAGATCGGGTACGTCATCTTCGACACCCAGGCCCGATGCACGGTCGGTGTGGATGAGAACAGCAACACCGAGATGGGTCAGATCGTGCGGGCCCTGGACGTCCTGAAGCAGGAGACCGGGGCGTGCGTTCACGTCGTCCACCACTCCGGTGCAGGGGCGACAGACCGGGGCCGCGGAGCTACCGCGTTCGACGGAGCGGTCGACACCGAATTCCGTATCGAGCGCGAGGAGGAGGGCGACGGGGTATCCGTCATCACCCGCTTCCAGAAGGACATGATCGAAGCTGAGCCGGTCGACATGATCGCCTGCTCGGTCGAAGGGAGCTTGGTGCTCACCGACGGAGGCTCCACCCTGAGCCCGGAGGTCATCGAGCCCATCCCGGACGTCCCGGAAACCCACGTACACGTGCTCCGTTCCTTGAAGGACGACTACTCCCAGGAGGGCGCGACTCAGTCCGAGATCCGGGAAGAGTTGGGCATGCAGAACAACGGCGCCGGACGGTCGCGAGTCACCAAGATCATGAACAGGCTGTCCGAGGACGCCTTGGTGTACAAGAACAAGGAGAAGCGCTACTTCCTGACCAAGCTGGGGCACCGGACTCTCCGGGCTGCCAGCATCCACGAGGTGGTGTCGCCCCATGCGCCCAGAGCCACACTCACGCTGCTGAGCGGGTACGACGAGGAGGATGAGTAGATGCTGACGACCAAGCCCGTACTTGGTCAGTGCCCGCGGTGCCAGGGGCTGTGCTACGTCTGTGACGTGGACGCGATCTACACCGCGGCCGACATGGTCCCGCTCGACCAGGCCGCCCAGATTCAGGCGGTCGTGGCCGGGCGGGACCTGTACTGGCTTGAGCCGAACCCGGACGCCGGTCGGCCGAAGAAGCTCCACCTGTACGTCCCTGGTCGCACCTCGCTGCCCATCGGCGGGGTCGACATCCTCGGGGGCCATGGGTGCGGCGCTGAGGCCCGTTCAGTGCGTCCGTGGACCCGGGCTCAGGTGGTGCCCCCAAAAGGCCCTGCTGCCCCCCTGGAGTCCTCTCCTGCCCCGTCTGCGATCCAGTCCCCTTCTGAGGTCTGGCGCCCGGACGGTTCAATGGACTTCGAAGCGGTGGCCCGGTCTGCGATCCAGCTCCCTTCTGAGGTTCCGCCTGGGGCGAGCGTGCTCACCTTCGACATCGAGACGCACAGCTCCGAGTTCCTGTGGGACATGAGCCCGGAGGAGTTCTTCCGCCTCGGCGGGTACGCGTGGGGTGAGGGGGAGGTCGTCCTCACCGAGGATCTGGAAGAGATCCGGGAGCAGATCCGCCTGGCCGACCTGGTTGTGGGTCACAACATCCACTCCTTCGACCTGACCGCCGTGTTCGGTGTGGGCTCGACGTACCCGCTGGAGATGGCGAGGGATGGGCGGGTCTACGACACGTGGACTCACGCCACCCTGCACCACCCGGCGCCACACGCGTACGAGGACCGTGCAGGGCGAACGAGGTATGTGACCAAGCCCGAACAGGCTATGCACTGGTTCTCCCTGGACAACCAGGCTTACCACCTGAACGTGGCCGGGAAGTCGCACGACCTGAAGGCGCTCGCCAAGGAGTTCGGCGGGTTCGGGAACATCCCGGTGGACGATCCCCGGTTCCGGGATTACCTGGTCCAGGACGTCACGGCTTCTCGGCAAGTGGCTGACAAACTGCTGCGAAGGGCACCCCTGAGCGGGTACTCGATCCGTGAACAGCTCAATGCCGCTATCGACGCCCAGAACTCCCGGAATGGGTGGAGGGTCGATTTCGAGAATGCGACGGCCCGGGTGAAAGGGTTGGACGACAAGAAGAATGCCTACCTGGAAATGCTCTCCGAGAAATTCGGATTGCCGACCGAGGGAAAGGCCCCGCTCCGTACAAAGGCGGGGAAAGAGGCCGTGCTTGCCGCTCTCGAATCCGTGGGGGTAACAGAGGCCGACCTTCCCAAGACGGCAAAGGGGGCCCCGTCATTCGGCGGGGACGGACTCCTGGAAGCCGTGGAGGACAAAGGCGAGGAGGCCCGGGAGTTGGGCAAGGCTATCGCTGCCATCGGCGGTATGCGCCCTCTCGCTCAGTCGGCTCTCGATTGCGTGCACGCCGACGGCAAGGTCCACCCCTCGATCACCACCCTCCAACGCTCAGGCCGCAAGAGCACGACCAAGCCTGGGCTCACGGTCTGGACGTCCCGCGGGGCGGGGTCGGTAGAGAAGAGCTACTTCATCCCGAACGCTGAGGACGAGGTGCTCGTGGAGTTCGACTACAGCCAGGCTGACGCCCGGATCGTGGCTGCCTACTCGGGAGACTCGAAGTTCGCCGAGCGGTTCGCCCCGGGCACCGACATGCACATGATCACGGCCTACCTTATCTGGGGTCGGGATGTGGTCGACGCCGACCCCGCGTTCTACCGACAGGAGGCAAAGGCCGTCACGCACGCCTCAGCGTACCGTGCAGGGCCTGGAACCCTGGCCCGTACCACCGGTCGCCCGGAGGCAGAGATGAGGCGTTACAACGCCAACTACGCCTCTGAGTACAAGGGGGTGACCGCCTGGCAGGACCGTACGACCCGCGAGGGAGAGCGCAACTCCGCGGTGGTCAACTCCTGGGGCCGCCGGATGGTGGTCGACAAGGACAGGGCGTACACCCAGTCGCCCGCCCTGTACGGCCAGAGCGGCACTCGTGAGATCGTGGTCGACGCGCTGATCCGGATGCCCAACGAGGTGCTCTGCATGCTGGTCGCCCAGGTGCACGACGCGCTCGTGTTCAGCATCCCGGAAGCACGTCTGGCCGAGGTGACGGGCACGATCAAGCGGTGCATGGAAACGACCTGGGGACCACCTGACGGCTCCGGGCAGCAAATCCACTTCCCCGTGGGTATGGGGAATCCCGCGAAGAACTGGGAAGACGCAGGACACTGAGGAGGTCTCATGAAATGGATGCTGACGCTGGTTCTGGTAACCGGTGCAATTCTCGGGTATGAAGGGGGTGAATTGCTCGCCGGAAGGGCCGACGGTATCGACTGTGCGGCTCTCGGATTGGCGGGTACATTCGCGGCGCTGATGTACCTCGCGCTCTTCACGAATGTGGGTGAAAAGGACCGTGGTGTATCGACCGCACCCACCCGGAAGTGACCGGGTAAGGGTCTTCAAGAACAACGGGCGTTGGGTGTGGGTGTGCATGAATAACGCGTGTCCCGCGCCCTTGTATTCGGCCTTCGGGAGGGGTCTGGGCTGGTTGAACACGCTGCTCTGGGGGCTCGAACACACCCGGAAATGGCACCTGGAAAGCCCGGTTCAACACGATCAATAAACGCCTAGAGGCCCCTCTCCATTCGCCGGAGAGGGGCCTGTTTTGCTGTCTACTCAGACTTCGAATTTCCCCTGATAAACTACGCCAGGGCCTTGCGCTTTCACCTCCAATTCACGGTCCAGTTGCGCCTGGTGTTTATCGGAGCACTCCCATGAACAGAAGACGCTTTCCCCGGAGTCGTCCTGGTTCGGGTAGAACGGGTCCTCGCACCACCCACACCAGGCTTCGTCGGGGCCGATCATCAGACGCTCGCCGACGGGGAGGGCTTGACGTTGACCTGGTCCCGCTGGTCGACCAGGACGTGAAAGCCCTGGAACGCCAACGGCTCCTCATACCGACGGTAGTGATGCCCGCAGAAGTCCAGGTGGCCCGGCGCGCTGCCCTTGACAGCCCTCACGAGGGCGGGGGCGGAGCACCTGTCGCACCGGTCCTTCGCGTTCAGTACGGGCGGGAGTTGGACGGTTTCGAGTGTCATGATCAGTCCTCCAGCCCGGTTGCCCAGGCGAACAGGGTGGCGAGGTTGACGACGGCCACAGGCTTGCCGTTCTGGTGGATCTTAACGTACCTCTCGGTGTAATCGTACCCGTCCCGGGACCGGTGCGTCTCGCCCCAGGGTCCCGCGTTGTCGAAGTAGCGACCGTGGGTGGTGGCCGTGACGTCTTGCTCGTCGGGCTCGTGCCAGTCGAGGCGGACGCCAAGCTCCCGGGCCAGTTCGACCAGCTCTGCCTTTGTCTGGATTCGCTTCATGATCACTTCCCCCACGGGTCGGTCACCGGCTGCCAGCCCCACGAACCCATCCGAAGCCAGCCCCAGGTGGGGTGCTGGACGTACACCCATCCGTTGATTTCGATCTTCTCCATCACACACGCTCCACGTTCTCGGGGTCGGACCAGGACTGCATGCGCACGGTGTCCTCGTCAATGATGGTGCTCGCCCGCAAGGCGACTTCCGCCAGGGCAGCCGACACGATGTCGTCTGTGATCAGGTAACGGGGACGATCCCCCTTGTCCGTCCAGACGATGCGGTGCCATCCGCGGGGAAGCGGGCCCGTCGGGCTCACGCCCAGGTTGTACGGCTCACCCCGACCGCCGTCTGTGATGCGCGTGTCGGTCGTCCGGCTGACGTACCCGGGACCGTACTCGAATCCTGCTGTGCTCATGATCAGCCCTTCCGGTTCTTCGCTCGTGTGGACGTTCCGGCCAGCCGCTCGACCTGGGCGACCCATGTAATGGCCTGGACCTGCTGCGGGAGAACGGTGCCCATGCGGGCGGCTGCCTCGCGGTAGCTGTGCGCCAGGATGGCGTAACGCTTCGGGGTTGACAATCCCCTCTCCTGGTTGCCGTAAACCTGGCCGACCGCGATGTCGTGCGCGTGACGGTCGATGACCACCGCGTCAGGGTCGGTCGGGTCCAGGATGCACCGGTAGAAGTGACCGGTTTTGGCGCTCATCGGTAGAACCTCGGACGGGTCGGCCCCGGCCAGGATCCTGGACGCCTTGCCCAGCGCGTCACCCACGTGACCCACGGGGGTGCCGGTATCGATGGCCTTGCGCGCCAGTCGCTGGTTCTCGGACCAGCTCTTGTTCGCGGACAGTGCGGCGATCACGCCCGCGCCGGTCTCGACATCGCCTTCGCTGATCATATTGGCCAGGTCATGGGCCGTGGTGTACCAGCCGATGCCCTGCCGGTACTGGTCGTAGGACGCGGCGCGGAAGGCGGCCAGGATGTTCTGGACGTACGCCTCGCGCTCTTCGGCTGACGGGTTGATCGGAATCACGGTCTCTCCGTTCGTAGATCCAAGGGGGCCCAGGTACGAGACCCGAACCCGATGGGCCAACGATCAGTGGGTGACGGACACTTCCTGGTCGCTGATCACGTCGTAGATGGCCAGTTCGGCACGGCGCCGGGCCACACCCAGGGCGTGCCCTCGGTTCACGTGCCAGGTGCAAGAGTCGATGTGGTACAGGCCAGAGATGCTGTCCTTCCAGTACCCCACAAGACCCTCGGGCTGTCGCTGGATGTAGGCGCTCAGTTCTTCGTACGTACGAGGGGCCACCAGGGAGCTGGTCCGGCCACCCACTACGAATCCAGTGGTGGGGAGAGCGTCGCCGGTGGTGTCGAACGTTCCGCCCGCTTCGCCCTTCACGATGCCCTGCCAGATCTCTTCGGTAACGATCTTCTTGCTCATGTGGTCCCCTTTGGGGTCGGTATCTGTTGGGGTCGGTATCTGTTCTACGCTTACACTCTCAGTATGCCCTTGAGGTAACACCCCAAACCCACGATTTCCAAGATTCTTCCGCCGGGTTTACCATCGGGGTGACACCTAGGGAGGACACCCAACATGGGTAGAGTGACCAAGAAAGCCCTCGCACAGATCGAGCGGGACATGACGCAGGGCCCCACACACGAGCCAGGGAGCGACCTTGTGCCGCACGGGGAGGTACAGGACGGGGTGAAGGGCACGGCACGCCCGGAGCCCGGCCAGGCGAAGCGGTACGCCCTTGAGAAGCCTTGGGTGCGGGGCAAGCTGATCCGGGACCTTGCCATCGGTGAGATGACACAGGACGCCCTGGGCATCCGGTACGGCGTCTCCCGCAAGTCGATCACCGAGTTTAAGAAACGGCACGATGCGGAAGTCGAGAGCGTCAGGTCTCAGATTGATGACGAGTACGCGGGTGAGTGGATCGCCAACAAGCTTGACCGCCTGCGCGTGTACCAGGAAGCGGCTGAGCGCATGGCTGAGGGACGTTCCCCTCGGAACGCTGAAGTGCTCGTGAACATCCTGAAGGGTGCGGCGGAAGAGCTTGGACAGCTCCCCGCGCGCACCCAGGTTCAGGTCAACACTCAGAACGTCGAGTACAAGGTGTACGGGATCAACCCCGACGATCTGACATGATCGCTGTCTCCCCCTGCTCATCTGAGCGGGGGGGAGCAACCTTGATCAGTAGTCCGCCGGGACCGGTGTCAGGGCTGATCAACGCGTGAACGAAGATCCACAGCGGCCAGAGGAGTAAGCTCGGGACCCCCGTACGGGCTTCGATCAGAACCGCTCCCAGGAACAGGAGCGTTCTCAATGGCACCCCTCACACTCGGCACTGACACCGGGTTCCGGGTGCCACACGTGCGGGGCGTGCGGGACAACGCTGTAGCCCTGGGCGTCCGGGCACGGGATCGACGGGTGAACCACTGCCTGATCGTGGTTGGCAGTCGTCATGACACTGCCCCTTGCGGGTCCAGCTCACAAGCCTTCGACTCGATGAGGTAGGCGGCCAGAGCCAGGCACGCACTGAGCGAGACTCGGGTGCCCAGGTGCTCTTGCAGGTTCTCGGCGATCAACCGGGCTCGACGCTGTGCGCCACCCTGGTTGATCGCGACGCTGTCACCGTGACGCGCACGGTTCAGAGCTAGAGCAGCGACCTTGACCAGGTTCAAGGTGTCGGGACAGCTCACCTCGAACGGGATGCCTTCGTTGTACACGGGCAGTGCAGTCATGATCTTCTCCGATCGTTGGACCAAGGGGGTACACGCTGGGGGACGTGTACCCGATGGATCAGCGAGCGTAGAGTCCGTTCACCTGGTTCCAGATGGCTGCCGACAAGCAACCAGGGTCGTTGGACCGCTGGAGTAGCCCGCCATGCTGGGCACGCCACACACTGGCGTCTGAGGACTCACCATCGACGTATGGGCTCCACCCCCGACGCTCGGCTAGGGTCGTCTCAGAGGGACGCTCACCCCAACCAGGACCGTACGCCTTGCGGAGTGCCGGGCGAACGCTCTTCACCGTGACCAGGTGGTCAAGCCTGACCTTGCCCCACGTGGCGATTGCGATCATGGCGGGCAACGAGTCTTCGTCGGAGTACCCGTCTTCCAAGACGAACCTGTCTCGCATGGGCACCTGGACGTCCAGGCCGGGGACCTTCAGCGAGTAGTCAACGACTACGGTTCGGATGTTCGACATGATCATCAACCCTTCTGAACGAGTGCGGCACCGGAACGGCACTGGCGCCAGGACGGACGGTATGAGCGGGACGCTGAGTGCCGGTTGAGCCTGGATCGTGCGGCCTTGACGGTTGCCCTGTTCATGATCTCCTCCGATCGTTGGACCAAGGGGGACCAGGTACGGGACCTGATCCCGATGGATCAAGGAGCGGTGATGACGGTACGGGTGTCGCTCATCCACAGGGGAAGAAGGACGGCTTTCTGGGGCGGGAAGACCTTGCCACCGTTCACCCAGATGAAGGCCGAGGACTGACCGCGCGTCTCGGTGGTCATCGCACGACGGGCCAGGGGCGAGAACATCTGCGAGTGACGGAACCAGGCTGCCTCCTCACCGTGACGGTCAAAGCCACGACCTGTCCGGTAGTGACCATGGAAGTCATGGACGGCCCGGAACCTGTTGTTGTCCCACCGGCACATCAGGGGGTGGACCTGGTCATCGGCTGTCTTGTAGATCTTGAGCCGACGGTTCTCCCGGACGTCCTGGGCCATCTCTTCGAAGCTGGAGTACGGGTCATCGTCCTGGAACTGGACCTTGATCCTGGTGGACAGCGCCGCGAACTGCTCCCTGACCTCCTGGACGAACACGGCGTACGCAACCTTGGCGCCTGCCGTGACGTCGTCGGGCATTTCGCTGTACGTCTGACCGATGGCCGTACCCTGGGCCTCTGACGCGATGATCTTGTCGTACATGATCTTACCCCTACTCTCTCTGCTGATGATCCAGTCTCCGGGACCGAGGACCTGGCTCTGTGGTTAGCCTCGATCCCGGGACGCTGGGTGATCAGTTGAGGTATGACTGACCGATCTTGTGGGACAGAACCAGGGCTTCCGCTATGGCGCGGTACTGACCCTGGGGAAGGTCGAACGGCACGCTGTCGAACACGGTCAGCATGTCTTCGATGGACTCGAACCACTCGTCTGAACCAGGCTCGGAGACCAGGACCCGGGACGCTGCGACGACGGGGAACGGTGTCACGTGGCCGACCTGGACTGCACGCTCACGGTCTTGGAGGACGGAACCGTACGCCTGAACCTCGGCTGCCGCTCGCTGGCATGTCTCACACATGATCTTGCCTCTCTCGATTGATGATCCAGTGAGGACCAGGTACGGGACCTGATCCAGGCTGGACGATCAAACCCCTCCGTACACGTACTGGATGATGAACGCCTGGACCCAGATGGTGACCAGGACCATGGCCGGGGGGACGAGGGTGACGAACGCAACCCGCTGGACCCATCTCATGATCCGGACCGGACGTACAGTCGGTGGGTGCCATCGGTGACGAACGGTAGACCCTTGCTGTCCCGGTCGAGACAGGTACGGAAGTCTCCTACCGGCTGACCCTGGCTGTCACAGGTGTTGACGTGGACCTGAGTAGGGGCGGGGTCTGTGTCGTTGACGGTGGTTCCTGCCAGGAAGGCAGACGCTACCAGGGCCAGGGTGACGAGTGAGCGCTTCATGATCACTTGTCCTTCGAGTAGTAGATCTTGGTGCCGTGGTTTGTGGAGATGTAGTTACGACCCTGGCCGGTCCACTGGCAGACGGACTCGGGACCGACGGCTGACTCCTGGGTGTAGCAGGAGCTGATCTTGGTGGTGCTGGACTCTTCCGCCTGGACCGAGGTCAGGGCACCGATGCCACCGAACGCTGCGATGATCATGGTTGCACCTGCAACGAACTTCAGGAAGCCGTGACGCCTACGGGGGCGAGGGGCAGGTGAGGGGGTCGGGACCTGGGGAGGGGTGGCCGGTACCGGGGGCACCTGGGGCGCAGGAGCGTACGTGTCGGGGGTGCGGCGGAGGGCGTCAAGCTCGCCTGTGGTGAGTGCGCCACGGCCGGGGCCGTAGGTGACAGTTGCAGGAGCAAACCCTCGTCCGCAGATGGTGCACTCGTCGCCGTTCATGCGGTGCTGTCCGTCGGGGGTGTAGCAACCGGTCATGGTGTCCGCCTCCCTCTCTGTGTCTCCGTCTTTCCTTCTACCTTAAGTATGCCCTAGGGTGTGACCTCATAACACCAAGAGAGGGTAAAGCCTCACTTTGCCGGGACTTGGTCGAGCAAACACGCACTCGCAACCCCCGGCTGTCGGGTGGCGGGGAGGGCACCTGGCAGGTTGCGGATGCACCGGTTGGGGGGCCGTAGATCCACGCGGGAGCCTTCGCGCCTGTGAACGGGGCCATGCCTACCGGAGGGCGGGGGTGCCAGGGTGCATAGTCATACCCGCCCATAGGCAGGGGGTGAGGGGTGGGGTAGGTACTGCGAGGTAGGTGATCATGGTGTGTGGTGGGTGCGTGCAGGTGGGGGGTGTGGGTGGGTATGCATGTGGGTGCATGGTCATGTACATGGGCGTAGCCATGCGTCGGTGTGCATGTGTATGTGTGCGCATGGTGTGTGCATGTGCAATGTGATCATGTGCATGTGCGTATGGTGTTGATCATGTGTGCATGTGCAATGATCATGTGCTAGTGCAAATGGGGGTGATCATCTAATCGCAAAGTTTGCTCGGTTGCATGTGCAAAGGCGGACGGTCCGGATCACAGACGGGGACCTCGAAGTTAAGGTGAGACCTCGGGGGTTACTTTCTCGGGGAGGGCTGGCGGGTCCCATCCGGTAGCTGTAGCCAGACCGTCACTCTCCGGATTGAGTCCAGGCTGACCTGCGGTTGCGTCCATTGGACGGGTTTCGGGCCGTGTAATGGACGCAAATGGCTGGGGTCCTTACAAGGTGCGTCCTACACGTAGGACGCGCTGTGGGCCCGGAGACACTCCAGGTGCAAAACCCCAGGTCAGAGAGAGAAGGTTCCTTTTCAAATGTAGCGAGTTGCGCCGTTAGGTTCCATGCTGTACCCTCAGATTCATGGAAGGTGGAGCCGACAGGGAGCCCCCCAGGGCGACCGCGGAGGATCTTCGACAGATCGCCACACCTCTATCCTTTCACCGGATCGTAGGTGTAGAAGCATAGGGCTCCGCCCTACGACCCCTGTCGGGGTCGCGACTCCTGTACGGAGTCGGCGCTGGGGCGCCTCCTCCTCCCGCGTCGCCGCTCCCCTCCGCGGGGTCTGGGCGTCGCCATGGAGGGGTTGCAGGCGGCAGTGGCGAGTTCCATACAGCGCCGACGCCAGGTTGCTGGGCGAGTACACTGAGGGCGTCCCGTCGAAAGGAGTCCCGTGTCCACCGCACCCGTCGTCCACGAGTACCGCCCCTACGGCACGTGCATCGAGCTGTTCAAGAACCGCGATCCCGAAGTTCTCTACGCGGGTCCCGCAGGGACCGGCAAGTCTCGCGCCTGCCTGGAGAAGCTGCACCTGATGTGCATGAAGAACCCCGGGATGCGTGCGCTGATCGTCCGCAAGACCGCGGTGTCCCTCGGCTCGACCGCTCTGGTCACCTTCAAGGAGCACGTCGCTAAGGAGCACCTGGAGGCCGGGGAGGTCTACTGGTACGGCGGCTCCCAGAGCGAGGCGCCCGGCTTCAAGTACCGCAACGGCTCGGTCATCAACATCGGCGGCATGGACAAGCCCCTGAAGATCATGTCCTCCGAGTACGACATGTGCTACGCGCAGGAGGCCACCGAGCTGAACGAGATCGACTGGGAGTCCATCACCACCCGGCTCCGGAACGGCAAGGTCTCCTTCCAGCAGCTCATGGCCGACGCGAACCCCGACACCCCGACGCACTGGCTGAAGGTCCGGTGCGACGAGAAGCGCACCACGATGATCCGGTCCCGTCACGAGGACAACCCGGTCCTGTTCCACCAGGAGGGCGATCACAAGGGTCACCTGACCGTGAAGGGCCGCGCCTACATGGGCAACCTGGATCGGCTCACCGGGGTCCGGTACCAGCGTCTGCGCAAGGGGATCTGGTGTGCGGCCGAGGGTCTGGTCTACGAGGACTACCACCCGGACACCCACATCCACAAGGGCATGCGTCGCCCGCCTGTCTCCTGGACGCGGTACGTCACGGTCGACTTCGGATACACCAACGCCCAGGTGATCCAGTTCTGGGTCGAAGACGAGGACGACCGTCTGTACCTGTGGAAGGAGCTGGTGGGCACGAAGAAGACCGTCTCGGACTGGGTGCCCAAGATCCTTGAGGTCATGGACCTCACGAACAACCCCAAGCCTCGGGCCATCATCTGTGACCACGACGCCGAGGGTCGGGAGATGCTGGAGCGCGGTCTCGGCTTCTCCACCGTCGCCGCGAAGAAGACCGTGGAGGACGGCATCCTGGCGGTGCAGGAGCGGCTCAAGGTGAACGAGGTGGACGGACGGCCCCGGCTGTACATCTGCGAGAACGCTCTGGTCGAGAAGGACCCCGAGATGGAGATGACCAAGAAGCCGATGGGGGCCGAGCAGGAGATCGTCGGGTACGTCTGGGACCGCGGTACCCCCACCCAGCAGCTTGCGGGGAAGCCGCCCAAGGAGCACCCCGTGAAGGAGAACGACCACAGCATGGACGCGCTCCGGTACATGGTGGCCTACCGGGACCTGAAGACCCGGCCCCGGATCAGGTCGATCACGTACTGATTTGACGGGATGAGGTTCCCCTGTATACTTGTCGGTGAGAGATACACCACCGCCAACGAGGGGAACCTCATGTCAGGATTCACCGGTCGAGCCCACACCCCCGAGACACGGGACAAGATCAGCGCCGCGAAGATGGGCCACGAAGTCTCCCCCGAAACCAGAGCCAAGATCGGCAAGTCCCGTAGCGCTGCCTACTGGGCACTGAGCGAGGAGGAGCGCGAGGCGAACCGAGCCCGCCGCCGCAAGCCGGGGGCCCGCCCCAAGGGGGACCCCACGTACGTCTCGTGGACAGCCATGAAGCAGCGCTGCCTGAACCCGAACCTCCCGGCGTACCCGTACCACGGCGGTGCCGGGCACACGGTCTGCGACTCCTGGATGAAGTTCTCCGGCTTCCTCGCCGACATGGGAGAGCGTCCCGGGAGGGAGTGGACCCTGAAGCTGGTCAGTGGGACGGTGTACGGGCCGGGCTCCTGCGAGTGGGTCCTGAAGAAGGCGTACTGCTGACCTCGATGTTAGTAACCTCCGCGTCAGCCCGGGTTTGCGAGTGCGAACCCGGGCTGTATGCTGTGATCAGTCCACCCCGCCACGAACACGAGGACACACGACATGACATGGCTCGGTAAGCGTCGGCAGCGGTGGGCCGCGAACGCCCTGGTCCGTGCGAAGCGCGCGGATCGGGCGAAGATTTTTGCGTCGAGGGCTTGCGTTCTTGCTTTTCCTGTGCTAGGTGCTACCCTCATCTCGTACGGTGCCTGGATGATCTACCCGCCTGCTGGCTTCATCGTCGGCGGTGTGCTCCTGGTTCTGCTTGAACGACGTGTTGAGACCGAGCTGGTTGGAGGGGACGAGTGAGGAGTCGGGCACTGCTGTCGACGTTCTCCAACAAGAGCCCTGTGCCCTACGTGCCGCCGACGTCCGGCCGCCGTAGCTCTGGCGGGCTCTTCGGCTCGGGGCAGGGAAGGCCGCGGTACGACTCCAAGGACCACATGGAGGCGTACGGCAACGTCGGCACCCTGTTCGCGATCGTGTCCCGGCTGTCGAACTCGACGGCCTCGGTCGACTGGAAGCTGTGCAAGATCGCCCCGACAGCGCGTGCTCGGAACGAGCAGCGCGAGTTCGACCAGCGCGAAGAGGTCGCGAACCACGCCGCCCTCGATCTGTGGAAGCGGCCGAACCCCTTCATGAGCGGTACCGACTTCCGCGAGACGATCCAGCAGCACCTCGACCTCACCGGCGAGGCGTGGATCGTGGTGTCCTACTCCAACCTCAAGGGTAAGCGCATCACCGCATCCGGCCCGCTTGAGCTGTGGCCGATGCGTCCCGACCGCGTGCACGTCGTCACCGACTCCAAGGACTTCCTCACGGGGTACATCTACAAGCTGGACGGCGAGGAGGTCCCCCTGAAGAAGGAGGACGTCATCCGCCTCCGCATGCCCGACCCCAAGACTCCGTACCGCGGCCTGGGCCCGGTGCAGGCGGTCATGACCGACCTGGAGTCCCAGCAGTTCGCGTCGGAGTACAACCGGAACTTCTTCTTCAACTCCGCGGAGCCGGGCGGCATCATCGAGATCGAGGACCGCCTCGACGACGACGAGTTCCGTGAGCTTGCCCAGCGGTGGCGTGAGCAGCACCAGGGTGTCGCCAACGCGCACCGGGTCGCGATCCTGGAGCAGGGCAAGTGGGTCGACCGCCGGTACACCATGCAGGAGATGGCGTTCCGGGATCTGGCCAGCCTGAACCAGGAGAAGATCCGCGAGGCGTTCGGCTTCCCGAAGGCGATGCTCGGCGGGACCGAGGACGTGAACAAGGCCGTCGCCGAGGCGTCCGAGCGGATGTTCGCGAAGTGGCTGCTGGTGCCCAGGCTCGACCGTATCGCCGAGGCGCTGAACACCCAGCTTCTCCCGCTGTTCGGTACGAGTGGCACGGGTCTGGAGTTCGAGTACGAGAACCCGGTGCCCGCGGACCGCATGGCCGACTCCCAGGAGCGCTTCACCAAGGCGCAGGCCGTGAACCTCATGGTGCAGGTCGGGTTCGACGCCGCTGAGACCCTGGACGCGTTCGGCCTGCCCCCGATCAAGTGGACCAAGCCCCCGGAGCCCAAGACCGAGGACACCTCCGGTCAGAGGACCGGACCGAAGTCCCCGAAGCCTGACAAGGCCGACGGGTCCAAGCCCAGCGAGGGAGCCGGGAAGTGAACATCAACCTCGTGCGCCCGGCATCCGTCGAGCGCGCACAGAAGGCTCAGGCCACGTCCAAGAAGGACTGGTACCGCATCGAGGCCAAGGCCACCGAGGCGAAGGCCGAGCTGTACATCTACGACGAGATCGGCTTCTGGGGCGTCACCGCTGGCGACCTCGTGGCGGACCTGAAGAAGGTCGAAGCCACGGAGCTGACCGTTCACATCTCCAGCCCGGGTGGTGAGGTCTTCGACGGCCTCGCGATCTACCAGGCGCTGAAGAGCCACCCGGCGACCGTGAACATCGTCATCGACTCGC
>Ga0299914_10000097_pt1 | contig 48760 bp, 45 predicted proteins | sample RVTome_10_FD_201361 | JGI IMG/M metagenome (GOLD analysis project Ga0299914, IMG submission 201361) | Soil microbial communities from uranium-contaminated site in the Upper Colorado River Basin, Wyoming, United States - RVT153D57 (version 2) ... | reverse complement strand
CCGCCCCCGGCCCGAGCAGCACCGGCGACCCCGCCGTGGACGAGTTCGGCTCCGAAGCCGAGGGATCGGAGCGCGATGAGATCGCCGCCGCCGCCCGCTCCTACCTGCGCGCCCGCGCCCGGGGCGACTGGGCCCGGGCCTGCCAGGGCCTCACCACGGCCGCCAAGCAGAGCATCGCCGGCCTGCTGCGCGCCTCGGGTCGATCCAATGCCGGCTGCCCCGCCGCCTACGAGGCCTTCCAGTCTCCCGTTTCCCAGGCACTTCGCCGGGAGGCCGCCGACTCCCCGGTCCTCGAGGTCCGCGTCCGCGGCGAGAGCGCCTTCTACGTCTTTCGCACCCGCGCCAACCGCGTCGACACCGTCCTCTCCATGGCCCGCGAGGGCGACGAGTGGAAGGCGGTCACCGTCGCCGGCGCGGTCCTGCCCCGGCCGCCGGGGAGTTGAGCGGAGCGCATCCGGTTCGACCGCGACGCCGGTGAGTGGATGGTCAGCGACCTGAACGGCGAGGCGCGTCAGTCGTTTGCCGTTACCCCGCCGGGCGACTCCGATCAGGTCGAGCGCTGGCGGACCGCCTCGAAGAGCAGGGCGGTGGCGGCCGCGGAGACGTTGAGGGAGGCGATGCGGCCGTGTTGGGGGAGTGAGACGAGGCCGTCGCAGGTGTCGGCGACGCGGGGGCGGAGGCCCTTCTCCTCGCCGCCGAGCACGAGGACGGTGGGGCCGGTGAGGTCGGCCTGCCAGGGTGGGGAGGAGGCTTCGGCGTCGGCGCCCCAGATCCAGAAGCCCGCCTGCTTGGCGGCGGTGAGCCAATCGGCGAGGTTGGTGACGCGGGCGACCGGCAGATGTTCGACCGCGCCGGCCGATGCCTTGCAGGCCGCCGCGGTGACCGAGGCGGCGCGGCGCTCGGGGATCACCAGGCCGGCGGCGCCCGCGGCCTCCGCCGATCGGCAGACCGCCCCCAGGTTGCGCGGATCCTGGACCTGGTCGAGGGCGATCAGCAGCGCATTCTCCTCGCGCAGCAGCCGGTTCGGGTCGGCGTAGGGGTAGGGGTCGACCTCGGCGACCACCCCCTGGTGGTCGGGGGAGCCGCAGAGGCGCTCCAGCTCCGTATCGGGCGTGTCGGGGGCCCCCCAGACGCGGAGCACGTTCCGCATTCCGGTCTTGGCTTCGGCAACGGGCCGCCGACCGTAGATGAAGTCGGTCATCGACGGACCAGGCGGGCGCCTTCGGCGGAGTCCCGCACCTCCCAGCCCTGCTCGGCGAGCCGGTCGCGGATCCGGTCGGCGCGCTCGAAGTCCCTCGCCGCCCGCGCCTGCTCGCGCTCGGCGAGCAGGGCCTCCGCCTCGGGGTCGGCGCCCTCTTCCGGCTCGGCCAGCGACTCGAGCCCCAGCAGGCCCACCATCCGCGCCAGCGCCGGTGCCGCGCCGGCGGCCTCGCCGCGGTTCGCCAGCCCGACCAGCTCCGAGGCCTCGGCCAGTGCCCGCGGGGTGTTGAAGTCGTCGGCGAGCGCGTCGAGGAAGCGCTCCAGCGCCCCGGCGGCCTCGGGCCCGGGCTCCTCCTCGCCGGCGCCGTGCTCGCGGAAGAAGTTGCGCAGTCCCTCGACCCGGGCCACCGCCTGCTCCATCTGCTCGGGTCCGAAGGCGAGCGGCTGGCGGTAGTGGCCGGAGATCAGGTAGGCGACCGCCGCCTCGCGCCCGTAGCGCTCGATCGCCTCGAAGAGCTGGAAGATGTTGCCCTCCGACTTCGACATCTTCTCGGCGTCGGCTTCGATCATCCCGTTGTGCATCCAGATCCGGGCGAAGGGCCTGCCGGCTGCCTCGGATTGGGCGATCTCGTTCTCGTGGTGGGGGAAGACGAGGTCGGAGCCGCCACCGTGGATCGCGAAGGAGGGGCCCAGCTCGGCCTCCGCCATCGCCGAGCACTCGATGTGCCAGCCGGGGCGGCCGGGGCCCCAGGGGGAGTCCCAGCCGCTGTCCTCGCCCTCCTTGCGCGCCTTCCAGAGGGCGAAGTCGAGCCGGTCCTCCTTCAGCGACTCGGTGCCCGCCTCCTCGCCCTGGTCCATGTCCTCGGCGCGGCGGTTGGAGAGCTTGCCGTAGCCGTCGAAGCTGCGCACGCGGAAGTAGACGTCGCCGCCGGACTCGTAGGCGTGCTCTGACTCGACCAGCTCCGCGATCAGCGCCACGATCCGCTCGATCGTCTCGGTCGCCAGCGGCTCGGCGTCGGGGCGGCCCAGGCCCAGCGCGTCGGTGTCCTCGAAGTAGGCGCGGGTCATCCGCTCCGCGAACCGCGCCGATGGCTCGCCCGCCTCTCGCGCCGCGTCGTAGATCTTGTCGTTGACGTCGGTGACGTTGACGACCAGCTTCGCCTCGTAGCCCTCCTCGCGCAGGAAGCGCCCCAGCAGCGAGAAGACGACGAACGGCCGCGCGTTGCCGATGTGGACGCGGCTGTAGACGGTCGGGCCGCACGCATAGATGCCCACCTCCTCGCCGCGCGGCAGCGCCCGCAGCTCGCCGCTCAACGTGTCCCTGATCCGCACCTCCCGCATGGCGCTGATGCTATTCGCCAGGGCAGTCCAGATCACGCGAACCTGCGATCCATGCAATCGGCGGCGCCACTGAAGAATTGCAAGGAATCCGGTTAGTGATGTTATGATGTCGCAATCATGATGGTAAGGACTCAGATCGCCCTTGACTCGGAGGATCACCGTCAAGCCAAGCGTCGCGCCGCCGAGTTGAATATCTCCCTGTCCGAGTACGTGCGCCGCATCGTGCATCGCGACCTGGGTGGCGAGGAGGAACGGCCGAAGGCCCATATCAGCGAGATCTTCGGTCTGTTCGACTCAGGGGAGTCGGATGTAGCCAAGCACAAGGATCGTTACGTCGGGGAAGCCGTGGAGGCCGAGTACCTGCGCAAAACCGGGAGACGGAAGCGCGCATAGCGCCCGGCCTGCCGTTGAGCCTGTTCGTCGATACGTCCGCGTTCTACGCACTCTCCGACAACGGCGACCAGTCTCATGCTCGAGCGACTGAACGGCTGGCAGTGGAAGAGCAGCTCGTGACGACCGATCACGTCCTGCTTGAAACCTGGATGCTGATCGACAAGCGCGGCGGGCATGCGCCGGCAGAGTCGTTCTGGCAGACCATCCGCGCTGGTACCGCCAGGGTCGAGCACGTCACCCCCGCCGACCTCGACGCCGCCTGGCGGATCGGCGAGGCCTTCGCCGACCAGGAGTTCTCGCTGGTCGATCGCACCAGCTTCGCGGTGATGGAGCGCCTCGGCGTCCACCGAGCACTCGCCTTCGACGACGACTTCGCCGTCTACCGCTTCGGCCCACGTCGCAGGCACGCCTTCGAAGTCCTGCGCTAAGACTGCACAAAACAGGCGAAAACCGCCTGCTTCTTGCATCCATGGCTACGCGTAGGGCGCTCGCGAGAACGCTAGCAGACGCACCGGCGGCTGCACGGGGAATTGCAGGAAATGCGGGGAAAGGGGTTGACAGAACTCCGCTGGGCCGTAGACTGCCGCGCCAGCAACGGTAAATCTCAGCTTGAGACTGAGTTTTGCCGGACCAGTGACAGGGCGCCCCCAGGGGAGGTACGCGGCGCCACAGGCCCTTCGTCGAAGGAGGAAGGAACCAGTGGCCCTACCTACCCCAACGCAGGAATTGCAGGTGCCCGCAGCGGTTGAGGGCAAGGCGCCCGCGGCAGCGCCGCCTAACCCTCGAGTCGAGCTTGACGATCATTACCTGGTCGCCCTCGCCAAGGAGGGGAAGCCCGACGCCTACGACGCGATCGTGCGCCGCTATCGCGGCTTCGTGCGCCTCAAGGCCTCCTCCTACTTCCTGCTCGGCGGCGAGTCGGACGACCTGATCCAGGAGGGCCTGGTCGGCCTCTACAAGGCGATTCGCGACTACCGCACCGACCGCGAGTCGAGCTTCCGCAACTTCGCGGAGCTGTGCATCACGCGGCAGATCATCACCGCCGTGAAGACCGCGACCCGCAACAAGCACACGCCGCTCAACCAGTACGTCTCCTTCAGCCACACGCCGGCGGCGTCGGGGGAGTCGGAGAGCTCGCTGGACGAGATCCTGCCCGGCCCGACCGCGACCGACCCGGTCAACCAGGTGATCGCCGGCGAGGAGCTGGACAGCCTGGTCAGCTGCCTCTCGGGCGTCCTCTCCGACCTCGAGAGCCGCGTCCTCTCCCTCTACCTCGACGGCTACTCCTACGAGGTCGTCGCCGAGAAGCTGGAGTGCGACACGAAGACCGTCGACAACGCCCTGCAGCGCGTCAAGCGCAAGGTCGGCTCCCACCTCGACTCCCGCGCCGTCCCGCAGTAAGACCAAGCCAGCCAACCTGTCTACTGCTTCTGGTTGCCAGGGTCTTCGGTTGCTGTTCTCACGGCTACCGTCCGATGAGCGCCGTAGCATGCGAACATGCGTTCGCTGCTACCGAAGCCCGCACCCACGAACCATCCTGTAGATGTTGGCCATCGGGCTGAGGCAGCCGTCTTGTCCGAGCTGGTGCGGCGCGGTTATCGTGTTCTCGTTCCGTTTGGCGTCAACCAGCGATACGACCTGGTCATTGACGGAGATGGGCGCTTCCTCCGCGCTCAGTGCAAGACGGGACGTCTGCGCAACGGCGTCGTTGAGGCCAGCGCGCAGAGCATCCAGTCGAACACGCGCCGGACGGTGACCAGAACCTACGCGGGCGAAGTTGACTTATTCGTCGTCTATTGCCCGGAGAACGAGAAGGTCTACGTGGTTCCGGCGGAGGAGATCTCTGCTGGATACATTAGCCTCAGGGTCGACGAGCCACGCAACGGCCAGCGAAAGGGCGTTCGCTGGGCACGCGACTACGAGCTGCCCGCCTAGCTCAATTGGTAGAGCACTTCCCTTGTAAGGAAGACTGTCTCGGTTCGAGTCCGAGGGCGGGCTTGGCCGTAGGGATTACGCCGCAGATGGATAGCAATGAGACGCGCAACATTGATGGCGTCCTGGGGCACATTGTCTGTACAATCGAGCAGACCGATGACCGCCAGGACCGGGGAAACCCGAGAGCGTCGCTGGAATCTTCGTGTTGAGAGCTCCGAGGACGACCTGGTTCGTGCTGCGAGTGATGCAGCCGATATCAGTTACAGCAACCTGATCCGGTCCGCGGCTGTGTCGGAGGCTCGCCGCATCCTCGCGGATCGAACGCGGTTCGTGCTTGATGATTCGGAGTGGAACCGGTTTTTGGATCTACTTGACCGCCCTCCACGGGTTCCAGACGGCCTTCGCAAGCTCTACTCGAAGCCAAGCGTCTTCGAGTAGCGGACGCTGGACGGTGGCCTATTCGCAGCCGGAGCCGCTGCGAGGGAAGCACGATCTCGGCGGGTTCTGCTGTGGGCAAGACGACCTGGACGATTGGCTCCTGCGCCATGCGAGACATGCGGAAGCGGCCGGCTCAGCCCGCACCTTCGTGACTTGCGACGACGAGCGGGTTGTTGGCTACTACGCGCTGACGGTTGGACAGGTCGAGCCGGACGAGGCGACGGAGCGCATGCTCAAGGGCCAGCCGGCGAAACGCCCGGTGCCTGTCCTCATCCTGGCGCGTCTCGCCGTGGACCGTGACCACCAGGGCGCCGGAGTAGGCAGGTCCCTGCTTCAGGATGCGCTGCTGAGGTGCGCGGGCGTTGCAGACGAGGTGGGCGTGCGTGCTCTCGCCGTTCACGCAAACGAAGACGCCAGCCCGTTCTACGACCGGTTCGGCTTTGAGTCCTCGCCGACCGATCCGCTCCACCGCATCCTGCTTATGAAGGACTTGCGACTGCTCTTGGACGAGCTCAGCGAATCCTGACCATGGCTATTGCGCGTTCGCGTCCTCGCCGCCCAGCAAGCGCTTCTTCTCGGCGGCGAACTCCTCGTCGCTGAGGATCCCCTTCTCGCGCAGCTCGCCGAGGCGGGCGAGGCGGGCGAGGCGGGAATCCTCGGCGTCGCCGGTGGAGGCCGTCTGCGATTGGGGCGAGGCTGACGGCGCTTGTTGCTGCGTCTGGGCGTCCTTTTCCGCCCGCCGCGCAGCGGCGCGCTCCTCCCGGTCACGGCGTGCCTTTGAGGCCCGCCCGCCCGTCCCGGAGCCGGCGCTCTTCACCGCGCCGACCAGGCGCTCCCACACCCGGCCGAAGGCCTCGCTGGAGCTGGCGTCGGGAAACTCCTCGATGGTCTGGCGGCGCAGCTCGCGGATGCCGAACGCGGCGGCGCCGGCGAGGATCAGCGTGGTCAGGAAGGCGCGCAGGTTCTGGGTCGGGCCGAGCAGGAAGTAGATGCCGACGACGACCGCCAGGCCGGTGTAGACGTAGCCGACCCGGTCGCGCAGGCCCGGCGCCATCCAGCGGCGGACCGTGTGTGCGGAGCCGGTCGGCGAGCCGAGCCAGCCGGCGATCGCAAAGAGGGCGCCGAAGACGATCAGCGTCTGCGCGATGCCCGAGAGCAGCGAGGTGCCGATCGACCAGGCGGCGTCGGCGGCGGGCACGACGCTTGCGTCGTCGACCAGCTGCTCGACGACGATCCCCCCCGCGATCTGGCGGGCGACGATCGCCGCGAAGCCCGCGGCGATGAAGCCCAGCCCGGTGAACAGGACGGTCACCCAGCGCTCTCCGCGGGAGAGGTAGATCGCCAGCCCGAAGGCGCCGAGCGTAAGCAGCGTCAGGACGATCGCCAGCCCCTTGACGGCGGCCGTGATGTCCTGCGCCGTGCCCAGCTCGTCGGAGCGCAGGATCGTGATCTGCGCCGCGTCGGGCGGCAGCTGCTCCGCCAGGTTGGCGCCGATTCCCACCTGCTCGGCGAGGTCGACGACCAGCGTGCCGAGGTTGAGCGTCACCTCGCCATCCTCGGTGGAGACGGCGCCGTCCTCCTCCTCCAGCACCGCGACCAGCTGCTCGTGCGTGGCCCGGTTGGCCTCCTGCCAGAGGCTCTGTGCGGGGGACGTCTTCAGCAGCTCGTCGGCCCCCTGCCCGGCCACCTGCCGCAGCCCGCCGGAGACCGGCCCGGCCAGGTCCTTGAGGTCGCCGGGCAGGATGTCGTTCAACTCCCGCTCGACGTCGACGTTCTCGTAGAGCTGGTCGACCAGGTAGTCGCCGACCGCGGTGCGGATCTGCTCGTTCTCGAGCAGCTCGCTGCTGGTCTCCGTCCAGTCGTCGGTGTCGAGCGCCTGCCGCTCGACCCAGATCGCGAAGACGCTGAGGAAGGCAAGCACCGAGCCGAGAGCGACCAGCCCCTTCACGGTGCGACGTCGTCCGCGGCTCATCGTGAGGATGCTATACGTGACTCAGTGAAGTTCGAGGGAATTCACCACGTCACCGCGATCACCGAGGACGCCCAGCGCAACGTCGACTTCTACGCCGACACGATGGGCCTTCGCCTGGTGAAGAAGACGGTCAACCAGGACAACCCGACCGTCTACCACCTCTTCTTCGCCGACGAGCAGGGCAGCGCCGGCTCCGACCTCACCTTCTTCGAGTACCCGGGCGCCCCGCGGGGCCGCGCCGGGGCCGGCATGGTCCACCGCATCGTCTGGCGGGTCGCCTCGCCGGACGCCCTCTCCTTCTGGGAGGAGCGGCTGCGGGCGAGCGGCATCGACGCCGCGGCGGAGGGCGACCGGCTCCGCTTCGCCGACCCCGAGGGTCTCGGGCACGAGCTGCTGGTCGCCGACGTCCCCGACGAGCCGCTGATCGCCGACCACCCCGAGGTGCCGGCGGAGTCGGCGCTGCGCGGCTTCCACGCGGTGCGCGCCTACTCCGGCGCGCCCGGCGCGAGCGCCGCGCTGCTCGAGGCGCTCGAGTTCGAGCGCTCCGGCGAGGGCTGGGAGGCGCGCGGCGAGAGCCGCGGCGGTCTCTACGCCTACGACGACCCGCCCGGCGAGCCGGGCGTGCAGGGCGCCGGCACCGTCCACCACGTCGCCTGGGCCTCGCAGCCCTCCGAGCACGAGGACTGGCGCGAGCGGGCGATCTCCGCCGGCGCCTCGCCGACCCCCGTGATCGACCGCTTCTACTTCCGCTCCGTCTACTTCCGCGAGCCGAGCGGCGTGCTGTTCGAGGTCGCCACGCTCGGCCCCGGCTTCACCGTCGACGAGCCGCTGGAGAGCCTCGGCGAGAAGCTCTCCCTGCCGCCCGACTACGAGCACCTGCGCGAGGAGGTCGAGCCGAAACTGCGGCCGGTCTCCAACCCGCGATCGAAGGGCACTTCGGCGAACGTCCCGGAATCCCCCACATAGGCGGCACTCCGGGACGTTCGACGGGCAGGCGGTAACCCTCGCACCAGGCGCGTGTAGCGCTTCTCGTGAACGAGGAGCGGTTGCGCCGCTACCACCGCTACACCCGCGAGCACGGCGTCAACCGGGCGCTCTACCTGCTGGCTCGCCTCGTTCTGACTCCGTTCTGCATCGTCTACTTCCGGCTCTCTCGCCAGGGCCGCCCGAACGCGCGCCTCGACGGCGGCCTGATCGTCGCCGCCAACCACCGCAGCTTCCTCGACCCGTTCGTGATCGGCGGCGGCCTGCCCTGGCGGCGGCCGATGAACTACATGGCGAAGATGGAGCTGTTCGAGCGGCCCTGGCAGGCCTGGCTGCTCTCGCGGCTCGGCGCCTTCCCGATCCAGCGCAACGAGTCCGACGAGGAGGCGATGGAGACCGCCCGCCTCGTCGTGGAGCGCGGCGGCGCCGTCTGCATCTTTCCCGAGGGCACCCGCATCCGCAGTGGATCGCCGGCGGCGCCACGCCGCGGGGTCGGCCGGCTGGCGCTGCAGACCGGCGCCCCGGTGGTGCCGGTCGCGGTGCTCGGCACCGAGCGGGTGCGCCGCGGCTGGCGGATCCGGCCGCGCAAGGTGAAGGTCCGCCTCGGCCGGCCGGCCGCCTTCCCGCGCGCCGCGCACCCCTCGCAGGCGCTGGCGGAGACGGCCACAGCGAAGATCTGGCCCAGCGTCGAGCTCCAGTGGGAGGAGATCGGCGGCCTGCCGCCGATGCGCCGCGCCGCGGTGATCGGGGCCGGCAGCTGGGGCACCGCCGTCGCCGTGCTGCTCGCCCGCGGCGGCCTCGACGTGACGCTGGGCACGCGCTCGGCGGAACGGGCGGAGGAGATCGCCGCCGCGCGTGAGAACGCCCGCTACCTGGAGGGTGTGCCGCTGCCCGGGGCCCTGCACGTCCGCCCGGCGGCGGAGATCGAGCTGGCCGGCCTCGACCTTGTTTGCCTGGCGTTGCCCTCCAAGGCGCTGCCCCAGGCGGTCGGCTCGATCGCCGACCGGGTCGGCGCCCGCACCGCGATGCTGTTGCTGACCAAGGGGCTGGTCGCGCCGCAGAGCCGGCTCCCCGCCGAGTACGTGGGTGAGCGGGTCCGCTGCCGCGCCATCGCCTCGCTTGGCGGCCCCGCCCACGCCCGAGAGGCGGTCTCCGGCTCGGCGGCGCTGGTCCTCGGCTCCGGCGACCCCGACCTGCGCGGGCAGCTGGGGGAGGTGTTCGACCGCGCCGGGCTCGCCTGCGAGCGCTCCGCCGACGTCGTCGGGGTCGAGATGGCCGGAGCGGCGAAGAACGCCGCCGCGCTGGCAGCCGCCGCGGCGGAGCCGCACGGTCTCAACGCCGCCGGGATCGCCGCGGCGGAGATCTGGAAGGAGTGCATCGACTACGCCCGCCTGCGGGGGGGCGACCCGCAGACCTTCGCCGGCCTGGCCGGGGTCGGCGACCTGACCGCGACCGTGCTGGCGCCCGGCAGCCGCAACCGGCGGGCCGGAGAGCTGCTCGGCGGCGGCACGCCGGCGGAGGAGGTCCAGCGGATCGTCGGCCAGGCCTCGGAGGGCATCGACACGGTGCCCCTGCTCGCGGAGGCGCTCTCCGCCGCCGGCTGCCCGGCCGCCGCGCTGGGCGGTCTCGCGGCGCTGATCCGCGGCGAGATCGGCCCGGACGAGTGGGTTGCCGGCCTGCGCCGCGCCGAGCGCGAGAGGGAGGCTGCGTGACCGTGGCGCCCGCCTGGATACGCTTGCCGAGTGATGAGCGGCGAGAAGGAGATCGTCGAGCCGGCGCAGCTCGACCCGGCCGCGAAGGCGGAGCTGGACCGCGCCTTCGAGGACCTCTACCGGGCCCACCTGCGCGACGTCTACTCCTACGCCTACTACCGGGTGGGCAACCACCACGACGCCGAGGATCTCACCGAGCAGGCGTTCCTGCAGGCCTACCGCCACTTCGACCGCGCCCGGCGCGAGTCGGACGGGCGGCCGCTGCGCCCGTGGTTGATCCGCATCGCCCACAACCTCGCCGCCAACCTCCACCGCGACCGTTCGCGCCGCCCGCAGACGCCGCTGGACAGCGTCGACCCGGTGGCGGCGAAGCACGGGACCGAGGCGTTGGTCGAGGGGCGGGAGGAGCTGCGCCGCGTCATCGACCGCCTCGACGGCCTTCCGGACGACCGTCGCGACGCGCTGATCATGCGCTTCGCGCTCGGCATGGACAATCGAGAGATCGCCCGGGCGATGGGACGCTCGGACGGCGCCACCAAAGTGCTGATCCACAGGGCGATCAAGCAGCTGCAGGAGGAGATGGATACCGATGAGCGACCAGACGACGACTGAGCGGCTGCTCGCAGACGCGCTGCGGCCGATCGAGCCGCCCCAGCGACTCTCGGGCAGGCTGGAGGAGACCCTCTCGGCTGTCACCCAGGCGGCCGCGGACGAGCTGACCGAGTGGGCCGACCAGCTGTCGGAGAGCGAGCTGCGCTCGCTGCGCGACCCGCGCAACTGGGTGCGGCCGGTGGTCGCCGTCGCCGCCGGCGGCGCCGCGACCGGCGCCCTGGTGCTGTTCGAGGCGCGGCGCCGGGGCCGCCAGAGCGGCTTCCGCGCCCTCGCCGACCGCTTCAGGTAGTCGATGCAGACCTGCTACCGCCACCCCGACCGCGAGACCGGAGTCTCCTGCGCGAACTGCGACCGGCCGATCTGCCCGGACTGCATGACGCCGACGCCCGTTGGGATGCGCTGCCCAGAGTGCGCCCGCGAGCGCACCAAGGTGACTGTCGGGGCCGGCCGCGGCGGCCGTGCCGCGGCGCCGGCGACCTTCACACTGATCGGCGTCAACGTCGTCGCCTTCCTGGTCGAGCTGGCGGCCGGCACCGGCGGCCTCGACGGCGGCGGCGCGATCATCAACGACTTCGGCCTGCGCGGCATCTCCGTCGCCGACGGCGAGTGGTACCGGATCGTCACCGGCGGCTTCCTGCACGCCGGGCTGATCCACCTGCTGTTCAACATGTTCGCCCTCTACGTGCTCGGCTCCCTGCTGGAGCCCTCGCTCGGCACGAGGCGGTTCGTCTTCCTCTACGCGGCGTCGCTGCTGGCCGGCTCGCTGGGCGCGCTGCTGCTCACCGACGAGCTGCGCACGACGGTCGGCGCCTCGGGCGCGATCTTCGGCCTCTTCGGCGCCGCCTTCGTGATCGCCCGCGGCCGCGGGATGGGGACGCTCTCCTCGCAGATCGGCATCCTGCTGCTGATCAACCTGGCGCTCACCTTCGGCATCCCGGGGATCAGCATCGGCGGCCACCTCGGCGGCCTCGCCGGCGGCCTCCTCTGCGCGCTGGCGATCGTCGCCGGCGAGCGCGGCGACCTCGGTCCCCGCGGCCGAACGGCCGAGCTGGCGGTGATGGCGGCGGTCGGCGTCGGCTGCGCCCTCGGCGCGATAGCGGTCGTCTGACCGCTCAGCCGAAGGCGCGCTCGCTGGGCACGGGCAGCTCCGCGAAGCCGATCCCGCCCGGCGGGTCGGCGAGGTCGGGGTGGAAGAGGTGCGCGAGCAGCTCGACCCCGTCGACCAGCCGCGGCCCCGGGCGGGAGAACGAGGAGGCGGCGTCGACCGCGAAGGCCCGGGTGGGGGCCAGCTCCTCGATCTGCCGCTGGTGCTCCAGCGCCTGCGCTTTCGAGCTCTCCACGTACCAGCCACAGGGCATCGCGACGACGACGTCGGGGTCGAGGCCCGACAGCTCGCCCCAGCTCACCTCGGCCGACCTCAGCCCCGGCGGGCCGGCGACGTCGTCGCCGCCGGCGATCGAGATCATCTCCGGCACCCAGTGCCCGGCGACGTAGGGAGGGTCGAGCCACTCCAGCGCGACCACTCGCGGCGGACGCGGCTCGGCCACCACGGCACGCACCGCGGCCAGCCTGCCCTCCAGCTCGCCGCGCAGCTCGTGCGCGGCATCGGGGACGCCGGCCGCGACACCCAGCTCGACCACGTCGTCGAACACTTCGCTCAGGGTGCTCGGGTTCTGGCTCAGCACGGCGGGCTGCCCGGGCAGGCGCCGCGCGAGCGCCTCGACGTCGTCGTAGGAGACGGCGCATACGGGGCAGACGGCCTGGGTGACGATCAGGTCGGGGGCAAGCTCCGCCAGGCGCGCCTCGTCCAGCGCGTACAGAGAGCGCCCCTCGCCGACGATCGCCTTGACCACCTTGTCGATCTCGTCCGGCTCGAGGCCGTCGGCGACGACGCTGCGGGTCAGGCGGGGGAGTGAGCGCGCCGCGGGCGGGTAATCGCACTCGTGCGTGACGGCGACGACGCTGTCGCCGAGGCCGAGTGCGAATAGCATCTCGGTTGCCGACGGTACAAGGCTCGCTATACGCATCCGGAGGTCAATATGGCACTTATCGACGATCGGCAAGTCGAAATTGAGTTAAATAAGCTGGAGGGCTGGGAGCGGCGCGGCGACGCGATCGTCAAGACGTTCGAGCGCGGCGACTTCGTCGGCTCCGTGCGCTTCGTCGAGAGCCTCGTCGAGCCGGCCGAGGAGATGGGCCACCACCCCGACCTGGAGATCTCCTGGGACAAGGTGACCGTCTCGCTCTCGACCCACTCGCAGGGCGGCCTGACCGAGAGCGACTTCGAGCTGGCGCGGCGCATCGACGCCCTGGCCTAGGGCACCCGCTCGGCGCACAGCTATATTGCGTCTGCCGCATGGCGGACGACGACGACCTTCCGCGAAGTCCCAGCGACCATAGGAGCCCTTCGGGGGCCTGCAGGGGAGCGCGCCGATGAGCGAGATCCTGCTGATCTTGCTGGTCCTGCTGCTCGTCCTCGCCAACGGTTTCTTCGTCGCCGGCGAGTTCGCGATCGTCCGTTCGCGGCGCTCGCGGATCGAGCAGCTCGCCGAGGAGGGGGAGCGGCGGGCGCGGGTTGCCCTGGAGCAGCTCAACCACGTCGACGAGTACGTCGCCACCTCCCAGGTGGGGATCACGCTGGCCTCGATCGGGATCGGCTTCCTCGGCGAGCCGGCGATCGCCGCCCTTATCGAGCCGCTGATCGAAGGGGCGCTCGGCGAGGCGCTCGCCTACGCGGTCTCCTTCGCGCTCGCCTTCGCGATCGTCACCCTCCTGCACGTCATCTTCGGCGAGCAGGCGCCGAAGATGATCGGCATCGCCGGCGCGGAGGCCCTGCTGCTCGCGATCGCCCGGCCGCTGAGCCTCTTCCGGCGCCTCTTCCACCCGCTGATCGTGATCACCAACAAGCCGGCCCGCTTCCTGGTGACGCGGTTCCTGCGCATGGACCTCGACGCCGACGGAGAGGAGACCTCGCCGGAGGAGTTGCGGCTGATGATCGCCCGCGGCGCGATGCGCGGCCGGCTGGACCCCGGCGAGGCCGGCATGCTCGGCGGCGTCTTCCACCTTCACGAGCAGGAGGCGCGCGAGGTGATGACGCCGATCCCGGCGGTCGTCACCGTCGACTCCACCGAGACCGTGGAGACGGCGCTGCGGCGCTGCGTCACCTCCGGTCACACGCGGCTGGTCGCGATCGAGGACGGCAACCCCGACCGCGTGCAGGGGATCGTCCACAACAACAGCCTCGCCCGCCTCTTCATGAGCGACGGCCCCGGCGCGCCGATCGAGCAGGTCGTCCGCGACGCGGTGATCGTGCCGGAGACCAGGCCCCTGGACGACCTGTTGCACGACCTCCAGGTGCAGCGGACCTCGCTCTCGGTGATCGTCGACGAGTACGGCCGCACGGTGGGGATCGTCACCGTTGAGGACATCCTCGAGGAGGTGGTGGGGGAGATCGAGGACGAGACCGACCCGCGCGCGGCCGAGCTGCGGCGGCTGGCCGGCGGCGAGTGGTTCGTGCGCGGCCACGTCTCGCTCGGCGACCTCGCCGACGCCGGCATCGAGCTGCCGGTCGACACCGACGCCTACAACTCGGTCGGCGGCTACGTGTTCGGCGAGCTGGGGCGGCTGCCCAAGCGCGGCGACGCGATCACCGCCAACGGCTACACGATCAGGGTCGAGGCGGTGCGGGAGAAGCGAATCGAGGCGGTGCGGATCTCCGGCGGTCCGCACGGCGCCCCCTCCGCCACCTCGCCGAACGTCCCGGAGTAACCGCTATGCGGGGCAGTCGCGGACGTTCGGCGGTTCAGCCGTACGCGTAGAAGCCCTGGCCGCTCTTGCGGCCGAGCTTGCCCTCGCCGACCATCTCCACCATCAGCCCGGGCGGGTCGTGGGCCGGGTCGGAGGTGTCGGCGTGCAGGGCGTCGCCGATCGCCTTGGAGACGTCGAGGCCGACGAAGTCGAGCAGCGCCAGCGGCCCCATCGGGTGGCCGGCGCCCAGCTTCATGCAGGTGTCGATCGCCTCGGCGTCGAGGCCGGTGCGCTCCATCACCCGCACCGCGTCGAAGAGGAAGGGGAAGAGCAGCCGGTTGACGACGAAGCCGGCCTGGTCGGGGACCTCGACCGCGGTCTTGCCGAGCGCCTCGCACCAGGCGAGGGCCTTCTCGCACGTCCCCTCGCGCAGCCCCCCGGGGAAGCAGACCTCGATCAGGTCCATGCGCGGCACCGGGTTGAAGACGTGCAGCCCGAAGAGGCGGTCCTCGACGCCGCCCGCGGCGGCGATCTCCGCGACGCCCAGCGAGGACGTGGTGGTCGCCAGGTCGGCGTCCGGGGCGGCGGTCGCGACCTTCGCCAGCAGCTCTCCCTTCGGCTCGACCTCCTCGACGATCGACTCGATGACGATGTCGCAGCCGGCCAGGTCGGCGGCGCCGGTGGTGACGGTCAGTCGCGTCGCGTCGCCACCTTCGAGCTTGCCGCAGGCCTTCTCGACGCGGGCCTTGGCCTTCTCGGCGGAGGCCTCGCTGCGGGCCAGCAACACGGTGTCGGCGACGGTCGTCGCCACCGCGGCGACGCCGCAGGCGATCGCGCCGCTGCCGGCGACGCCGGGGGTCTCGTATCCGTTCTCGCCGGCCATCAGGTCAGGTTCCTATCACGCGCCGCCGCCCGGCGGCGGCCCCCCGGAGCAGCCCCCGGCCTCCGGTCCGGCTGCCCGCTTTCCTGGCTGACTGACCAGTCAATCGCTATCGTAGGCAGTTCCAATCCTTCCGGTGTTCTTTATGCACGCATAGCGAGCAAAAGGAACACCGGAACGTGGCGCGACCGGTGACCAGGCGATCGAAGGAGGCTCGGATGGCGGAGAACGGGAACGGGAAGTTCGGAGGTCGTGAGGTCGTCATCGTCGAGGCGGTGCGCACGCCGATCGGCCGTGGCCACGAGGAGAAGGGCTACTACAAGGACCTGCACGCCTCGAACCTGCTCGCCAAGTGCTACTCGGAGCTGGTCGAGCGCTCCGGCGTCGACGCCTCCGAGGTCGGCGACGTGATCGCCGGCTGCGCGCAGCAGTTCGGCGAGCAGGGGGTGAACATCGGCCGCAACGCCTGGCTCGAGGCCGGCCTGCCGATCGAGACCCCGGCGACCACCGTCGACCGCCAGTGCGGCTCCGCCCAGCAGGCGGTCAACTTCGCCGCGGCGCTGATCGCCAGCGGCGTGCACGACGTCGCGATCGGCGGCGGCGTCGAGCACATGGGCCACATCTCCTTCGCCGACGGCTACTCGGTGATGGAGGAGCACGGCGCGCCCTTCTCGCCGCAGCTGATGGAGCGCTACAACCTGGTCCCGCAGGGGATCTCCGCGGAGATGATCGCCGACAAGTGGGAGATCCCGCGCTCGGAGCTGGACGAGATCGGCCTGCGCTCCCACCAGCTCGCCGCCAAGGCGACCGAGGAGGGCCGCTTCGAGCGGGAGACGATCCCCTTCGCCGTCAACGGCGACACCTGGGTCGCCGACCAGGGCATCCGCCCCGACACCTCGCTCGAGAAGCTCGCCGACCTGAAGCCGGCCTTCAAGGAGGACGGCAAGGTCACCGCCGGCAACTCCTCGCAGGTCTCCGACGGCGCCGCCGCGGTGCTGCTGATGACCCGCGAGAAGGCGGACGCGTTGGGCTTGACGCCGCGGGCGCGGATCTTCGACCAGACGACGGTCGGCGTCGACCCGGTGATCATGCTCACCGGCCCGATCCCGGCGACCAGGACGCTGATGGAGCGCAACGGGATGACGATCGACGACGTCGACCTGGTCGAGATCAACGAGGCGTTCGCCTCGGTGGTCGCCGCCTGGCGGCGGGAGTTGGAGCCCGACATGGACCGGGTCAACGTCAACGGCGGCGCGATCGCCCTCGGCCATCCGCTCGGCTCGACCGGCGCCCGCCTGATCACCACCCTGCTGCACGAGATGGAGCGCAGCGACAAGGAGATGGGGATGGTGACGATGTGCTGCGGCGGCGGTCTCGGAACGGGAACCTTGATTCAGAGGGTCTGACTCGATGGACCTGACCCTCTCCCCGGCAGAAGCGGAGCTCCGCGACGAGGTTCGCGGATGGTTGAAGGAGAACCATCCGGGCTCTGAGCCGGAAGAGGGGCTTGACGCGGTCATCTCCTTCCGTCGCGACTGGCAGCGCAAGCTGCACGAGGGCGGCTGGGCCGGGATCTCCTGGCCGAAGGAGTACGGCGGCCGCGGCGCGACGCTGATCGAGCAGGCGATCTTCGCGGGGGAGATGGCCCGCGCGGAAGCTCCGGCGCCGGCCAACATCCTCGGCCTGGCGATGGGCGGGCCGGTGGTGATCGCGCACGGCACCGAGGAGCAGAAGCAACGCTACCTGGAGCCGATCCTCAGCGCCGAGGAGGTCTGGTGCCAGGGGTTCTCGGAGCCGGAGTCGGGCTCCGACCTCGCCTCGCTGAAGACGAAGGCGGTCAAGGACGGCGACGAGTGGGTCGTCACCGGCCAGAAGGTGTGGACGACGCTGGCGCAGTTCTCCAAGTGGTGCATGCTCGTCGCCCGCACCGACCCCGACGCGCCCAAGCACCAGGGCCTCACCTACTTCCTGATGGACATGGAGCAGGAGGGGGTGCAGGTGCGGCCGCTGGTGCAGATCACCGGCGAGGGCGAGTTCAACGAGATCTTCATGGAGGAGGCGCGGATTCCCGACGAGAACGTCGTCGGCGGGGTCGGCAACGGCTGGCAGGTGGCGATCACGACGCTGATGAACGAGCGCGCCGGGATCGCCTTCAGCGCGATCGCCCAGATCTCCAACAGCCTCGGCAGGCTGGAGGCGCTGGCGCGCGAGACCCGTGTCAACGGGGGGACCGCGGCCGAGGACCCGCTCTACCGCGACCGCATCGCCCAGCTGCGGATCGAGGCGGAGGCGATGCGCCTCAATGCCTACCGCGGCCTGACCAAGACGATGGAGTCCGGCATTCCCGGGCCGGAGGGGTCGCTGGGCAAGTGGCAGTGGGCCAACCTCAACCAGGGAATAGCCGAGCTGGCGCTGGAGATCGAGGGTCCCTACGCGCCGCTCGACCGCGGCGCCGAGCACGTCCCGGCCGGCGGCGCCTGGCAGTACGGGTTCCTGCGCTCGCGGGCCAACTCGATCGAGGGCGGCACCACCGACATCCTCCGCAACATCATCGCCGAGCGGGTGCTCGGCCTTCCCAAGCTGAGGTAGCCGTGTACTTCGATCTCAATGACGAGCAGCAGGCGATCAAGTCAACCGCGCGCGAGTTCCTCGCCGCCCGCTACAAGTCCGAGCGGATCCGCGAGCTGGCCGAGAGCGAGCAGGGTTTCGAGCAGTCCGACTGGGAGGAGATGGCCGGCCTCGGCTGGCCCGGCCTGGCGCTGCCCGAGGAGTGGGGCGGGCAGGGCCTCGGGATCGTCGACCTGGCCGTCCTCTTCGAGGAGATGGGCTACGCGCTCGCACCCTCGCCACTGCTCTCCAACACGGTCGCCGGCTTCGCCCTCGCCGAGCGGGGCACCGACGAGCAGAAGGAGCGCTGGCTGCGACCGCTGGCCGCCGGCGAGGCGCGCGGCGCCCCTGCCCTCTTCGACGCCGGCTCGCCGGCGAGGATCGGCGAGTTCGAGATGGAGGCGCGCGAGGACGGCGACGGCGTCCTTCTCGACGGTGAGAAGGTGCTCGTCCTCGACGCCGCCGGCGCCGACTTCTTCCTCGTCGCCGGCGCCGACGGCCGCCGCCACATCGTCGAGCGCGGCGCCGATGGCGTCACGGTGGAGCCGGAGCCCTCGATCGACCTCACCCGGCGGCTGTACACCGTGCGGCTCGAGGGGGTGAGGGTAGGCCCCGAGTCGACCCTGCCCGGCGCCCAGCACGACTACCTGCCGGTGCTCTGGCGCATCTGCGTGGCGCTCGCCGCCGAGTCGACCGGGGTGGCGCAGCGCACGCTGGAGATGGCGGTCGATTACGCCAAGGAGCGCGAGCAGTTCGGTCGCCCGATCGGCTCCTACCAGGCGGTCTCCCACCGCTGCGCGCAGATGCTGCTGGAGACCGAGAACGCCCGCTCCCTCGTCTACGGGGCGGCCTGGGCGGCGGACGCCGAGCCGGAGTCGCTGCCGCCGGCCGCCTCGATGGCCAAGGCCTACGCCTCCGACGCCGGCTGGCGTGTCCCCGACGCCTCGCTGCAGGTGCACGGCGGCATCGGCTTCACCTGGGAGCACGACCTGCACTTCTGGCTGAAGCGCGGCCGGGCCAACGCGGCGCTGTTCGGCGACGCCAGGTGGCACCGCGAGCGGGTCGCCGAGGCCGCCCTGGCGGAGACGAAGGGTTGAGCCCGCCGGACGCCTTGAAGCGGATCTCGGTCGCCGCGATCGGCTCCGCCGCCGCCGACCTGGAGGCCGAGGCGAAGCGGGCCGAGGCCGCCGGGGTGGAGTGCGTCTGGGCGCCGGAGCTGTTCCGCTCCTCGATGACCCAGGCGGCCTACCTGGCCGGCCGCACCGAGCGGATCGGAGTCGCCACCGGGATCGCCTGGGCCTTCACCCGCAGTCCGTTCATCCACGCGGTCTCCGCGCTCGACGTCGACGAGTTCTCCGGCGGCCGCTTCCGGCTCGGGCTCGGGGCGGGCGTCAAGCGGCTCAACGAGACCTGGCACAACGCCGAGTACGGACGCCCGGCGCCGCACCTGCGCGAAACGATCGAGGCGACCCGCCGGATCATGCAGCAGGCCGGGGCGGGCGAGCCGATCCGCTTCCAGGGGGAGTACTACGACATCGACATCAAGGGCTGGTTCCGGCCCCACCCGGCGCCGCGCGAGTCGGTGCCGATCTACACGGCGGCGGTGCAGGCCGGCATGGCGCGGATGGCCGGCGACGTCGCCGACGGGCTGATCGGCCACCCGATCCAGAGCCTGCGCTGGATCGACGAGGTGGTCGTCGACGCCTTCGAGGAGGGCCTGCGCCGCTCCCGCCGCGAGCGCGGCGACTTCGACTACCTGCCGACCGTCTGCTGCGCGATCGACGACGACGAGGCGAAGGCGGTCGACCTCGCCCGCCGCACGATCTCCTTCTACGCGACGGTCAAGACGTACATGCCGCTCTGGGAGCTGCACGGCTTCGCCGACAACGCCGCCGAGGCGGGGGAGGCCTTCCGCCGCGGCGACCTCGCCGCCGTCCCCGCCGCGATCTCCGACGAGATGGTCGAGACCTACTGCGCCGCCGGCCCGCTCGACAAGGTTCGCGCCCGGGTCGAGGCCACCGCCGAGCGCGCCGACGGCCTCTTCCTCACCCCGCCGACCTACTTCATCTCCCCCGAGGAGCTGTCGGAGTACCAGAATCGCTTGATAGACGCCTTCGGCCCGGCCTGAAGGGACTCGCAACGCCAATCCTCGCGTGGTACAAAGACGCTCGACCGGGTACTTCACGGAGGTGGCGATGAACAGCTGGGACCTGAAGTCAGTCGATGTCGAGCCGCGCGAGCCGCAGATCCTCTCCACGGCCGACGACGCTCGCGCGATCGTCCTCAACCTGCCCGCCGGCGATGAGCTCCAGGAGCATGAGGTTCACGAGCACGCCCGCTTGATCGTGGTCGACGGCGAGGTCGAGGTCACCACCGCCGAGGGCAAGCGCGCAGCCGGTGGCAGCGGACACCTTTTCGAGTTCGCCCCCGCCGAGCGCCACACCGTCACCGCCATCGTCGACGCCCGCCTCCTCCTGCTCCTCACCCCCTGGCCCGGCGACGGCCACCCCGGCGCCCTCACCCTCGACCAGAAGCAGACCGCCCGCCGGCGCGCCGCCGACGCCCGCGGCTAGGCTCAGTCCGCCAGGCGCTCAACGAAGCATCAGTGCTGCGCGATCCCCATCGTGCCGCGCGGGTCGCCGCTGTGCTCGGCGAGCTCCTCGAGCTTGGCGATCGTCCGCTCGCCCTCGATGCGGGCCGGGTGGTCCGCAGGCAGCGGCTCGATCAGCCGCCGCACCCGGTTGCGCACCTGCAGCGCGAAGTGTGGGGTGGAGGCCCCGGCCAGCGCCCGCACGTCCTCCACCGTCACTTCGTGCGCGCCGGCGAGCAGCTCCGGGTTCTCGGCCTCGCTCATCGCCGCGCACGCTAGCCGATCGCCGGGCCGGCGGCGCCGTGACTCGACGCCGGTGCGACCCCGGCGTCAGGTAGTCTTTCCCGTCCTGGTTGACTGACCAGTCAATCGGTGCCAACGACATCCTGCGTGGCCGAGATTTGCCCCGAATAACGGGGCAAATCTCGCCCACTCGGCCAATCGACGAGGGGATACATGGATTTCGCACTGACCGACGAGCAGCTGGAGTTCAAGGCACGGTGCAGGCGCTTCGCGCAGGAAGTGATCCGTCCCGCCGCGCGCAAGCACGACGAGGAGGAGAGCATCCCCTGGGAGGTCATCAAGGAGGCCCGCAGGCAGGGCCTCCAGGGCCTCGAGCACATCCAGCGCCAGGCAAGCGACGCCGACGGCCAGCTGGGAGTGATCGGCGCCGAGGAGTTTCACTGGGGCTGCGCCGGCATCGCCCTGGCCATAGCCGGGTCCGGCCTCGCCGCCGCCGGCGTCGCCTCCACCGGCACGCCCGAGCAGATCGCCCGCTGGGTGCCCGACTGCTTCGGCACCGGCGATGAGATCAAGCTGGGCGCCTACGCCGTCACCGAGCCGCAGGCCGGCTCCGACGTCAAGAGCCTGAAGACGACCGCCAAGCGCGACGGCGAGGACTGGGTGCTGAACGGGACCAAGGTCTTCATCACCAACGGCGGCATCGCCGACGTGCACGTCGTCGTCGCCACCGTCGACCCGGAGCTTGGGACCCGCGGCCAGGCCTCCTTCGTCGTCCCCAAGGGGACGCCCGGCCTCGAGCAGGGCAAGAAGGAGAGCAAGCTCGGCATCCGCGCCTCTCACACCTCCGAGGTGATCCTCGAGGAATGCCGCATCCCCGGCGACCACCTGCTCGGCGGCGAGGAGAAGCTCCAGAAGAAGCTGGAGCGCGGCCGCTCCGGGCAGAAGTCGCGCTCGGCCGACGCCCTGGCGACCTTCGAGGTGACGCGGCCGCTGGTCGGCGCCTCGGCGCTCGGCATCGCCCAGGCCGCCTACGAGTGGACGCTTGAGCACCTGGACGGCCGCTCCGAAGGGGGGACGCCGCTGCTCGAGACCCAGCGCATCCAGCAGCGGCTCGCCGACGTCGCAACGGAGATCGACGCCGCGCGCCTGCTCGTCCAGCGTGCTGCCTGGATGGGTCGCAACGGCATCCCGATGACCGCCGGCCAGGGCTCGATGTCGAAGCTGAAGGGCGGCGATGTCGCGATGTGGGCGACGACCCAGCTGATGGACCTGGTCGGCCCCGACGCCTGGAGCACCGAGTACCCGCTGGAGAAGTTCTTCCGCGACGCGAAGATCTACCAGCTGTTCGAGGGCACGGCGGAGATCCAGCGGCTGGTCATCTCGCGCATGCAGGTCAGGGAGTACCGCGAGCGGCTCGAGTTCGGCGCCCAGGTCGCCGCCGAGGCGATGGCGCAGCCGGAGGAGAAGGACAAGGAGCCGGTCGCGGCCTAGTCCGGGGCGGCTCACCGCGGAGCCGAACGCAAGTAAGATTGCAGGCTTCCTGCCGGCCCCGGGAGGCGTGTCCGGCTCAGCTAGCCTCGCCTCTCCTTGCAGCCCAGTCCCCGGTCGCCGGCGGGGGCGCCAGCACGGATGGCACCTGATTCTTCGCAAAGCACGGCCCAGATCGGGTCTCGACGCGCGCTGGCCGCGGTCGTCGTGCTGCTGGGGCTGGCCGCTCTCTGCCTTGCCCTGAGCCCGCTCGGCCGCGCGCCCGACGCCGCCGCGAGCCTGCAGGAGCAGTCTGACGCCAAGCAGGCCGAGCTGGACGAGGTGCGCCACAAGGAGGGCGTGCTGACGACGACGATCTCCCGCTTCCGCGCGCAGATCGGCAGCCTGGAGAAGGAAGTCGCAGCGCTGCGCACCCGGGAAGCCGCGGTGGAGGCGGAGTTGGCCGCCAAGCAGGCCGAGCTGGACCGGGCCGTTGCCCGGCTGGAGCGGGGCAAGGAGCGCCTCAGGGTGCTGCGCCGCCACCTGAAGCGGGCGCTGGTCGACCTGCGCGAGCGGCTGGTCGCGATCTACAAGGCCGGCACTCCGGACCTGCTCGGCGTCGTGCTCAACTCTCGCGGCTTCGACGAGCTGCTCAACAACACCGAGTACCTGAACAGCATCCGCGGCCAGGACGACGCGATCATCGCCCGCGTGCGGGAGCTGCGCAACGAGATGCGCGAAATCGTGCGCCGCCTGCGCGAGGCGAAGGACACGATCCAGGCGGCGCGCGACGCGATCGCTGCCGAGGAGCGGCGCCTTGCCGGCGCCCGTGCCGCCGTGCAGAGCCGCCAGGCCGAGCTGGTCGCGGCCCGCGCCGGCCGCGAGCGGGCGCTCGACCGGATCGGCGAGCACAAGCACAAGGTCGAGGGCGACCTGGCCGAGATCCAGGCGGAGATCGCCGCCCAGCTCGGCGCTTCCGCCTCGGCCCCGCTGCCGGCGGGCCCGGTCCGCCACGGGTCCGGCCAGTTCATCTGGCCCGTCAACGGCCCGGTGGTCTCCGGCTTCGGTCCGCGATGGGGCCGGATGCACGAAGGAATCGACGTTGCCGTCCCGGCCGGCACACCGATCCGCGCCGCCGCGAGCGGCACGGTCGCGCTCGCCGGCCCGATGAGCGGCTACGGCAACTACGTCTGCATCGAGCACGGCGGCGGCCTCGCCACCTGCTACGCGCACCTCTCCTCCTTCGCCACTTCCAGCGGCAGCTCCGTCGGCCAGGGGGACGTGATCGGCTACGTCGGCTGCACGGGCCACTGCTTCGGCGACCACCTCCACTTCGAGGTGCGGATCAACGGCGCCGCCACCGACCCCCTCGGCTACCTGTAGAGAGCCCCTCCTGCGATGAACGCGGCCCGGATGAGGCCGAGTGACCGGCGTGGATACGGTCCCTCCCCGACATCCCGCGTAGCGCTGCTACGCGGGAATCGCGTCATGACCGTCCCACTTGGTCATCGACCTCCCCGGCCTCACGTTCATCTTGTTCGGGGCTCTAATGGGTTTGAAAACCAGGGCTGTTGGGCATAGTGATCCCATGGTTCGCCAGGCCAAGTCCTACCTGGCGGGTGCTGTCGGCAGCGCCGGCCTGATCGCCGCCTGCGTCGCGGTCTTCGTCGGCTTGGTCGCGCTGGGCGCTTCCGGCAAGCTGCCGGTGCTGAGTTCCCTTGGAGACGATGAGCCGGCGGCGCAGGAGAAGGCGAGATCGACCGAGCCGGCCGCCGGCGCCGCGGGGACGAGCGCGGCCGGCGCCGGTGCGAGCGTTTCCCCGGACACCGCGCCCGCCGCGGGGCGCGACACCGGTGAGGGCGGTGACTCCACCCGGCCCCTCACGGGGACTGCTGGAGGCGGAAGCGGCGATCCTCCGACCACCTCGTCTCCACAGAGTGGACCGGACACACCCCGCGCCGCCACGACTGGCGCCAGCTCGCCCAACCGGTCCTCGACTCGGAGCCCCGCTCCCAAGGCGCCTCAAACGCCTACCCAGCCGGCCGCCGGCCTTCCCGGCTCGCAGGACATCGTCGACTCCGTCGACGGCACGGTCGACGAGGTCGACGAGGCGCTGGGAGGCCCGCTGGAGGAGAGTGGAGTGGGCGGCGCCGTGAAGGACGCCGCCGGGAGCGCCGCCGGTCCCGACTCGACTGTCGGCGAGGCCGCCGACGGGCTGACCGGCGCGCTCGGCGGCTGACGCCGAGCGAGCGCGCCGCGGAAGGCTCGAAGCGTCAGAATGCCGGTCCGATGGCGGAGCGTGCACAGGCGGGCGCCCTTGCGAGCGCCGACCCGGTCGCCGGTTCGCCGGTCTACCCGATCGGCAGCCGCATCAACGAGCGCGGCCGGCTGGAGGTGGCCGGCTGCGACGTGGTCGAGCTGGCCGCGGAGTTCGGCACCCCCGCCTACGTCTACTCGGAGGACGACATGCGCGCCCGTGCGCGGGCGACCGTGGCCGCGTTCGCCGAGCGCACGGACGACTTCGAGGTCCTCTACGCCAGCAAGGCCCTCACCTGCACCGCCGCCTACCGGCTCTTCGCCGGCGAAGGCCTCTCCTGCGACGTCGCCTCGGGCGGGGAGCTGCACATGGCGCTCCGGGGCGGCTTCGACCCTGAGCGGATCTACATGCACGGCAACAACAAGTCCGAGGCGGAGCTCGAGCAGGCGCTCGCGAGCGGCGTAGGGCACGTGATCGTCGATTCGCTCGACGAGATCGACCGGCTCGAGCGCGTTGCCGCCGGCCGTCCCCAGCGGGTGCTGCTGCGCGTCACGCCGGGCATCCGCCCGGACACGCATCACAAGATCGCCACCGGGCAGGAGGACTCGAAGTTCGGCATCCCGCCGGCGGCGCTGCCGCACGCGGTCGAGCGCTGCGCCGCCGCGGGGCTCGACCTGCGTGGCCTTCACGCCCACCTCGGCTCGCAGGTCTTCGACCTCGACGTCTACGACACGCTGGCCGATGTGCTGACCAACGCCGGCGACTATCCGGTCGTCAACGTGGGGGGCGGCTTTGCCGTCGCCTATACGCGCGACCAGCGGCCGCCCCCCGTGTCCGCCTACGCCGAGGCGATGCTGGCGCGGCTGCCGGACGGGGTCAGGGTCCTCTGCGAGCCGGGGCGCTCGCTCGTCGCCAACGCCGGAATCTCGCTCTACCGGGTCGGCACGGTCAAGGAGGTCCCGGGCGTGCGCCGGTACGTCGCAGTCGACGGCGGCATGGCCGACAACATCCGCCCGATGCTCTACGACGCCGTCTACGAGGCGGAGATCGCCGACCGCTTCGGCGACTCGACGCCGTGCCGGATCGTCGGCATGCACTGCGAGACCGGGGACATCCTGGTCAAGCAGGCGACGCTCGAGGACCCACGACCGGGCGACGTGCTCGTGATGCCGGCCACCGGCGCCTACGGCCACTCGCTGGCGAGCAACTACAACGGGGTGCCACGCCCGCCGGTCGTCTTCTGCTCCGAGGGCGACGCCAGGGTGGTGGTGCGCCGCGAGACCTACGAGGACCTGACCGTCCGCGACGTCGACGATGACTGAGCCTGCCCGCATCGGCCTGCTCGGCCGCGGCACGGTCGGCGCCGCCTTCGCCGACCTGCTCGCCGAGCGCGCGGACGCCGTCGAAGCGGCGACCGGTCGCCGCCCGGAGCTGTCCGGCGCGCTGACCCGCGGCGAGGGCGACTTCGGCGAAATCCTCGAGCGCTCCGACCTCGTCGTCGAGCTGATCGGCGGCACGGGCCCGGCCCGCGACTTCGTCCTCGAGGCGCTGCGCGCCGGCCGGCCGGTGGTCACCGCCAACAAGCAGCTGATCGCGCAGCACGGCGAGGAGCTGTTCGCGGTCGCCCGCGACGCGGGCGTGCAGCTGCGTTTCGAGGCCGCGGTCGCCGGCGCGATCCCGATCGTCCGCGTGATCCAGGAGAGCCTCGGCGGGATCGAGATCTCCAAGGTCTTCGGCATCGTCAACGGGACGACGAACTTCATCCTCAGCGAGATGGCGGCGACCGGCGCCGCCTACGAGGACGTGCTGCGCCGCGCCCAGGAGCTGGGCTACGCGGAGGCGGACCCGACCGAGGACGTGAACGGCGCCGATGCCGCGGCGAAGATGGCGATCCTCGCCCGCCTCGCCTTCCACACGCCGGTGACGCTCGACGGGGTCTCCTACGAGGGAATTGAGAGCGTGCAGCCCGACGACCTCGCCTACGCCAAGGAGCTGGGCCTCTCGCTGAAGCTGCTCGGCGCGGCGGAGCGCCGCGAGGACGGGATCAGCGTCCGGGTCTTCCCCTGCTTCCTCTACGGCGGCCACCCGCTGGCGCCGGTCGAGGGCCCGTTCAACGCGGTGATGGTCGAGGCGCCGGCGATCACCGAGGTGACGATGTCCGGCCCGGGGGCGGGCGGGCCGGAGACTGCCTCAGCCGTGCTCGGCGACGTGATGTCGATCCTCGCCGGCGAGGCGCCGGTGCACGAGACCCGCGAGGAGCTGCCGCTCGTCTCCGACGTCTCCTCCTCGTTCTACCTTCACCTCGAGGTCGCCGACCGGCCCGGTGTGCTGGCCGGTGTCGCCGAGGTCCTCGGCGACAACGAGATCTCCGTGAAGAGCGTCGTGCAGCGGGGGATGGGGGAGGACGCGCGGCTGGTGATGGTCATGCACGAGTGCCTGGAGTCGCGCTTCCGCGCCGCGGTCGAGCAGATCGCCAAGCTGGAATTCGTCAGGGGATCTCCAAGAGCGATCCGGGTGATCGAAGAGGAATTCGTTTGACGGGACGCGCCTGATGCCGACGCCTTTGATCGAGCGCTACCGCGACCGGCTGCCGCTCGAGCCGGGTGACCCGGTGGTCACCCTCAACGAGGGCTCGACACCGCTGATCGAGGCGCCGCGGCTGGCGGAGCGGTTGGGGGTGCAGGCCTATCTCAAGTTCGAGGGGGCCAACCCGACCGGCAGCTTCAAGGACCGAGGCATGACCGTCGCCGTCTCGCGGGCGAAGGGCAGGGGCGCGGAGGCGGTGATCTGCGCCTCGACCGGCAACACGGCGGCGAGCGCCGCCGCCTACGCGGCCCGGGCGGGGATGCGCGGGGCGGTGATCGTCCCCGAAGGCAAGATCGCGATCGGCAAGTTGGCCCAGGCGCTGATGCACGGCGCCCGGGTGATCGCCCTGCGCGGCAACTTCGACGACGCGTTGCGGATCGTCCGCGAGCTGGCGGAGCGCCACCCGATCGAGCTGGTCAACTCGGTAAACCCGTACCGGATCGAGGGCCAGAAGACAGCCGCCTTCGAGGTCGTCGAGGAGCTGGGAGAGGCGCCCGGCGCATTGGCGATTCCGGTCGGCAACGCCGGCAACGTCACCGCCTGGTGGCGCGGCTTCGTCGAGCTGGAGACGGCGCCGCTTTTGTTCGGCTTCCAGGCCGAGGGGGCGGCGCCGCTCGTCCACGGCGCACCGGTCTCCGCGCCGGAGACGGTCGCCTCGGCGATCCGGATCGGCAACCCGGCCCGCTGGGAGGAGGCGATGGGGGCGTTCACCGCCTCGCGCGGCCGCGTCGCCGCGGTCTCCGACGACCAGATCCTCGACGCCTACCGCTGGCTCGCCGCCGCGGAAGGAGTCTTCTGCGAGCCCGCCTCCGCCGCCTCGGTCGCCGGACTCTTCGCCCACGGCCTGCCGGCGATCGAGGGCGAGCCGCCGCCGGAGTCGGTCGTCTGCGTGCTCACCGGCCACGGCCTCAAGGACCCCGACACGGCGCTCGGCAAGGCCCCCGCGGTGGTCAACTGCGACGACGACCTCGCCGAGGTCGAGCGCGCGGTCTTCGACTGATCGCCCGCGAGTGAACGGTTTTCCCCCTTATCCGGGGGCAAACCGTTCAGGTCTTAGGCTGCACGCGGTGACCAGCCGCCGTCGACTGATCCGCGTTCCCGCCTCCTCGGCCAACCTCGGCCCGGGGTATGACGTGATGGCCGCGGCCGTCTCGTTGCATCTCGAACTGGAGGTGGAAGAGACCGGCGAGTTCTCCCTCGACCCCGGCGGCCTCGAGGTGCCGACCGGACGCGACAACCTGGTCGTTCGCGCCTTCGAGAGCCTGCGGCCCGCCGACGGGATCGCCTTCTCCCTGCGCAGCGAGATCCCGCCGGCCCGCGGGCTCGGCTCCAGCGCCGCAGCGATCGTCGCCGGCCTCTTCGCCGCCGACCACCTCTTCGAGCTGGCGCTCGACCGCGACGAGCTGTTCCGCCGCGCGGCCGAGCTGGAGGGCCACCCCGACAACGTCGCCGCCGCCGTCTACGGCGGTTTCGTCGTCTGCGGCGGCGGGGAAGGGGGCGCCCCCGCCTCCACCGGCTTTGAGGCTCCTGGCCGGACCGCCGCCCGGTTCGACCCGCCCGGCGGCCTCGAGGCGGTCGCCGTGATCCCCGCCGAGGAGGTCTCCACGCAGCGCGCACGCGAGGCGATTCCCGACGAGATCCCGCTCGCCGACGCGGTCGCCAACCTCGCCGCCGCCTTGCAGCTGGTCCTCGGCCTCGCCCACGCCGACCTTGACCTGGTCTCCAGCGGCCTCGCCGACCGCATCCACCAGCCCCGCCGCCGCGATCTCTACCCCCGCTCCATGGACCTGGTCGACAGTGCCCGCGACCTGGGCGCCCTCGGCGCCACGATCTCCGGCGCCGGCCCGACCGTCCTCGTCTGGACCACCTGGCAGGACGCCGGCAAGGTCGTCGAGGCCCTTGAAGATCAATGCGCGGGTTGGGCCGACGTCAGGCGCTTACCCTTCACCCCGGTCGGAGCCGACGTACCAGAGCTCTGAAAAGGGAGGCGGGTGTCCTCCCAGCGCCACTTAGGGCCCATCTCGTTAGGGGCGTGCCCTTGGGACGGTTCAGGACCAAGCGGGGCGGACACGGCGCGGATTCCGCATGGCAGCGCCATGTGGGATTCGCGACGGGGCCGAATCCGCGCCGTGTCCTGGGCCGTATCCAGGGGTGCGATCCCTAGCGAGATGGGCCCTTAGCACGAGCGGCGACGCAACGGCTGGGGGTCCGGCCAGCCTACTCTTGGCCGCGAGTTGCGGCGAGGGGAGGACACCCGCCTCCCTACACCAAAGCCGCAACCGCCTCGCGCCGCTCCGGCATCCCCAGCCGCTCGAAGATCTCGACGCCGAGGTTGAGGTAGTCGGCGCCGCGGTCGGGGCGGTAGTCGAGGATCGGCACCGCCCGCTCGGCCGACTCTGCGTAGGCGATCGAGCGGCGGATCACGGTGTCGAAGACGGCGTCGCCGAAGTGCTCGCGCAGCGACTCCAGGGTCTGGCGGGCATGCCTCGTGCGCATGTTGGCGATGTTGAGGGCGATGCCGAGCAGGTCGAGGTCGGGGGCGAGGCTCTTGGCCAGCTCCAGCACCTCCAGCGCCTGCTCGACCCCCTGCAGGGAGAAGTACTCGGCCTCGGTGGAGAGCAGCGCGTGGTCGGAGGCGCAGAGCGCGTTGACGGTCAGCAGCCCGAGCGTCGGGGGGCAGTCGATCAGGATCGCCTCGTAGCGGCGGTTGGCCTCGCGCAGCGCGTTGCGAAGCGTCAGCTCGCGGCCGATCTTCCCCGCCAGCATCAGCTCCGCCTCGGCCAGGCCGAGGTTGGCGGGCAGCACGCCGTTGTGGATCGCGTCGACCGCCTTCGCCTGGCCGGCGAGCACGTCGCCCAGGGTCGGCTCCGCGGCGGGGTCGGCGTCGAAGTAGTCGGAGAGGTTGCCCTGGGGGTCGGCGTCGACCGCCAGGGTCGAGACGCCGACCCGGGTGAAGACGTCCGCCAGGGTGCGGGTCATCGTCGTCTTGCCGGTGCCGCCCTTCTGGGAGAGGATCGCGATTGTTGTCGCCACGTCCCAAACGTATAATGAGCGGCTCGTGGACCCGTCGCGCGCCCGCTCGGAGAAGGCGCGGAACCCGGGAGGTTTTGATGTCGAGCACCCAGTCGCACCGCTTTTCGCCGGAGCGCGCCTACAGGCCGCTGGTCTCTCCCCCGAGCGTCGAGGAGCGTGACGCCTGCGCGATCTACGCCTCGGTGCGTCGCGACGCGACCCCGAGCCACGCGGCGATCGAGCTGGCGGTCCCGGCCCTGCAGAAGATGCTCCACCGCGCCGGCAACGTCGACGGCGAGGGTGACGGCTGCGGCCTGCTGCTCGACATCCCGCGCAAGATCTGGGCGGAGGAGGTTCGCAGCGGCGGCCACGACCCCTCGCTCGCCCTCGACCGCGCCTTCGCCGTCGCTCACATCTTCATAGACCGCTCCCAGGACCTGGAGCGGATCCGGCACGATGCCCGTGAGCTGCTCGGCCGGGGGGGATTCCGCGTCCTCGCCGAGCGGATCGGCGCCGTCAACTCGCCGGCGCTCGGGCCGACCGCCCGCGAGGAGGAGCCCCACTTCTGGCAGGTCGCCGGCCTCGTAGCGGATCCCGCGCGGCGCGACCGCGTCCTCTTCGACCTGCTGCTCGAGCTGGAGCGCGAGCCGGGCGTACACGTCCCTTCCTTCTCGGCCACCACCTGCGTCTACAAGGTGATGGGCGCCCCGAAGGTGCTCGGCGAGTACTACCCGGACCTGCACGACGACCGCTTCGAGACGATCGGCTGCTTCGGCCACAACCGCTACTCGACCAACACCTGGCCCTCGTTCAAGCGCGTGCAGCCCTTTTCGGTGCTCGGCCACAACGGCGAGATCAACACGATCGAGCAGCTGCGCCAGGAGGCCCGCATGCTCGGCGTGCCGATCCAGCCCGGCTGCTCCGACTCGCAGGACCTGAACCGCACGATCGAGACCCTGGTCAGCCACGACGCGCTCAGCCTCGCCGAGGCGATGGAGATGGTCGTGCCGCCGGTCGTCGACGAGATCCGCGCCCTGCCCGACGAGCTGCACCGCTTCTACATGTACCTGCGGCAGGCGATGGGGCCGTTCGCCCAGGGCCCGGTCGCGCTGATCGCCCGCCACCGGGACGAGTGCGTGTTCTCCGCCGACGCCCTCGGGCTGCGCCCGCTCTGGCAGGTCGAGACCGGCGAGGACTTCGTCTTCAGCTCCGAGCCCGGCGTCGTCCCGGTCTCCAAGATGACGGCCGAGCCGAAGCCGCTCGCCCCCGGCGAGAAGGCGCTGGTGCTGATCGACCGCGAGCGCAAGCGCTCCACCCTGTACCCCCACGACGAGATGCTGCGCCTGGTGCGCAACCGCTGGCTGGAGCGCAACGGCGCCGAGGAGGTCGCCCCCTACGACCGCGCGATGGACACCGGCGGCCCGCTGGAGGGCGAGGACGTGCCGGGCTACTCGCACGCCGGCCCGGAGGAGCCGGTCAAGGTCCCCGACCGGGTCCTGGCCGGCTTCGGCTGGCAGCGCGACGACATCAAGCTCGTCCAGCAGATGGCCTCCAACGGGGCCGAGCCGATCGGCTCGCTCGGCTACGACGGCCCGCTGGCGGCGCTCTCGCCGGAGCGGCAGAACCTCGCCGACTACTTCAAGGAGACGGTCGCCGTCGTCACCAATCCGGCGATCGACCGCGAGCGGGAGATCGAGCACTTCTCCACCCGCGCCGTCTTCGGGCGCCGCCCCTCGCCGAGCGCCGCCGGCGAGGACACCGGCACCGTCGAGACCTCCTTCCCCGTGATCCTCGGCGGCCACCACGACATGGCGCCGCTCTCCGACCGCGACTACCGGAAGATCGCCCGCGACCACCGCACCTACCTGCTCGAGGACCTCTGGGAGGAGTTCCGCGGCCGCGCCGACGCGGTCGACATCTCGCTACTCGAGTCGGAGACGACGCAGGGCGCGATCGAGCGGATCAAGCAGGAGGCGGTGAAGAAGGTCCGCGACGGCGCCGAGCTGCTGGTCCTCACCGACCGCACCGTGCACGACGCCGACCGCCGCTACCTCGACCCGCACCTCGCGGTCTCCGCTGTCGACCAGGCGCTGAAGGGCTACCGGGTCGACTCCGGCGAAGAGAACCTGCGCCGCCGCTGCGGCGTCGTGCTGCGCTCGGCGGCGATCCGCAACGTCCACGACGTGATGCTCGGCCTCGGCCTCGGCGCCAACGGCGTCTGCCCCTACACGATGGTCGAGGTGGTCTGCGTCGAGGACTACGACGCCGACGTCTCCAACCTCTGCGACGCGCTGAAGAAGGGGATCGAGAAGGTGATCTCCACGATCGGCATCCACGAGGTGCGCGGCTACGCTCGCCAGTTCTCCTCGATCGGCGTCAAGCCGGAGCTGGCCGAGATCTTCCAGACCGAGGCCTTCGCGGCCAGCGAGAGCAGCGGGGCCGGCTTCTCCGACCTCGACGGCGACGCCGGCGAGCGCGCTCGCATCCTCGCCGGCGAGGAGGAAGCCAAGCCGGCCAAGACCTTCCGTTTTTACCCCAAGGTCTACAAGGCGGCAGTCGCCACCTCCAACGGCTCGGGCCCCTACGAGGACTACTCGGAGAAGGTGCGCGACCTGGAGGCGGAGAGCCCGATCTCGATGCGTCACGTGATGGGCCTGAAGGGCGACCGCGAGCCCGTCGACCCGAGCGGCGTGGACGCCGGCGTCGGCCACCACGACTACCCGATCGTGATCAGCTCGATGAGCTTCGGCTCGCAGTCGGAGCCCGCCTTCCGCGCCTACGCGGAGGCGGCGAAGGCGATCAACATCCTCTGCGTCAACGGCGAGGGCGGCGAGATCCGCGACATGTACGGCAAGTACCGCAAGTGGCGCGGCCAGCAGGTCGCCTCCGGCCGCTTCGGCGTCTCCGCGGAGATGATCAACTCCTCCTACGTCGCCGAGATCAAGATCGGCCAGGGCGCCAAGCCCGGCGAGGGCGGCCACCTGCCCGGCAAGAAGGTCTCCGAGAAGGTCGCCGCCGCCCGCAACGCGGCCCCCGGCACGGACCTGATCTCACCCTCCAACAACCACGACCTCTACTCGATCGAGGACCTGGCGGAGCTGATCGACGAGCTAAAGACCGTCAACCCGGACGTGCGCGTCTCGGTCAAGGTCCCGGTGGTGCCGAACATCGGCACGATCGGCCTCGGCATCGCCAAGGCGGGCGCCGACATCATCACCCTCTCGGGCTTCGAGGGCGGCACCGGCGCCGCCCGTCAGCACGCGCTGCGCCACGTCGGCCTACCCTCGGACATCGGCACCCGCGCCGTGCACCGGGCGCTGATGGAGGCCGGCATCCGCAACCGGGTCGAGATCTGGGCGGACGGCGGCTACCGCACCGGGCACGACATCGTCAAGCTGCACTGCCTGGGCGCCAACCGGGTCGGCTTCGGCACCCTGGCGATGGTCAGCCTCGGCTGCACGATCTGCCGCGGCTGCCAGCTCGACACCTGCCACGTCGGCATCGCGACGCAGATCGAGACGGAGGAGCAGGCGCAGGAGCACGGGCTGAAGAAGTTCACCCCGCAGGAGGTCGACGGCGCCGCGGAGAGCTGCGCCCGCTTCTTCGCCGCGATGGGCGAGGAGGTCAAGGAGGTGGCCGCCTCGCTCGGCTACGAGCGCGCCCAGGACCTGGTCGGCCGCTACGACCTGCTCGAGCAGATCTCCCATCACGAGACTCTCGACCTGGCGCCGCTGATCACTCCGCTGGAGGAGTTCCTCGACCTCGAGCCGCTCGACCTGCCGGTGGCGGAGGAGATGGCCGAGGCTCGCGCCGAGGCCGGGCTGGTCGTCGCCCGCCCGATCCGGATGGAGGCCAAGGAGGCCTCGACCCGTCTCAGCGCTCTCGCCGGGGACGTCTGCGGAGGGACCGCCGTGCGCAGCGAGTTCCCCCGGCCCACCGACGCCAACGACCGCGTGCTCGGCACCGAGCTGGCCGGCGCGCTCTCCCGCTCGCGGATCTTCGACAACGGCCCCGAGCCGGGCGACGACGTGCTCGCCGAGCTGGAGTTCAACGGCGGCTCGGTCGCCGGCCAGGGCTTCGGCGCCTTCAACTCCTACGGGATCGCGCTGCGGGTTTCCGGCGGCGCCCAGGACGGGGTCGGCAAGGCGATGCTGGGCGGGACGATCGCCGTGCTCAAGGGCGAGGGCGCCAAGGGCAGGCGCCTCAACGGGTCGGTCGGCAAGTCCTTCGCCTACGGCGCCCAGCGCGGCAGCCTCTTCGTGCAGGGCTCCGCGGACTCCCGCTTCTGCATCCGCCTCTCCGGCTCCGACGTGGTGCTGGGCGGCGAGCCCGAGGCCGACATTGACGACAGCCGCGGCTGCCTGGTCGACCGCGCCAACGCCAAGGGCTTCGCCTTCGAGTACATGACCTCCGGGCGAGCGGTCGTGCTCGGCGACATCGGCCCGTGGGCCTGCGCCGGGATGACCGGCGGCCGCGTATACGTCCGCCACAACGCCTTCGGCATCGACCGCGACGCGATCGCGCGGCGCCTCGGCGAGGGCGCCAAGGTCGAGCTTCGCGATCTGGACCCCGAGGGCGAGCTCGACCTCGAGCAGCTGCTCGGCCACTACGCGAGGGAGCTGCGCGCCTCCGGCCAGGAGAAGGAGGCCGATCGCGTCGTCGCGCTTGCCGCCGACGGCCCCTCCAATTTCATGATGATCATCCCCGAGAAGGTCCAGGCGGACCCGAGCATCTCGACCGAGTAGCTACCGGCCGGCCATGCGGTCGGCCACCTCGCGCAGGTCGCGGACCAGGCCCGAGAGCATCCGCTCCATCTCGTCGCGAAGGCGGCGGGCTTCGGCGATCTCCATCTCCAATCGCAGCGAGGCGAAGCCTTGGTTCATGTCCGTGCGCATCCGTCCCAACTCATTCCGCACGTCATTGTCTTCCGATTCCTCGCCGGCGAGCATCGAGGCAACTTCGGCGCGCAGCTCCTCAAGGTCCTCACGCAGTCTGCGGCGGGCGTCCTCCACGGTTCGCCCATGCTAGGGGCGGCGGTGGCCGGAATCCCGTGCCCGGCCGGGTGCTACGCCTCGAGCAGGAAAAGCCGGTAGCGCCCGATGCGCAGCTCGTCGCCGTCGTGGACGTTGCTCCACTCGACCGGCTTGCCGTTGAGGAAGATCCCGTTCAGGCTGCGGTCGTCGAGGATCCGCAGCGGCTCCCCCGGCTCGGAGACGAGCAGCGCGTGGCGGCGAGAGACGCTGGGGTCGTCAAGGCGGACGTCCGCCTTGGCGCTGCGACCGATCCGGGTCCACCCCGGCCGCAGTGTGAAGAGATGGATATCCCCGTCGCGAAGCGCCAGGCAGCGGCCGTCATGGGCCAGCATCCTGGCCTTGGCAAGCCAGATCGGCGGCTCGCCGGCTGCGCCGTGGTCGTATTCGAGCGTCTGACCTCTCTGATCCGGCCCGAACAGCGAGGCGCGCCGGAACCTGGATCCGCCGCAGCGCGGGCACTCCGGAAGGGAGTCGAGAGCGTCCAGGGAAAGCCGGGAGTCGCAATCGGAGCAGGTGAAGGTCCCGGATCCCGGCGTCGTGCCGGACTGGTGCAGATCGCTGACTACGGTTGCCAAGGAGAGTCTCCTTCCTGCCCCCTGTCCCGTGTTAAGGAACACTAACGCTTTGCCGACCCTCACGCCACTGGATTTGTCTTGATTTTCCCGCATTTTCCGAGAGTCCCGAACGAGAGAGGGGCTCTCCCATAGGATCCCGCGCTGCCCATGGGACCGGTCTCCGCCTCGATCGAAGTCGACGTTCCCCGCGAGCGCGCCTTCGCGTTCGTCGCCGACCTCGCCAACCGCCCCTCTTTCACCGACCACTTCGTCTCCGGGTTCCACCTCTCCCGACTTGCCTCGTCGGGGGTCGGCGCCGGCGCCCGCTTCCGCTTCGACGTGCCGCTGCACCCCACCTGGATGGAGAGCGCGATCGCCGAGCTGGAGGCGCCGCACCTGATCGTCGAGCGCGGCCGCGGCGGACGTGGAAATCGGGTGCCCTCGACGACCGCCTGGGAGCTGCTCGAGGGGCCGGGCCCGCTGACCACGATCCGGGTCTCCTATCGCACCGAGCCTGCCCACCCGGTCGACCGCGCCAGGGAGGGCCTCGGCGCCGCGCGCCACTACGAGCGGGATTGGCGGCGGGCCCTGCGCCGCCTTCGCGACCTGCTCGAGTCCGAGGCTCCGCCGGCGGCGACGGTGGGTGTCGCGGGCGGCAACCGGCACGCCACCGGCGTCCCGTAGCCCTATATAGACTGCCGCGCCGATGCTCCCCGGTCGCAGAAAGGCCCTGCCCCTCCTCGTTGCCCTGGCGCTCGGCCTGCTGGCCTCCCTCGCCTTCGCCGCCTGCGGCTCCGAGCACGAGCTGGAGGTCGCCGAGGGGGAGCCGGTGGAGCTGGGCGACCTCCGCTACAACGTCGTCTTCTCCCGCTTCCTGAATCCCGAGGACATCGAGGATTCCGCCTACCTGGTCGGGCAGCCACCCCACGCGGAGGGGCAGAGCTACTTCGGGATCTTCGTCCAGGTCGAAAACGAGGGCGACGAGGCCCAGCGGCTGCCCGAGTCCTTCACGATCACCGACATCTCCGGTGCCGAATACGAGGCGATCGAGAGCGAGAGCCTCTATGCGTTGCGCCTCGGCACGCGGGTCGGTCCCGAGGACGAGATCCCGGCGCTCGACTCGACTCCGCGGCAGGGGCCGATCCAGGGCTCGCTGGTTCTCTTCGAGATCCCCCAGTCGGCGGCGGAGAACCGGCCGCTGGTCCTGGAGATCCCCGGCCCCGGCGGCGAGCACGCCGAGGTCACGCTGGACCTTTAGCGCTGAACGTCCCAGGTTCCCCCGCATAGCGCGTACTCAGGGACGTTCGCTTCGGGGGAGGTCGACTCGCTCACGCGAACGTCCCGGACTCCCCGCTATGGGGGGTGCTCCGGGACGTTGAGCGTTCAGAGGCCGGCCGAGAGGACCTGCGCGGCGGCCGGGGCGGCCACGGTGCCGCCGTCGGCGTCGGCGTCGACGAGCATCACCGCGATCGCCAGCTGCGGCCGCTCCGCCGGCGCGAAGGCGATGAACCAGGCGTCGACGATCTGCTCCGGGATCGCGTCCGGGGGCAGGTCCTCCTGCCCCGGCTTCGGCCCCAGCTCGGCGGTCCCGGTCTTGCCGGCGACCTGTGCCTCCGGGATGGCGCCGAGGCTGCCGGTGCCGCCCGTCACCACTCCGACCATCAGCTCGGTCAGCTGGGTGGCGATCCTCCGCGAGGAGACCCGCACCGGGGCGGCGCCGGCGCGCAGCTCGGGACGGACGACGATCGGCGTCGGCATCCGCACCCCGCCGCCGGCGACGGTCTGCGCGACGCTCGCCATCGCCAGCGGCGTCGCCAGCACCTCACCCTGGCCGATCGCGGTCACCGCGAGGTCCACGTCGTCGCCCGGGTCCGTCGGGATCGTCGGGTCGGGTGGGTCCACCGCGCGGGTCGCGGCTTCGTTGTAGAGGGTCGGCTCGGAGTTGAAGCCGTAGCGCTCCGCCGTCGCGACCAGCTCGTCCTCGCCCACATCCACCCCGAGGGGGGCGAATACCGAGTTGCACGACTGGGCGAACGCGGTGCGGAAGTCGCCGCCGCAAAGCTCCTGGTGCGCGTTGTAGATGAAGCGCCCGCCGGCGTTGGCGCCGTCGACGACCGGGAACTCGTCGTCGAATGAGACGTCGCCCTCGCGAAGCGCCGCGGTTGTCGTGATCACCTTGAAGATGGAGCCGGGCGGCTGGGGGGCGGAGAACGCCTGCCCGGCCAGCGCCCGCACCGCGCCGTTGCGCGCGTCGAGGACCGCGATGCCGCCGAGCCGGCCGGCCAGCGCCGCGACGGCGGCCTCCTGCAGGGTCGGGTCGACGGTGGTCCGCACCGCCCTGCCGCGGCGCGGCTCCGCGGCCGCCAGCAGCCGCGGCTCGCCGCCGTCGCCGGGCACGGCGAGCAGCTCGCCGCCGGGCCGGCCGGCGAGGCGGGTGTTGAACGCCTGCTCGATGCCGCTGACCCCGACCGGGGTCTCCGGCGTGAAGCCCTGCTCGGCGAGTCGCTCGACGTCCTCGGGGTCGGCCTCCCCGACCTGCCCGGTCACGTCGATCGCGTCGTCGCCGAGCGGGTGGGTGCGGGCGGTCGCCGGCCCGACCGCCAGGCCCGACCCGTCGCGGGCGAGGATCGGGGCGCGGGGCGCCAGCCTCAACCTCGCTTCGAGCTCCTCGCCGCGCCGCAGCCCCGGGAAGGTGAGGGCCGGGGCCCAGGCGATCCCGCCGTCTTCGAAGCGCAGCTCGATCTCGCCCGCCAGGCGGCCGAAGGAGAGCGTGGAAACCGTCAGGGGGACGCGAATCGCACCTTCGTCCAGCTCCTCCGGCTCGGCGGCCTCGATCGTCCGCAGCGTCGAGACCCGCTGAGCATCGAGGTAGGCGATCGCGAAGTCCGGCGTGCTCACCGCACGGCGCGAAGCGGGGCTCAGCTCCCCGTACATCGCAGCGAAGTCCTGACGCTCCCATGCCGCGGCGAAGCGCTTCGCCGCTTCCTGCCTGGGGGAGCCGCCTGTGCCCGCGGCGACGCCCGTCACGAAGGCGGCCAGCGCCAGGGCGGCAAGCGGCAGCGAGCGGGTTGCGAGGCGGCGGCGCCGTTGCGCCTCGGGCGGCAGGGGATTCACGGGTTTAGGAAAGGTAGACGCTTGCGTGGTTGTATTTGAGCGGTGACCGCCCTCGATTGGGGAATAATCGCCTTGGTCGCCGTCACCGCGGTGTGGGCCTTCCGCGCCGGCTTCTTCACCGGCGTCCTCAGCGTCGCGCTGCTCGCCGCGTTCATCTGGGCGATCGGGTCCGTGGCCCTGCACGCCCCGATCTCCCCCGAGCTGCGCCGCGACGTGCAGCGCTCGCTGATCTTCCGCAACTTCTACGAGGTGCTGCCGCCCACCGAGTCGATGATCGAGGCGTTTCAGCGGGTGGACCCGGCGCCGCTGCTCGACCTCGCGGCGGCGCCTGTCGGCCCGCCCGACGCGGCGATCGCCCGCGACCCCGCCGTTCGCGCCGCACAGGTCGGGGTGGTGCGCGTGGTGGGCACCGCCTGCGGGCTCGGGGTGGTCGGGTCGGGCTGGGCGGTGGCGCCCCGTCTGGTGGTCACCAACGCCCACGTCGTCGCCGGCAGCGACGACACCAGGGTCGAGACCTCCTTCGGCGAGTCGCACGACGCGGAAGCCGTCCACTACCAGCCCCGGGACGATCTCGCCGTGCTGCGCGTCGACGCGGACCTGGCTCCACTGCGCATCGTCGACGACCCGGGCCGGGGTACCCGCGGCGCCGTGCTCGGCTATCCGGAGAGCGGGCCGTTCACGATCGTGGCGGCCCGCTACGCCGGCGAGCAGGAGGTGATCAGCGAGGACTCCTACGGCCGCGGCCCGATCCCGCGGACCGTCGCCTCGCTGCGCGGCGCGGTGCGCAGCGGCAACTCCGGCGGCCCGCTGGTCGATGCGAACGGCCGGGTGATGGGCACCGTTTTCGCAACCCGGGTCGACAGCGGGGCCGGTTCGCCGAGCGGCTACGCGATCCCCAACGACGTCGTCCGCCGGGCCCTGCGGCGCGCGACCGGGCCGGTCGACACAGGCCCCTGTACAGGCTGAGAGACCTGGCGCGCGCCGGACCGCCGCCACGCTCACCCCCGTCGACACCTGCCCCTGCATGGGTTGAGAGACCTGGCGCGCGCCGGACCAAGCGAGGCGAGGACGCAGGGAGGCCGAATAGTCAAGGCGCTATTTGGGCCGACCGAGGACAAACGCCTCACACAGGTCCGCCGCCGCCAGGGGTAGTGGGTCAGTTTGGATTTGGCCGACCGCTAATTGCTCAAGCGATTTGTCCTATGCTGCGGGCAGATGGCGAACGGCGGGCAGCAGCCGCAGCAGACGAACATCATTCTCCAGCCAGAGAAGATGGCTGGGGTCTGGGCGAACTTTGCCCGCGTCAGCCACAGCGAGCACGAGTTCACGCTCGATTTCGTCAGGATGGAGCCAGATGGCAGCCAGGGCATCGTCGTAGCTAGGGTTTCTGTTTCCCCGTTATTCGTCACGCAGCTCATTGATGCGCTAAACATCAACTGGCAGAAGTACGCGCAGAAGGCGCTCCCTAAGGAGGTTCAAGACAGTGGCACGGAGTCCGAAGCCGAAGGTGGCGGAACTGAAGACGGAGACGATCAGGGCTGAGAGTCCCGACTCCGACTCGACGGCCCGTCCTGTCTCAGCAGACGCTCGCCGGACAATCAGCGCCGTTCTCGCTCAGTCGCTGAGGAAGAACCGCTAGTCCAGCCGCGCCGCAATCTCTTCTAGCGTCCAAACGTGATCCGCAACGCCTGCGGCCATCGCTGGCGTCCGTGGATAGGGGTCCTTGAGGGCCGCGTGGGGTCGGGCGAGGTTGTGGTGGAGGAAGTGCAGCGACACGGCGTGAGCCAGGTTCTCGACCTTGCGACTGAATCCGTTGGTCAGCCGCGTGAAGCGCCGCATTCCCATCCTCATATTGAGGTTTTGCCTCTCCACGTAGCTGGTCGAAATTCGGTCCGGGTTGGGATCGCCCTTTAGCACGGTCGTCTTGGTCCCCGTGCAGACCGGCGGGCTGTATCGGCCCTGCGGATGCCGGGGGTCGGTGCGGTAGATCTTCTGCAGCATCGCCCAGTCCACATCGTGTCCGAACGCGCGATGGACGATGGACTCATAGATGCGGTTGCCGTCGGTGCTTAGCTGAATCCGATTCGCCATGCGGCCCGCCAGGTCGAGCAGAAAGACCTCGGCATCGTCGGCGCTTTGCTCCCCGACCATCCAGGCCGGGACAAGCTTCGTATCGGCGCAGATCGCCGTGTAGGTCCAAACGTCCCCGTAGCCCGGCGTTCCCTTGAACTGCTCGGGGACGTTCTTCTGCTTGGAGTAGCAGAACGCCCATATCTCATCGACCTCCATGACCTCGCAGGGCAGGTCCCGCAGGACCTCGTCCTGGTAGTCGGTCGCAGCCTGCCCAACCTCGGCCAGCAGCTTCGTAATCGTGTTCTTGGCTGCCCCGGTCATGCGGACAGTCGAGCGGATCGAATTGCCCTCGACTAGCGCCCCGATGATCCGTGCCCGCTTCTCTGTGGAGAGCCTGTTCATACTGACTATTATGCCTGATCGCTTACGCATTGTCAAGACTGGAATATCCCGCTGGAAATAGCTAAAATGCATACTGCAGAGCAGGCAGGATGATCTCGCTCAGAACTTCGACGCTCAGTTCGGCGTCAAAGCCGAGAGGCCGGGCTGCAACCCGACCTCTCGACCGATTTGCCCCGGAGCCTTGGCCTTGCAGAACCCGTCACAGGCTCCGGGGTGAGTCATCCAACATGCTCGACCTCCTCGGTTGTCCGGAGCTTATCACCTTGTCTCCCGGAAAGAGACAGTCAGATCAGACATAGGGCGCCAGTTTGTCTTCTGTTGGTGGTAGCATGCCCATATGGACAACTCAGATCGCCCACAGACGAACGCGCCTAAGCGGCCTAGGCATCGGTCGCCCAGTTATCCAGCTATCGACCTTGAGCGGGCTATCGAGCGCACCCAGCGCCTATGGGACCTCGCCGGTAAGCACCCCGCACCACTGGAGAGCGCGGTAAAGGCATGGGGCTACAGCCCAAAGAGCAGTGGAGGGCTCCAGACCATCGCTGCCCTGAAGCAGTACGGGTTCCTCAACGACAGTGGAACCGGCTGGGGTCGCCAGATCACGCTGACGAAAGCAGCACAAGAGCTGCTCGTGTATGAGGCCGATAGAGACTCTCCCGACTGGGCGACTCGTGCTGCCGAAGCTGCTCTGCGGCCAAAAGTTCATCGGACGCTTTGGCAGAAGTACGGTGGCTCGCTCCCCGACGACTCGGTCATGCTCCCGTTTCTGAAGCTGGATCTCGGCTTCAGCGACGACTCGGCAGCCGACATGCTTAAGCGCTTCCGCTCTTCAATTGCGTTTGCGAATCTTGCCGAAGCTGCTGGTAGCGTGTCTCAGGATGACGAAGACAGCAGCGATCAGAACGTCGGAAACGGGGGTGTGGAGCAGGTTGTGACCTCGTCCACGCTTGAAAAGCGAAGTCCAAATCTGCAATCACCTCCGACGACCCCCGGGCAGCGCTCGGTGCAGATCCCCTACTCGCCTACCACATGGGCGGTCATCCAAGCCCCATTTCCCCTGAGCGAGGCGGACTGGGAGGCGATGATCGCGACGCTGAACGATATGAAGCGAGGCCTCGTCCAGCCCGACGAGGTAGACGCTAGGGCTTATCCCAGCGAGCCTGAGCAGCCTTCTTAGCCGCCTCGCTCCGCTGCTTCGCGCTCATCTTGGAAGCGCGAGCCTTGCCGCCCTTCTGCCCGCCCTTGCGGCCAAGAGCGACAGCGGCAGGGTCCTTGCCCTCGTCAGGATCGGGAGCCTCGCCGGTCGCCTCGTCCACGATGGCCGAGGCGAGTCTGTTCAGATCGGCGGGCTTTCTTGACCGCTTGGGCATGGCCCCATCGTACCGGCCGTCAAGGAGGCCTCAAATTCAAACTGACCCACTACCCCGCCAGGCGGCTACTTACGTTCGGTAAGGTGGACAACGGTGTGAAGGTGACCGTGGAGCGAGAGGCAACGGGGGTCTGTCCCCACTTCCACGCGGCGATCGAGTTGATCGGCAAGCGCTGGACGGGCGCGATCGTCTGCGCGCTCGGGGATGGGCCGCTGCGCTTCGGCGAGATGGGCAAGGTGGTGCCCGGCGTCTCCGACCGGCTGCTCTCGCAGCGCTTGCGCGAGCTGGAGGAGGCGGGGCTGGTCGAGCGCGACGTGCAGGCCGGCACGCCGGTCCGCGTCGCCTACTCGCTGACCAAGAAGGGCGCCGACCTGAAGCCCGCGATCGGCGAGTTGCGCGCCTGGGCCCGCCGCTGGCGCTGCTGACCGCCGTTCCGGTGTTCTTTATCCCCGGATAGCGAGGATAAAGAACACCGGAGCCTGAGAGGTCACCACTGCCGCGGGTTGCCGGGCGGGATCTCGTCGCGGACGAGTTTCGCCTCGACCGGCTCGACCGGCGGCGGGCCGGTCGTCTCCCTGTAGGTCTGCAGCTGCTCCGGGCCGAGAGCGGCGAAGGCGGCCTCGACCGTCCGCGCGTAGGTGGCGAGGATGACCGCTCCGGCAGGCGGCTCGGGAGCGAAGTGCTCGGGCTTCGCCGTGTAGGCGATCACCAGGTCGAAGCGGTGAGCGGGCGCCCCCGGGGCATCGCCGCCATTTGCGGAGGCGGCGATGCCCTCCGCATCCCTCGTCCCGCCGCAGCTCACCAAGCCCGTGACGTCGGCCCGCTCGTAGCGCACTTCCCTCACGTCGAGGTGCTCCAGCTCATCCTCGGTGACCTCGATCAGCACCCCGTTCGGGCCCTCCTCGACCGGAGCCTCCGGCGCCGGCTCGACGTTCAGTCCCAGCACCCAGTCCGGCAGCTCGCCGCCCGGCTCCAGCGCGAAGGTCTTCTCGCAGCGCCGGTTGTCGCGAGCCTCCGACCAGCGCCGCCGCCAACCACCCAGACGGGCCGGTATGACAGCGCGCACCTCCCGTCCCAGCGTCCGCGCGGCGCTGCGCGGGTCGGCCAGCGATCCGTATCCGAACACCGCGATCCGGGTCATCGACGCCCTCCAGGGGGTGTGTGAGGTTGACGTTGCATTCAATGCAAACCTCACTCACCCCCTGGTCCGGAGCATAGGCCCCGCAGTGCCGGGCAGCCGCGGCAGAGGGACCAGTTGCGGCCCTCCGGAGGCACGGGGCGGAAGTCGTCGGCGCCGATCCGGGCGACCGCCGCTTCGAGGCGCTCGCGGGCCGCCTGTAGCTCGGCCTCGCCGAAGCGGGAGAGGACCGGCTCCTCCGGCCGCTCAAGGAAGACGTAGGCGACCTCGACCTCCGCGGCCCCAACGTTCCGCCGAACGTCCGAATCCCCCCCGTATGGCGAGGACTCCGGGACGTTCGGCGTAGATTCGGCGACGGCCAGCGCGTAGACGTCGCGCTGCACCGCGTAGCGCGCGGCATGCTCGGCCGGTCCGTCGCCGTTCAGGCGGTCGGTCTTGTAGTCGACGACCAGCGGCGGGAAGCCCTCGCTCTCGACCAGCAGGTCGATCGAGCCGCGCAGGACCGAGCCGCCGACACCGAGCAGGATCGGCGCCTCGACCCGCGCTCGCGCCGCATCCCGCACGCGCTCCGCGAACAGGGCGGAGCCGAGCCAGCCGCGCACCTGAGCGAGCAGATCTTCGACCTCACCCGCGCGATCCGGATCGAGGCCGGCCGCGGCGGCGTGCCGGCGGGAAAGCTCCTCATCCGGCTCCACCCAGCCCCGGTTCCGGCTTGACTCCAGCAGCGCGTGCACGGCGCTGCCGCGGGCGGCGCGCTCCTCGCGCTCCGACCCCCTGCCCCCGCCGAGGTTCTCGCCGTCGGCTGCGGGCTCCGGCACGCCGTTTGCCCCTGCAGCCGAGCCGCCCAGGTCCAGCACCCGCTCCACGTAGAAGCGGTACGGGCAGGCGTCGTGGGCGGCGATCGCGGTGTAGGAGAGCGGCCGGCTCGGCACGGTGGGCGGGTGCCACTCGACCAGCGGCGCCGGCCCTTCGCCGAGGTCGGGCGCCCCTGCCGCCTCACGGTGGGCGGCGGTCAGCTCGGCGGCTCGCTGCGGCGATGGGAGGTTGGCCCGGACCGCGATCTCGGAGGGCCCGAAGGCGGCGTCGAGGCCGTCGCGGGGCAGGGGAGCCGGGATCTCGACCATGGAGTCGCGCTCGCGGTCGATCCCGAATGCCTCGACGATCCGCTCGACGACCGGCTTTCCCGGACTGCCCCCGTTGCCGGCCTGCGGCTTGACGATGCCGCTGAGGATCAACCGCTCCCGTGCCCGGGTCGCCGCGACGTGGAAGAGGCGCAGCTCCTCCTCCGCGTCGCGCCGCTTGGCCTCCTCGCGGAGCTCCTCGTGCGAGTAGATGTTGACCGCGGCGGCGCCGAGGCGGCGCAGCTGCATCCCGACCCGCGGCGCCTCCGCCTCGTGGCCGATCGTCAGCAGCGGCGGCCAGAAGCCGGCCAGCAGGCTGCGCGAGAGGTTCGGCACCGCGACCACGTCGAACTCGAGGCCCTTGGCGCTGTGCACGGTCATGATCCGCACCCCGTCGTGGCCCTCCACGGCGGTTGCCGCCTGCGCCTCGGCGTCGGCCTCGGCCCGCGCGGCGAGGAAGTCGAGCAGGCCGCGCAGGTCGCGCCCCTCGGCGGCCTCGAACTCGGCCGCGAGCCGCATCAGCTTGCGCACGTTGGCGAAGCGCGCCTCGCCGGCGGGGCGCATCAGCACCGCGAGGTCGTACCCGGTGCGGGTCACCGCGGCGTCGATCAGGTCCGCGAGCGGCAGGCGGGCGGCGCTCCTGCGCAGGTCGGCGAGCGTCTCCGCGAAGCGCCGCAACAGCGCCTGCTCGGGCTCGGGAATCTGCTCCAGCCGCTCCGGCTCTGCAAGCTCCGCCTCGCCCATGCCGGCCGCCCGCTCCAGCGCCGGCCAGACGTGCCGGCCCCGGCCGGCGGCGGCGCGCAGCAGCCACAGCGTGTCCGGCGCCGCCCCGCAGGCGGGGGAGGCGAGCGAGCCGAACAGCGCCTGGTCGTCGAGCGGGTTGGCGATCGTCGCCAGCAGCGCGCAGACGTCGGCGACCTGCTGCTGGGACCAGTAGCCGCGGCCGCCGACCACGTAGGGGCGCAGCCCGGCCCGCTCCAGGGCGTCCTCGTAGGCGTCGAGGTGGGTGAAGGCGCGCAGCAGCACCACCATCTCGCCGCGCTGCACGCCCGCGTCGGCCAGCTCCCGCAGCCGCGCCGCGACGAAGCGGGCCTCGGCCAGGCAGTTGAGGGGGGTGCGGGCGTCGGTCGCAGGCTCCAGCTCGATGCCCTCCTCGTCCCAGCCCTCGCGCGCGGTCAGCAGCAGCTCGGCGGCCGGTCCCTCGCCGGCCGGCGAGGGAGTGCGCGGCGCGGCGCCGACCCGCAGCGGCCGGAAGGGGTCGCCGAGCAGTCGCTCGCCGAACGCGTTGACCGCGCCGATCAGCTCCGGCCGGGAGCGGAAGTTGCCGCTGAGGGGGATCGCCTCGGCCTCGGGACTCGCCTCGACCGCCCGGCGCTGCTCGCGGAAGACGTCGAGGTCGGCGTGGCGGAAGCCGTAGATCGACTGCAGCTCGTCGCCGACGGTCATCAGCTCGCTGCCGGAGCCGCGCAGGGCCTCGATCAATCGCAGCTGCAGTCGGTTGGTGTCCTGGAACTCGTCGACCAGCAGGTGGCTGAACCGGGCCCGGTAGGCGGCGCCGATCTCGGTTCGCTCCAGGAGGCGCACGGCGAGCAGCTGCAGGTCCTCGAAGTCGATCCCCGCCCGCCGCTGCTTGACGTCCTCGAAACGGGCCGAGAACAGCTCCAGCAGCTCCGCGACGTGGCGGTAGGCCTCGCCTCCCTCGCCGGCCTCCGCGACGCGCGCCGTCGCCGCCCCGATCGCCTCGCGGTAGGCGCTCATCGCCTGTGCCGAGCTGTCGCTGCGCAGCGCCGCAAGCTCGTCGAGGCCGGGCGCGCCCGCGCCGTCGAGGACCGCCAGCGCCCGCTCGGCCAGCTCCCGATTCGCGCTGCCCGGCTTCAGCTCCTTGATCGCCGCCGTGGCGGCTTCGGCGGCGGCGCGCACAGCGCCCTCCACGTCGGGCCGCGGCTGCTCCGGCAGCCGTGGCTCGGCGACCCCGCGGCTGCGCAGCTCGGCGTGCGTGCCGACGACCATCGCCCGCAGGCCCGCGACGTCGAAGGCAGCCACGGTTCGCTCGCGCCCCTCGCTCCCCCCGGCGAGGAACTCCTCCAGCGCCTCGTCGAACGCCTCGCGGGCCGCCCGCTCCGTCTCCGCCGCGTCGAGCACCCGGTAGCGGGGGTCGATCCCGACCGCCACCGGGTGCCCGGACAGCAGCCGGTTGCAGAAGCCGTGGATCGTCGTCACCCAGGCGCCGCCGAGCCCGGACGGCTGGATCCGCCGGCGCAGCTCGGCGGCGGCCTTCTCGGTGAAGGTGACGGCGAGCACCGCGTCGGGGGAGACGCCCTCGTCGCAGACCAGCCGGCGGTAGCGGTCCACCATCACGCCGGTCTTGCCGGTGCCGGCGCCCGCCTCGACCAGCAGGTCGCGGCCGGAGGCGCAGATCGCCGCCTGCTGCTCGCGGGTGGGGGCCGGCCGGCTCACTGCTCCTCGCTCTCCTCGCCGGGCTCGACCGGCGCCCGGTCGCGGCGGCAGATCGGGGCGAAGTCGCAGAACCGCGGGCAGACGCCGTGGTCGCGCAGGCCCGGCCGCGGGCCCGGGTCGCGGCGGATGTCGCCGCGCCGCATCCGCGCGACGATCTCGCCGGCTCGCCGGCGGGCGTCGGCGAGCAGCGCCTCGAAGCCGTCGCGGTCGGCCAGGTCGGTGCGGGAGAGGCGGTAGCCCGCCGGCTCCTCGCCCGCCTCGTCGAGCACCACCCCGCGCGGGCGCCGCGAGGAGGTGCCGCGCAGCGGGTGGTAGAGGCCGCCGACGGGCTGCGCCCCCCACTGCTCGGCGACCGCGACCATGTAGAGCTGCAGCTGGAGCTTCGCCTCCTCCTCCAGTTTCTCGCGCGGGGTCACCGCCCCGGCGAGCTTGTAGTCGATGACCAGGGCCTGCCCGCGGCTGTCGCGGTCGACCCGGTCGATCGCTCCGTGCAGCGCCCAGTCGTCGACCTCCAGCGCCGGGCGCTCGCTGCCCTCCTCCTCGCCGAAGCCCGCCTCCAGCAGCCAGGGCTCGAAACCGCCGGTCTCCCGCTCGGACTCCTCGGCGAGGAAGCGCTCCAGCAGCGCCTCGACGCGGCGCAGGATCGCCCGCTCGGCAGGGTGCTCGCCGAGCCCCCGCTCGGCGGCGATCTCGGCGACCAGCTCACGGCCGCGCTCCCGCCAGGCGCCGAGCGAGCCGGGGCGGGGGAGGGGGTCGCCCCCCGGCCGCTCCCGGTAGAGGCGCTCCAGCGCCGCGTGCATCAGGCCGCCCTGCACGAGCGGGTCGGGGAGCGGGTCGAGCGGCTGGGGGCCCAGCTCGTGCGAGACGAACCAGCGGTAGGAGCAGAGGTCGAACCCCTCCAGGGTCGTGCCGCCGTAGGCCGGCACCGCGGCCAGCGACTCGAGCGCAGCCGGGTTGGTGAGCGGCCCGGGCGCCCGGGCCGCCGCCTCGGCCGTGCGCGCCGTGGCGAGCCGGGAGGCGACCCGCTCGGCGATTTCGTCATCGGCGCCCGCCGCGGCGGTCAGCGCCTTGGCGTCCGCTCCGGGGCCGTGCGCGGCGACCGCCCGGGCCAGCTCGTCCACGGAGGGCGCCTCGGCGACCGGGTACACGACCCGCGCCAGGTCGCGGCCGCGGCAAATCGACTCCTCGACCGGATCCGGAGATTCCTCCTCGGGGGGCGGGTCCAGCAGGCGGCGGATGTCGTCGAGCAGCGGCGAGCGGGTCTCGGCGGCGCCGTTCTCGTCGCTGTCGCGCCAGGAGAGGACGAGGGTGCGGCGAGGCAGCGCCAGGCAGGCGTGAAACAGGTAGCGCTCCTCGGCCTCGGTCTCGCGGCGCGCTTCGAGGCCGAGCGTCTCGCGCTGGGCCTCGGAGAGGAACGGGTCGCCGCCGCGCTCGCGCCGCGGGAACTCGCCGTCCTGGAGCGAGCCGACGACGACGTGGTCGAAGCGGGCGGCGCGCAGCCGGTAGGGATCGGCGATTCGCA
>Ga0299914_10000096_pt1 | contig 48850 bp, 53 predicted proteins | sample RVTome_10_FD_201361 | JGI IMG/M metagenome (GOLD analysis project Ga0299914, IMG submission 201361) | Soil microbial communities from uranium-contaminated site in the Upper Colorado River Basin, Wyoming, United States - RVT153D57 (version 2) ... | reverse complement strand
GCTACGTCCATTCGGGCCGGCCCTCCGATCCGCCCGATCCGCTCGAGCCGCTCCGCCTCGCCCACGCGGCGGCGCAGATGGGCCTCAAGCACGTGGTCGTCACGTCCGTCGACCGCGACGACGTCGCCGACCGGGGCGCGGGGCATTACGCGGCGACGATCCGCGCGCTCAAGCGGAAGCTTCCCGAGGCCTCCGTCGAGGTGCTGACGCCGGACTTCCTCGGCGTCGAGGAGGAGGCGCTGCGCACGGTGCTCGCCGCGCGGCCCGAGGTCTTCAACCACAACATCGAGACCGTGCGCCGGCTCCACCGGAAGATGCGCGGGGCCAAGGCCGACTACGACAAGGCGCTCTGGCTCCTCGCTCGCGCGAAGGAGCTCGCCGGCTACCCGGTGCTCACGAAGTCCGGGATCATCGTCGGGCTCGGCGAGACGAACGTCGAGGTGGTCGAGACGATGCGCGACCTGCGCGAGCACGGCGTCGACGTGGTCACGATCGGCCAGTACCTGCAGCCGTCGGCGAAGCACGCGGCGATCGACCGGTGGGTGCACCCGGACGAGTTCCGCTGGTTCCGCGAGCAGGGCGAGGCGCTCGGGTTCGGCTCGGTGTTCTCGGGCCCGCTCGTGCGCTCGTCGTACCGCGCGGACGAGCAGCGCCACGCAGCCGAGAACGGCCGCGGCGCGGTCGCGTACTGAGCCGCGTGGAGCTTGCCGAGGCCCAGAAGCTCTTCGAGCCGGAGGGCGTCTACCTCAACACGGCGAGCTACGGCCTGCCGCCTCGGCCGGCCTGGGACGAGCTGCAGCGGGTGCTCGACGAGTGGCATCACGGCAGGACGAGCTGGGAGCCGTGGGGCGAGGCGACCGACCGGGCGCGGCGTGCCTTCGCACGGCTCGTCGGCGTCGGCGAGGACGACGTCGCGGAGGGCGCCACCGTCTCGCAGCTACTCGGCCTCGTGGCCGGCTCGCTGCCGGCCGGGACGCGCGTGGTCGCGCCCGAGGACGACTTCACGTCGCTCCTCTTTCCCTTCCTCGCGCAGGCGGAGCGCGGGCTCGAGGTGCGCACCGCGCCGCTCGAGGGGCTCGCCGATGCGGTCAGGCCCGACACCGACGTGGTCGCCGCGAGCCTCGTCCAGTCGGCGACCGGGTTCGTCCTCGACCTCGACGCGGTGATCGAGGCGGCACGGGCGAGCGACGCGCTCGTCGTCATCGACGCCACGCAGGCGTGCGGCTGGCTCCCGGTGGATGCCTCTCGTGTGGACGTCCTCGCCTGCCACGCGTACAAGTGGCTCTGCTCACCGCGCGGGACGGCGTTCATGACGCTCTCCGAGGGGCTCCGCGACCGCGTGCGGCCCGACCAGGCAGGCTGGTGGGCGGGCACGGATCAGTACGGGACGTACTACGGCACGCCGCTTCGCCTGGCCGAGAGCGCTCGGCGTCTCGACATCTCGCCGGCCTGGTTTCCGTGGGTCGGGACGGCGCCCGCGCTCGAGCTGCTCGTGGAGGTCGGCGCCGAGGCGATCCACGAGCACGACGTCGGGCTCGCGAACCGCTTCCGCGCCGGGCTCGGGCTCGAGCCGGGCTACTCGGCAATCGTGTCGACCGACGTGCCGGGCGCGCAGGAGAAGCTCGAGCGCGCCGGCGTGCTCGCGGCCGTGCGGGCCGGAAGCCTGCGTGCCTCGTTCCACCTCTACACGACCGAGGCAGACGTGGACGCGGCGCTCGACGCGCTCGTCGGCTAGAGGAGCCCGGTCAGCTCGGCCACGGACTCGACGACCTCGGTCGCGCCCGCCTCGCGGAGCTCCGCATCGCAGAAGCCGCCCGTCAGGACGCAGATCGTCTCGATCCCGGCCTTCTGCGCTGCCTTCACGTCCCACGGCGTGTCGCCGACCAGGATCGCGTCCCGCGTGCCGGCGCGGTCGAGAGCCGCCTGCACGAGGTCGGGGTCGGGCTTCGACGCCTCCACGTCGTCCTTCGTCGTCCAGGCGTCCACGACCTCACGCGCCCGGAGGACGTCGAGGAACCGCTCGAGGTGCCGTTCGATCGAGGAGCTCGCGAGCACGACGACGCGGCCGCGCTCCTTCAGGTCGCGGAGCAGCTCCCCCGCGCCCTCGAGCGGTGCGATCTCGTCGAGGAGCGCGTCGAAGAGCGCCGCCCAGCGTTCGCGCAACGGGTCGCCGAGCCGCATCTCGACGTCCGCGCCGGCCATGGCCTCGACGTACTTGTCGCCGCCCATCCCGACGCCCCGGTGGAGGCGCCGGAGCGGGATCACGATCCCGTGCTCGCGGAAGGCGCGCGACCAGCAGAGCGCGTGGTGGTAGTTCGTGTCGACGAGTGTCCCGTCGACGTCGAGGATGACGGCGCGCGGCATCGCCGCGAACCGTGCCCGGCGCGCCGCGGCGCGGAACCTACAGGGAGGACTTCGCCCAGCCCTGGGCGTCCGGCCCGAGCATCCGGCCCCAGTTGGGGCCGACGATCCGGCCGCGGTACGAGCTGCCGCGCCAGCCGTCCCGGATCCAGAGGCCGAAGCGCCCCTCGGGCTTGCGCGTGAGAATCCCCATCAGGCGCTTCCACTTCCCGCCGCGCATCGAGTCGATGTAGACGTTGCGGCCGAGCCCGTCGAGCGGGACGCCCTGCGGGGTCGACTTGTACCCGACGATCGGCTTGCCGTGGTACGTCGCGCGGCCGCGAACGACCTCGCTGTCCCACTTGCAGCAGAACGTCCAGAGCTCGAGCAGCGTCGGCTTGCCGCGCCAGCGTGAGAGCCGGAGCTCGCGCGGGCCGGTCTTGAGCCGCCGCCAGTCCTGGAGGGCCCAGAAGCGACCGTTCGGCGTCCGGCGGAGCACGACCTTCATCGGGATGCGGACCTTCTTCGTCGGGTGCGAGATGTCACGGCCCGGAGCGGTCTTGCCCCACGTGATCTTGCCCCTGCGCCCCACGATCGCCGTGCGGAGCGTCCCGGAGCTCGTACGCCAGTAGACCGTCGCGACGCCGTTCGCGTTCACGCGGAGGGCGGCCTTGTGCGCGTTGCTCGCGATCTTGATCGACGCGGACGCGCCCGCGGGGACGGCGAGGGCGGCGAGCACGACGAGGAGTGCGACGAGCCGGGGGGACGGCACCCGCGCACCGTGCCACGGCTCCCGGTCGGCCCGCCTCGATTCTTACAGGATCCTTGCGGCGGCTCAGCCGTGCGGCCGGGCCATCGCGCGGTAGTCGAGCGCGTCGTCGAGGATCTTCTCGTCGACGCCCTTCTCGCGCGCGACCTCGCGCAGGGAGCGGCCGCTCGACGCGGACTCCTTCACGATCTCCGTGGCGAGGTCGTAGCCGATGTGCGGGTTGAGCGCGGTCGCGGCGGAGAGCGTCAGCTCGGCGTAGTGCTCGAGCTGCTCCCGGTTCGCCTCGATCCCGTCCACGCACTTCTCGGCGAAGAGCCGGCTCGCGGAGGAGAGGAGGCGAATCGACTCGAGCAGGTTCCGCGCCATGAGCGGGATGAAGACGTTCAGCTCGAAGTGGCCCTGCATCCCGCCGACCGTGATCGCCGTGTCGTTCCCGATCACCTGCGCGGAGACCTGGGTCACCACCTCCGGGATGACCGGGTTCACCTTGCCGGGCATGATCGAGCTGCCCTTCTGGAGCTCCGGCAGCGTGATCTCGGCGAGGCCCGCGCGGGGGCCGGAGCCCATCAGGCGGATGTCGTTCGCGATCTTCGTCAGCGAGACGGCGACCGTTTTCAGCGCGCCGGAGGCCTCGACGAGCCCGTCGCGCGCCGCTGTCGCCTCGAACGGGTCGGCGGGCGCGGAGATCGTGAGGCCGGTGTCGTCGGCGAGGCGCGCGCGGACGCGCGCGGCGAACTCGGGGTGCGTGTTGAGGCCGGTCCCGGTCGCGCTGCCGCCGAGCGGGATCTGGCCGAGGCGGCCGAGCGTCGACTCGACGCGCTCGACGCCCTGGCGCACCTGCGCGGCGTAGCCCGCGAACTCCTGGCCGAGGGTGACCGGGACGGCGTCCATCAGGTGCGTCCGCCCGGACTTGACGGCGTCGGCGAACTCCTCCGCCTTCGTCTCGAGCGACTCGGCAAGCCGGCCGAGCGCCGGGAGCAGGTCGCTCTGGATCTCGCCCAGCGCGGCGAGATGGACGGCGGACGGGAAGGCGTCGTTCGAGGACTGGCCGAGGTTGACGTGGTCGTTCGGGTGCGCACCCTCGCCGGCGAGCGAGGCGATCACCTCGTTCGCGTTCATGTTCGAGCTCGTCCCGGAGCCGGTCTGGAAGACGTCGATCGGGAACTGGTCGTCGAACTCGCCCGAGGCCACGCGGTCGCCGGCGGTCGCGATCCGCTCGGCGAGGTCGTCGTCGAGCAGCCCGAGCTCGGCGTTCACGCGGGCGGCGGCGGCCTTGATCCGGCCGAGCCAGCGGATGACCGGGGCCGGCATCGGCTCGCCGGAGACGGGGAAGTTGTCGACCGCCTTCGCGGTCTCGCCGCCCCAGAGCTCGTTCGGCGCCGTCTCGCTCATCGCGTCCGAGTCTACCCGGGCCATGGCTACGGCTCTCACCTCGGCGAGCGTGGCCCTGGCCGACGCGCAACGCGTCCCAGCACGCCGTGCGCGAACGCCGCCCTCGATGGTTGCCGGCCCTGTCCGCGGTGCCGGGAGAGGCTCGTGACACTCCGTCACAACCACACGTGGCCGTCGCCCGGCGAACGCCGGACGTCCTCGTGACGGAGTGTCACAAGAGCTCTTGGCACGCTTTCGGCACACGGTGGCCGAGGAGCGGGCGGCAAGCTGATTCCATGCGGATCGAGCGGCTGCCGCTTCTCGACGCGCGGCGGGTGCCGCGGCTCGCGTTCGCGCCGCGGCTTCACCCCTCGCTCCACGAGGCGCTCGCCGCGCTCGACGATCCGGACGTGCCGATCGCGGAGACGTACCGCCGTCTCACCGCCTTTGCCCGCCGGCAGCGGCTCTTTCGCCCTTCGTACGAGCATGTCCGCCGGCTGATCCATGCACTTCGTCGCCTCCGTGGGGCGAAGGGACGCGAGGGCACCGCGCACGTGCTTCTCCAGGTCGCGTACAACGTCCGTCCTCCGACGGTGCTCGTCGATCATCTGCTCGACCTCGGGCCCGCGGCGCCCACGTGACGCCGCCGCACAGGGCGGTTCGCCTCGCGGCTACAGGACGTAGACGACGGCCCGGCGGTCGACCGGACGCTCGCGGATCCGCATGCGCATCGGCTCGCTCAGCGCCGCCGAGGGCGCCCAGCCGACGTAGCCGCACCGGGGGCACTCACCGGGGTGAAGCAGCCGCCCGGGCTTCGCCGCAGGAACCACGCGCGCCTCGCCGCAGCCGAGGCACTCGATTCGAAGCTTGGTCTCCACGTTGGAGTTGTCGGGCTTCGCGCCGCCCGCACTGAACCCCGAACGGGTGAAGAGCGGCCCCGAGCCGTCAGTCGGTGGAGTACTTCGGCTGGACCTTCTCGCCGCGAATCTTCGCGATCGCGTTGTTCGCGGCGATCGCCGCCTCGCCGAAGCCGATCGTGATGAGCGTGATCTTCCCCCCGTAGCCGGCCACGTCGCCGGCTGCGTAGACGCCCGGAAGCGAGGTCTCCATCGTGGCGGGGTCGACGAGGATCTGCCGCTTGCCGTGCAGCTCGAGGCCCCAGTCGGCGATCGACCCGAGGTGCGAGTGGAAGCCGAGCAGCGTGATGAGGGCGTCGCAGGGAACCTCTTCGGTCTCGCCGGTCGACGTGTTCTCCACGAGCACGCGCTCGACCGAGCCGTTCCCTTCGATCTCGCGCACCTCCGCGGGGACGATGATCCGCACCTTCCCCTCCTCTTCGAGCCGCTTCGCCGCCGTGACGGTCGACTCGAGCGCGCGGAACCGCTCCCGCCGGTGGATGAGCGTGATCGGAAGGGAGGCCGTGTCCTGCAGCCCGAGCGTCCAGTCGAGCGCCGAGTCGCCGCCGCCGACGATGACGCAGCTCTTGTCGCGGAACACGTCCTTCTGGCGCACGAAGTAGTGGAGGCCCTTGCCCTCCCACTCGTCCACCCCGTCGACGCCGAGCTTGCGCGGCTCGAAGGCTCCGTGCCCTGCGGTGACGATCAGAACGCGCGACTGCACCGTCCTCCCGGTGTTCGTCGTGAGCCGGAGGATCTCTTCGCCGTTCTGGCCGTGGCGGGTCAGATCCATGACCTCTTCGGCGAGCAGGACGTCCGCGCCGAACTGGAGCCCCTGCTTCGCGCAGAGGTCGGCGAGGGCCTGGCCCTGGATCTTCGGATGGCCCGCGACGTCGAAGACGTGCTTCTCGGGATACACCGCCGCAACCTGCCCGCCGAGCTGTGCCAGGCTCTCGACGATGCAGACGCTCGCCTCGCGGTGTCCCGCGTAGTACGCCGTCGCAAGGCCCACCGGGCCCGCGCCGATGATCGTGATGTCGTACACCTGGCTCACGCCGAGAACGCTACCGCGTCGGGCGGAATCGGAATCAGTGGCTGCAGCCGGACCCGCATGCGCCGCCGGCCGCCGTCGCGCCGGCCGCCGCCGTCTCGCCTTCGGCCACGCCCTCCTTCGCCTGGAAGGAGGAGCCGCATCCACAGGCCGCCTGGACGTTCGGGTTGTTGATCGCGAACCCGGCGCCCATGAGCGCGTCCACGTAGTCGATCTCCGAGCCGGTCAGGTACGGCGCGCTGAACGGATCGACCACGACCTTGACGCCGTGCATCTCGATCTCGTTGTCGCCGTCCTGCGGGCCCCGGTCGAACCCGAGCGCGTACTGGAAGCCCGAGCAGCCGCCGCCCTGGATGGCCACGCGGAGCACGTTTGCGTCGCTCTCCGGCTCCTCGGCGAGGAGAGCCTGGATCTTCTGCGCGGCACTCTCGGTGATCGTGATCATCCTGCTTCGGAGTGTAGCAGCGTGCTCCGGCGTCGCACCCCGGCGCTTGTGACGGGTGTTGCGCCGTAGAAAATACCTGCTCAGGGCCCTGTTTCCCAGCCGAGTCCGGACTCCTTTGTGACGGGTTAGTATGCGGGCGGTTGCCGTGCCGCTAGCAGCGCTCTCAGACTGGTTTCCGTTTCTCGTCTACGCGCTGATCGCCTTCGCGATCCCCGCGTCGATGATCGTCATGTCGTTCGTCTTCGCGGCGCGCGCACGGCGCTCGCGCGCACGGGTCATCCCGTTCGAGTCCGGCGTGTCGCAGGGCCCGCCGAAGCAGCAGCGGTTCACGGTCAGCTTCTACCTGACGGCGATGCTCTTCATCGTCTTCGACATCGAGATCGTGTTCCTCTTCCCGCTCGCCGTCGTCCTCGGCGACGTCGGCTGGCTCGCCGTGGGCGCGTTCGGGTTCTTCATCGCCATGCTCGTGATCCCGTTCGTCTACGACTGGAAGAAGGGGGCGCTCGAGTGGCGGTAGGCCGCAAGAAGCTCGCCGACTACGGGCTGAACACCGAGCGGATCCTCATGGAGAAGCACGGCCCGAAGCGCGACGAGCCGTCGGCGTTCGAGGCCGAGCTCGGGAACCTCGAGGAGCGCCTCATGCTGACCACGGTCGAGAAGGCGCTCGCGTGGGCGCAGCGCGGCTCGATGTGGCCGGACACGTTCGGGCTCGCGTGCTGCGCGATCGAGATGATGTCGATCGTCTCGTCCCGCTACGACGTCTCGCGCTTCGGGATGGAGGTCTTCCGCTCCTCGCCGCGTCAGGCCGATCTCCTGATCGTCTCCGGCCGCGTGTCGCACAAGATGTCCGCCCCGCTGCGCCAGATCTACGACCAGATGCTCGAGCCGAAGTGGGTGATGGCGATGGGCGCCTGCGCGAGCTCGGCGGGGATGTTCAACAACTACGCCGTCCTCCAGGGCGTGGACAAGATCTGCCCGGTGGACATCTACGTGCCCGGCTGCCCGCCGCGGCCGGAGGCGGTGCTCGAGGGAATCGTCAGGCTGCACGAGCGGATCAAGGCCGGCGTCCCGCCCGCGTACGAGCTGCGCAAGGCGGCGCAGGGATGAGCGCGTACGCCGACGCGCCGGGGTTCGTCGAGGAGCGGGAGGCCTTTGGCGAGACGACCGTCGTCGTCGAGCTCGAGCGGCTGCGCGAGGCGGCCGAGTGGTTCCGCGACGAGCAGGGCTTCAACTTCCTCTCCGACCTCTCGTCCGCCGACTACCTCGGCTGGGGCGAGAAGGGCGTCGCCGGCTACTGGGGCTCACCGCCGCAGTCGGCGCAGACCCGCGACTGGACCCCGCCCGCGCGCGACCTGAACGCGCCCGGCTCGTGGGGGCTCCAGAAGCTCCCAGAGCCGAAGCCGAAGCGCTTCTCGGTCTCCTACCACCTGCTCGCGCTCGGGCCGAGCCCGCGCCGCGTCCGCCTCCAGGTCTGGTGCGACGACGGCGAGCCCGTGCAGAGCGTGATCCGCGTGTGGCCGGCGGCCGACTTCTTCGAGCGCGAGGCCTGGGACATGATGGGCATCGCGATCGAGGGCCACCCCAACCTGGTGCGGATTCTCATGGACGACGACTGGGAGGGCCACCCCCAGCGAAAGGACTATCCGCTCGGCGGCGAGCCCGTCCGCTTCTCGGACGAGGAGTGACCTGATCCCATGGCCGTCCTGACCCGCGACCCCCTCACCAACCGACCCCCGATCTACGAGGGCAGCCGGATCCCCGCGCGCGTGCCGACGATCCTCGAGGTCGACCCGGTCCTCCGCGAGGAGGGCGACATCCTCGAGATCAACTTCGGGCCGAACCACCCCTCCACGCACGGGGTGCTCCGGCTGATCATCCAGCTGAACGGCGAGCGGGTCGTCGGGCTCGAGGCGGTGATCGGCTACCTCCACACCGGCTTCGAGAAGAACATGGAGGCGAAGACGTACTGGAAGGCGATCACGTACGCACCTCGCATGGACTACGTCGCGTACCAGGCGAACGAGTACGTCTTCGTCGCGGCGATCGAGAAGCTCCTCCGGATGGAGATCCCGCCGAAGGCGACCTGGATGCGGACGCTCATGCTCGAGCTGAACCGCCTCCACTCGCATCTCGTCTGGCTGGGCACCGGTGCGCTCGAGCTGGGGGCGGTTTCGATGTTCTGGTACTGCTTCCGCGAGCGGGACGCGATCCTCGACCTCTACGAGATGGTCGGCGGGGCCCGCATGCACACGCGCTACTTCCAGGCCGGCGGGCTCGCCGAGGACATCCCGATCGGCTTCTACGAGGAGTGCCAGCGGTTCTGCGACACGATGCCTGCGCGGATCGACGAGTACGAGTCGATGCTGAACGGCCAGGCGATCTTCCTCGAGCGGACGAAGGGGATCGGGCTCCTCTCCGCCGCCGACGCGGTCGCGCTCGGGCAGTCCGGCCCGGTGCTGCGCGCGTCGGGCGTCGACTGGGACATCCGCCGCGACGAGCCGTACCTCGCCTACGACGAGGTGGACTTCGACGTGCCGGTCGAGGCCGAGGGCGACGTCTACGCGCGCTACCGGGTGCGGATGCGCGAGATGCGCGAGTCGGTGCGCATCGTCCAGCAGTGCCTCGACGGGATGCCGGAGGGGCCGTGGATCGCCGACGACCGGAAGGTCGTGCTCCCGCCGCGCCACGAGTTGCACACCTCGATGGAGAGCCTCATCCACCACTTCAAGCTCGTGACCGAGGGTTACCGGGTGCCCGAGGGCGAGGTCTACGTCCCGATCGAGTCGCCGCGCGGCGAGCTCGGCTGCTATCTCGTCTCGGACGGCGGGCCGCGGCCGTGGCGAGTGCGCTTCCGCACCCCCTCGTACGTCGTCCTCCAGGCGGCGCCGACCGCGATGTCGGACGCGCTGATCGCCGACCTGATCGCGATCGTCGCGTCTCTCGACAACGTGATGGGGGAGGCCGACCGCTGAGCGCGCGCACGCTCTACGAGGAGATCCGGGAGATCGCGGCGCGCTACCCGTCGAGCCGCTCGGCGATCATGCCGGCGCTCCACCTGGCGCAGGAGCGCTACGACGGCTGGCTTCCTCCGGAGGCCCTGCGCGAGGTGGCCGAGGCGCTGGACCTCACGCCCGCCTACTGCTACGGGGTTGCGAGCTTCTACGACATGTACCACCTCGAGCCGATCGGGCGGCACGAGATCGCCGTCTGCACGAACGTCTCGTGCGCGCTCGCGGGGGCGCAGGACGTACTCGCCGCCTTCGAGCGCGAGCTCGGCGTCGAGGCCGGCGGGACGACCGAGGACGGCGAGTTCTCGCTCTCCTCCTTCGAGTGCCTCGGAGGCTGCGGCTGGGCGACGGTCGTCGCCGTGAACTGGCGGTATCGCGAGCACGTGTCCGCCGAGGACGTGCCGGGGATCGTGGCCGAGCTCCGCTCCGGCGGCGAGGCGGTGGCCGATGGCGCCTAGCGGCCTCCGCGAGGTGCTGCTCACGCACGCGGGCGAGCGGGATCTGACGAAGCGCGCCGAGTACGAGGAGGTCGGCGGCTACCGCGCCCTCCGCACGGCGCTCCGGACCGACCCGGGCGAGCTCGTCGAGACCCTGCTCGCCTCGGGCCTGCGCGGCCGCGGCGGGGCCGGGTTCCCGATGGGCCGGAAGGCGAGCTTCATCCCGAAGCCCGCCGACACCCCGAACCCGATCTACCTGACGGTCAACGCGGACGAGTCCGAGCCGGGGACGTTCAAGGACCGCGAGCTCATGCTCCGCATCCCGCACGCCGTGATCGAGGGCATCGTGATCACGTGCCACGCGATCGCCGCGGAGACGGCGTTCGTCTACCTGCGCGGCGAGTACGCGACGGAGTTCGACGTGATGGCGGCCGCGCTCGCCGAGGCGCAGGAGGCGGGTTACGTCGGCAACGGGATCGCCGGCACGGACACGAACGTCACGATCGTCATCCACCGCGGCGCCGGCGCGTACATCTGCGGCGAGGAGACGGCGCTCCTCGAGTCGCTCGAAGGCAAGCGCGGCCAGCCGCGCTCCAAGCCGCCGTTCCCGGCCATCTCCGGCGTCTATGCGAGCCCGACGCTCATCAACAACGTCGAGACGATCGCGACCGTCCCCACGATCGTCTCGGTCGGCGGCGAGGAATACGCGAAGCTCGGCGTCGAGAACTCGGCCGGGACGCGGCTCTTCTCGCTCTCCGGCAATGTCGTGAAGGGCGGGAACTACGAGCTCGAGCTCGGGACGCCGCTTCGCGAGCTGATCTACGACCTCGGCGGCGGGATCCCGAACGGCCGCGCGCTCAAGGCGGTCATCCCGGGCGGCTCGTCGGTGCCGGTGCTGACGGCGGACGAGGTGGACACGGCGCTCGACTTCGACGCGATGGCGGAGGCCGGGACGATGCTCGGCTCGGGCGCCGTGATCGTGATCGACGACCGCGCCTGCATGGTGCAGCTCGGGCTGCGGGTTGCGCAGTTCTACATGCACGAGTCCTGTGGGAAGTGCACGCCGTGCCGGGAGGGGACGCGCTGGATGGTGCAGATCCTCCGCAAGCTCGAGGCGGGCGAGGCGGAGCAGGGCGAGCTCGACCTGCTTCTGAACGTCTGCGACCGGATCCTCGGGAACTGCCTCTGCCCGCTCGGCGACGCGGCGGCGATGCCGATCGCGAGCTACGTGGCGAAGTTCCGCGAGGAGTACCAGCGCCACATCGACGAGGGCGGTTGCCCGTTCGGCGGCGAGTCGTCCCTCGAGGGCGTCGTCGCGCCGGTCGACCAGCACCACGCGCACCTCCGCGGCCAGATCGAGGTCCCGATCCATGCGTGACCCGATCCAAGTAACACAGTGTCACTTGGGAGGGGGCTTCGTCCCTTGAGCTCGCCGCAGGTAGAGCTGGTCACGGTCACGGTCGACGGCCGCGAGATCCGGGTGCCGAAGGGGACCGGGATGGTCGAGAGCGCGCTCGCGGCCGGGATCGAGATCCCCGTCTTCTGCTACGAGCCGCGCCTCGGGCCGCCCGTCGGCGCCTGCCGGATGTGCCTCTGCGAGGTCGAGGGGATGCCGAAGCTCCAGGCCGCCTGCACGCTGACCGCGCAGGACGGGCTCGAGCTCCGCACCGCCCAGACGAGCCCGAAGGCGGCCGAGGGCCAGCAGGCCGTGCTCGAGTTCATCCTCCTGAACCATCCGCTCGACTGCCCCGACTGCGACAAGGGCGGCGAGTGCCCGCTGCAGGACCTCACGTTCCGCTGGGGGCCGGCGAACACCCGCATGCACTTCCCGAAGCGGACGTTCGAGAAGCCGATCCCGATCTCGCCGACGATCGCGCTCGACCGCGAGCGCTGCATCCTCTGCTACCGCTGCACGCGCTTCTCCGAGGGCGTCTCGGAGGACCTGCAGCTCGTGGCCGCGCATCGCGGCGCGCAGTCGATCATCACGACGTTCGGCGACGAGCCCTACCGCGCGCACTTCTCGGGGAACGTGACGGAGCTCTGCCCCGTCGGCGCCCTGCTCCCCTCGACCTATCGCTTCCGCGCGCGACCGTGGGAGATCGACAACACCCCGACCGTCTGCGGCCTCTGCCCCGTCGGGTGCAACACCTGGGCGACGACGCGCGAGGGGAAGGTGCAGCGGATCCTCTCCCGCAACCACCCGGAGGTGGACGACGGCTGGCTCTGCGACAAGGGTCGCTTCACGTTCGACCACCTGCGCGCCGAGGATCGGCTGCGCGAGCCGTTCCTGCGCGTGCGCCGCCGCGGGTTCGAGCCGGTCGCGTACGACGAGGCCGTGCGGGAGACCGTGCGCGGGCTGCGCGAGGCGGGAGGGTCGGTGGCGGTCGCGTTCTCCGGCGGCGAGACGGTCGAGCAGGCCTCGGCGCTCGCGCGGCTCGTGCGGCAGGGACTCGGCGGCGACATCGCGATCCTCCCGGACGACCTCGACCCCGCCGTGGACGCGTTCCGCGCTCCGCTCTCGGCGATCCGCGACGCGGAGGTCTGCCTCGTGCTCGGCGACGAGCCGGTCATCGAGCGCGCGCCGATCGTCGATCTCTGGCTGCGGGCCGCCCGGCGCGCCGGCGCCGAGGTGATCACGGTCGGGCCCGCGGGCACGGTCTCGGCGCCGCCCGGCAGCGCGGCGGCGACCTGCGCCGACCTCGTCTCCGACGGCGGCTCCGAGGAGCTGCGCGACGCTGCCCGGCGGCTGCGCGAGGCCTCGCGCGTCGCGATCGTCTGGTCGGGCGACGATCACGACCGCGGCCGGCGCGCGGTGACGCTCGCCGCCTCGCTCGGGCTCGGTGAGGGCTCGGGCCTCTACGTCCTGCCGCGCTCGCCGAACGGCCGCGGGGTGGCACAGGCCTGGCACGAGGCCGGCGAGGGCCGCGGCACGGATCCCGATGGGACGGAAGAGCTCGGCGCCCTCGTCGTCTCCGGCGACGAGGCCGCCTACGACCCGCGCGTCGCCGCGCTCGCGGAGCGCGCGCGCTTCGTGCTCGTGACGAGCATGTTCACGGGCGACCACACGCTCTGGGCACACGTCGTCGCGCCGGGGACGAGCTATCTGGAGCGGGACGGGACGGTCGTGAACCTCGAGGGCCGCGCCCAGCGTCAGCGGCGCGTCGTCGATCCGCCGCACCTCGACGAGCTCGAGTTCCTCGCCCGCGTGGGCGCCGAGCTCGGCCTCCCGATCGCGCCGTGGGCCGGCGAGGCGTCGGTCTCCGACCGGGCCGAGCTCACCGCGCGGGCGAGCCTCGACGCCCCACCGGAGTTCGCGTCCGTGCCCTCGCGGAACGGCGCCGGACCTGGGCTCGAGCTCCTCGTCTACCGCCCGCTCTTCAGCGGCCCGGGCGTCGAGCGCATCGAGCCGCTGGCATTCCAGCGTCCCGCACCCGAGATCGAGCTCGCGCACGCGGATGCGCAGGCGCGCGGAATCGCGACCGGCGACGCTGTCACGCTCGGCGCGAACGGCTCGAGCCGTGCGCTCCGCGCCTCGGTCAGCCGCAAGCTCCGCCCCGGCGTCGCCCGGATCGCCGCCGAGCACGCCCGCGGCCTCGGCTCGCACGTCGAGGTGACGAAGGCGTGAAGGTCGCGTTCGCCCAGGCGCTCTCGGAGCCCTGGTGGATCGGCGCGATCAAGGCGTTCGTGATCGCGAATCTCGTGCTCGGCGCCTTCGCGTACCTGACGCTCGTCGAGCGGAAGGTCCTCGGGCGCATGCACCTCCGCTACGGGCCGAACCGCGTCGGGCCCTTCGGGCTCCTCCAGCCGATCGCCGACCTCATGAAGCTCCTGCGCAAGGCGAGCTTCTTCCCGACCGGGGCGGTGACGATCCTCTACATCCTCGCGCCGATCCTGGCCGCGTTCACGGCGATCAGCGCCTTCGCGGTCATCCCGTTCGGCCCCGGGTGGGAGATCGGCGGGTACTACGTCGCGGGCCAGATCGTGGACGTCTCGATCGCGCTCCTGCTCGTCCTCTCGCTCAGCGCGGTCGGGATCTACGCGTTCGTCGTGGGCGGCTGGGCGAGCGACTCGAAGTACTCGCTTCTCGGCTCGATGCGGACGTGCGCGCAGCTCGTCTCGTACGAGGTCTCGTTCGGCCTCGCGGTGCTCGGCGTGATCATCATGGCCGGGTCGCTGCGCCTGACGGAGATCGTCGCGGCGCAGCACGACCAGCTCTGGTTCGTCGTCCCGCAGATCGTCGGCTTCCTCTGCTTCTTCGTCGCCGGCGTCGCCGAGACCAACCGCGCGCCCTTCGACCTGCCCGAGGCGGAGCAGGAGCTCGTCGCCGGCTACCACACCGAGTACGGCGGGATCCGCTGGGGGATGTTCCAGATGTCCGAGTACATCAACATGATCACGTTCTCGGCGCTCGGCGTGACGCTCTTCTTCGGCGGCTGGGGCGGGCCGATCCTCCCCGGGCCGATCTGGTTCCTCCTCAAGCTCGCGGCGTTCATCTTCGTCTTCATGTGGCTGCGCGCCACGCTGCCGCGCCTGCGCTACGACCAGCTGATGATGTTCGGCTGGAAGATCCTGCTCCCGGTCGCCACGCTCAACGCGATCGCCACCGCCGTCCTCGTCACGATCTTCTAGGTTCCCTCCTCGAATGTCTCCCCAGCCACTTCCGTCGCTCAAGGGATTCGCCGTCACGCTGCGGCAGATCTTCCGCAAGCCGATCACCCAGCAGTACCCGGAGTACAAGCGGCCGGTCTACCCGCGCTTCCGCGGGCGGCACCGCCTGAACCTCCACGACAACGGGCTCGAGAAGTGCGTCGGCTGCTCGCTCTGCGCCGCCGCGTGCCCGGCCGACTGCATCCGGGTCGTCCCGGCCGAGAACACCCCCGAGCACCGGGTGTCGCCGGGCGAGCGCTACGCGCGCATCTACGAGATCAACATGAGCCGCTGCATCTTCTGCGGCTACTGCGAGCTCGCCTGCCCGTTCGACGCGATCACGCTCGGGAACGAGTACGAGCTCTCCGAGTACCACCGCGACGACCAGATCTACACGAAGGAGATGCTCCTCGCGCCGCCGATCAAGCAGGTCCCGGTCGCCGACCGCGAGCGCTACGACACCCCCGAGCCGGTCTGGAAGACGGATTCGTGAGGCGCTGATGGACGCCGGCGAGATCCTCGTCTGGATCGTCTGGATCGGCGCCGTGACCGCGCTTTTCGCGTCGGGGCTCGCCGTCGTCCTCTTCCAGAACCCGTTCTACAGCGCGCTCTCGCTGATCGTGAACCTCGCCTCGCTCGCGGTGCTCTTCCTGCTCCTCTCGGCGGAGTTCGTCGCCGCGGCGCAGGTGCTCGTCTACGCGGGCGCGGTGGTCGTCATGTTCCTCTTCGTGACCGCGTACCTCGGCGGGCGGGCGGACGCGCCGTGGGCGGGCGGGCCGACGCTGCAGCGGCTGTTCGCGGTCGGCGCGGCGGCCGCGATCGCGATCGAGGTGGTCGTCGCGATCTCGCTCGCCGCCGGCGACCGGCTGACCGACCCGGCCGAGGTTGACGAGGCGTTCGGCTCGCCGGCCGAGATCGGGCGGCTCTTCGTCTCCGACCACCTGCTCGCGTTCGAGGCTACCTCGATCGTCCTCCTCATCGCCGCCGTGGGCGGCGTGATCCTCGGGACGACGGCTCCGCGGCGCGCGCGTGCCGAGGGCGGTGAGGAGGTGCCGCAGCGATGATGGGCCCCGGGATCGCCTCGTACCTCGTCGTGTCCGTGATCCTGTTCGGGATCGGCGCGTTCGGGGTGCTCATCAGGCGCAGCCCGCTGATCGTGCTGCTCGCGCTCGAGATCATGCTGAACGCGGGGAACCTCGCCCTGCTCGCGTTCGCGCGGCAGTTCGGCGACGGAAGCGGCCAAATCTTTGCGCTCACGGTGATGGTCGTCGCCGCGTCCGAGGCAGTGATCGGGCTCGGGCTCATCGTCGCGATGTCGCGCCTGCGGGTCGAGCTCGACGTCGACAAGCTGACCACCTTGCGCGGATAACGGATGGACGTCGCCGCCTGGATCGCGCTCTTCTCGCCGGCCGTCGGCGTCGCGGCGATCACCCTGCTCGGGCACCGGATCACGGGCGCCCAGGCCGGGATCCTCGCGTCCGGCTCGGTGCTCGTCTCGTTCGCGGCGAGCGTCGTCGCGTTCGTCCTCCTCACGGGCCGGGCGGAGGAGGAGCGCAGCGAGACCTCGACGCTCTGGACGTGGCTTTCGGCCGGCGACCTCGAGGTCGGGTTCGAGGTGCTCGTCGACCCGCTCAGCGTCTTCATGATGCTCGTTGTCTCCGGGGTCGGGTTCCTGATCCTGGGCTACGCGACCGGCTACATGCGCGGGGACGCGGAGGAGCGGCGCTACCACGCGTACAAGGCGCTCTTCGTCTTCTCGATGCTCCTGCTCGTGCAGGGCGGGAACCTCCTTCTGCTCCTTGCGGGCTGGGGGATGGTCGGGCTCTCCTCGTACCTCCTGATCAACTTCTGGCACGAGCGGCCCACCGCGGTCGCTGCGGGCAAGAAGGCGTTCGTCATGAACGCCTTCGGGGACGCGACGTTCGTGCTCGCGCTCTTCATCCTCTTCGCGCAGACGGGCGCGCTCTCGTTCGCACCGGTCTTCGAGCGCGCGCCGGAGGCGCTCGGCGAGTCCACCACGCTCTCCGTCCTCGTCGCGCTCGGGCTGCTCGGCGGCGCGGTCGCGAAGTCGGCGCAGATCCCCCTCCACACGTGGCTTCCGGACGCGATGGAAGGCCCGACGCCGGTCTCCGCGCTCATCCACGCGGCCACGATGGTCACGGCCGGCGTCTACCTGATCGCGCGCACCGCGCCGCTCTTCGAGCTCGCACCCGCGATCCACGACCTCGCCGCGATCCTCGGCGGCGTCACGATCGTCGTCGCCGGCCTGATCGCGCTCGTCCAGACGGACATCAAGCGGGTGATCGCGTACTCGACGATGAGCCAGATCGGCTACATGTTCCTCGCGGTCGGGCTCGGGGCGTACGGCGCCGGGATGTTCCACCTGATGACGCACGCCTTCTTCAAGGCGCTCCTCTTCATGGCGGCCGGCGTCGTCATCCACGCCCTCGCCGGCGAGCAGGACATCCGCCGCATGGGCGGGCTGGGGCGCGAGCTGCCGTGGACGACGCGGCTCTTCGTGATCGGCGCGCTCGCGCTCGCGGCGATCCCGCCCTTCGCCGGGTTCTTCTCGAAGGACGCGGTCCTCGCGAGCGCCGCGAACGCCGGCGTTCTCGGCTGGCTTCTCTGGACGCTCGGGGCGATCGGCGCGTTCCTGACGGCGCTCTACACCTTCCGGCTCGTCTTCGTCGTCTTCGGACCGCCGATCACGGACTTCGCCCGCGAGCACCTGCACCGGGAGCGCTTCGAGGGGCCGCTCGCGATGATGTGGCCGGTCGCCGTCCTCGGCGTGCTCTCGATCGTCGGCGGGCTGATCCAGATCCCCGGCGTGTGGCACCTCGTGGACGACTGGCTCCACCCGGTCGTCGAGTCGGTCGAGGAGGCGCACGGCTGGGTCGCGTGGTTCTCGGCGCTCGTCGCGCTCGGGCTCGCCCTGGCCGGAATCGCGCTCGCCTGGCTTCTTTGGGGGCGCCGGAGCGACGTGCCGGAGCGCGTGCGCGCCGGGGCGCCCTGGCTCGCGGCAGCGCCCGAGCGGAAGTTCTGGTTCGACGAGGCCTACGACGGCGTGTTCGCCTGGCCGGTGCGGATGCTCGCCACGAGCCTCGGGCGCTTCGTGGAGCGGCCGCTCTTCCTCGACCCGCTCGGCGGGCTCGGGACCGGGATGCGGGGCCTCTCGGGGCGGCTCGGTGCCGTGCAGACGGGCGGTGTTCGGCTGTACGTCCTCATGCTCGCGCTCGGCCTCGCCGTCCTCACCGTCGTCTTCCTGGCGGTGTCGTAGGTGCTCACGACCGCGCTCATCTTCCTTCCGATCGCCGGCGCGCTGCTCGTCTGGCTCATCCCGTGGGCGAGCGTGCGGGCGGCGGGCGGGTTCGCGCTGCTCGTCGCGCTCGCGCAGCTCTCGCTCTGGGTCGTCGCGCTCGGGCGGATCGACTTCGAGGCCGGCGGCCTGCAGGAGGCGACCGAGACGCCCTGGTTCGAGGATCTCGGCGTCGCCTACAAGGTCGGCCTCTACGACTTCTCCCTCTGGCTCGTCGGGCTGACCGCGTTCGTCACCGTCGCGGCGATCGCCTACGGCACCTGGGCCGGGCGCGAGCGGCCGCGCGCGTACTTCGGCTTGCTCCTCTTCCTCGCCGGCGCGACGACGGGCGTCTTCGTCGCGCAGGATCTCCTCCTCTTCTACGTCTTCTTCGAGGCGATGCTGCTGCCGCTCTACGTGCTGATCGGCGTCTGGGGCGGGGCGCGGCGGGGCGCGGCGACGCTCAAGTTCATCGTCTACACGATGGCGGGCTCGCTGCTCATGCTCGTCTCCGTCATCGCGCTCGGGCTCGGCAACGGGACGTTCGACATGACGCGGCTCTCGGCGAGCACGAACGACTGGATCTTCCTCGGGTTCCTCGCCGCGTTCGCGGTCAAGGCGCCCATCTGGCCGTTCCACGGCTGGCTGCCGGACGCCTACCGCGAGGCGCCGGCGGAGGTCTCCGCGCTCCTCTCGGGCGTGATCTCGAAGACTGCCGCGTACGGGATCCTGCGCATCGTCCTGCCGACCTTCCCCGAGCCGGTCGCGGACTGGCGCGTCGTGATCCTCGCGCTCGCGTCGATCGGGCTCGTCTACGGGTCGCTGCTCGCGTTCCGCGCGCCGGACGTGCGCGGCGTCATCGCGTACTCGAGCCTCGGGCAGATGTGTCTGATCGTGATCGGGCTCGTCGCCGTGACCGATTCGGGGCTCACCGGGGCGGTGCTGCACATGGTGAGCCACGGGCTCGTCTCGGCCGCGCTCTTCCTCCTCGCGGGAGCGATCGAGCGGCGCACGGCGACCGGTGAGCTCGCGCTCCTCGGCGGGATGGCGCGCGGGCGTCCCCGGCTCGCGACGCTCCTCATCACGCTCTCCGTGATCGCGCTCGCCGTGCCGTTCTCGGTCGCGTTCGCGGGCGAGTTCCTCATCCTGAACGGGATCTTCGAGGTCGGCTGGGGCTGGGCGGTCGTCGGCGCGGGCGCGATCGTGCTCGCGGCGCTCTACATGCTCCGGCTCGTCTCGGCCGTGCTGCACCTCGCGCCCGGCGAGGCGGTCAGCGAGGTGCAGCTCGACCTCCGCCCCGCGGAGGTCGGGATCGTCGGCGCGCTTGCCGTCGCGCTCGTCGCGCTCTCGTTCTGGCCGGCGGCGATCACCGACCGCGTCTTCGGCGGCGAGCCGGCGCGCGCGGTCGAGACCGGCTTCGAGGGACGGGGAGGGGAGGCGGCGCCGTGACCGAGGAGCTTCGCCATCCCGACATCGACTGGGCCGCGCTCGCGCCCGTCCTCGTCCTGCTCGGGACGGCGTGCTTCGTGCTGCTCGTCGGCGTCTTCCTTCCGCGCGGCGCGCGGCGACCGTTCGCCGCGTTCTTCGCCGCCGCGGGGTTCATCGCCGCGGGAATCGCCTCCGGGATCCTCTTCGGGCTCGACGACGAGGCCTCGACGCTCGTCCGCGACTCGCTCGCCCGCGACCGGCTCGCGGAGCTGGGGCAGATCCTCCTCGCCGGGGCGGGCCTGCTCGCGGTGGGTGTCTCGTACTGGGAGTCCCGCGGCCCGCGCGGCGACGACCCGCGCGTCGCCGAGGACGACCACAGGGAGCGCGTGGTCGAGTGGTACGTCCTGCTCCTGACCGCGGTCGCGGGGATGGCGTTCTTCGTCCAGGCGAACTCGCTCATCACGCTGTTCCTCGGGCTCGAGTGGTTCTCGATCGCCCTCTACGTCCTCTCCGCGATCAGCGTGCACCGGATCGTGGCGCTCGAGGCGGGGCTCAAGTACCTGATCGTCGGGAGCTTCGGCTCCGCGATCCTGCTCTTCGGCTCGGCGCTCGTCTACGGCGGCACCGGCGCGCTGACGTTCGGCGGGATCGCCGCCGGCACCGCGGACGGCGAGCGGGTCTTCCTCGTCGCCGGGCTCGGGATGATCCTCGTCGGGCTCGCGTTCAAGGTTTCCGCGGCGCCGTTCCACATGTGGACCCCGGACGTCTACGAGGGCGCCCCGACGCCGGTGACCGCGTTCATGTCGGCCGCGACGAAGATCGCCGCGCTCGTCCTGACGCTGCGCCTGCTCCTGACAGCGTTCCCCGGGGAGGAGGAGCTCTGGACGATCACGATCGCGGTGATCGCGTCGATCTCGCTCGCCTGGGGCAACATCGCGGCGCTCGCGCAGCGGAACGTGAAGCGCCTGCTCGCATACTCGAGCGTGTCGCACGCCGGGTTCCTGCTCATGCCGATCGCGGCCGGGAACGCGCTCGGCGGGCGCGCGCTGCTCTTCTACCTCGTGCCGTACGCGGCGCTCTCGATCGGGGCGTTCGCGGTCGTCGCGGCCCGGGAGCGGGAGCTCGCCGCCGACGTGACGCTCGACAACCTCGCCGGCTTCGGCTGGGAGCGGCCCTTCCACGCGATCGCGATGAGCGTCTTCATGTTCGGCTTCATCGGGCTGCCGCCGGCCGGGCTCTTCCTCGGGAAGTTCTACGTCTTCACGGCGGTGTACGAGCGCGGCTGGACGTGGCTCGTGATCGTCGGCGTCGTCGCGACGGTCGTGTCTGTCGCGTACTACCTCGCGGTCGTGCGGGCGATGTACTCGAGCTCTGCGGAGCTTCGCGTCGCGCCGGCCGGCGGCTCGCCTCCGCGCGACTGGCCGCTCACGACGACCGTCTTCGCGTGCCTCGTGCTCGCCGTCGCGACGCTCGTCGTGCCCGACCCGCTCGTCGACCTCGCGCGCGACTCCCTCGCCTTCCTCACCTTCCCGTTCTGAGTGGGCGCGGCTCGGTGCTCCCCCCGGCAATGATCACATCGTCTCCGCCGGCGTCCGGACCCGCCATGCCGCGTCCTCAGTCGCCCCGATATGCCCGCATATCGAGGCTCCCTGCGTCCTTGCCTGGCGACTCCGGCCGGTCGCCGGAGACGGGTGACCAACACCGGGAGGAGCACTGAGCCGCGTCGTCGTCCTCGGCGGGGGGATCGCGGGCGAGAGCTTTCTCGCGGCCCTCGCGCGGGAGGCCCCGGACGCCGACGTGACGCTGGTCGAGCGCGATCTCGTCGGCGGGGAGTGCTCGTACTGGGCGTGCATCCCGTCGAAGACGCTCCTGCGGCCGGTCGAGCTGGCCGCCGCGGTCGCGCGGACGCCGGGCGTGAGCGGCGCGCGGATCGATCCGGAGGGCGTCTTCGCGTGGCGCGACGAGATCGCCGGCGGCGGCGACGCGAGCCAGGTGAAGTGGGTCGAGAACCTCGGTGCGGCCTTCGTGCGCGGCGACGCCGAGATCGCCGAGCCGGGGCTCGTGCGAGTCGGCGGGCGCGAGCTTTCGTACGACCACCTGCTCGTCGCGACCGGCTCCGACCCGGCCGTCCCGCCGCTCGAGGGGCTCGAGGACGTCCGTCCGTGGACGAGCCGCGACGCGACGAGCGCGTCCGAGGTGCCCGAGCGGCTGCTCGTCGTCGGCGGCGGCGCCGTCGGGTGCGAGCTCGCGCAGCTCTACGTGCGGCTTGGCTCGGAGGTCGTCCTCGTCCAGAGCGGCGCGACCCTCCTCGACCGGATCGACGCCGACGCGGGCGCGCTGCTCGCGGAGTCCCTGGCCGAGGACGGCGTCGAGGTCCGCACGGGCACGCGCCCGAGTGCGGTCGAGACAGCCGGCGGACGGATCCGGCTCCTCTGCGACGGGGCCGGCGCGGGCGCGCTCGAGGGCACCGAGATCCTGCTCGCGGTCGGGCGGCGCCCACGCGTCGAGGGCTACGGGCTCGAGCGCGTGGGCGTCGAGCTCGAACGGAACGCGGTCAAGACGGACGACCGCCTCGCCGCGGCCGACGGCGTCTGGGCGGCGGGCGACGTGACCGGCAAGGCGCTCTTCACGCACGTCGGGAAGTACCAGGCGCGGATCGCGGCCGCGAACATCGCGGGTCGCGAGCGGCGCGCCGACTACAGCTCGATCCCGGCGGCGATCTTCACCGACCCGCAGATCGCGTCCGTCGGAGACACGTCCGGCAACGACGGTGCGGTGACGGCCACGGTCGAGCTCGCGACGCTCTCTCGCGCGGGGACGTACTCCGACCCGCTGCCCCGCGGGTTCGTGAAGCTCTTCGCCGACCCCGGCCGCGGCGTCCTCGTCGGCGCGGTCGTCGTCGGACCCGAGGCGGGGGAGATGATCGGGCAGCTCACCGTCGCCGTGCGCGCCGAGGTGCCGGTCGACGTGCTGCGGGACACGATCCAGCCGTTCCCGACGTTCTCCGAGGCCGTGTACTTCGCGGCGCGCGACCTGCCGTTGTAGCCTCCCAGGGGATGGGAATCGGCGCCGACATCGAGACGCTGGGCCGGCTCGCGCTCTTCGCCGACCTCTCTCGGCCCCAGGTCGAGGCGATCGCGCATACGCTCGACGAGGAGATGTTCCCGGAGGGTCAGCGCGTGCTGCGCCAGGGCTTCTCCGGCTCGAACCTCTACATCATCCTCGACGGGGAGGCCGCTGTCGTGATCGACGGGACCGAGCGGGCGCGGCTCGGCCGCGGCGAGTTCTTCGGAGAGGCGTCCACCCTGCTCGGCACCCCGCCGACCGCGGACGTCGTCGCGACGACGCCACTGCGCTGCCTCGTCGTTCCCGCCCCGGAGCTGGAGGATTTCCTGATGGCGTATCCGGCGGTCGCGATCCGGATGCTCAGGGAAGAGGTGCGGCGGCTGGCAACCACGCTCCAGTGGCTCTGATCCATCCCCCCGGCGCATATCCGGTCGTGGTGGTCGGCAGCGGGCCGGGCGGACTGCAGACGAGCTACTGCCTCTCGCGGCTCGGGATCCGCCACGCGGTGCTCTCGGCCGACGACGCGCCGGGCGGCATGTTCCGCTCGCTCCCGATCTTCGGGCGGCTCCTCTCGTGGTCCAAGCCGGACGCGCCCTTCGAGCCCGGCTCCCGCGAGTACGAGTGGTACGACCACAACAGCCTGCTCGCCGACGACCGCGCCCATCGCGCGCTCGTCCCGGCGGAGATGGACCGCTCGTTCGCGGTGCCCTCCCGGCCCGAGATGGAGCGCGGGCTGGCCGCCTTTGCCGCGAGCGCCGGCGTGCGGGTGCAGTACGGGTGCCGCTGGGAGTCGACCCGCCGCGACGATGACGGCGGGCTCGTGCTCACGACGACGGAGGGCGAGTACCGGTGCCGCGTTGCCGTCTTCGCGCTCGGCGTCACCGACCCGTGGAAGTCGGACATCCCCGGCATCGAGCACGTTCCGCACTACGTCGAGACGCTCGAGCCGCGCGCGTACGAGGGGAAGCGGGTCGTCGTGATCGGCAAGCGGAACTCCGGATTCGAGATCGCCGACGGCCTGCTCCCCTGGGCTCGGCAGGTCGTGCTCGTCTCGCCGCGGCCGGTGCAGACGTCCGTCCTCGCGCTCGCGAGCGTGCGTGTGCGGTACATGCAGCCGCTCGAGGACGCGGGGCTCGGCGGCGGCACGCTCGCGCTCGACGCGGCGATCGAGCGGGTCGAGCGGACGGCGGACGGGTTCCGCATCCACGCGCACGGCACGACGCGTCCGGGCGAGATCGAGGTGGAGGCCGACGCGGCGCTCGCGGCCACCGGCTTCCGCGCGCCGCTCCTCGACCTCGGCGAGCTCGGCGTGCAGACGGTCGCCCAGGGGCGTATCCCGGCGCTCACGCCGTTCTGGGAGGCGGTCGGGGCGCCCGGTGTCTACTTCGCCGGGAACGCGACCCAGGGCGCTGCGGGCCTGCGCCGGCACGGCGTCGGCGCGAGCTCGCCGGCGGTGCAAGGCTTCCGTTACAACGCACGGGTCCTCGTGGAGGCGATCGCCGAACGGCATTTCGGCGTCACCCCGCCGCGCGGGTCGCTCGGCCCGGGCGAGGTCGCGCCGTTCGTCGCGCACGAGCTCGCCCACGGGCCCGACCTCTGGGCGCAGAAGGCCTACCTCGCGCGCGTGCTCACGCTCGAGTCCGGGGGTGCCGCGCGCGACGCCGGCGTCCAGCCGCTCGCGCACTTCGTGGACGCGCCCGGCCCGGACGCGGTCGCCGCGACCGTCGAGATGAACGCGGCGGGCTCGATCTACCCCGTGCTCTACGTCCGCCGCGGCGGCTCCGTGTCCGAGCGTGTGCTCGACCCCGACCCACAGCACGCCTACTCCGGGCCGCGCTATCTCGCCGAGCTCGAGGGGCTGCTCCGATCGTGACCGCTCGCGCGCTCGGCTGGGCGGCGCTCGTCGCGCTTCCGCTCGCGACGCTTGTGCTCCTCCTCGCCGTCCCGCGTCTCGACGGGGAGTGGCAGCACAACCCCGCGCATTTCTGGCTCGTGCTCACGGCCGCGGTGACGAACGTCGTCCTCGCGGTCGTGACCGGCGATGCGGCGCGCCGGCGCGGGGACGCGCGCCTCTTCCTCGTCTCGCTCGCGTTCCTCGCGGCGGCCGGGTTCCTCGCGCTTCACGCGCTCGCCACGCCACGCGTCCTCCTCGACACGCCGAACGCAGGCTTCGTGGTCGCGACGCCGGTCGGGCTGCTGCTCGCGTCGCTCTTCGCGGCCGCGTCGTCGGTCGAGCTTTCGCCGGAGGCGTCTGCGCGCCTCATGCGGCGCGCGACGGCCGCGCGGGTCGCGCTCTTCGTCCTGCTCGGAGCGTGGGCGGCCGTCTCGCTCGCCGGGATCCCGCCGCTCGACGACCCGCTCCCGGAGGAATCGGCGCGTGGCTGGCTGCTCGCGTTCGCGCTTCCCGGCGTCGCCCTTTTCGCGCTCGCCGCCTGGCGCTACCTCAGCCGCTTCCGGAAGCGGCCGGCACCGCTTCTCCTCGGCGTCGTGACCGCGTATGCGCTCCTCGCGGAGGCGATGATCGCGATCGCCGCCGGCCGCGACTGGCACGCGAGCTGGTGGGAGTGGCACCTCCTGATGCTCGCTGCGTTCGGGCTCGTCGCCTGGAGCGCGCGGCGGGAGTGGCACGAGGAGCGCTTCGCCGACCTCTATCTCGACTCGACCGCCGGGGCGGTCCGGCGGGTCAGCGTGCTCTTCGCCGACCTCGAGGGCTTCACGGCCTACTCGGAGCAGGCGGGGCCCGAGCGCGTCTCGGCGCTGCTCGAGGAGTACCTTGCGGCCGCGATCCCCGCGGTGCGGGAGCACGGGGGCGAGACGGACAAGCTGATCGGCGACGCGCTCATGGCGGTCTTCAACAAGCGCGGCGACCAGCCGGACCACGCGGAGCGCGCCGTTCGGGCGGCGCTCGCGCTGCAGCGCGCGACGGAGCCCCTGGCGCTGGCGCATCCGGATTGGCCTCGCTTTCGCGCGGGCGTGAACAGCGGTGAGGCGCACGTAGGCGTCGTCGGCGCCGCCGGCGGCCGGGAGCACACCGCGCTCGGCGACGCTGTCAACCTCGCCTCACGGCTCGAGGGCCAGGCGCGCGCCGGCGAGGTCGTCGTCGGCCCGGAGACGTACGCCGAGCTTCCGGACGGCACCGAGGTGGAGCCGCTCGGCGGCCTCCGCGTGAAGGGGAAGGCGGCGCCCGTCGAGGCGTACGCGGTCGTTTCGCTCCCGGACCGTTCCGCGACCTAACCCTCGGCCGATTGCCCCGTTAGAGGGGATGCGGGGGAGAAGCTGCCGCATCGCTCTCCCCCGCATCCGTGGCGACGATCGGGATGGATCGACTCGGCCCCTTCCCGTAGCCGTTCGATACGGCTCCGTGTCGACGTCCCGATCGCCGCAGCCCTGCCGGTCGACTGCCCATGTAATCGACTAACGGCCGGGCCGTGCCGGCCTCGGAAACCGGTGCGTCGCCGTCGGGACGGGAGAGACTCGACGGCGAGGCGCCCGGCTCGTCGCCGGCAACCTCGTTCGCCCTTCCCGCGCTCGGAAAGGGCTATGTCTTGGGTGCTGTCGAGCGCGGATGCCCGGCCAGCTGGAACTGCGAAAAGGTAATAAATGGTGGGATTTCGCGCCCCATTTGAGCGCGAACCGTAGCGCTCGCCATCGGAACGCGCAAGTCTGCCGAAAGTTAACGACGCAGCGAGCCGAACGAGGCCGCTGCCAGAAGCCCGACCGCGGCCCATCCCGTCGCGAGCGCGACGGCCACGACAGCTTCCGATCCGCCGTCGAGAAAGACGGGTGAGCGCGCGGCCGCCCCGACGCAGAAACAGGCCACGAGGGCGCCGGCGAGGACCGCCTCGAGCCGTCCACTTCCGGCGTCCACGAGCCGGGCGAGCGCAGCAAGCGCCGCGACGGCGGCGAGCGGGACGCCCGCGAGGAGCAGGTAGAAGGTCGCCGTCTCCGCGCCGGCACGCTCGGCGACCGCGGCGAGCGCGAGCAGTGTCGCGGCGGGAACGACCGTGAGCGCGAAGAGGGTGCGGAGGGAGGCCACGGGAAGGCCCGGTTCGTCGCGGCGCCGGGCGTTCCTCCGTTACGCTCGCCGGGAAGGCGGCGAAAGGAGAACTGATGGCAGGCGTCAAGCTCACCTGGCTCGGACATGCGGCCTTCCGCGTCGAGGCGCCGAGCGGGCGGCGGCTCTACGTCGACCCGTGGCTCGGGAACCCGAAGTGCCCCGAGAGCGAGCGCGAGCCGGAGCGTGTCGACCTGATCGCGCTCACACACGGGCACGACGACCATGTCGGCGAAACGGTCGAGCTCGCACAGCGGTTCGAGTGCCCGGTCTACGCACAGGTCGAGCTGCGCGGCTGGCTCGCCGGCAAGGGCCTCCCCGAGGACGCGACGCAGGCGATGAACAAGGGCGGCACGGTCGACGTGGGCGGGATCACGATCACGATGACCGATGCGAACCATTCCTCGAGCGCGTTCGAGAACGGCTCCTTCGTCTACCTCGGCGAGCCGGCCGGGCTCGTGATCGGCGTGGAGGGAGCGGCCCGGATCTACTTCGCGGGCGACACGAACGTCTTCGGCGACATGGAGCTGATCGGCCGCCTGTACGAGCCCGATCTCGTCGTCCTCCCGATCGGCGACCACTACACGATGGGGCCGAAGGAGGCCGCGCTCGCCGCCGAGCTCCTCGGGGCGCAGCGGATGGTGCCGTGCCACTACGGCACGTTTCCGCTCCTCACCGGGACGCCGGACGCGTGCCGCGAGCGTATGTCGGGGTGCGAGGTGGTCGCGCCCGAGCCCGGCGAGACGATCGAGGTCTGATGCGCGAACGCTGGTTCGGGGCGTCGGGGCGGCGGGTGCCGGAGATGGTCGTCGAGGGCGACACGGCCGTGCCGCTCGAAGAAGCGCTCGTCGTGGACGGCGTGGAGGACGTGGACGCGCTCGCGGCCGCCCACCGCGAGGGACGCCCGGTCGTCGTGCGCTGTGCTGACGAGCCCGCGGTGCGCGGTGCGCTCGCGCGGCCCGAGGTGTCGTGCGTCCTCGTGCCGGCCGCCCGCACCGACCTCCTCGAGCTCGACCTGCGCCGGCTCACGTACGGCTAGCCGCGTGCTCCCGGTCGCCACGTACTCGCTCTGCGCCTGCGACCTCGATCGCGGGGAGTGGGGCGTCGTCGTGCAGTCGAAGTTCCTCGCGGTCGGCTCGGTCGTCTCCTGGGCGGAGGCAGAGGTGGGCTGCGTGGCCACCCAGGCGTGGGCGAACCCGCGCTACGGGCCGGAGGGGCTCGCGCTCCTCCGCGAGGGCCGCTCGGCGGCGGAGGCCGTCCAGGCGCTCGTCGGCGCCGACGACGGGCGGGACGACCGGCAGCTCGGCATCGTGGATGCGTTCGGCGGCAGCGCGACCTTCACGGGCTCGGCGTGCTTCGACTGGGCCGGCGGTCGCACCGGGCCGGGGTGGGCGGCACAGGGGAACATCCTCGTCTCGGGCGAGACGGTCGACGCGCTCGCCCTGACGTTCGAGACCTCGTCGGGGCCGCTTGCGGACAGGTTGCTCGAGGCGCTCGCCTCCGGGGAGGCGGCCGGGGGCGACCGGCGAGGACGCCAGTCGGCCGCCGTCCTCGTCGTGCGGCGCGGCGGCGGCTACGGCGGGATGTCGGACGTCGCCGTCGACCTCCGCGTGGACGACCATCCCGAGCCGATCGAGGAGCTCGCCCGGCTCCACGGCCTGCACGAGCTCTACTTCGGCTCCACGCCGGAGGAGGATTGGGTCACGGTGGACGACGAGCTCCGCGCGGAGCTCCGCGAGCGCCTCGCGGCCCTCGGCTACGAGGCCGGCGACCTGGGCGAGGCCTTCCGGGCCTGGGCGGGCACGGAGAACCTCGAGGACCGCGTCAACGGGGTCGAGCGCATCGACCCGGTCGTCCTCGCAGAGCTCCGGAAGCGCCGGGCGCCCGCCTGATCCCGAGCTTGTAACACAGTGTTACTAGCCGCGGTCAGCGGTCGCCCGGGAGCCGCCGGCCGTTCGCCAGCGCTCGGAGGCTCGGCACGGGATCGGCTTCCGGGCGGACGACGACGAGGAGCGCACCGTGGCCCGGGCCGGCGAGGGCCTCGACGAGCATCTCCAGGCCGACGGCGAGGGAGAACGCCTTGTGCGCGAGCGGGCCGCCGAACGGGACGAGCTCCTCCGGCGTGGCGCGGCCGGCGAGGACGTCGCCGTACGTGACGGCGCCCATCGAGACGTCCGCGACGAGCGGCTTCCCGTCCGACGAGGGAACGGCAATCGCGAGCGGGTTCGTCCCCGCGAGCGGCGGTCCACCCTCGGGGTGCGCGAGCCGGGCGGGAGAGGTCGCCGTCAGCCACGCGCAGAGCCCTGCCTGGGCGAGCGGCCTGATCCAGAGCCCGAGCGCTCCGGTGGGGAAGCACCCGGCTGCGACGACGACCCGCGCCCGCTCGGGAGGCGAGGCGATCTGCGCCTGCACGATCGCCGCGAGCATGAGGTAGCCGAGCGTCCCGCGCGCTTCCCAGCGCTCGAAGCCCTCCTCCGCGACGACCCGCTCGGGCCGCGCGTTCGGCTGCAGCCAGTCGAGGGTCTCGAGCCAGTCCACGCGCGCGAGCCCGTGCCCGGGGCGGCCGCGCTCCTCGGCCTCGACGAAGTGCCCGGCGAGCACGCGGGCGTCCTCCTCGCGGAAGCCGAGGCGCCGGATCCGTTCCATGACCTCGTCGAGCACGCGGGCCGTACAGTAGCGGCGTGCCGGCCGCGCTCCAGACCCGTGCGCTCGCCAAGCGCTACGGGCCGATCGAGGCCTTGCGCGGAGTCGAGCTCGAGGTCGGCGAGGGTGAGCTCGTAGGACTGCTCGGGCCGAACGGGGCCGGCAAGTCCACGCTCGTCAAGATCGCGGTCGGGCTCGTTCGTGCGAGCGGCGGCGAGACGACCGTCTGCGGGGCACCCGCGGGGTCGCGCGTGGCCCGTGCGAGCCTCGGCTATCTCGCCGAGCTCTTCCGCTTCCCCGGCTGGTACTCCGCGGACGAGGTGCTGCGGCTGCACCAGCGCCTCGCGGGGTCGCACGGCGGAGAGGCGGAGCGTGCGGAGCTGCTCGGCCTCGTCGGGCTCCTCGACGCGCGCGACAGGACGGTGGACGCGATGTCGAAGGGGATGCAGCAGCGCCTCGGGATCGCCCAGGCGCTGGTCGGCAGCCCGCGCCTCCTCCTGCTCGACGAGCCGACGAGCGCCCTCGACCCGGCCGGCCGGCGTACCGTGCGGAGGTTGCTCGAGGAGCTGCGCGCGCGCGGCGTCGCCGTCCTGCTCAACTCGCACCTGCTCAGCGAGGTCGAGCTCGTCTGCGACCGGGTCGTCATCCTCTCCGGCGGCAGCGTCGTCGCGGCGGGCACGCCGGACGAGCTCTCGCGGGCGCGCGGCGTCGAGATCGAGACCGCGACCGGCCTGCGCGAGTTCCCCGACGCGACGCGCGAGGACGCGCCGCGCATCGTGGCCGAGCTCGTCGCGGCCGGCGAGCGGATCTACGAGGTGCGCGTACGCCGGACCACGCTCGAGGAGACGTATCTCCGCGCGGTCGGGGAGGAGGCGACGTGAGGGGCCTCGGCGTCGTCGTCGGCTACGCGCTCCGCGAGAGCCTGCGCCGGCGCGTGTTCGCGATCGTCCTCGTGCTGACCGCGGTCTTCCTCGGCCTGTACGCGCTCGGCACCGACCGTGCCTTCCAGGAGGTCGCGGACTTCGAGCGCGACCCGGTGCTCCAGGCGGTCGACGAGCGGACGCTCGCCGGGGCGACGCTCCTCGGGCTCGCGATGTTCGGGACGCTCTTCCTCGGGGCCGTGCTCGCGGTCTTCCTCACGCACGCGGTCGTGCGCGGGGACGCCGAGCGCGGGCTCCTGCAGCCGCTCGTCGTGCGTCCCCTCGGCCGGACGACGCTGCTCGCGGCGCGGTTCCTCGCCGCGGCGGCCGTGTGCGCCGCGTACGCCGCCGGGCTCTTCGCCGCGACGGCGGGCATCACGTACTGGGCGGGCGCCTGGTGGCCCGACCGGTTCTGGCTTCCGGCGGCCGAGCTCGCGGCCGCTGTCGTCGTCATCTGCATGCTCTCGCTGCTCGGCTCCGTCTTCCTCTCGGCGACCGCGAACGGGATCGCGGTGTTCATGCTCGTCGGCGCCGGGATCGTGGGCGGGCTGCTCGGCCAGATCGGCGACGCGCTCGACTCGGAGACGCTCGTCGACGTCGCGCAGAAGGCGTCCTGGGCTCTGCCGTTCGAGGCGCTCTACCAGGACGCGCTCCACTCGATCAGCTCGAAGAGCTTCGGGCTCACGGGCGAGATCCTGCGTCTCGGGCCGTTCGGCGGCGCACAGCCGGCAGGAGGCGCGCTGGCGCCCTGGGTGGCCGGATATCTCGCCGCCGCCGGGGCGCTAGCGGCGCTCTTCTTCGCACGCAAGGACCTGTAGCGAGGTTTCCTTCCCAGAGGGGTCGGCAAGAGGCCGAGGATGGAGCCTTCGGAAGAACGTCAGGCTCGCGTGCAGATGATCTTCCGCGCGGGCAACGAGGCCCTGCTCCGAGCCGGCGGCTCGCGCGACGGCGCGCTGCCGTTCCTGTGCGAGTGCAGCGACGAGACGTGCTTTACGCGCGTGCCGCTTGCGCGCGAGGAGTACGAGGGGGTGCGCGCGCACCCCCGCCGCTTCGTCGTCGCCCCCGGGCACGAGGGCCAGGCGCAGCCCGTCGCGCGCCGCGACGGCTATGCGGTGATCGAGAAGGACGCGGCCGCGGGCGAGATCGCCGTCGAGACCGACCCGCGGGGAGAGGAGAGCTCGTGACGCGCGAGGAGCGACTGGCGAAGAACGAAGTCCTCTTCCGCGACGTGAACGAGCGCGTCCGCGAGATCTCCGAGGACACGTGGAGCACGTCCGAGCCCGTCGAGTTCCTCTGCGAGTGCGTCCTCACCGAGTGTCTCGAGCGGGTGTCGCTCACGCTGGCCGAGTACGAGGGGGTGCGTGCGAACCCGTCGCACTTCGTCCTGCTCCCGGGTCACGAGCGCCCGGACATCGAGTTCGTCGTGGCGGCCGGCGACGGCTACGTCGTCGTCGAGAAGAACGACGAGACGAAGCCCCTCGTCGTCGACGAGGATCCGCGCTCGTAACCGCCGCGGCAGCGGGCGGACCTCCGTCGGCGAGATGGGCCGTGCAGGGATCGAACCTGCGACCTTGGGATTAAGAGTCCCCTGCTCTACCAGCTGAGCTAACGGCCCGGGCTGGCGATTCTAGCGAGAGGGCGTGGGCCGTCGGCTAGGGGCGCACGAGGCGCCGCTGGGCGTACCAGCGCATGTCGCGCGTGGTGCGGTAGCCGGTCGCGAGCACCGAGACGCCGAGGCGGAAGATCTGCTTGCGAAGCATGGGACGGATAGATTCGCTGGCGCTCATGCGTGTCCTCTCAGTCGTCGGCAACCGGCCGCAGTTCGTGAAGTCCGCTCCCCTCTCCGAGGCATTCCGAACCACGGGCATCGACGAGGTCGTCCTCCACACGGGCCAGCACTACGACCCCGAGCTCTCGCAGGTCTTCTTCGAGGAGCTCGAGCTGGCGCCGCCGAAGCACCGGCTCGAGACCGGCTCCGGCAGCCACGCGCGCCAGACGGCGCTCATGCTCCCGGGCATCGAGGACGCGATCCTCGCCGAGGAGCCCGCCGTCGTGCTCGTCTACGGCGACACGAACTCGACCCTCGCGGGCGGGCTCACCGCGGCGAAGCTCCACGTGCCGGTCGCGCACGTCGAGGCGGGCCTGCGCTCGTTCGACCGGCGCATGCCGGAGGAGGTGAACCGCGTGCTCGTGGACGCCCTCTCCTCCGCGCTCTTCGCGCCGAGCGACGTCGCGGTCGCGAACCTCCGCCGGGAGGGGATCGTCGACGGAGTGCGCCAGGTGGGGGATGTGATGGCGGACGCGAACCGCCGGCTCGCGCCGCTTGCGCGCGAGCGCTCGACCGCGCTCGCGGACGCAGGCGTCGAGCCGGGGGGCTACGTCGTCCTCACGCTCCACCGGGAGGCGAACACGACGGCGGAGCCGCTGCGCTCCGTCGCCGCGGGGCTCGCGGCGCTCGACGAGCCCGTCCTCTTCCCCATGCATCCGCGCACGCGGGCGGCGCTCGACGCGGCCGGGGTAGAGCTTCCGGCCCACGTGCACGTGCTGCCGCCGCTCGGCTACCTCGACTTCGCCGCGCTCGCCTCGCAGGCGCGGGTCGTCGCGACCGACTCGGGCGGCATCCAGAAGGAGGCGTACTGGTACGGCGTCCCGTGCGTGACCCTTCGGGAGACGACCGAATGGGTCGAGACGATCGAGGCCGGCTGGAACAGGCTTGTCGGCACCGACCCGGCGGCGATCGCCGCAGCGCTCGCCGATCCGCCGCGCGCCTCCGAGCGCCCCGAGCTCTACGGCGACGGCCGTGCGGCGGAGAGGATCGCGGAGCACCTCGGTACGATGGGCCGCCGATGACGGGCGACACGGTCAGGATCGGCCTCGCGGGCCTCGGCTACTGGGGCCCGAACCTCGCGCGGAACTTCGACTCGCTGCCTGGCGCCGAGCTCGTGGCGATCTGCGACGCCGACGAGGAGCGGCTCGTGCAGGCGGGCGCGCGCTTCCCCGATGCCCGTACGACGACCGACTTCGACGACCTGCTCGGTGACGAGAGCCTCGACGCGGTCGTGATCGCGACGCCCGTCCCGACCCACGCCGAGCTCGCGACGCGCGCGCTCGCCGCCGGCAAGCACGTCTTCGTCGAGAAGCCGCTCGCGCTCTCCGCCGGCGAGGGCGCCGACGTCGCCGCCCTCGCCGCGGAGCGGGGCCTCACGCTCATGCCGGGTCACCTCCTGCTCTACCACCCGGGCGTCGCCAAGCTGCGCGAGATCGTCGCGTCGGGCGATCTCGGCCGCCTGCTCGTGATCTACGGGAACCGGCAGAACCTCGGGAAGATCCGCCGCGACGAGAACGTCCTCTGGAGCCTCGGAGCGCACGATCTCTCCGTCATCCTCGACCTCGTCGGCGAGGAGCCGGAGGAGGTCTCCGCCCGCGGCGAGTCGTTCCTCACGAAGGGCGTCGAGGACATCGTCTTCTGCTACTTGCGCTTCCCGTCGGGGGTCGTCGCGCACCTGCACCTCTCCTGGCTCGACCCGCACAAGATGCGGAAGATCACCGTGGTCGGCGACAAGAAGATGGCCGTGTTCGACGACATGGCCCTCGACCACAAGGTGACGATCTACGACAAGGGGCCGCAGGAGCCGGTGCACACGTACGGCGAGTGGATGACGCGCACCGGCGACATCTGGAGCCCGAAGATCCCGAACGACGAGCCGCTCCGGCTCGAGTGCGCCCGTTTTCTCGACTTCGTGCGCGGCGAGGCCGACTCCGCGCCGGCGCGGGAGAACGGGCTCGCCGTCGTGCGCGTCCTCGAGGAGCTCCAGCGCTCGCTCGAGCGGGAACGCGTGTGACGCGGATTGCCGAGACGGCGGTCGTCTATCCCGGCGTCCAGCTCGGGGACGACGTGGCGATCGGCGACCACGCGGTCGTCGGGAAGCAGCCGACGCTCGGGCGCCGCTCGACGGCCGCGCGGGAGGAGCTGCCTCCCCTCGTCGTCGGGGACGGGTGCGCGATCCTCGCCGGCGCTGTCGTCTTCGCGGGGACGCGGCTCGGGCGCGGAGTCGTCGTCGGCGACCAGGCGTGCGTGCGGGAGCGCTGCGAGCTGGGCGACGAGGTCGTCGTCGGCCGTGGCTCGCTCGTCGAGAACGACACGACGATCGGCGCGCGCACACGGATCCAGGCGAACGCGTACGTGACCGCGTACTCGACCCTCGAGGAGGACGTCTTCGTCGCGCCCTGTGTCGTCACGACGAACGACAACTTCATGGGGCGCACCGAGGCGCGGCTCGAGCTCATGCGCGGCCCCACGATCCGTCGCGGCGCGCGGATCGGCGGCGGCGCGGTGCTTCTCCCGGGGATCGAGGTCGGCGAGGAGGCGTTCGTCGGCGCGGGCGCCGTGGTGGTACACGATGTCGCGCCGCGCACGGTCGTCGTGGGGAATCCGGCCCGCGTGCTGCGCGCCGTGCCGGACGAAGAGCTGCTCGGCTCCTGAGCCCTAGCCCGACTTGAGGATCGTGAGCGTGTACTGCCCCGGCTTGCCCCGCGGCAGGCGCACCTCGACGAAGTGGTCGCCCCGCGTGCGAGCCCGGTGGACGATCCGCTCCTTCCAGCTCGGGCTCGCCGAAGCGGCGAGGCGGTTGGCACGGCGCAGGCGTGCGCCGGAGTCGAGCGTCCGCGTGCCGGGCCGCCAGAGGTAGAGGTTGCTGTTGCCGCGCTCGGGTCCGTTCAGGCGGATGTCGACGCGCTGCCCCCTCCGCAGCGGGATCCTGTACACGTCCCGCCGGTCGTCGAAGGAGTCGAGCGTCGCGCGGATCCGCACCGACTTCCCCCCGAAGCGCCAGGCCTTGCCGGCCGCGTCGTCGTTCGGCTCGTACCGGTCGCGCGGCGGGAGCGGGCGGGCGAGGCGCTCGAGCGCGCCCGTCACGTCGAGCCGCCCGAACCCGGAGCGGCGGTCGCGGCCCACGGGCGAGATGTCGGTCGCGCTGCGCTCGAGGATCGACCGCACCTGGCTCGAGTGGAGCGTCGCGCCCGGGCCCGCCAGCCCGCGCTCGCCGAGGAGCGAGGCCGCGGCGGCGCTCACGAGGGGCGCCGCGAAGGACGTGCCGCGCGGGTTGCGGTCTTCGAGCCGGGCGGCGCAGAGCGTGTAACCCGCCGGGGAGCAGCCCGCCGAGTCGAGCGACGCCGGATACGTCGAGTGCATCTGCGTTCCGGGCGCGGCGAGATCGACGTGAACCGGGTCCCGGTTCGAGAAGCCCGGCGTCAGGCCGTCGGGTCGCAGCGCGCCGACCCCGAGCACGTGCGGAAGCGCGGCCGGCCAGCTCGCGTAGGGCTCCGGGCAGCGGAGGCGCGTGCAGTTCCCGGCCGCGGCGACGACGAGCACGCCCCGTTGGGTTGCGTAGTCGACGGCTGCGTGCTCGAGTTCGGAGTACGCGTCGCGGCGCGGGTTGGTCGGATCGCGGGGCCCGCCGAGGCTGAGGTTGATCACCTTCGCGCCGTTGTTCACCGCCCACCGGATCGCGCGCGCCTCGTTCAGGACCGAGATCGTCCCGTTCCGGCCGACGACCTTGGCGACGAGGAGCTCGACGGAGACGCCGCCTCCGGCGATTCCGAGGTTGTCGTCGATCCCGGCGCCGATCAGGCCCGCCACCGTGGTCCCGTGCCCGAACCGATCCGTGAGCGCGGAGCCGGAGACGAAGCTCCTCGACGCTCCGATCCGGCCCGCGAAGTCCGGATGCGACCCGTCGATCCCGGAGTCCACGACCGCGACGCGAACCGGCGCGTGCGGCGGCCTCGCGGGCCAGTGATCGAACGCGCGCACGACGGGGAGGTACCACTGCTCCGGGTAGAGCGGGTCGTTCGGCACGAACGCGAGTCGGCGCGAGGCCGTGACGCGCTCGGCGTACACGACGCCCGGGAGGCTGCGTGCCAGGGAGAGGGCCCGGGCGGCGTCGGGAACGGCGAGCACGAGCGCGTCGAGCGGGCCGAGATCCTCGAGGAGCCGCCCGCCGGACTTCTCCGCGAGTGCGGCGGCGAGCTCCGCGCGCGGCGCGTCCTCGTCGACGCCGACGGCGATCGTTCCCGGCGCGGCCGCGGCGGGGGCCGCGAGGGCTCCCGCGATGAGCGCGACCGCGAGCAGCCGGAGCGCCACTACCCGGGTTGGACGACGGCCGAGTACCCGCGCGCGTGCGCGGGGCTCGCCTTCGCGGTCGCGCGGTAGCTCCCCGCAGTGACGTTCAGGCGAGCGACGTACGAGCCGTCGCCCGCGGTCGTCGCGGCGGCGATCGTCTTCCAGGATCCGTTGACACGGCGCTGCACCTGCACCTCGACGCCGCCGCGTCCGGGGCCGATCGTCCCGCGGATCGCGCGGCGCGCGCTGCCGACCTGGGCGCCGACCGCGGTCGCGACGTTCACGCGGTGGGCCGCGCCCTTCCCCTTCGGGGAGCCCAGCCGGAACGAGGTCGTCGCCTTCGGCCCGACGGAGACGCTGACCTGGCCGGTGGCGACGTCGCGTACGCGCTGCCAGGAGCCGCCCCACGGTCGCCGCTCGAGCCAGGCGCTCGCTCCGACGTTCCGCGCGATCCCGCTCAGCGCGACCTTCTTCCCGTGCGTGACCGACGTGCGCCCCTTCAGCGAGAGGACGCCGACCGTGAACCAGCTCGAGCGAAGCCCGAAGCGCGCCTGGAAGGTCGTTCCGGAGAGCTGGCGGTTCCCGAGCGCGCCCTTCGCGGTCACGGTGGCGATGCGCCGGGAGGCGTTGCGGGTGGCCGTGGCGTCGAGGAGCGCGCCCTTCGGCGCCGAGGAGCCGAGCCTCGCGCGGAACGCCTTGGCCGAGTACCGGAACGGGCCCCAGTTGTGGTACGGCGACAGGTCGTCGTGCGGGTCGGAGACCGAGACGAGATACGGCCGCGCCGTCGTGTTCCAGACGTGCTCGATGTTCGCCGTCCGCCCGCCCGAGGTCGAATGGAAGAACGTCCAGGCGACCGAGCCGTTGTGCCGGACGACCTGCCCGCGTGTCGCGTCGATCGCGGCGGTCGCGCGGCCGTCCTCGGCCGGGACGCCGTTGTAGACCTGGCTGCGCGTGTCCGCGTAGAGGTCGAAGATCCCGCTCGTCTTGCGCGAGACGACCGCGTACGAGCGCGCCGCGACCGCCTGGGCCTTGAGCGCCTCCGGATGCCAGCTCGGCGGCATCTCGTCCGGCACGACGCCGTAGAGGTAGCGCTCGAGCGACAGGTGATTGACGGCCGAGAGCCGCCCGCCGGAGGCGTGGACGACGAGCTCTCCGCGGTACGCCCGCCCGTTGAGGCGCAGGTACGAGGTCCCCCGCTTGAAGCGCGCCGGGCTCGCGAGCGTCCGCAGCCGGCCGTTCGCCGACCTCACGCGCAGCGTCGGCGCGAGCTGATGGCTTCCCTTCGCAAGCGAGAACGTCCGGCCGCGGGCGTCCGTCACCTTGAACGCGGTCGAGGAGCCGATCGTGAGCCCGCTGCGGCCCTCGGCGAGGAGGATCCGAACCTTCCCGACGGAGGTCTGCCCGAGGGTCGTCCCCTGGTAGTAGTGCGCGAGGATCCACTTGTGGCCACGCCCGTCGCGCGAGGCGAAGCCCTGCGCGCCGTACTGCGGCATCCCGATCCCGTGGCCCCAGCCGTGCCCGCTCACGAAGAACACGGGCGGCGCGGCCTGGGCCGCGGGCACGCAGGCGAGAACGGTGAAGCCGATGCAGGCTAGGAGACGGCGCATGACGTTCCGGGGGACCCCGATCCCAGGGTAGAGACGTGGCGTAAGGATTGTCCAATGGATCGGTTCGCGGCGGGCCGCCGGGTGCCTGCCCGCGACGGTTCCCGCGTTTCGCCCGGCCGGGGCGTGGCTACCCTGGAGCCCATGGCAGACGGGACCGACGGCTTCCCGTCGCGCTACGAGCGCCCGCGCCGGATCGCGACGGGCGGGATGGGCGAGATCTTCGTCGCACGCGACACGACGCTCGGGCGGACGGTGGCGATCAAGCGGCTCTCCGAGCGGTTCGCTCGCGACGAGGCGGTCCGGCGGCGCTTCACGCGCGAGGGCCTCGCGGCCGCGCGCCTCTCCGGGCATCCGCACATCGTCACGATCTTCGACGTCGGCGAGGCGAGCGGCCGGCCGTTCCTCGTCATGGAGCACCTCTCGGGCGGGACGCTTGCGGAGCGCGCCCGCGAGGGCGGCGTCCCGCGCGAGCAGGCGCTCGCGTGGCTCGGCCAGGCGGCGAGCGCGCTCGAGGAGGCGCATCGCAACGGCATCGTCCACCGGGACGTGAAGCCGGCGAACCTCCTTCTCGACGACCGCGGCGACGTCCGCGTGGGGGATTTCGGGATCGCCCGGATCGTCGACGAAGGCGCGACGAGCATGACGATGGCGGGCACCGTGCTCGGCACCGCGGGCTACCTCTCGCCGGAGCAGGCGCGCGGCGAGCCGGCCACGCCCGCGTCGGACGTGTACTCGCTCGGCGTCGTCGCGTACGAGCTGCTCACCGGCGGGCGGCCGTTCGAGGGCGGCTCCGCGACGGAGGAGGCCGCGCGGCACATCCACCAGCCGGTTCCGCCCGCGTCGGAACGCGGGGTCGGCCTTCCGCGCGCGATCGACCGGGTCTTCGAGCGGGCGCTCGCGAAGGATCCGCGCGAGCGGTATGCGACGCCGGGCGCGTTCGTCCGGGAGCTCGAGTCGGCGCTCGAGGAGGAGCAGACGCGCGTCCTTCCCGCGGCGGTTCCGCCGGAGCCGACCGCGGCGACCCGACGGATGACGCGCGAGGCCGAGCGGGTGCCGGCGCCGGTGCCGGCGCCGGCGCGGCGCGGCGGACGCCCGTGGCTTCCGCTCGTGGCCGGGCTCGCGCTCATCGCGGCGCTGCTCGGCGGGGTCGTCTTCGCTGCCACGCTCGGCGGAGACGAGGACGAGCCGCCGCCGCAGGCGCAGAGCGAGCAGGAGATCACCGTGACCCAGGAGGGGACGACGGTGATCCAGACCGAGACGGTCGTCCAGGAGGCGCCGCCGCCCGCGCCTCCGCCTACGCCGCCTCCGCAGGGCGGCGACAACGTCTCGATGGACGAGGCGCGGGAGCTGACCGACCAGGCGAAGTTCGCGATGGACTCGGGCGACTACGAGGAGGCGGTCGCGCTCGCGGAGCGCGCCCTCACGCGGCTGCGGGGCACCGGCGACATCTACGAGGCGTACGCGTCGTACAACGCCGGGAACTCGTACGCCGAGCTCGGCGACTGCGAGCGCGCGCTTCCGCTCCTCGAGCGCTCCGAGCAGGTGCAGGGCGAGCGGAGCGAGATCGACGCGGCGCGCGCTAAGTGCTCGTAGGACGGTCGAGCCGCGCCGCGTACTGCTCGGCGTAGTACGCGCGGTACTCGCCGGACTTGAGCGGCTCCCACCAGTCCCGCCGGTCGCGGTACCAGGCGACGGTCTCGGCCAGTCCCGCCTCGAAGCGGCGCGTCGGCTTCCAGCCGAGCGCGGCGAGCTTCGACGAGTCGAGCGAGTAGCGGCGGTCGTGGCCCGGCCGGTCGTCCACGTGGCGGACGAGACCCGGGTCGGCCCCGGTCAGCTCGAGGATCCGTCGCGTGACCTCGATGTTCTCGAGCTCCTCGCCGCCGCCCACGTTGTAGACCTCGCCGGGCGCGCCCTCGCGCAGCACCGCCTCGATCCCGGCGCAGTGATCCTCCGCGTGGAGCCAGTCGCGCGTCTGGCGGCCGTCTCCGTAGACCGGGAGCGGTTCGCCCTCGAACGCGTTCGTGACGAAGAGCGGGATCATCTTCTCCGGATACTGGTTCGGCCCGTACGTGTTCGAGCCCCGCGTGATCGAGGCGTTCACGCCGTACGTGCGGACGTACGCGAGCACCTGGAGGTCGCCGCCCGCCTTCGAGGCCGCGTACGGGCTGGACGGGCGGAGCGGGTCGTCTTCGTGCGACGAGATGCCGGGCGGAAGGTCGCCGTAGACCTCGTCGGTAGAGACCTGGACGAAGCGGGCCTGCGAGTCGCGCGCCCATTCGAGGAGGACATGAGTGCCGACGACGTCCGTCGCAATGAAGTCGCCGGCGGCGAGGATCGAGCGGTCGACATGGGTCTCGGCGGCGAAGTTGACCACCGCCTCGGCACCCTTGCCGGCCCGCGCGACCGCGTCCGGGTCGGCGATGTCGCCCTCGTGGAACTCGTGCGCGACGCCCTCGAGGTTCGCAGGGTTCCCGGAGTACGTCAGCTTGTCCAGGACGACGACGCCCTCGCCCGCCGCCGCGAGGCGCCTGACGAAGTGGGAGCCGATGAACCCGGCCCCGCCGGTGACGAGGATGCGCACGGCGCGATGCTATCCGGCGGAAGGCCATGGCCCGGGGACTGTCCCCAAGTCACGGCCTTTCCGGACTTCGCGCCCGGTCGCCGAATCCGCTCTGAGCAGGTGAAAGTCCGCTGCGGACATGACCGGGGGACTGTCCCCCGGTCACGTCTCCTCGAGACGGGCGAGGCACTCGCGAAGGCCCTCGCGCCAGTGCGGGAGCCGTGGTGCGCCCGCACGCTCGCTGCGGAGCACCGAGTACGCGGGTCGCGGGGCAGGAGCGCCGAACTCCTCCGTCGAGATCGGGACGACGCGGCACGCGAGGCCCGCCTCCTCGAAGATCGCCGCGGCGAACTCCGCCCACGTGCACTCGCCGTCGGCCGCGACGTGCCAGATCCCGCGGGGCAGCTCAACGAGCGAGCGCGTCGCCGCCGCGAGGTGCCCGACGTATGTCGGGCAGCCGCGCTGGTCGTCGACGACCCGCACTTCGTCGCGCTCCGCGCCGAGCCGGAGCATCGTGCGGACGAAGTTCTTCCCCGTCCACCCGAAGAGCCAGGACGTCCGCACGATCCAGCCCTCCCGCACCTCGCGCTCCCCGGCGAGCTTCGTGCGGCCGTAGACCGAGCGCGGCGCAGGCTCGTCCGACTCGACGTACGGCGTGCGCTTCTCGCCGCTGAACACGTAGTCGCTCGAGAAGTAGACGACGGGCGCCCCGAGCGCGACGACGTTCCGGGTGCCGACCACGTTCACGAGCTCCGCGCCGGCCGGGTCGGCCTCGGCCCCGTCCACGTCCGTCCAGGCGGCCGCGTGCAGCACGAGGTCTGCCTCCGCGGAAAACGGCCGCGTGACGTCGAGCTCCCCGCGCCCGCGCGCGTCCGCCCCCGGGAAGCCGAGGGCAAGGGCGACGCCCAGCTGCCCCTCGGCGCCCGTGATGAGCGTCCGTCTCACGACGAAGCCTTGGGCCGCCGGGCCGCGCTGAACGGCCCATGATCGCGTCCGCTGCGTCCTTGTCCTGAACCGCCCGATGCACCCCGGCGACGAAGCGTCATCGTGAAACGGCCTCTAGGACGCGTCGCGAGCCGAGAGGATCGGCGCCTGCGTGCTCCACAGGTCCTTCACGCGCGGGTCGTCCCAGGGGACGCCGTGCTCGTCGGGGTCGGCCGGGTCGTACTCCTCGGTCACGTGGTAGCAGAAGAGAAGATCCGTGAGCGCCTCGAAACCGTGCGCGAAAGACCCCGGGATCCAGAGCGCGACCGGGTTCTCATCCCCGATGTCCTCGGTGAACGTCTCGCCCGTCTCGCGCTCGAGGACGACGACGCGGGCGGTGCCCGTCAGGCACACGAAGAGGTCGTCCTGCCCCCGCTCGTGGTAGTGGAGGCCGCGGATCACGCCGCGCCGCGAGAAGGACACGTTCGTCTGCACGGTCGGCTTCGGCAGCGCCGAGGCACGGCGCACCTCCACGAACCAGCCGCGCTCGTCCTCGAAGACGGTCAGCGGCAGGCGAAGCAGCCCCGGAAGCGTCGCCGCAGGCGCGCTCACTCGCCGTTTGCCCCGTTCGCGCGCACGAAGTCGTTCACCGCGTAGTACGCGTCGATCGACTCGCCCGCGTCGCCCCAGAAGCCCTCGAGCACGTCGTACTCCATCGTCCCCTGCTCCACGTAGTGGTTGTTCACGTCCGTGATCTCGAGCTCGCCGCGGCCGGACGGCTCGAGCCCGGGGATGATCTCGAAGACGTCGGCGTCGTAGAAGTAGATCCCCGTGACGGCGAACGGGCTCGGCGGGTCCTCCGGCTTCTCGACGATCCGGAGCACGCGTCCGTCGCCGTCGAGCTCGGGCACGCCGAGGTGCCGCAGGTGCTCGGGATCCTCCTCGCGGGCGAGCAGGATGCGCGCGCCCGCCTTCTGCGCCCTGAAGTTCTCCACCGACGGGCGGATCGACCGCTCGACGACGTTGTCCGCCAGCATGACGCAGACCCGCTCGCCGCCCGCGAACCGCTCCGCGAGCCCGAGCGCCTCTGCGATCCCGCCGGCCCGCTCCTGGTAGGCGTAGGAGAGCCGCTCGATCCCCCACTCGTGCCCGTTGCCGAGCAGCCGCAGGAACTCGCCCGCGTGCGTCCCCCCGGTCACGACCATGAGCTCGGTGATCCCCGCGCGCACGAGGCACTCGATCGAGTACGCGACCATCGGCCGGTCGTAGATCGGCAGGAGATGCTTGTTCGTGATTCTGGTGAGCGGATGGAGCCGCGTGCCGCTTCCGCCGGCGAGGATGACGCCCTTCATGCGGCGCGAACCCTAACGGCCTCGTGTCCGCTCCGCTGTTTGGTCGCTCGCGCTCAGGTAAGAATCCGTCTACAGCGACGAAAGGGATGCCATGAAGGACAGGGTGAACGAGGCAGTCGAGTCGGCCCGGCCGTACGTCGAGCGGCTCGCAAAGGACGACGAGCTCCACGACCACGTCAAGAAGGCCTACGAATCGGCCCGGAAGATCTACGACGATCTGATCGGCCCGACCGGCGCGTCCGCGGTGGCGCTCAAGGTCGCGCGCGACAAGGACGTTCAGGACGAGCTGCGCAAGGCCGTAGAGGAGCTTCGCGAGGCCGGCAAGCGGGCGCGCGGCGAGGAGCCGCACACGGGCCGCAACATGACCCTGCTGCTGGCCGGGATCGCGCTCGGGGTGCTCTTCAACCCGATGACGGGCCCCGAGACCCGTGCGTGGATCAAGGAGAAGGTCTTCGGGCCTGACGAGCCGTTCGAGTTCGAGCCGTCGAGCGCGAGCTCCAACGAGTCGTAGCGCCGCTCCAGACATAATCGGCCGGGCGTGCTCCGGACCGACCATTACCCGTTCTGCTGGGGCTGCTCGGTCGGCACGGACGGGCTCGGCTTCGAATGGCGCTTCGAGGGCGGCACGCTCCATGCCGAGCACGTCGTCGGCGAGCGGTTCCAGGGCGCGCCGGGGATGGTGCACGGCGGGATCGTGGCCGCCTTGCTCGACGAGGCGTGCGGCCAGGTGGCGAGGCCGCTCGTCTCTCCGGCGGTGACGTCCCGGCTCGAGGTGCGCTATCTCGCGCCCGTGCCCGTGGAGGAGCCGCTGCGGATCTCGGCCCAGGTGGTCGAGACGGGCGAGCGGCGCGTGAGCGCGGAGGCGTCCATCCTCGACGGGGACGGCCTCGTGCTCGCGCACGCGCAGGCCGACGTCGTCCTCGTCCGGCCCGAGCACTTCCTCTCGACCGCGCGCGGGCGCGCCCGCGGGCTGGACTGGCTGCCTAGGACCTGAACGCGTCGAGGGCGCGAACGGTCGCCCGCGCCTGCTCTGCGGTCAGCGGGATCGGGCGCACGACCGGCGGGAAGAGAACCCAGACCACGGAGCCGCCCATGTGGCGGACGACCGCCCGGCCGTCGGGCTCCACGCGGACGCGCTCGAAGTGGACGGCTGCGAGTGCCTCCTGCAGCCGCGTGTCCGCGTCGAGCCGGCGCGCGAGCGCCTCGCCGGCCGCGTCGCCGCGCCGCGCGCGGAAGGCGACGCGCGAGAGGCGGACGAGCCCGCGGCCGCGCGCGGAGAGACCCCGGCTCCCCGGCACGACCGGCTCGGCCGTCGAGAGCTCGAGCGCGTAGGAGCCGCCGAAGATGCGGCCCTCGGGCGCGATGCGCACGACGAGCGGGCGTTCGCCGTCCGGCGCGTCGAGCCGCACGGCGAGGGCCCCGACCTTCTCCCCGCGGCGGTAGCCGAGCCGCTCGAAGACCTCCACGTCGCGCGCGAGCGCCTGGCCGGCGGCCGCCCGCGCCCTACCCCACACCGCGGGCCGTGACGCGGACGGGCATCCGCTTGATCGCGTTCGTGAAGTTCGTCCGCACCCGCTCCACCGGTCCGGTGATCTCGAGCGTCTCGAGCCGTGGGAGGAGCTCGTCGAAGAGCACCTGCACCTCGAGCTTCGCGAGGTGCGCGCCGAGGCAGTAGTGCGGCCCGCCGCCGCCGAAGGTCAGGTGCCGGTTCGGGCTGCGGCCGACGTCGAAGCGCTCCGGCTCGTCGAAGACCTCCTCGTCGAAGTTCGCCGAGACGTACCAGACCACGACCTTCTCGCCGGCCGCGATCGCCTGCCCGCGGATCTCCGTGTCCACGGTCGCCGTGCGGCGGAAGTGGAGCACGGGGCTCGACCAGCGGAGGATCTCGTCGGCGCCGCGGTCCCAGGCGAGCTGCCGGTCGGCGTGCAGCCGCTCCCACTGGTCGGGGTGCTCGACGAGCGCGTGCATGCCGTGCGCGATCGCCTGCCGGGTGGTCTCGTTCCCGGCCACCACGAGAAGCAGGAACATCGTGTCGAACTCGCGCTCCGTCAGCCGCTCGCCCTCGATCTCGGTGTGCACGAGCTTCGAGACGAGGTCGTCGCGCGGCGCCGCGCGCCGTCGGGCGGCGAGCTCGTGGCCGTACTCGAAGAGCTCGAGCGCGGCCGGGCTCCGGAAGGGGACGAGCCGGTACGCCTCGCTCTCCGGGCTGTCGTGGAGAACGTCCGCGTAATCGGGGTCGGTGTTCGCGATCATGCGGTCGCCCCAGTCGATCAGGTGGTCGGTGTCCGACTCCGGCGTGCCGAGGAGCCGGGCGAGCACGCGGATCGGGAGCTCCTTCGCGATCTCCTCGATGAAGTCGAACTCGCCGAGCGGCAATGCCCGGTCGAGGATCTCGCGCGAGAGCTCGCGCAGGGCGAGCTCGTAGGCCTTGACGGCGCGCGGCGTGAACGGCGGGCCGACGAGGCCGCGCAGGCGGCTGTGGCGCGGCGGGTCGGTCTCGAGCATCGACCGCCGCGCGGTCATCATCTCCTCGTCGAGGTCCTCGAGGTTCGCACCCTGTGCGGAGGAGAATGTCTTCGTGTCGCGGGAGACCGAGACGACGTCCTCGTGCCTCGTCACGCACCAGAAGCCGCGCCCGCCGGGCCAGTCGTACCACCAGACCGGCGCCTCGCGGCGGAGCAGCGCGAACGTCTCGTGGGGAACCCGCTCGACGAACGCGTCGTTGCCGAGGTCGATCTCGTCGAGCGCCGGGACGGGGGCCATTCGTGCAAGTATCCGTCCCCGTGCAGGCGAGCGACAGGGAGAGCAGGCGGGATCGCGGCCTCGCGCGGCTCGCGGAGCTCGGCGACGAGCCCGGCGGCGAGGAGTTCCTCGCGCGCCTGGGCGACCTCGGCGACCTGACGGTCGACTTCGTGTTCGGCGACGTGCACGCCCGGCCCGGCCTGCCCGTGCGGGAGCGGGAGCTCGTGATCGTCGCCGTGCTGGCGGCGCTCGGCGGGCTCGAGCCGCAGGTGCGCGCGCACATCCGCGCCGCGCGCGAGGCGGGCGCGACCGACGCGGAGCTCGAGGAGACGATGATCCAGGTGGCGCCGTACGCCGGCTTCCCGCGCGCGATCAACGGGCTCAAGCTCCTGCGCGAGGAGCAGGGCCGGTGAGGGCGGCGCGGTTCGTCGACCCGTCGGGGGCGGAGCGGATTGGACGCTACTCGGACGAGGGCGTCGTTGACTGCGGGCCGGCCGGGGTCGGCGGGTTCGTCCCCTCGGTCGAGCGCTGGGCGGAGGTCGAGGCCGCGTCGGGGCCGTCGTACGAGCTCGCGGAGGTTCGGCTCCTGCACCCGGTCGTGCCCGCGAAGCTGATCGGGATCGGGCTGAACTACCGCGACCACGCCGCGGAGTCGGAGCTCGACGTCCCGACCGTGCCGGTCGTCTTCGCCATGTGGCCGTCGTCGCTCGTCGGCGACCGGGCCCCGATCGTGATCCCGCGCGACGAGACGCGACCCGATTACGAGGGCGAGCTGGCGATCGTGCTCGGCCGGACGGTCAAAAACCTGTCCGTCGAGGACGCGGCTGGCGCGATCGGCGCCTACTCGGCGTTCAACGACGTCTCGGGCCGTCGCGCGCAGCTCGAGACGCCGCTCAGGCAGTTCACGCTCGGGAAGAGCTTCGACACGTTCTCGCCCATGGGGCCGTGCGTGGTCTCGGTGGACGGCGTAGACCTCGGTGCGCTCGACGTGCGGACGACCGTGAGCGGCGAGGTGCTGCAGGAGGCGAACACCCGCGACCTCATCTTCGGCCTCGCGGAGCTCGTCTCGTACCTCTCGACGGGGATCACCCTCGAGGCGGGCACGGTGATCGCCACCGGCACACCCGGCGGAGTCGGCGACTCGAGGGAGCCGCGGCGCTACCTCGAGGAGGGCGACGTGGTCGAGGTCTCCGTCGAGGGCGCCGGCACGCTCACGAACCCGGTCGAGCGCGAGCGGTAGGGAACGCAGCGCACGCAACCCGGCCCCGCCTCGTCCTCGGAGCCGGTGATACGCGGCCGTTCTCCGGCCAAAGCCCCACCCTGGGAGGGGAAAGGGGCCGCCACCCACCGCCCACCGGGAGGCTACGCCTCCGGGCCCGGCGTGCGCAGCGGCTGCTTCGTGCCGACTCCGACACGGAGTCGTAAGAATTCCGCGCAGTCCCGCGCGTCTGCGTCGCCCGCTTCGTCCAGCTAGCCTGAGCGCATGGTCGCGACGTTTCTCAACCGGCGCCGCTGGGCGATCCTGGGGTCGCTGGCGCTCCTGAGCGGCTTCACCGTGACCGCGTGCGCTGTGCGGTACCTGTACACGGGCTCGTCACAGAGCTCGAATCTCGTCTGGAACCTCTTCCTTGCGTGGATCCCGCTCGTCGTCGCGCTGCTCGTCTACGACGCCGCGCGCCGCGGTGTCCGGCCGGCGGTCTTGCTCGCGGGCGGCGCCGCGTGGCTGCTCTTCTTCCCGAACGCGCCCTACCTCCTTACGGACTTCAAGCACCTCGGATCCTGGTCCGGCGTGCCGGTCTGGTTCGACGTCGTGCTCCTCTCGGCCGCGGCGTGGACGGGCCTGCTGCTCGGCTTCGCCTCGCTCTACCTCGTCCAGTCGGTTGCCCGCGACCTGCTGAGCGCCACCGCGGCCTGGGCGATCGTGCTCGCGAGCCTCGTGCTCGGCTCCGTCGGCATGTACCTGGGCCGCTTCGAGCGCTGGAACTCGTGGGACATCGTCTCGAGCCCTCGGTCCCTGTTCGGGGATCTCTGGGCAGGTCTCAGGAGTCCTGCCGACCACCCGCGGGCCCTGGCCGTGACCGTGCTCTTTGCGGCGTTCCTGACGCTTGCGTACCTGACGTTCTACAACCTGCTGGCGCTCGGCCGCGGCGAGCGTGAGTCCGCCTGAGATGGAGCAGCGGGTCAGCCTCGTCACGCTCGGCGTTCGCGACCTCGCGCGCTCGCGGCGCTTCTACGAGGCCCTCGGCTGGACGACCGGTGCAGGGCCGGACGACGACGTCGTCTTCTTCCAGGCGGGCGGGCTGGTCGTGGGGCTCTGGAGCCGGGAGGAGCTCGCCGTCGACAGCGGAGTGGAGGACGCCGGCGGTTGGGGCGGCGTGACGCTTGCGCACAACGTCCGCTTGCCGGCCGAGGTGGACGCGGTCATCGAGGAGGCGCGCTCGGCGGGCGCGGCGATCACGCGCGAGCCGGCCGCGACGTTCTGGGGCGGCTACTCGGGGGCGTTCACCGACCCGGACGGCCACGCGTGGGAGATCGCGCACAACCCTGGCTGGACGCTCGAGCCCGACGGCTCGGTCGTCCTGCCTGGGTGAACGCACGGCGCTCGAGCGCCGCCGGCGCGGCCGCCGACGACGCTAGCCGCCTCCGAAAGGGGACCGTTCTCCGGCCAAAGCCCCACCCGGGAGGGGAAGGGGTTACCACCCGCCGCCCACCAGGAGGCTACGCCTCCGGAGCCGCCCGATGCACCGGCGGAACCGTGCCGATTGTGCGCCGAGCCTGGAGAAATTCCCGCACAGAGGCAGAAAGACGGAACCGAGCTAGGGCGCGAGCCCCTCGTCGATCCAGGCGCGGAAGAGCGCGACCTGCTCCTCGGGCCACTCGCCGTCGCACGGCATCGAGCCGTCCTCGATCCGCTCGAGGATCGCGTCCACGTTCTCCCGCACGTCGGCGTAGGCGTGCAGGTCGAACGCGAACTCCATCGCCTCCCGGTCCTCCTCCCGGAAGAGCGGCCGGATGTCCCGCTCGAACGAGAGCCCCGCGGTCGAGCCGTTGCCGTTCGCCGAGGTCACAGCGTCACGGCGTACTCGTTCAGCTCCCAGTCCGTGACGGCGCTCGCGAAGCGTGCGACCTCGCTCCGCTTCATGGCGAGGAACGCCTGCACGAACTGGGGCCCGAGCG
>Ga0299914_10000095_pt1 | contig 49728 bp, 81 predicted proteins | sample RVTome_10_FD_201361 | JGI IMG/M metagenome (GOLD analysis project Ga0299914, IMG submission 201361) | Soil microbial communities from uranium-contaminated site in the Upper Colorado River Basin, Wyoming, United States - RVT153D57 (version 2) ... | reverse complement strand
CGGTACGTCTCGAAGCCCGACCCCATGCACTTCGAGTTCATGGGGACGCCGGCCCAGGCGGCCCAGTACGCCGCCAACCTCCGGGCCTTCCTGTCCGCCGCCGGATCGCCGGCCCCGAAGCCCCCCGCCCCACCCAAGCCCAAGCCCCCCGCCTCGACCCAGGAGTACGCCATGGACACCCTCGACCTCTCCAACGTGACCAAGGACGCCCGGAGCTTCGTGAAGGGCCCCCACGTCGACAACCTCCAAGCCAACATGATCGGGGTCCTCGTCTTCGGCGGTCGAGGCGAACTGGTCAACGGGATCGTCAACGCCTACCGCGTCCCCGATGGAGTCGCCGGACCTGGCACCCGGAAGGCCCTGGAGGTCTCCCAGGACATCCTCCGCTACGTCGGTCGCCTCGACCAGGCCCGGTCCGATGCCATCGCTGGCCCGGAGACCTGGAAGGCCTTGATCGAGTTCTGACCTCCCCAGCACCCCGAGGCGGTCGCGGTAGCCTCCTGGTCACCGAAGGAGCCAACCCATGGATAGGGGTCTAGGAGTGAAGTACCTGGGTGAGATCGGAGGGGCGGCCATCTCCGCGATCACCGGGGTCCTCGCCGTTGGGGAGTCGACGACCCTGACAGCGGGGGCGATCGTCGCGGTCCTCGGGTTCGCCGGCCTCCTCGTCCGCCAGGTCGTCCAGTCCCAGCAGGCCATCTGGCAGATCGTCGCCGCCAAGGACGCCGAGAAGGCCGACCTCCAGGACACGATCCACTACCTCCAATGGGAACTGGAGTCGATGAGGTTCCGACACGGAGAACGCCAGGTCGACCCGGGGCCGTTCATCCCACGCCGCCGCCCCATCCAGGAGGTCTAGTCCCCATGAGCGATCGCCCACCCCGCAACCTGGCAGAGGCCTACATGGAGGCCCGCCCTGGGACCACGCCCACCGCGGCGGAGGTCAAGGCCATCATGCGCGCCCAGAACATGAAGATCGCCCTCCTCGCCCTCGCGTTCCTCCTCATGGGCGGGGCCTCCATCTGGTACTCCGCCACCGGTCGATCGGCCGCCGAGACCTCCGCCGAGACGACCGCCGCCGCCCTGGCCGACAACCGCCGCGAGGCCTGTATCGAGGCCAGGCGGAACGCCCTCACCGAGTCCCTCGGGGTCATGTTGTCCGCCTCGTCCCGGGGGATCATCTCCGGGGTCGTCCTCGACGACCAGTTCGGAGTGGAGGAGAACCTGGCGCGCTTCGAGGCCGCCGACGAAGCCCACGCCGCCGCCTCCCTGTCCTTGACCCCCGAGGTCTTGAACTCCCCGCCCCCCGAAGGGTGCGGCCCCCCGATCCTGTCCCCAGAAGACATCCCCGACAACTAGGAGCATCCCCAATGAACGCCATCGTCTCCCTCCTGGAGAAGGTCATCGCGACCTTCGTCCAGGCCTTCGTGGCCGGCCTCATCGTCGGCCCCGCCATCGACATCTCCACGGCCCAGGCCGCCGCCCTCGCGGCGATCCCCGCCGGCCTCACGGTCGTCGCCAACGGCCTGCCCCTCGTCCCGGTCGGTCTCCCGTTCTACGTGGACCTCCTGCTTCGGACCATCCGAACCTTCGCCTCCTCGTTCCTCGGATTCCTCATCGCGCTCCCGGTCTTCTCCCTCGACTACGGGGTTCTCCAGGCCGCCGTGGCCGCGTCGATCCCGGCGGTCCTCACCGTGGTCAAGTCCGGCCTCGCCTCGAAGGTGGGCGACCACGAGACCGCCGCTCTCCTCCCGGCACGCCTCGACCTCCAGTCCCTCCCCGTAGCGGGCTAGGCCCTGGCGGAGGGGCGATGCTGCCTCGTCTGTGACATCGAGTGGAGAGGGGAAGCCCCCTGCCTCTCCTGCCAAGGCCCAGGGATCGCCGGCCGCCTCCGAGACTTCTGCCCCCACGGGAAGCGGAAGCCCTACCGGGGGTGGCCGTGTCCCGCGTGTAGGGACGCCACCATCGAGAACGCCCGGAAGCTCCAGGATCTCCGTGGTGGACATCCCAACCGGGGGTGGGCATACTGAGGGGGCGACAAGGTCCGGGAAGTGGGTTCCCGTGGTCGACGTCCCCAGACCGATGACCTCGGTACACCTTGGGGCCTGGGCCGTGATCGCATCGAGGGGGGTAGGTCCCAGGACCACCCCCCTCTCCCATTCCCACCCGGGGTTGACATGGTGTGATAGCCTGGTTCCAGGAGTCCCCACCAGACTCCGTACCTCACCCCAAGGAGGGAACCCATGACACCGAAGAATGAACTGGACGTCTGGCGATCCGGGACCGGCAAGGTCATCGCGGTCGGAGATGTCGTCTACACCGACTCCACCGTCCGAGGATCGAAGGGGTCCTACCGCTACAAGGTGAAGGCCATCCGGGCCTTCGTCATCGGCGGGAAGGACATCGTCGAGATCGACGTCTACGGGGGCCGCCCGCCCCGGATGCGGACCTTCACCCCCGCCGTCCTCCACCGGTCCATGAAGGCCGACGAGGTCCGGGCGTGACCGGCGATCGCATCTGGGACGCCTGGTGGTGCGAAGTCCACCAGGACCTCCACCGAGGTCGGATCACCGACTTCGACATGGGCCACCGTTGCCATCTCCGACCCGTCTTCGCCGGCCCTCCCCCAGGGGGGACCCCCTCCGGCGAGACGCGGACATTCCACCCAACCCCCGTTGAACCTGTCACTCCCGTCTAGTACCATCGACCCCAGTACCTCGCCAACATCCCCAAGGAGAACCCATGCCCCTCCAGACCCGACCCCCCACCGGGCGCGTCGCCTTCCCGTTCGTCCTCGTCGAGGGTGAGGAGAAGGCCGGCAAGTCCTACATGCTCGCCCAGTTCGCCGCCTCCCCCCGGGTCGGTCGATGCTTCTACCTCGACCTCGGAGACGGGACCCTCGACGAGTACGCCCGCCTCGGGGACTACGAGCTTCTCGTCCACGACGGGACCTGGTCTTCGATCATCGAACAGATCCGGGCCGCCGCCGCCGAACCATCGGACCCGGAGAAGCCCAACGTCATCGGCATCGACTCCGGCTCCGACCTCTGGCAGATGTTGAAGCGATGGACCGATGGCCGCGCCCGCAACTCCCGCAAGGGTCGCGAGACGTTGAAGACGGACCCGGACGCCGAGATCGACGCGTCGATGAACCTCTGGAACGACTCGAAGGATCGGTGGGCGGAGGTCCTGGGCATCCTCAAAGGCTTCCCCGGGATCGGGGTCATGTTGGCCCAAGGCTCCGAGGTCACGAAGGTCGAGAACGGCGCGCCGACCAAGGAGACGGTCTGGACCGTCGAGGCCGAGAAGACGACCGCGGCCAAGGCCAACGCCTGGGTCCGCATCCGTCGACCCCACGCCGCCTCCCTCATCGGGGTCCGCTCCCTCGACATTCACGTCCCGGACGGGGGCCTGCCCCTTCCGGACGCCGACGTCCTCGACCACCTGGTCTTCGAGATCATCGGGGCCGGCAAGGACTTCGGGGAGTCCCAGGCGGTCTCCGCCAAGGTGGGCGTCCCCGTGGCCCACGCCAAGGGCCGCGTCCTGTCCGCCGTGAAGGGCAACATCCAGGGCCTCTCCGACGACGACGCCAAGGCGGAGGCCGGACGAATCTGGTCGGCCTTCGGCCTACCGAACGGCAAGGAGGCCGAGATCACCCAGGAGACCTTGACGGAGACCCTCCTGGCCATCGCGGAAGGCCGCATCCCCGACGCCGCCCCAGAGGCCCCAGGAGAGGCCCAGGAGGGCGAGGGGTCCGAGGATGCAGACCAACCCCCTCCCGCCCCGGAGACGGACACGGAGGCCCCAGAGGGGGACGCCCAGTCCGACGCCGGCCCGGTCCTCGTGGTCGAGGGCCGCACCCTCGACGCCAGGGAGGCCGTCTTCTTCCTCGACGACGCCCGAGGTCAGGAACTCCAGGAGATCGCCAAGGGCTTCGACCTGGCCGTCTCCGGTCGCGTCGACGAGGTCCGGGACCGGATCATGGCCCACCTGGGGATCACCCGGGACGACGCCCTCCCTCAGACCGAAGACATCCCCGAGGGGTGGGATGAGGATACGTGTGTGTGCGGGGAGACGATCATCTGGGACCCCGCCAACCACGACGCCACGATCCGCCACCTGGACCCGTCCCTCGACGCCGATGGCCACAAGGCCGAGCCACCTTTCTAGCCCCACCCCACCCCCAAGGAGATCACCATGTCCGACACGACCGAGACCCACGAAGACCTCGACCCTTCGCGGTGGCCAGTACCGGAGGGGACCCGGATGACCGAGACGATGACGCGGTCACTGGAAGACCTCCTCGACGCCGCCGGCTACATCGAGTCCGGGTCCTTCGACCTCATCAAGACCGCCCCGGTCAAGGCCGACGAGGAGGCCTGGCCCGTCTACCTCCACGACCTGGCCACGCTCATCGACAAGATCGAGTGGGCCGTGGACATCCTCCGGGAGACCCAGGCCGAAGTGGCCGCCACGTTCGCCCGTGCCCTCCCCTACGGGACGGCCTTCGTCGCCTACCCCGACCTCCGGCCCATGAAGCCCCGCTTCCCCAAGGACCGGAAGGCCTGGGACAACGAACTCCTCCAGGCCGCCGTGATCCGTCGCCTCGTCGAGAAGGCCCCCCGCCTCGGGAACATGGACACCGGGGAGACCTACGACCCCCGGGAGCTTGTGGACGCGGTCCTCGACGTCGTCTCCCTCAACGGCTCCAACGCCAAGACCGGCGGGATCAAGCGTCTCGACCTCGACCCCGACGACTACTGCCAGTCCGAGAAGAAGGACCCCCAGGTCCAGGTGACGAAGTGAAGGCGATCCGCGACGCGGACGGGAACGTGATCGGTCGCCTCGACCTGTTCGACTTCATCGAGGACCAGATCCAGGCCGGAGAGATCGTCCTGACCTTGGACGTGGACGCCGGGGTCGAGGAGGAGGGTCCGGACGATGCGATCACCTTCACCCTCGCGCCTGGGTACATCCTCACGCCGATGAAGGTGGTGAACCGTGGTTGACCTCCACCCCGACCAAGACGAGGTCATGGCCATGGGCCGCTACTCCTCGAACGCCGGCCTCATCGTGGCCTGCCGGACCCTCGGGTACCTCGACGACTCCATGGCCATCCTGGACCCCACCTACGGGAAGGGGACCTTCTGGAAGGAGTGGTACCCCGAGAACCTGGTGGCCACCGACCACCACCCCTTGAAGTCCCCGGACCTCGACGGGGGAGCGGACTTCCGGGACCTCCCCTGGCCGGCCGGCCAGTTCGACGCCATCGTCTTCGACGGCCCGTACAAGCTGAACGGGACGCCAACCGAGGAGGTCGACGAACGCTACGGGGTCGACGTCCCCGCCCGATGGCAGGACCGGATGATCCTCATGGAGGAGGGGATCGACGCCCTCGTCCCCCTCACCCGGTCCTGGTTCCTCATGAAGTGTCAGGACCAGGTGGTCTCCCAGGCGAAGCGATGGCAGACCCGGGAGTTCGCGGACCGGATCGAGGGCCACGGCTTCCGCCTGGTCGACATGCTTCACATCGAGGGCTACCGGACCCAGCCCCCGAGGAAGTGCCCGGAGTGCAAGGGCAAGGGGTCCGTGGCCTACGAGGCCCCCGACGACGCCGGCCACCACCAGGCCGTCATCTGCCCGCGTTGCCACGGGGCCAAGAAGCTCCGCATCCAGGAGCACTCCCGGGGGAACTACTCGACCATGTTGGTCTGTCGTCGCATCCCCGGTTGAGACTTCCAGGGGGACTCCTTGACAAGTCTGGGAGGACCCGCGAAGATGGCCCTACCGGGGTGGAGACGCCACCCCTCACCCCCAAGGAGAACCCTCATGGTTGCCGAAGTCGAAGCCTCCCACTACGACCGCAAGAACCCCTGGACCACGATCGGGACGGCCCTCGACGGCCCGACCTCCGTGGACGAGATCCTGACCGCCGCCGGCCTGGACTGGGAGGTCGAGACCGTCGTCCCCATCGTCGAGGGCAAGGCCCGCCCCGAGTTCCGGGCCATCCGCCGGACCGACATCGACGAGGTCTTCGGCTTCGCCAAGAAGGGCTACCAGACGGTCCAGAACCGCGAGGCCTTCACTCTCGTCGAAGGCCTCCTGGAGACGGAGGCGGTCGTGGTCGAATCCGCCGGCCCCGCCAAGGGCGGCCGCCGGGTCTGGGTCCAGGCCGCGGTGAACCGCCACATCGAGATCGACGGAGACGGCCTCAACGCCTTCCTCACGGTCTCGACCTCCCACGATGGAAGCTCCGGGGTCCGGGCGTCCCTGGGGTTCCTCCGTCTCGATTGCATGAACCAGATGCCCGCCCTCCAGGCCAAGGCGGTCTCCACCTGGTCCCATCGCCACTCGACGAACGTCATGGCCAAGACCGACGACGCCCGCCGCATCCTGTTCCAGGCGGTCGAGGAGATCGACCACTTCGAGGAGGAGGTCCGCCGGCTCATGGACATCGACGTCACGGCCCGCCGCTTCGATGCCATCGTGGCCCAACTCCTCCCCATCTCCGACATGCAGACCCCCCGCCAGAGGGGGAACGTCGAGGAGAAGCGCGAGGGCGTCCGGGCCATGTACGAGTCCGACCGCGACGGGGGCCGCTACGCCGGCACCGGGTGGGGCGTGGTCAACGCCTTCAACTCCTACGACCAGTGGATGAAGCCCGTGAAGGACGAGTCCAACCGGGCGGAGAGGATCATCGTCCGATCCCTGGACGGGACCTTCGGGTCGATGACCCGCCGGGTGGCCGAACTGGTCCGGTCGTAGCCAGACGCGAGGAGGGGGGCCGGAGTAGCATCCGACCCCCCTCCCACGTTCAACGGTCAAGCCCGACCGTGGATGCCTACCTCGCCAAAGGAGACAAGATGCACGATAGCCCACCGAACCCACGTTCGGGAACACCATGAGCGTCAAGGTCATGTCCTGGGTCTGGGACCACTCCCAGGCCGGCGGAACGGATCGCCTGGTCCTGTTGGCCATAGCGGACTCCGCCGATCACGACGGGACCAACGCCTGGCCCTCCGTGGCCACCATCGCCCGGAAGTGTCAGGTCTCGGAGCGAACAGTCCAGAGGTCCATCCGCTCCCTCGTCGACCTCGGGGAACTCCGGGTCCAGGCCCAGGCCGGCGGTACCGGCAAGATGCGCGATGACCGCCGCCCGAACCTGTACGAGGTCCCCATGGACGGGGTGACAGATCGTCGCCCCGAGGAGGATGACGGGGTGACACCTGGCGCGGAACGGGGTGACATCCAGCGCGTCGACGGGGCGACACCCTTGTCACCCAATCCATCCATAGACCCGTCCAAGGACCCGTCCGGTAACCCCTCTGCCTCGTCTGGCGACGAGGGGGATGATCGAGACCGAGGCTTCGACGTCTTCTGGGAGGCCTACCCGCGCCGCCACGGCAAGAAGGTCGGGAAAGCCAAGGCCCGGACGAAGTGGCGCGCCCTCTCGTATGAGTCCAAGCGCGCCGCCTACGCCGCCGTCCTCAACTACGCCACCGCCGTCGAGGCCGGCTCCACGATCGCCCGAGATGCGGAGAGGTTCCTGACCTCGAAGTGGTGGGAGGACTGGTTGGACGGCCCAGGCGAAGGACCCCAGGGCCGCCGTGGATCGTCCGCCCAGGTGAAGTCCGCCGCCCAGGAGTACCTGGAGAGGAAGACCGGGACATGACCCCAGAAGACATCGTGGGGGTCGTGGGCCTCCTGGCCGTCGCCTTCGGACGTGAGACCTCCGCTGAGACCTTCGAGGTCTACGAGGCCGCCCTGGAAGACCTCGACGTCGACAACCCCCGGGGCCTGGTCCTCGACCTCCTCCGCCGGATGCAATGGTGGCCACCGCCCGCCGTCCTCCGTCGCGAGATCCTGGCCGCCGCCGGCAAGCTCCCCCTCGACGAGGACGAGGCCTGGCAGATGGCCATGGCGTGGTCCCGGAACCCCGACCAGGTCACCCTTCCCCCTTCGGTCCGTGAGGCCGTGACCACCGTGGGAGGTACCTGGGCATTACGGACAGGAACCCAGGGCGTGATCTTCGCCCAGTTCCGGGATAGTTACCGGGCCGCACGGGACCGGGAGGTCCGGGATTCCCTGGCATCCTCCTGGAAAGGGGTTCCCCTCTCCCCCGGTTCACTAGTAGGGTTGAGTCATGGACGCGGTCCCGATCGAGGACTTCCCCGAGGTCACGACCCCGACGCCCGAGGCGCGACGGGATGACCTGGTCGCCCGTGTCCGCAAGCTCCAGGACAAGTCCCGCGAGAAGCGGACGAAGTACCTGGGTCCCCGCCCCCTGTCTGTCGTCGAGGACGATGGCCAACGCGCCCTCGACTTCCCCGAGGACCGGCGATGGTGGGACAAGTAGCGGGGTAACCCCGTGAAGCGGTCCGGCCCGCCGGCCCGCAAGAAGGGATTGAAGGCCGACCCGGCCAAGACCCGCGCCTGGCAGGACCGGTCCCGCCAGAAGCTCCCCGCCATGTCCGCCAGGCGGAAGGCGGAGAAGCCCAAGCGCGACCGAGTCCGCCAGGAGGTACTGGCTCGGGATGCGGGATGCGTGGCCCGAGGGGTCCTCCCTGGTCGATGCGCGTCCCCGTTCCCGGACCGACCTCGACTGGAGGTCCACGAGGTCATCTCCCGAGGCCGATGGGCGAAGGGCTACCTGGTGGCCGACAACTGCCGCGCCCTCTGCCAGGTCCACCACGACCTGGTCACCCGGGAGCCGGATCTGGCCGAGAGGGTCGGGTTCTCCGCGCCCGCACCCCAACCGGGGTTGACCAAGTTGGACGAGGAGACGTACCATCTACTCAACCCCAAGGAGAATCCATGAGACCGTGCCGATCGTTCCGATGCCCCGACGACCCTGCCTGGGTAGCCATGACCGCCCAGGGGGACCTGGTGGATCTCTGCCCGGACCACGCCGCCGATGGCGTGGAGCATGGCCGATTCCGCTGGATCATCGAAGGGGAGGCGGCCTGGGTCCGCTCCGATGGCCTGGAGCGCGTCGGAGACTTCATCCAGGAGGCGGCCTCGTGACCACCCGGTCCGACACCCGAAAGGCCCAGAACCCACACGGGGCCATCTCCCCGCACCAGGGCGGATACGAAGACGTCGATGGACCCAAGCTCCGCGTCCGGCACTTCCGCCGCCGGGACCTGGCCATCGAACCCTTCTCCTCCGAGACCACGACCCTCGACGAGTTCCGCCGCCGTTGGCGTCTCCTCACCGACATCGACGGGACCAGGTGGGTCCCCCGATGACCGACCTCCCGCCCGAGGTCCAGGCCGACCTCGACCCCAACCATGACCCCCTGTTCCCGGGCCACGAGGGAACGCCCCGTCATCGAGTCCGAGAACACGACCGCCACCTACCCCCGAAGGAGCCTCCCACCGAAGACCCAGACCGTCCCCGCCTCATCGAACTCCCACCCCACGACCCCCCACCCCCAACCCCGAACCGTTCCCGTCCGCCGGCATATCCGGCGGAACCCTCGCCGCAAGACCAAGGAGACCACCATGACCACGATCACCCCCGACGCCCCCCGGGCCGCCGCCACGGCCGCCGCAGACCTGGAGTCCACGGCCCACGCCAGGACCTCGGACCCGACCACGTCCCACCTGGCCGCCGCCCAGGTCAACTTGACCCGCCGCCAGGTCCAGGTGATCGACGCCTTCCAGGTCCGCTACGCCTACGACGCCGGTCGAGGCTTCACCGACGAGGAGATGGTGGCCGACGTCCAGAACGCGGAACGTACCGCCGGCTCCACGAAGCTCCCGTCCCCCTCCGGTCTTCGCACGGCCCGGAAGGCCCTGGAGCGCGTCGGCCTCGTCGAGGCCGTCCGGGACGACGCCGGCCCCCTCTACCGGGAGACCTCCCTGGGCAACGTCGCCCAGGTCTTCAACCTCACCGAAGACGGACGCCGGTTCCGGGTCGATGGTTGAAGCACTCGCCGCGGTCTTCATCGGCTTCGCCGGGATGGCCGCCCTCATCATCCTCCGCGTCCGGGTCCTCGACCGGGCCGAACGTCTCCGCCAGGAGGAACGCAACAGGAAGCGCGCCCAGATCCTCCCACCGTCTCACGTCCGGACGTACCATCATCCCCCCGACCTCGCCCCCAAGGAGAACCCGTGACCGACAACGAAGCCCGAGGACGAGGACGCGCCGCCGTCGCGAAACTCATCCTCATCATCGCCCTCGTCGGTCTCACCGGGTACCTCCTCGTCGGCCTCCTGTCCGGGACGTTCGACGGGGTCCAGCTTCGATGAAGTCCCAGGGTGAGATCGAAGAAGACCTCCAGGCCGAGATCGACCACCTGGAGGCGATCACGAACGGGGGAGAGTCCCCGAAGTTCCCGGGGGACACCCTGACCGGCTTCGACTCCGTCTGTGAGATGGCCGGCGATGCGGAGGCGGACTGGAAGATCGCCCAGGCCAAAGGCCTCATTGCCCAGAACGACAAGCCACCAGGTGGACGGACACGCCCCGAGGCGAAACACATCATGGAGGCCCGGGTCCTCGCGATGAACGAGGAGAAGTATCGGGCCTACAAGCGGACCGCCGCCGCCAAGGACGCCGGGAAGGAAGCGTTGAACTCTGCCCGCGCCCGAGTCAACGCCCTCCAGACCATGAGCGCGAACGTGAGGTCTCAGGTTTGATAGTCGACTGACGCCCCAACCGGGGTAGTACCATCCCCGGTTGGTTAGACCGACCCCCATGATCGAGGAGACCCACCAGATGGCCGCAGAGAAGAAGACCCGGTCCGGTTCACGCGCACCTAAGAACCCGAAGACCAAGGCCCAACGCCTGGTCCGGGCGAAGGAGTTGACCGAGAGGATCGACGCGAGGTTCTCGGAGATCGAGGAACTGGGCCGGGACAGGCTCCGGGTCTTCCGGGAGCTTCGGGACGTCGATGGGGCCACGTTCCGGGAGATCGGCGCGGCGGTCGGCAAGTCGGAGCAGGCCGTCCACAAGGCCTTGAACAAGAATCACTAAAGTCCCAACCGGGGTTGGTCGATGAGTGGGCATGACCCACCAGACCACGACCCCACCCACCGCCTCGACCATGCCCAAGTGTGGCCGGTGCCCGAAGCCTTCGACCGTCGTCTACAAGGCGGACACGACCCACCCGGTCCCTCGATGCTGGGACCACGCCCCTCCCCTCCCCGAAGCCATGGCCCTCGGATGGATCGACTCCCCAACCGGGGTTGACCGGAGGGACCACCTGGTCTAGTCTCGACCTCGACAACCGACCGCCACTCTCACCCCAAGGAGAACCCAGTGGCCAAGATACGTTACGAAGACTGGAAGCCCGGGTCCGACGCCCTGGACGTCATCGCCCAGGCCGAAGTGATCGCCCGGGAGTACGCCCGCCAGGGGTACGACCTCACCCTCCGCCAGACCTACTACCAGTTCGTGGCCCGGGGGTACATCCCGAACACGGACCGGAGCTACAAGCGTCTGGGGTCCATCTTGAACAAGGCCCGGATGGCCGGCCTGTTCGACTGGGACTGGATGACCGACCGGACCCGGAACCTCGCCGGCATCGGGAGCTACCGGACCCCCCAGCAATGGTTGAACGACCTGGCCCGCGGCTTCGACGTCGACCACTGGGAGGACCAGGACGTCCACGTAGAGGTCTGGGTCGAGAAGGAAGCCCTGGCCGGCGTGGTGGCCCGCGCCGCCGGGACCTGGGACGTCGCGTACTTCTCGTGTCGCGGCTACGTCTCCCAGTCCGAACTCTGGGGGGCCGGCCAACGCCTCGGGGACAAGGCCCGCGAGGGGAAGGACGTCCTGGTCCTCCACCTGGGCGACCACGACCCCAGCGGGATCGACATGACCCGGGACATCATCGACCGCCTCAACCTGTTCGTCCGCCAGGACACGGTCCTGGAGGAGATCGAGGCGGCCCACGAGGCCCACCAGGACCTCGGGGACGAGAACTGGCAGGAGGCGGCCACGGAGAGGATCGCGTCCGTGGTGGACCGCCTGGAGGTCCGCCGCATCGCCCTCAACATGGACCAGGTCCAGGAGTTCAACCCGCCACCGAACCCCGCGAAGCTCACCGACTCCCGCGTGGCCGGCTACATCGAGGCCTACGGCCGCCAGTCCTGGGAGTTGGACGCCCTCGACCCCGCCACCCTGGACGCCCTCATCCAGGACAACATCCGCGAGGTCGTCGACATGGACCGGTGGACCCACCACGACAACCGCGCCGAGATCGAGAGGGACCGCCTGGCGGAGATCGCGGACCGCTACGAGGAGATCGTGGCCGACCTCTGACCACCACCCGCCCCGCCTCGCCCACTCTCGGTACCATCCGGCCAAGCCCCAAGGAGGCCCACCCATGGCGAACCGTCGCCAGTCCACGCCCAAGACCACGAGGACGAAGACGATCAAGACCCCGCGCCTGGCGAAGGCGATCACCCTCCGCCCCGGGGACCATGTCCAGTTGAACGCCCGGGAGAAGACCCGGACCCTGACCGCCGCCCTCCCGGTTCCCGACCGACCGGACTCCCTCGTCTTGAAGTTCGAGACCGGGGCGGAGCGGATCGTCCGGACATCGGACGACGTCATCGTGGTCGACATCGAGAAGGTCGAGGTCCCCGTATGACGGACTCGAACGTCCACGAGTTCACGCCCCGCGTCGTCGAGGAGAGGAAGGAAGCTCCCACCACGATCGAGGAGGACCTGGAGGGCCTGGTGACCAAGGCCCGCGCCCTCCAGTCCGACCTCGACGAGGCCACGTCCGAGCTTGAACGAACCCAGGCCGACCTGACCTCCGTGTCCATGGCCTACGACGACCTGGAGGAGTCCCTGGGGGCCGCCCTCTCGCCGGTCGTGGACCTGTTCGACGAGATCCACCGGGACGCCGGCCACGCTGGACCGTGGAACCTCTGCCCGGATCGTCTCTGCCGCCGCCTGGAGGAGTGGACCCACCGTCGCCGCCAGGAGATGGAGACGTGATCGAGCCGGTCGAGGATGAAGTCCGTCTCGTCTTCGACCGCCTCCGCCTCCGGGAGCCGGAGTGGTGGGAACTCAACCCGGCGACCCGGGGGATCATCCGGTCGTCCTGTCTGACGAAGACGATCATGTCGATGGATCGGGTCCGGGATGTCGCCCGCCGTGCGCGTCGAGGCGGGACCCCTCTCCGTGGGTACCGGTGTCCGTTCGCCCGGGTGCCCCACCATCATCTGGGCCGTGTCCCGACGATGGAGACCGTGGAGAAGATCGCCCTCGCGATCCGGGACCTCCATGGGGACCGCCCGGAGGAATCACCCAACCGGGGTTGACAGTTCTGGGAGGACCTGCAAGGATGTCCCTATGGCCCTCGACCCCAACCCCAAGGAGACCGCCATGTCCACCATCCCCGCTTCCATCTCGTTCACCGACTCGACCCAGGAGGAGATCGAAGCCTTCCTGACCAAGGGCTACGGGGCCGACCGCCTCCGCGAGGTCTTCGGCTTCATCCAGGACGACGGGAACTGGAAGCTCCCGGTGGACGTCAAGATCACGCCCAGCGTGAAGTCCATCCTCCAGGACGACCAGGAGATCCTGGCCGCCATCGACTTCATGGCCGGCGGAGGCGGGACCATCGAGGTCCTCGACGACGGGACCCGTCACGTCAAGGCCCCCGGGTACTACGCCCAGATCGGGTCGTAGGCCCCACCATCCCACCAGAGGCCCCCGGGTACCGCCACAAGGCCCGGGGGCCTCACCCGTTCCCAAGGAGACCCCACCAGATGATCGACGCCCGCTTCCGACCCCTCGACCCCTCCTCCTGGCCCCAGCCCCTCACCAGGCTCCGGAGATCGCCCCAGTTCCGGTCGCCCCTCTCCGCCACCCTCGACCTCCTCGGGACCGAACTGGAGGCGATCAAGGCCCGGGACATCGTCATCGAGACCGCCCACGCCCAGCGCGACATCCGGAACGACGGATGGCCCAGGGCCGACGCCAGGGTCCCCAGCTTCCCCGGGGTGATCCTGTCGTTCGACTCGACCCACGGCCCCCTCCGCTACCTGACCGACACTTTCGAGGGCGGTAGCTACTACGTCTCCGGCAAGGGGTCCCAGCGAATCCACGGGTGGGAAGCGAACCTCCGGGCCATCGCCCTCTCCCTCGAAGCCCTCCGGGCCGTCGACCGCTACGGGGTCTCCAAGCGCGGGGAGCAGTACCGCGGATGGGGCGCGCTCCCACCCGGGACGCCCATGGGGCCGGCCATGACCTTCGACGTCGCCGCCCGGGTCATGAACCTCGACCCATCCGACGTTGACCGCGACGCCCTCCATCGGTCGTTCCGCCGCCAGGCCAAGGTCCTCCACCCGGACGCCGGAGGAGACGCCGACGACTACCGCCGCCTTGTCCAGGCGCGGGATCTCCTCCTGGAGTCGATCGGATGACCTCGGTCGTGATCTACACCGCGGACGTCGGAGGCTACGACGAGGTCTGGGAGCCGGTCCCCCAGTGGGGCGGGATGGACGTCTCCTTCGTTCGCTTCGACGACCAACCCCGCCCGATGTCCGGCCTTCCCCTCTGGGAGATGAGGCCCTCCATCCACCACCCCACCCTTCTCGACAACATCGGGAACGACCGCCTCACGGGACGCTGGTACAAGACCCACCCCCACGTCCTGTTCCCGGACGCGGACCTGACGATCTGGGTGGACTCCTGCATCGAGGTCGTGTCCGACCGCTTCGCCCGGGACGTCGCCGGCACGATCACCCGGGGATGGAGCTACGGGGCGATCGAACACCCGGACCGCGACAACGTCTGGGACGAGATCGAGGCGGCCGAGACCCTGGGCAAGTACGCCGGCAACTCCCACCGCGAGATGGTCGAGGAGTTCGACGCCATCGTTCCCCTGGCCACCGCGTCCCTCTGGGCCATGACCATCCTGGCCCGCCGGAACGAGGAGGAGGCCCGCGTGGTCGACGCCTGGGTCTGGTCCGAGACCCTCCGATGGTCCGGAGCTTCCGTGACCGCGCTGGACCAACTCATCCTCCCCTTCGTCCTGGAGGCCACCAGGGAGACCGTGGGCATCCTCGCCCTCGAACCACCCCACCCGACGAACCCCTACGAGTACGGGAGCCTCTGGGACAACGCCTGGTTCAACCGCCACCCCCACCGGAGGGAGACGTAATCCCAACCGGGGTTGACAACTCCAGGAGGACCCCCCATAATGGGGTCATGACCAACCGCACCTACCGCATCGTCGAAGCCCAGAACCTCCAGGCCGGCGACATCATCAAGACCACCCGGGCCATCGTCGAGACCGTCGAGACCACCGACGTCACCGCCCTCCAGTTCCAGGGCCGCACCATCCGCCCCACCTTCCGCCCGACCATGAAGGTCGGCATCTACCGCCGAGAGGAGGTCTGACATGCCCGCCACCTACCTCCTCGCCCTGGTGGCCCTCATCGCCCTCGCGATGGCCTCCAAGGTCATCGAGTTCGTCGAGATGGCCCGCCCGATCCTCGACGTCATCTGACCCCAAGGAGAACCCCCATGGATGACCTCATCCAATACCACCACGACCGGACCGCGGACGCCCTCGCCACCATGGCGATCCGCCTCCGGGATACCGCCGACGAGATCGACCGCCTCGTGGCCATGTCCCCGAAGACCGACCTCCACGACATGGCCAAGGAGTGGACCCCCGCCGTCACCCGGTCCGTCCAGCACTTCCGCGCCATGGTCGGCAACCTGGGTGCGTTGGACGCGGCCATCGAGTCGGCCGCCATCCACGACCGCCTCGTTCGCCAGGAGGCCGGAACGTGAGCCGCGAGGACTTCGACCGGGCCGTGAACTTGGCCTTCCTCCTGGGCATGGTGACCGGAGCCTCCATCGCCATCTTCGCCTTGTGGGCCGTGCGATGATCGACCTCGACCCCGCCGGCTTCACGAAGTACCAGAACCTCCGGACCGGCCGGATGGAGAAGTGGGCCGCGTCCTCGAAGGACGGGAAGTGGAGCTTCCACCGCCTGGAGATGACCGGGACCCCGTGGGAGGTCACCCACTCCGACTTCCCTGGGTGGTCGATGCTCGCCGCCTCCCTGGACAAGGCCCGGACCCTGGCCCTGCCCCAGTTGGCCCTCGACCTCGACGCCCTCGCCCGAGGGGTGACCTGACGTGGCCTCTAGGTTCCGCTTCCAGCTACCGGTCGAGGGCCTGACGGATGAGGCCATCGCGGGCCTGGTGGGCCAGTCCTTCGACCTCAACGTCCGGGACCGGGCCGGCGAGGTCGTCCAGGACCTAGGGATGGCGACCGCGGTGGACGCCGGTCGGGACACCCACGGGGCGGTCTGGGTCGAGGTCGAGTCGCCGGTCTCCCTCATCTTCGACGGAAAGGAATCCGATGCTGGAGCTTCCTGACCCCTTCGCCTCGGTCGAGGTCGGGGCCTACATGGAGCACGGCCGCCGGCAACTGACCTGGCGACTCATGGAGCCGGGGACCCTCCACCGGAACGCGTACGCGATGGCCTGGTTCGAGGTCAAGGAGTGGGAGGCCTTCCGGGGGGACCGCCTGTCCCTCTGGGCCACGCGCCGGACCACGCCGGAGGGGACACGGGAGACGTTCACCGACGCGGCCCGCGAGGCCCTGTCCCGCCAGATCCTCCCCGTGATCGCCCGCTACGGCTTCGACCGCGCCTGGACAGAGGCCCACGCCCAGAAGGCCGCCAGGGCCGCCCGAGGCCACGCCCAGGCGATCGAGGAGGCCCAGGCCGTCGTGGAGTGGTATCGGTGCCAGGCCGACCTCGACGAAGCCCACGCCGCCGGCCTCATCGAGTTCCGGCCCCTCGCGCCATCCCTCCACCAGTCGACCTCCGTGGTGGCCCAGTCCACGACCGGCCGCCGACGTGAGGACGTGATCGCCCAAGCCCTCCTCCACGGGGACCAGGTCGGATGGTTGACCCGAGGCGGGGACCTCGTCCCGGACGGTTCCGTCCTCGACCATCGCCCGATGGGTACCCTGACGTCATCCATCGCCCCGTGAGGAGACCCATCATGAAGAACGCCACGTCCGAGATCGGAGACCGGGAGAAGACCCAGGTGGTCCCCCAGGCCGTCCAGGAGGCCCAGGCCTTGAAGGCCCGCCGCGCACCGGGCAAGCCTTCCGAGGGCGACAAGAAGGACGCCTGGGAGGCCTACGCCGAATCCATCGGGATCGACACGTCCGGCATGACGAAGGCCCAGATCATCGAGGCCGCCGGCTAGCTTCGCCTCACGGACCGCCTCCCTCGCCGGGGGCGGGACGCCGCCCACCGAGTCCTCCCCGGGGAGGGCGTAGAGGTCGAGACGTCGACCTCGCCAGGTGATCGGTCGGGAGGTCTTCGGACCGCCCTTCAGTCCCGCCTTCTGCCGGGGAGGCGGTCCTTGCGCGTGGGTCGTCTTGCCCATCGTCCCCAACCGGGGTTGACAGTTCCAGGGGGACCCCTCATAATGGTGGACATGACCTCGACCCCCGACCTCACCACCTACGACGTGATCCTCGTAAACACTTCCGCCGGCAAGGACTCCCAGGCGATGATGACCCGCCTGGTCGAGATGGCCGACGCCGCCGGAGTCCGGGACCGCCTGGTGGCCGTCCACGCCGACCTGGGCCGGGTCGAGTGGGCCGGTACCGCCGAACTGGCCCAGGCCCAGGCGGAGGCCTACGGCATCCGGTTCGAGATCGTCCGCCGGCCCCAAGGCGACCTCCTCGACCAGATCGAGGCCCGGGGGATGTTCCCCTCCTCGACCGCCCGCTACTGCACGAGTGACCAGAAGACCGGCCAGGTGGCCCGGGTCCTCACGAAGCTCGCCCGGGAGTTCGACCTGGACCGCCCGGTCCGCTTCCTCAACTGCCTGGGCATCCGTGCCCAGGAGTCGCCGGCCAGGGCCAAGAAGGCCTCCTTCGAGCACGACAAGCGCGCCAGCACGAAGACCACCCGGTACGTGGACCGTTGGCTCCCCATCTTCGACATGACGGAGGACGAGGTCTGGGCCACGATCAAGGCCTCCGGCATCCCCCACCATCCGGCCTATGACGCCGGGATGCCCCGCCTCTCCTGTTGCTTCTGTGTCCTCGCCTCGAAGGGTGCCCTGGTCCTGGCGGCCAAGCTCAATCCCGAGTTGGCGGAGGAGTACCGCCAGGTCGAGGTCCGCATCGACCACCGCTTCCGGAACGACCTCTCCATGGCCGACATCATCGAGGAGGCCAGGACCTCGGACGTGGTCGTGGCCGACGACTGGAACGCCTGACCATCCGGGGTTGACCTCCTGGGGATTAGTGGGGATATGATCCCACCATGCCGCGACCCCAGAAGTACGTCCGCCGGATCGACACGAAGGTCCGCCTCCGCCTCGACCACCGGGAGGCCCTGGACCAAGTCGTCGAGGCGACCCCGGGCCTGTCGCGGAACGCCCTCATCGAACAGATCCTCGACGCCCACTTCAAGTTGAAGGCCCCCCGCCTGACGAAGATGCCGGCGGACCCGAAGGTCCAGAGGTCCGCCCAGGAGGCCAACGCCCGGACCTCGCCCCGCCTCCGCCGGGTGGGGGAGGAACAGGCCGAAGCCCAGGGCGACACCGACACCCCGCCCGTGATCCCACCCAAGACCGCCAAGCCCTCGCCTGGCCCCGCACCGGGGACGGAACGTCGAGGCGGCCGCGGACCCGTCAAGCCCCGTAGCAGGAGATGACCATGAGCCTCGCCAACGAAGATCGCCCGTCCACAACTGGGGAGAACCTGGGGATCGAGGCGGCCGCCGTCTTGAAGCTCGCCCGGGAGTTGGTCGACACCCGCCTCGTCCCGTGCGAAGAAGACGCCCTCCTCGCCATCCAGGACGTCCTCCAGGCCTTCGAGAGTCCGCCGGTCGCATTGGCCGCCATCGACGAGGTCCGCGCCTTCCTCCACCGCGACATCGTTCCGGAGTACCCCGGGTCCGTCACCACGAAGGACGAACAACCCCGGACCACGCCCCACGCCAAGATCCAGGGGGACCCCGAGACCGTGGACGTCGTCGCCTCCGGCACCCTCGACGTCGTAGGCCGGCGCAAGATCCGACCGGCCCCCCGCATCAAGGACCCTGCCCTCCAGAAGGCCCGCCCCCGCCTCCCCGATGGCCTGGGCCAGGGCAACGCCCAGGAGTCCGAGGGGTGACCGACGCCGCGCCGAAGCTCACCGAGGCGATCGCCACCCGCCTCCTCCGGGAACGTCACGAGAACAGTGGCAACGGTGGAGGAGGGGAGTGGGCCTTCATGGCCCAGGTCCGCAACGCCGCCGGCTTCAACGCCACCAGGACCCTCGACGCCCTCGCCCTCCATCTCTGGCCATCCCGAGGCCTCGCCCTCCACGGCTTCGAGATCAAGGTCTCCCGTCCCGACTGGTTGCGCGAGGTCAAGGACCCCGCCAAGGCGGAGGACGCCTGTCGCCTCGTCGAGTTCTTCTGGATCGTCGCGCCGAAGGGCGTGGTGAAGAAGGGCGAACTCCCCCCGACCTGGGGCCTCATCGAGATCCACGGGACCGGCACCCAGGAGGACGCCTGGAGGCTCCGGACCAAGACCGCCGCACCCTGCCTCCTCGACGCCGGCCAGAAGAACCGAGGCCCCCTCCAGCGTGGCCTGGTCGTCTCCATGCTCCGGTCCATCCCCGGGGCCGTCCCAGGCGGCCGCCTGCCCTCCGCATCGGATCGCGAGATCGAGGAGGCCAAGACCGCCGGCTACCGGGACGGGTACGAGGCCGGCCGGAAGTTCGAGTCCGACCGCAAGGGCCTCCTCCAGCAGGACCTCGACAACTGGCGGCAACTCCAGGGGGATCTCCAGGCCGCCGGCCTCTCCCGTCACTCCGCCGGACCCTTCGGCCTCGCCCCCCACGTCCAGGCCATCGCCTCCGTCGTCCAGGGCGGAACCATCGACCGGAACCTCCAGGGCGTCCGTGACCACCTGGCCCGGACCCTCGAAGCCCTCGACGTCGCCTTGGGGACGTCATGACCTGTACCGGCATGTACCTGGCCACCATCGTCCGAAGCCCCACGCCCGGAGAGGTCTACGGCCAACGGACCAAGGGGTGGACCCCATGCCGCCTCCCCACCCACCACGACGGTCCGTGCGGCCCCCGAGAGGACGACGACCGATGACCACCCACGTCTCCGACAATCTCCAGGAGGTCCTCGAACGCGCCCGCCAGGAGGCCACGAAGGCCCGCGAGGCCCGCCATGGGGCCACGCCCCCGAAGATCCACCGGAAGCGAACAGGCCGCCCCACGCGCCTCCACCCGGACCTCCAGGCCCGCATCGTCCGCCGCATCCAGGCCGGGAGCTTCCAGGAGACCGCGGCCATGGCCGAAGGGGTCCCGTCGTCCACCTACCACTCGTGGAAGGCCCGAGGCCTGGAGGCCCGCGCCGTCCTCGAAGCAACCGGCGAGATCCCCCAGAAGGAACGGATCTTCCTGGACTTCTTGGAGGCGATCGACGGGGCGCGGGCGTCCGTCGAGGCCACGGCCACCGAGGCCATCCAACGCCTCGCCTTGGGTGGGGAGGTCCTGGAGGTCGAGGAACACTTCGACGAGGACGAGACCGTGACCGGCCGCACCATCCGCTACTCGAAGCCTGACGGCCCTTCCCTCCGGTGGTTCCTGTCCAAGGGCTTCGCCCACCACTGGGGAGACAAGGTCGAGATCTCCGGTCCTGACGGGGCCGGCATCCCCATCGAGGTCGAGGTCTCCGCCCGCGACGTCCTCCGCCAATCCATGGCCCAGGTGGCCGAACGCCTCGGGGTCGAGACCCCCGACGAGGAGGAGACGTCCGATGGTTGACCGCCGGCCGCATCGCGCCTAGTCTCAACCCCGGTAGACCCACCCGACCCCAAGGAGACCCCCATGACCTTCATCGCCATCGTCCTCGCCCTCACGACCGCCCTGTTCCTCGCCACGACCGCCGTGGCCATCCAACAGAAACAGAAGGCGGAGGAGGACCTGGACGACGCCGAGATGCGCGCCGCCCACGCCCACGAACTCCTGGACCACGCCACCGACGCCATCGAACCCCTCGCCTGGGCCTGGGACGTCGTCGAGTCCTCCGTGGCCGGCGAGACCCCATCGGTCCAGAAGCTCCGCCACTTCTTCATCGGGGCCTTCCGATCCGTCCAGGCCGCCGCCGGCCTCGACGACCTGGAGATGGCCGACGTCATGGCCCGGGTCTCCGAACCACCACGCCGGCTCCCCAAGTACCCCCAGGTCCCGACCTACCTGGCCTCCCCCGAAGACGTGGCCCGATGAAGGCGCGCATCGAGTTCCGCTCCGGCGAAGTCCGCCACGGCATGTACGTGGACGGCCGCCCCCAGAAGCTCCCGGCCTCCCTGGCACCCGGCCCATACGAGACGACCGTCCTCCTGGCCGGCGTGGAGTACGACGGGGGGTCCGAGGTCGACCGGATCACCCGGGAGGTCGTCGAGAAGGTTGGCCAGGTCCTCGACGGGACCTCCGAGGAGCACGCCCAGGCCGCCCGGGACCTCCTCGCCCAGGTCCACTTCCGAGAGTCGGAGTGGCGCGCCACCCTCCTCACCGCCGCCGCCAATCTCCTCCACGCCATCCATCGGATCGACAAGACCCGCCCCATCGAAGTCCGGGCCGACGACGTCCGGGCCGCCCTAGAGATCGCCTGGACGTACCACGACGCCCCCACCGTCACCGAGAACCAGGCCCTCTCCCGCCTTCGCGACGCCTTGGAGGGTCCACGATGAGTGTCAACCGCCCCGACTTCGGCTTCCGCCCCCAGGACGCCCAGGACGACCCGTTCTGGGAGGAGGGGACTGAACCCCACCCGACCTTCCCCGAAGCCGCCCAGGCCCTCCACGCCTCCCTGGTGGACCTCTGGGAGATCACCGGCCTCCCCGTCGCCCAGGCGGCCGCCGACAAGCTCCAGGCCGGCGTGGACACCTGGAGAGACTGGTGGAAGCCCATGGACTGGAGTGGCCCCCTCACCGCCCATTGGCCCGAGACCTGGACCCAGCGTCTCTCCCGGCTCATGGGCGACGGACTCCGGGCCATCTGGGCCGGCACGGTCACCCCGTTCCAGAAGATCCTCCACGCCTCGATGATCGAATCGTTCCGGGTGAAGGCCGCCGCCCTTGGATTCGACATCGAAGACGAAGTGGAGGAACGCATCCGGGCCGGGGAGGAACCGGTCCAGGCCTGGCTCCATGCCCTCCAGTACGCCCAGCTTGCCAAGGGGACCCTCTACGGGGCCGGGGAGGGCCGGGATCTCCAAGGCCTCCTCCCGACCACGGGGATCGGGCCGGCCCGACCCGGACCGGCTTTCCCCCTGACGGTCGTGGACCCCGCCTCGTTCATCGAGATCGTGGACCCTGACGAGTGACCCTCCCTCTCCTGCCCGACGTCGAGGCGGACGCCATCGTCTCCCCGGACGGCCTCTACCGGTACGCCCTGACCCGGAAGTGGGAGGACGGCCCGGACCTTGTCTGGGTCATGTTGAACCCTTCGACCGCCGACGCCACCGAGGACGACCCGACCATCCGGAAGTGCCAGAAGTTCGCCCAGACCTGGGGGTTCTCGGGAATCTCCGTGGTCAACCTGTTCGCCTACCGGGCCACCGATCCAGCGGACCTCCTCCTCGTCGATGACCCCGTAGGCCCCGGGAACGACGTGGTCCTCCAGGCCGTCTTCGAGGAGGCCGGGAACGTCATGGCCGCGTGGGGGGCCGCCACCGTCGCCACCTATCGGGCGGACCCGGTCCTCGACCTCATGGCCGACGCCAACCGGACGCCCTACGTCCTGGGCCTCACGAAGGCCGGCGCACCCCGCCATCCCCTCTACATCCGGGACACGACGTCGCCCCAGGAGTGGAAGCGATGACGACGCCGAACCGCTACCTCTCCGTTCCCCGCTACCGCGTCGCCCTGGTCGCCTCACCCAAGGGGCGTCCCGGGTGGTTGGCCACCTTCTTCACCCTCGACGATGCGGAGGGGTACGTGGCCGACGTGGCCACGCGGATGCACCTGGCCCAACAACCCGGGGCCTTGACCGTCGAGAAGTTGGAGCCGGTCTCGTGACCCCCGACGACACCATGGTCATCTCCGCCACCGTCGTCACCGACGACCCGGAGAAGGCCGCCAGGGCCGGCGAGGTCCTGTCCCGGGCCTCCATCGGCCTCGTCCTCGATGGGATCACCGTCATGGTCTCCCTGTCCCGTGCCGATGCGGACCCGGTCGACTTCCACCAGGACATCGAGTTCGGAGACCCGGAGGACCCCGATGGGTAGGAAGGTCGCGTGGCCCACGCCCCGAGAGGTCGAGGCCTCACCGTTCGATGGCCTCATCCACGCCTTGAAGGAGGTCTCCACCGAGAGGGGGACCAGAACCATCGAGGTCCGTTGTGGCGCGTCGATGCCGAAGTACCGGAGCTTCGACCGCCTGGCCGGCGCGACCGGCTACGACTCGGTCCTGACCTGCCCCGCCTGCATCGAGCTAGGCTCACCCCAACCCCAGTAGAAGGAGACCCACCATGCCCACGAAGAAGAAGTCCCTCACCGTCTCGATCGAGCCGGACCTGGAGGCCTGGGTCCGCGAGGAGGCGGACGCCCGGATGGTCAGTCCCGCCGTCCTCGTCGAGAAGGGCCTGGGCCTGCTTCGGGATGTCCTGGTTCCCGTCGACCAGGCCCTCGCGATCAAGGCCGACGTCGAGGCCGCCCGCGTTCCGGGCCGCCCGGTCACCGACTCCCCCCAGGCCTGACCATGAGGCCGTCGATCATCCCGGACGAGGAGGTCTGGGAGAACGCCACCCGGAAGGTCATCGCCGCCCCTGACGGAGACCTGACCGGAGAGGGCGGGATCGAGGCGGTCGAGGCCTTGACCGAGATCGTGGACGGGACGCCCATGTTCCACATCCGGATCGTCCTCGACGAGATCGACGTGGCCCGCATCGGCAACGGGGAGCGCGTCTTCTGGTACACCCAGCAGGGGACCGCGCTCCGACCGTTCTCCCTCGGGATGCCCCACAAGGTCTTCCCGGTCTGCCGGAACTGCCAGGGGGCGATCCAGTTCACCCGGGACGGGACCCCGTTCCACAAGCTCCTCCAGGAGAACTGTCCCGGCCCCGAAGCATTGGAGCATCCATGACCATGCACGAAGACGCCCAGGGCGACCCGACGACCTACACGCCGAACCCCCGCCCCATGATCGCCTGGGCGCGTCGCGTCCTCGACGAGGCCTGGGGAGAGGCCAACGCCCCCGGGGCCTACTGTTCCGTCCAGGAGAAGCTCCAGGCCGCCCAGACCATGGCCACCCTCGCCCAGGCCGCCGCCCTCCTCCAGCCCACGCCAGAGGAGATCCTGTCCCTGTACGAGGGCATGACCACCGAGGTCGACTCCGACGCCGGCCGCAAGTTGGAGGAGGTCCTGGCGATCCTCGACGAGACCCGGCGCGACGGTTCACGCCGCCACCCAGCGATCCTCGCCGCCCTCAACGTCATCGAGGGTTCATGACCTGGGGGGGACCGTTGACCGCTACGGAACCGATCCCCACCCTCACTCTCGACTCCTTCAACGTCGCCAACCTTCCCAGGGACACCTGGTCCATGGCGGAAGAACTGGTCCTCACCGGGGACTGGGACGACGCCCTCCGCAAGCTCACCGAAGACCAGGCCCGCGCCCTCCGGTACGACTGGCACTTCTGGGGCCGACCCGACCAACAGGAACCGGTCGCGTTCAACGTGGGGGAGAAGAAGGTCTGGTTCATCCGGGCCGGTCGTGGCTACGGGAAGACCCGGACCGGGGCGGAGACGACGAAGCGGAGGGTCCGGGACGGGAAGGCCGGACGTATCGCCATCGTCGCCCCCACCGCGGGCGATGCCCGGGACATCATGATCGAGGGGGAATCCGGACTCCTCGCGGTACATCCCGACTGGGACAAGCCCGACTACGAACCCTCGAAGCGGAGGGTCACCTGGGACAACGGGGCCACCGCCACCGTCTTCTCCGCCGACGAACCCGACCGCCTCCGTGGACCCCAGTACGACTTCGTCTGGGGTGACGAACCCGCCTCGTGGCGATTCGGAGAGGAGGCCTGGGACAACATCGAGTTCGGCCTACGCCTCGGGCGATCACCCCAAGCCCTCCTGACCGGGACGCCCCGACCTCTCCCCTGGTTGAAGGCGATCATGAACGACGACGAGACGATCGTCACCACGGGGTCTTCGTTCCGGAACCTGGCCAACCTGGCCGAGTCGTTCATCCGCCGGATCTTGAAGAAGTACGAGGGGACCCGCCTGGGCCTCCAGGAACTTCACGCCCTCGTCCTCGAAGACGTGGAGGGAGCGTTGTGGCGGAGGTCGATGATCGACGCCGACCGGGTCCGCTGGGTCCAGAACGAAGAAGGCGGCCTCTACCTTCCGGTCCCGGATCTGGACGTCGTGGTCGTGGCCGTCGACCCCGCCGGCACGTCCGGACCCGACGCCGACGAGACCGGCATCATCGTCGCCGGCCGCCAAGGGTCGAGGGAGAACGGTCACGCCTACGTCCTCGGGGACTACTCCCTCCGAGGGACCCCCATCGAGTGGGCGAACGCGGTCCTCGCCGCCTACGACATGCACGACGCGGACAAGATCGTCGCGGAGGTCAACATGGGTTGGGACCTGGTGGCCCGGAACATCCACGCCATCCGGCCCCGGGTGAAAGTCGAGAAGGTCACGGCCAAGCGCGGCAAGAAGACCAGGGCCGAACCGGTCTCCACCATGTACGAACTTCACCGTGTCCACCACGTCGGGATGCTGGACTCTCAACAGGCCCACGTAGGCACGTCCGGCGAGGTCGAAGGGGAGGAGGGCCTGGAGACCCAGATGGTCGAGTGGGTACCGGGGGAGACCACGGACTCCCCGGACCGGGTCGACGCCCTCGTCTATGCGATCACCGAACTCCTCGGGGACACGAAGAAGAAGAAGGTCCGCGTCGTCACGTAGGCTCCCGTCATCCCCGTCGTGGCCGGGACTGGCATCGCCAGGTGGCCGGGAGGCGGGACCTCATCCACCAGACCAGGAGGTCCCATCATGCACGTCCCCACCGGAGAGACGATCTCCGCCGCGGAGTTCGAGTCGAGGGCCAAGGCCCCAGGCTTCCCCCGAGACGAGTGGGTCCAGATACACGGAACGCCCGAGACTGTCGCCCTCCTGTCGCGCACCGTCCAAAGGGACGCCTCGTTCCAGGCGAAGCGGAGGGCCAGGCGGAAACTCCAGAAGGCCTCACGACGCCGCAACCGGTAGGCCCTCCTCGGACGGGGGTCGTTCCGCGTCTACCGTCAACCCTCGACATGGGTTGGACTGGTGGGTCTCGCCCATGTCCGGAGGGGGTGGGCTTCGGTCCACTCCCTCCACCGCGCCAGGCCCGGAGGTAGCATCCGAGGCCATGGCCGCCACTCCACGAGTCCGTCCCCGTCCCCGGATGGAGGACATGGTGGACGTCGCGATCCATCCGCCGAAGAAGAAGCTCCGGACCGTCGAGGCCGACGACCAGGCCCCCCGGTTCCATTGGACGTCGATCGTCGCCCTGGCCGCCCTCATCGTCTTCTGGGCCGTGGCCGGACCGGCCGCCGCCCTCATCGCCATCGGCCATCCGGTGGGGTACGGCCTCGCCGGCCTGGCAGGATCATCCCTGGTTGTTGCCTACCTCATGGGAAGTGAGTAGCTAGATGACGCCGTGCGCGTGCGGATGCGGAACGATGATCGAACCGTGCGACCGGAAGGGTCGCCCTCGACGGTTCAAGAACGGCCACGCCCGTCGTCGCCCCGCCCTCGACCGCTTCATGGAGAAGGTCGACCAGACCGAGACCTGTTGGATCTGGACCGGGGCCAAGACCCCGGAGGGCTACCCCGTCTTCTGGTCCGGCGATGGCCACAACGTCTACGCCTACCGGTGGGCTTGGGAGCATTTCGTTGCCCCCATCCCGGCCGGATACGAGATCGACCACGTCTGCCGGAACTCCCTTTGTGTCCGACCGCACCCGGAGCACCTGGAACCGGTCACGGGAGACGAGAACAACCGGCGTCGTGACGAAGCCTTGAACTGGGGTAGCTACCGATGAAGTTCGTGTCCGACATCAAGTCCGGCCGGTCCATGGAGACCAAGGACGCGCGGTCCGCGTACTTCCCTGCTCTGGGTCCCCAGAAGGTGGGCGTCCCTTACAAGGACTCGTGGGACCTGGACCGGGTCATCAAGGACGCGTTGAAGAAGGTGGTACCCGTCTTCCGGGCGGTCCACGTCATCTCCGACACCCAGGCCCGCCTCCCCGCCGTGGTCCGCCAGGACGACCGCGACAAGGGCCAACCGATCGAGGACCACGACCTCGTCCGCCTCCTCAACCACCGGGCCAACCCCGACGAGAACGCCTACGTCTTCCGCTACCGCCTGTCCGCCCAGGTCCTTCTCTCGCGGAAGGGGGCCTTCATCCAGAAGATCATGGACCGGGGTGGGGCGATCCGTCACCTGTACCTCCTCGACCCGCGCAAGACGTCGCCGGTCCCGAACCCGCGCCTCGCCACGTCCGGCATGGCCAAGGGCGAGGCCATCCGTCTCGTCGACCACTTCGAGGTCGACCACGGCCAGGGCAACGTGGAGACCCTCGACCCGTCCGAGGTCGCCTGGATTCGCCTCCCGCATCCCGTCGACCCTCTCGCCGGCATGACGCCCCTGGAGGCCGCCGGCCTGCCCATCGACATCGACGTCCTCGCCCGCCTCTACAACCGGACGTTCCTCCAGAACGACGGACGGCCAGGCGGGATTGTGGGCGTGAAGGGCGAGATGGACGAGGAGGTCGAGGAGGAACTGGACGCCCGGTTCAACGTCGGCACGTCCGGGGCCGGTCGTATCACGATCCTCGAAGCGGACGGCCTGGACTGGGTCGATACCGCGACCTCTCCGAGGGACGCCCAGTACGTCGAGGCCCTGGCGAACACGAAGGTCGACATCCTCGGGGCCTTCGGTGTCCCCGAGTCCCTGGCCTACGGGAACGCCTCCCAGCGGACCTACGACAACGCCGAAGCGGAACGGTCCCTCCTCTGGGAGGCCCAGGAGTTGGGCCACCTGGCCCTCCTCGGAGCCGGCCTCGACGAACTCGATGGGGCGGAGGACACCTTCACCGGCTTCGACCTGTCCGGCGTGGAGGTTCTCCAGCGCGCCGAGAAGGCCCGCCGCGAGGAGATGCGGGACGAGGTCACGAAGGGGACCCGGACCCTGGACTCCTACCTGGAGGAGACCGGTCGCGATCCCGTGGGGTCCGACGAGGCCCGCGCCTACTGGCGTCCCATGGGTGAGGTCCCCTACGCCATCGACGGCCAGAACACGGCCCCGATCTCGATGGTCCAGGCCGCGGCGGAGGCCGGCGCGAAGGCGGCCCTCGAAGCCCTGGAGAAGAAGGAAGGGGTGGTGACCCCCTTTCGTTACCACCCCCAACGGGGGGCCTAAGCCCGGGTCGGATCGGGACCCGTTCCGCCACGCCCGCAAGGCCGCCGGGGCGAAGCTGGACCGCTTCGAGGTCGAGGTCTTCCGGGCCGTGAAGAAGGCCATGGCCGCCCAGGAGGCGAAGACCCTGGCCAAGCTCCAGTCCGCCGGTACGCGCAAGGGGACCCGGCATTGGGACTACGGGGACACCTGGGACCCGACGATGGAGAAGAAGGCCATCGACCCCCGCCGCGTCTTCGACCCGGTCAAGGAGGCGGACGCCTTCGTCGAGGGCGTCCTGCCCACGATCACGAACGTCTACGAGGCCTTCGGGGAGGAGACCTCCCAGGGCCTCGGGGTCTCCTGGAACCTCCAGGACCCGGAAGTTACCTCCGACCTCCTCCACCGATCCGACCGCCTCCGTGGGACCGTCGAGTCGACCTGGTTGAAGGTCCAGGTGGCGATAGCGGACGGAGAGATCGCCGGGGAGTCCATCGACGGGATCGCCAAGCGGATCGGCGGGGTCTTCGCCCAGGCCAAGGGCTACCGGGCGCGCACCATCGCCCGGACCGAGACGATCGGCGCGGCCAACGCTGGGAGCTTCCGGGGGGCCAAGGCCTCCGGCGTGGTCGGGAAGAAGAAGTGGTTGGCCGCCGTCGACCATCGGACCAGGTCGTCCCACGTCATGGCGGACGGCCAGACCGTGGGCCTGGACGAGAAGTTCTCCGTGGGCGCGTCGCGGATGGACTACCCCGGGGACCCGACCGGTGGCGCGGCGGAGGTCGTCAACTGCCGATGCACGATGCTCTACGAGAGGGTCGTCGATGACGCCGAGACCCCCGACCTCCCCGACGAGATCACCCCCGTCCCCACCGAGGCCGCCCCAGACGTCCCCAACGCCCCGCTACGACCCAGGAAGGGGCCGGACCGGGCCACGGCCACCCAACATCTCCCCGACCGCGTCACGAAGCCCGTGAAGCAGAAGTGGAACCGGACGACCCGCCAGTACGAGACAACCGGGGGTGACGCCATCGGACCGGGGACCAAGGTCCAGAAGGGCGTGGCCAACGCCAAGGCGGAGATAGACAAGATCCACTCGTCCCCGACCGGTATGCCCTCCATACCGATCCAGCAGACCTCGGGCCAGAAGCAGTTGGGCGCGTACCGGTACACCCACAAGGGGGACTCTGTCGACCTCAACGTCTCCTCCGCCGGCAACCAACAGGGCGGGGTCTTCGCCCACGAGTTCGGCCACTACTTCGACCACCAGGACTTCGGGAAGGCCGGCGCGTTCTCGTCCGAGGAGGCGGCCCGTGGGGTCCCGGATGCGATCTTGAAGGAGTGGTGGGACGCCGTCGACCAGTCCGACGCGATCACGACCCTCCGATCTCTCACCGGGAAGAACGCCCAGATCCCGACCAAGGTCCTCCCGGATGGCCGGGTCGTGAACATCCGCATCGACTACGACTTCGTCAAGTACCTCCTCGACCCACGCGAGGTCTTCGCCCGGAGCTACCACCAGTGGATCACCATGGAGTCCGGGAACGCCGCCCTCGCAAAGGACTTCGCCAACTTCATCGGGGAGGTCTCCCCCCAGTACCCCGTCCAGTGGGCGGACGACGACTTCGCACCCATCGCCAAGGCCTTCCGCAAGGTCTTCAAGACCGCCGGCCTCATCGAGTAGGAGACGCCACCCATGCCAACCCCGGATGACCTCGACGACGAATCCATCCCGATCACGGACCTCGACGACGATGAGGCCCTGGAGATCATCATGGAACTGACCGGCCTCCCCGAGTACCACGCGTCCGCCTACCTGGCCATGGCCCACGGAGATCCCCACCCGGGCCTCGTCGAGGTCACGGACCCCGATGACCCCGGACCGGTACCCTGACCCCGATGGCCAGGCTCCGCGGTCCCAAGAAGTCCGTCACGGACTCCTACATGGGACGGAAGTGGACTAAGCCCCAACCCCTCACCCTTCACGACCGGAGGCGATCCCGTGCCAGTAGCGACGACGACCAAGGAAGCTCCCGTCCTGGAGTTCAAGGCCTTCGACGGCCTCGCCGCCACCGTCGTCGAGGATGAGCCGGGAACGGTCATCGCCCTCGTCGCGGTGACCGGGAACACGGACGACGGAGGCGACATCATCGCCCCGGGCGCGTTCCAGTTCAAGCGGAACCCCAAGGTCGTCTGGTCCCACGACTTGAAGACCCTGGTGGGCAAGGTCCTGGAGTACGAGGAGCTTGCACCGGGTGACCCCCGCCTCCCGGCGGACCTCATCGCGAAGGGCCTGGGCGCGCTCCAGTTCAAGGTGGCCTTCGACCTCGAAGACCCCGAGTCGTTCAAGGCCTACCGGAAGGTCGTCTTCCACGAGGACCTGGGGTGGAGCATCGGCTACGAGACGCCCATGGACGGCTTCAAGAACCTACCGGATGGCCGCCGGCTACTGACCAAGATTTTCGTCTGGGAAGGATCACCCACGACGTTCGGCATGAACCAGGAGGCCCGCACCATGTCCGCCAAGTCCCTCATCCGTTCGACCCTCGACCGCCTCGACCTCGACGAGGCCAAGGCCAAGACGATCGAGACACTGTTCGAGTCCGTGGCCGGCGAGGCCGGGGAGACCAAGTCCCTGCCGGCCCTGTCTGGGAGCTTCGAGGAGACCCAGGAGGCGGTCCGTGGGGCCGTGCGCGCCTGGGCCGTCGAGGTCTACGGGGAGGTCGGTCCCGAGAATGACTGGTGGGTCTCGGTCGAGGGGACCTTCGACTCCTCCGTGGTGGCAACGATCCGGGTCTACTCCGGCGAGAAGCAGACCACGACGTACCAGTTCCCCTACACGATCGACGACGATGGCGGGGTTCTCCTCGGGGATGCCCAGGAGGTCGACATCCAAGCGACGGTCGCGCCTGCCGGGTCGACGCCGACCGCGCCGGAGACCGCGTCCGCCGACCTCGGGGACATGGACTTCAAGGACGCCCAGGAGATCCTGGCGTCCCTCGACACGAAGAAGGGGGCGGTCCTGTCCGCCGCCAACGCCTCGAAGCTCCAGGCGGCCCAGGAGGCCATCTCGAAGGTCCTGGCGGCCGCCGCCAAGGAGGAGGAGTCCGAGGGCGAGAAGACCGCCGTGGTGGCCCGTGAGATCGTCCCGAAGGGCCAGGGCGAGACCAAGACCGTCACCGTCCCGGGGTCGGCCTCCACGGACCCCTCCACTGGATCGGTCCCGGACCCCGATCCCGGGACGGACGACGAGGACGAGGACGATCTGGTCCCGGTCTCGGATGCGGACCTGGTCGCGATGATGGCGGACGCCGAAGCCTGACGGGTCCGGGGCCGGCCAAGCCCCATAGGCAACTCTCCGCCCGCCTGGCCGGCCCCATCTCCGTCTGAGATGCCAACCCCGGGTGACGATCTGGCACCCCGCCCCCGTTCCTGGGGATAGGTGGGGATGTCCCCATCTCCCGTTGAGATGGTCGTTATCGTGGTCCCACAACGGAACCCGACGCCGGTACTGACCGGGGACGGTCCCCCTCAACCAATCGCAACCCGTCCGAGGAGGACAGACCATGCCCGCATCGAAGACCGTGTCGGAGCACCTGGAGCAGAAGAAGACCCTTCGCTCCACCATCGAGGAGAAGCAGAACCGCCAGAACGAGATCGTCTCCGCCATCAAGGGGGAGGGGACCGAAGACGCCCCCCTCCAGATGGAGAAGGGGATGAAGGAGGAGTTCCAGACCCTCCAGGCGGAGAAGAAGGAGGCCCAGGAGGCCCTCCAGGCGATCCTCGACGTCGAGGACGGCAAGTCCTTCCTCGACCGCCTGGACGAGCCGGAGAAGGTGGCCGGCGGGATCAAGTCCGCCATGGCCGACTTCTTCGGTGGGTCGGAGGCGGAGGCCGTCAAGACGGTCGGCCAGGCCTTCATCGAGTCCGACGTCTTCAAGGAGATGATGGAGGCCGGGGAGTTCAAGACCCGCCGCCCCTTCTCCGTGAAGGGCGACCTCGGTTCGATGATGCAGACCAAGGACGTCTACTCGGATCTTCCGGGTGGGACCCCTGGTCGGTTCGGCACCGTCCAGCGTGACCCCATGGTGGGTCGCCCCCAGCGGACGCGTCGGGTCCGGGACCTGTTCCCGGTCCAGAACACGACCGCCGCGGTGATCGAATACTTCCGGGTCACCGGCTTCACCAACAACGCGTCGCCGGTCGCGGACCGGAACGAGGCCAACGATGGGTTCGGCACGAAGAACCAGTCGGCCCTGACGTTCACGGGGGAGCAGGCCTCGGTCCGGACCATCGCCCACTGGGAGGCGGCCCACCGGAACGCCCTCGCGGATGAACCCCAGCTTCGGGGCCTCATCGAGAACGAGCTTCTGTACGGCCTCCGCCTCGTCGAGGACGACCAGATCCTCAACGGCACGGGGACCGGCCAGGACCTCCTGGGCATCCGCAACGTCCCGGGCATCCAGACCTACGCCTGGAGCGACGGGGCGACGGCCGCCGAGAACGGGACCGCCGACAACAAGGCGGACGCGCTCCGGCGTGCCATGACCCTCGCGCTCCTGGCGTACTACGAGCCGACCGGCGTCGTCCTCCACGATGGCGACTGGGAGGACATGGAACTCCTCAAGGACGACAACGGCCAGTACCTCCTGGCCCTGTCGATCGCCATGGGCGGGGAGCAGAGGGTCTGGCGGTCACCGGTCGTCACCACGCCGGCCATGGACGAAGGCTTCGGCCTCGTCGGGGCCTTCGGCATCGGTGCCCAGTTGTACGACCGTGAGGAGGGCAACATCCGGATCGCGGAGCAGCACTCCACATTCTTCGTGGAGAACGCGATCGTGGTCCTGGCGGAGGAGCGTCTGGCCCTCGCCACGAAGCGGCCCGAGGCCTTCGTCGAGGTCGAGTTCGACGCCGCGCCGGCCTAGGCCACCCAGTTCCGGTTGGACCCGGCCAGGAGAGGGACCCCTTCGGGGGTCCTTCTTCGCGTGTTACCATCCCCGGTTGAGACCCACCGACTCCAAGGAGACCTCCCATGCTCACCGACGAACAGGGGAACGCCATCCCCGCCGACGATCCCCGCCTCCCGTCCGCCGCCGATCTCGACGCCCTCCGGTCCGAGGTCGAGAAGTTCGCGAACGTGGTCGAGGCCAACGGGGGGACGATCGGCCCCCTCCTCGACATCCAGGCCCAGGTGGAGACCCTCGTCTCCCTGTTCGTGCCCCCCGACCCCGAGGCCACCGTCCGCCGTCTGTTCGACGTCCGGGTCCAGGAGAGGAAGCGGGACGTCCTCATCTCCATCATCAAGGAGATGCAGGAGGCCCGGACCCCGCGCCTCGTCATCCCGACCGGCGGCCAGTCCGTCCCCCTCGACCCGAACCTCCTCCGTGGCCCTCGATGACGTCCCGCCGTGTCCGGCTTGTGGCGCGCCCCAGGGAGCTTGTGGACCCCGGGATGGGTCCACGGATGTTCCCGACCACGTAGCCTTCTCGGAATGGTCGCGTGAGTACCGACCCCCAGCAGAGAGGAAGCCCACCATGGCCGATGTCGTAGCGTCGGAGCGGATCTTCGAGAAGGTCCGCATCCCCCGATCGAAGACCCGGACCCGGAAGGTCCTCCGGTACACCCCGGGCCAGGTGATCCCCTCCGAGGTCGCCAAGGCCCTCGGGGTCCGCAAGGACGGGACCCAGAAGAAGGTCCCTACGTCCGACGACGCGACCGGCGTGGTCCCCCTCCAGAACAAGGTGGCCGGCCGATGAGCCTCCCCGACAACGCCCCCGCCAAGAACGCCGGGACCGAGGACTGGCAGGCCTACGCCGGCTCCCTCGGGATCGAGGGCGCGGACGAGATGTCCCGGAACGAGGCCATCGACGCGGTCGAGACCGTCTTCGCCACGCCCGACGAGGCCACGGATTGGGACGAGGACGGCCCGGTCTTGGAGAAGAAGTCCGCCCCCTACTTCGACCTGTAACCCCCGCCGGCCACGCCGGCCCACGCAAGGAGACCCACCCATGCCCAAGCCCCCGACCGCGTCCGCGAAGGACGCCCTCCTCCAGACCCACGGCCTCAACCTGGGTTCCGGACCTCACTACGCGGAGGGGTGGGTCAACGTCGACCTCCACGATCCGCCCGACGAATGCCGGCCCCCGGACGTGAAGGTCTCGGTCTTCGACCTGGCCGACCAGTTCCCGGAGGACTCCTTCCAGGCCGCCTACGTGGGCCACTTCCTCGAACACCTGGAATGGTCCCGCATCCCCGAAGCCCTGGACCAGGTCGCCCGCGTGGTCCGCCCAGGCGGGACCGTCATGGTGGTCGGCCCTTGCATCGTCCGGGCCGCCATGACGAAGCAACCGGACTGGCTCATCGAGGCGATCCTGGCAGACCCCCGGACCGAACCAACCGGTCACGGCCACGCCTGGACGCCGACGGCCGCCCTCACGTTGGAGGCCGTCCAGTCGGTCTTCCCCGACGCCTTCACGGTCCCGATCGTCTCCGTGGCCAAGCCCGCCTGGCCCAACCCGTCCACGGCCCCCTGGCAGACCGCCGTCCAGGCCCAGGTCCCAGGATGAGTGCCCGCCGGTTCAAGGTCACCGGGGGGTCCAGGACCTTCCGGACGAACGACAAGACGAAGGCCCGCCTCCGGGCCAAGGCGATCGCGGCGGAGGGCAAGACCTCCGAGGTTCACCGAGTCCTGACCGGGAAGGTGATCGCCCGGTTCACTCCGGACGTGACGTTCCCGATGGGGTGGCGCGAGGAACGGTTCGAGTGAAGATCGGACTGGCCACGTCGGACTGGAGCTTCGCCACCGAGAAGCCCTCCCTGGGTGGCGCGGGGTGGTACCGCCTGGGCCTCCCGGGCCGCCACATCCTGGACGCCTTCGAGGTCTTCGAGGGGACCCTGGTCTTCGACCAGACCGCCGGGGTCTTCGGGGTCCGGTCGTGGCCCGACCACCCCGAAGGCGAGGCCACCATCCAAGTCCCGGACCTCATCGTCCTCCAACGCTGGATGTTCGCCTCCATCGTCGAGGAGACCCGGGTGGCGAAGGCCGCCGGCCAGGTCGTGGTCCAGGACGTGGACGACCACTTCTGGGCCTTGGACCCGAAGAACCGGGCCGCCCAGGTCACGGACCCCCAGGTCAACCCGATCGAGAACCGGGAGTGGTACATCCGGGGAATCCGGGAAGCGTCCGCCGTGACCGTCTCTACGCCGGCCCTCGAAGACGCCCTTCGTCAACAGGGGGTGAAGTGCCCGATCTGGGTCCTCCCCAACCACGTCGATACCAAGGCCTTCGAGGCGATCAGCCTGGAGCACCTGGAGCTAGGCCGGCAACTCTGCCCCGTGGTCGGATGGGTCGGGGCCACGCCCTGGCGGTCGGGGGATCTGGAGACCCTCCGGGGAGTCCTGGGGCCGTGGGCGCGCCGACACCCCGAGACCATCTGGTACCACGGAGGGGAGATCGAGGGCGCGCCCACCTTCGTCGAGTCGGTCGGCCTGGACGAGGGAGTGGCCACCCACTCGAACCCCATCGCCCCGATCGACGACTACCCCGCCCTGTTCCGTCCCCTCGACGTCGGCATGGTCCCCCTCCGGGACGTGGCCTTCAACCGGTCCAAGTCGTGGGTCAAGGGGATCGAGTACGCCGCCGCCGGGGTCCCGTTCGTCGCCCAGGATCTCCCCGAGTACCGGAAGCTCCAGGAGGACTACGGGATCGGGGTGACCGCCCGCCGGCCCCGAGACTGGGCCAAGGCCCTCGACCTTCTCGTGGACCGTGAGGAGTGGTACGTGGAGGCGGCCTCGAACCTCCGGGCCGTGAAGGCCCTCGACATTCGCCAGGGCGCGCATCGGTGGCGGGACCTGTACCTCGATCTCCTGGCCTCCTCCTAGAATCTAGATTCTAGATAGGTTCCCAACCGGGGTTGACAACTCTGGGAGGACCCCCCATAATGAGGGCATGCAGATCACCGCCGACAACGCCATCAACAATCCAGCCTTCGCCACCTGGGTCTTCTCCCAGGACCGCCAGGGCCGCCTGGCCATCTACTCCAACCTCGCGAGCCGGTCCCTCCTCCGGGGCTTCATCATGGCCGCCTTCATCAAGGAGGCCCCGTCGTTCCGCCGGGACCTCGACGTCCTCATGGGTCGCCGGCCCCGGGCGGCCGCCATCGTCTGACATCCTTCGGACCAAGGCCCCCGACTCTCCCCCGGGTCGGGGGCCTTCTCGCGTACCCTGTCGGCCATGGGTCAGATCATCGACGCGCAAGACCTCGCCGGCTACATGAAGCGGCCCATCGCCGCGGAGTCCGACGAGGCCAACGCGGCGGACGAGATCATCGACGGCCTCGAAGGGGACCTGGAGGCCTACGTGAAGCGGCCCATCGTCCCCACCGCGGTCGTGGACGAGGAGTTCTCCATCTCCCACCGCGGCAAGGTCTTCCTCTCCGCCACGCCTGTCGTCGAGGTCACCGCCGTCTCCTACGACGGGGCGGCCATCGCGAACTTCACCCGGGAGTCCTTCGGCCTGTCCGGCCTGTCGTTCCTCGGGACCCCGCCGGCCATCTCCGGCCAGACCATCCGCCCGATCGTCTCCTACACCGGGGGCCTCCCAGGCGACGATCCCGCCACGAGCTTCGGACGGAAGGCTCGGGGCGCGCTTCTCCGGATCGCCGCCCGAGACTTCAACTGGGTCGTCCGCCAGGACCTCGCCGGGGTCTCCCTCGCCAACGTCGAGGGAACCCAACTCTCCGCCGCCGGGGGCGTGAAGGGTGGACGTGGAGGCTTCATGGAGGACGAGTTGGAGGCCTTCGCCAGGTGGAAGCGGCGGAGGGCGCGTCGATGATCGGGGCCACGGACTCCGTGGTCCTCCTGACGGACGGAGAGGCCGTCGTGGACGCGGAGGGCCGGACGACCCGTCCCGCCCAGGAGACGGCCATCCAGGGGGCCAGGGTGGACGAACTGTCGGCCCGCGACGTGGAGATCGCCGCCCAGGTCGGCCAGACCCACGACATCGCGGTCAAGGTCCCGTCCGGTACCGCGGTCAACGATCGGATGCGCCTCCGGGTCGACGCCCTCGACGACCCCGCACGGCCCAACCTCCTCGGGACCTACACGATCGACGCGGTCCGGACGACGAGGCTCCATCTCCGCCTCCTCTGTTCTAGGACCACGATCCGGGCCTGACGTGGCCGGAGAGTCGGCACGGCTCCAGAAGTCGAACCAGAGGGCGTTGGGGATCGCCACGAAGAACCTGGCGGACGTCCTCGACGGGATCGGGGTGGGCGGGAAGAAGGGCCTCTCCGATGTCGGGGTCCTCGTCTCGAACCGGGTGAAGAAGAACCTCTCCCAGAAGGGGACCGGCCGCCTCTACCAACGCGGAGGGGTCATCCACCAGGCCTCCGCGCCAGGCCAACCCCCCGCCGTCGACACCGGCCGCCTCCGGTCCAGCTACACCTGGAGGACCGGCGAGGACTTCCGGGGCGTCTACGTCGAGGTCGGGACCAACGTGGTCTACGCCCCGTGGTTGGAGTTCGGGACCCGGTACATGCAGGCCCGCCCTCATCTCCGTCCGGCCATCGACGAACTGACGAACCAGATCGTCGCCCTCATCGTCCGCGGCGTGGTCGCGGAGGAGAGGACCCGGGTGGGCCGGCTCCCCCGAGAGATCGCGGCGTAGACGTAGGCTCCCCCCATGGCGACTCTGGGAGGCGAGATCAAGGCCCTGGTGGATGGGGCGGGGACGACCCTGACCCAGACCTACCGGGACGGCCACATCCCCGACGACGCCGCCCTCCCGTACGCGAGCTTCCTCGACCCCGTGTCTGACGTCATCGCCCTCCAGGGGGACGCCCGGACCCTGGCCCGCCGCCGGTCCGTCCAGGTCGACATCTGGTCCGACGAGGGGACCGCGGTGGACGTCATCATCGACGCGGTCGTGGACGCCATCGACGGGGCCGCCGTGACCGAAGGCCTCCGCCTCCGGGTCATCGACGTCGTCCTCGTCCCCGGGCCGGAAGCGGAGGATGACATCATCCACCACGCGATCACGGTCTCCACCCCGCGTCTTCGGTAACCTCTGCTCCGATGACCCGCCTCCCCTTCACTCTGTCGTCCTAGGAGGACACCCATGGCCGCCGCCCACGAGACGATCCTGTTCGACGTCCACGACTTCAAGGTCTACCCCCTGACCTCGAATACCGGGGCCTCCCCGGTCTACGGAGCGGGGATCGACGTCTACGGCATCGCGGAGGTCGGCCTGGACCCGACCCTCGTGACCGCCGAGTTGAAGGGCGATGGCAAGGTCATCGCCAAGAAGGGCAAGCTGGACCGCCTGTCCCTGTCGGCCACCTACGGCCGCCTCTCCGCCGACGTCATGGAGGTCATCATGGCCACCACGACCACCGATGTCGACGCCGACCATGCCCGGATGCGGATGACCGCGGGCGTCTCCCTCCCCTACTTCGGGGCCGCCTTCGTCATCGAGGACGCGGACAACGGGATCGAGGACCTGGTGGTCTCCCTCTACAAGTGCCAGATCACGGGGGGTTCGATCCTGGGCCAGTCGACCGACAACTTCGGCCAACCGGGCATGGAGTTGGAGGCGATCGGCCTGGCCGGAGACGCCCCCTGGCAGAACGTCATGGCGGACATCGACTTCTACAACGAGGCGACCGGGGTTCCGGCGACCCTCCTCGCCGCCTAAGACGTCGAGTCGAGGTCATCGCCCGAGGGGGCCGGCTATGTCCGGCCCCTTCGTCGCGTCTGGGCTACTCTCCTCCCCGGTTGAACCGACTACCCCAGGAGACCCACCGTGTCCGAAGAAGAAGCCCCCGAGGTCGAGGCCGCGCCTCCCGCCTCGCCCCCCAACCCCGACTTCGTCCCGCCCTACATCCTCCGCAACCGCGGCGTCCCGGTCACCCTGTACCGACTCCAGGACGGCACGCTCCCCGAACCGCCCGACGACCTCGACGACGAGGAGGACTGGAACCCGCCGACGCGGAAGGTCCATCTCCGGTTCAACGCCAACCACATCGCGGAGATCGAGGAGGCCTTCGACGGCCTCGTGGCCGACCAGGTGATCCAGACCGAGGAGGGCGAGGTCCGGGAGTCCCGCACCTACTACGGGACCGAGGCCTTCCAGAAGGCCCTCGACGTGAAGCAGAACGCCACGATCCGCCGGGTCCTCGCGATCGCCCTCGATGCGGACGAACAGTCGATGGGCCTGGCGATGATCCCGGACAAGCTCCTCGACTACAACAACGCCGTAGGGGTGGCCTGGTCGATCTCCCAGGGCGTGGACCCTACGGAGGCGGCCAAGATGCTCCACAAGGCCGCCGTCGCCGTCGCCACACACCGCGCCTCCCTGGCGTCCCAGTTGGACGAGATGATGGACGAGGACGAGGAGTAGACCACCGGCTCCCCTGGTCGAACTGGTTGGCCTCCTGGATCTCCGCCGGCCGCCCCATCGCGGAGTTCTGGGAGTCCTCCCCAGCCCAGATCATCCACGCCTTGAAGGCCCACGGCCTCATCAAGAAGAAGGGAACCATCCAGGACGCCCTCGCGATCTTCGGACGCCACCGTGGAGTCCGGGTCCCGAAGCGTCCCCCGCCGTAGTATCCGGGGGGTGACGACGCCGGACGAGGGACGATAGGGATGGCAACCGGCGCGCTCAATCTGCCCACCCTGGTCCAGAAGATCCGCCTCGACGCCGACACGAAGGGGGCGGAGGGCGAGGTCAAGTCCGGCCTCGACCGCGTGGGCGGGGCCATGGTCGGGGTCGGCAAGAAGGCGACCCTGGGCCTCACCGTCCCCATCGTCGCCTTCGGCGCGGCGGGGTTGAAGTCCGCCTCTCAGGTCGAGACCGGCCTACGGGAAGTGAACACCCTGTTCGGCCTCACCGGGAAGGCCGCGGAACAGAACTTCGGGGAACTCCAGGACCTCGTCCAGGGCCTCTCCGCGGACGTGGGCATCGCCCAGGATGTCCTGACCCAGGGCCTCTACAACGCCATCTCTGCCGGCGTCCCCAAGGACAACGCCTTCGAGTTCATGCAGATCGCCTCGAAGGCCTCCGTGGCCGGCGTGACCGACGTGAACACCGCGGTCGACGGCCTCACGTCGATCATCAACGCGTTCGGTCTCGACATGAGCGATGCGGAGGGCGTGGCGGACTCGATGTTCGCCGCGGTCCAGGGTGGCAAGACCACGTTCGAGGAACTGTCCGCCTCCATCTTCAACATCGCGCCCGCCGCCGCCGCCTCGAAGGTCTCGATGCAGGAGGTCAACGCGGCGATCGCCACCCTGACCGCCTCCGGTACCCCGACCGCCGTGGCCACGACCCAACTCCGGGCCGCCCTCACCGGCCTCCAGCGTCCCTCGGAGGACCTGGACAAGGCCTTCCAGAAGGTGGGCTTCGCTTCGGCCCAGGCGGCCCTGGAGGAGAAGGGCTTGGCCTTCGCCCTCGGGGTGGTCAAGGACGCCTCCCAGGGCAACAACGGCACCCTCACCGAACTCCTGGGGTCGGTCGAGGCCGTGTCCGCCGCCAACGTCATCGCCGGGACCTCGGTCGACAAGATGACCTCCGAGATGGAGCGTCAGGCCAACGCGGCAGGGGCGACGGAGACCGCCTTCACGGAGATGGAGAAGTCCAACTCCCGGAAGATGGAACGGTTGAAGGTCACCTTCCAGAACATCTCCATCGCGATCGGCAACGCCCTCCTCCCCGTGGCCGGAGCGATCGCGGACAAGCTCCAGATCATCGCGGATGGGTTCTCGAAACTGTCACCCGAGATGCAGAAGGTGGCCGGCATCGCCCTGGCCGTCACCGCGGCCGCCGGCCCCATGCTCATCATCTTCGGGAAGCTCGCCCAGGCCTTCTCCGCGGTCAAGGCCCTCATGGCCGCCGGGGGAATCCTCGGTCTCGGGCCGGCCATCCCGATCATCGCCGCCGTCGCCGCGGGTGGGTTCCTCATCTACAAGAACTGGGACAAGGTCAAGCCTGTCCTGGAGAGCGTGGCCGGCGTGGCGAAGCAGTTGTTCGACATCCTGTTCCGCGGCGACTTCAAGGGCGGTCCCCTGGCGGAGGACTCCAAGATCGTCGACCAGGCCTTCAAGCTCCGGGACGCCGCGTTCGAGGCCGCCGCCATCGCGAAGCAGTTGTTCGACGTCCTGTTCAAGGGGGACTTCAAGGGTGGCCCTCTCTCCGAAGACTCCCCGGTCATCGACGGGGCCTTCAAGATCCGGGACGCCGCCTTCAAGGCCGCCGACGTCTTCAAGACCGACGTCCTCCCGATCCTGGAGAAGGTTGCCGGCTTCATCAAGGACAACGCGAAGCCCATCCTCATCGGCCTGGGGGTCGTGATCGCCGGCCTGGTCGCCCCCATCGCAACCTCGGTTGCGGCCTTCGTCCTGGCCTACCAGAAGATCGAGACCTTCCGGAACGTCGTCAACTCGGTCGTCTCCTTCATCGTGGGGACCGTCGTCCCGGCCCTCGTGAACTTCGCGTCCGCCGTGGCCGAGAACGTGGGCAAGCTCATCGCCTACTTCCAGAAGATCGCGCCCGACGTGAAGGAGGCCCTGGGCCATGTCGTCGCGGTCATCCAGGTCGTCATGGGCATCGTCCGGACGATCATCGAGACGGTCCTGGGCGTAGTGGCCGCCCTCTGGAGGGCTTGGGGGGACGACATCTGGTCGATCGTCCAGGCGATCTTCAAGGGCATCCAGGAGTTCATCAACGCGACCCTCGACGTGATCCGCGGCATCATTCAGACCGTTCTGGCCGTCATCAACGGGGATTGGGGGAAGGCCTGGGATGGGGTCCTCACGATCCTCCGAGGAGTCTGGGACGCCATGTTCGGGGTCATCCGGGCCGCCGCCTCGACCATCGCCTCCCTCCTGGGCGGGATCGTCTCCACCTTCGGGGAGGTCTTCCGCCCGGTCGGCAACTTCCTCCACACCTGGGTCGTGACCCCGATCGAGAACCTGGTGGGCTTCATCTCCAAGCTCCCCGGTCGGATCTCGTCCGCCGCCTCCGGCGCGTTCAACGGTCTCCGCGAGGCTTTCAAGTCCGCCGTCAACTTCATCATCCAGGGTTGGAACCGCCTGGAGTTCAAGATCCCAGGCTTCGACCCTCCCGGTCCTGGCCCGAAGTTCTCCGGCTTCACGATCGGGACGCCGAAGATCCGGGAGCTTGCCTTGGGTGGCCGGTCCGTTGCCGGCCAACCGTTCATCGCGGGCGAGGGCGGCCGGACCGAACTGGTCGACCCAGGCTTCTCCGGGTCCGCCCAGGTCCTCAACGCCAACCGGACGGAACGCCTCCTCCGCCAGATCGCCGGGAACGGGGCCGGCGGCCAGGCCGGCAATCTGTTCCAAGCGAAGATCGAGACCGTCGACCGCCGGTCCGGGGAACAGTTGGGTCGAGACCTGGCCTGGGGTTGGGCGTCCGCCCAAGGGCAACCACTCGACTACGAATCCGCGGGAGTCTGACCATGGCCGTCACCGAGAACGGACATTGGGAGATCGGTGGGGTCTTGTTCGGACCCGGCACCCCCTACGGGACTGTCACAGTCCAAGGCCTCGGGGTCCCTGACTCCAAGACCCTCGACTCGGACCCGGCCTACGGGGATGGCGGCCTGGCCGGTCCCGACTTCCTGTCCGTCCGGGAACTGGTCTTCCAATGGGACGTCGATCTCGACCCCGACGACCCGGACTCCGACGAGATCGTCCAGGCGATGACGGGGGTCTTCCGACCAAGGAACGCCCGCGAAGACGTGGTCGTCGCCTCCTACCGACGATGGGGCCGCAACCGTCGATTCCTGGGGAGGCCTCGGGGTCTCATCCTCCCGTGGGACGCGGACTTCTTCATCGGGGCCGGACGCGCCTCGGGTCGGTTCGTCTGCCACGACCCCGTCTCCTACGACGACGACGCCTCCGACGTCACGGACTCGGGAACCTTCGACGTCGAGAACGCCGGCAACTATCCGGTCTGGCCAACCGTGGTTGTCACCGGTCCAGGGACGACCGTCGTCCTCACGAACGAGGAGACCGGCGAAGACGTCACCCTGGTCGACCTCCCGGGTGACGCCACCGTCGACTTCAAGGCCCGGTCCGTCATCGTGGGAGGGACCGACGAGTACGGTACGGTCCAACCTTCCCCCCAATGGTGGCAACTCCAACCGGGGGTGAACTCCCTAACCATGACGGGGGCGTCCAGCTTCTCGGTCCAGTACCGATCCGGATGGGCAAGCGCATAGAAGGAGAACGCCGATGTCCATGACCGACTACCTGGAGAACAAGGTCCTCAACCTCGTCCTCCGGGCCACGGCCTTCACCGCCCCCGCCGGGGTCTACCTGGCCCTGTTCACCGACGCCACGACCGACGCGGGTGGAGGGACCGAGGTCGACGGGGGTAGCTACGTCCGCAAGGTCGTCTCCTTCACCGCGCCGGCCACGCCGGGGGTCTCCGAGTCGACGGCCGAGGTCCGCTTCACGAACATGCCCGCCGGTACGGTCACCCACGCCGCCCTGTTCGATGCAGTCTCCTCGGGGAACATGCTTCTCCACGCCGCCCTGACCGCCCCCAAGACCCTCACGGCCGGCGACAACCTCGTCTTCAATGCCGGCGACATCGACGCCATCTTCACCTGACCATGGCCCGCATCCGCCTCAACTTCGTGACCGGCACGGTCGAGGACAACCCCCTCACCGACGCGGCCACGACCCTCACGTCATCGGGCCTCACCGACCTCCCGACCATCGCGGACCCCGACATCGCGGTCATCATCCTCGACCCGGACGGAACGCCCGAGATCGTCCACGTCACGGCCCACACGGCCGCGGCGGACACGGCCACGATCCTCCGAGGCCAGGAGGGAACCGTTGCCCTGGAGCACGCCTCCACGACGCCCTGGCGACACGGACCCACCGCGGACGACTTCTCGGACGTCTCCATCTCCGGGGACGTCCTCCAGGTCGTGGTCTGGGACGAGGGGGAGGAGGCCTACCCCGACCGCCCAGCGGAAGCCCTCGTGGTCCGATACATCGGCCCCGTCGAACCGTTGGACTGGGAAGCGATCGACGAGTGGCGCGTCTACGGAGACCCGCCCCCCGTGGACCCGGACGCGGTCGGAACCCTCGCCCAGTGGTTGAAGGCCGACGCCATCGGTGGACTCTCCGGAGGGGACCCGGTCGCCACCTGGACGGCCTCGACCGGCAACAACGCCACCCAGGCGACCTCCGGCAACCGCCCGACGTACCAGACCGCGGTCGTCAACGGCCACCCGGTCGTCCGATTCGACGGTACGGACGACTACCTGGAGTTTGCCGGCCTGGGGGCCGCCCTCACCGAATACACGATCCTCGCCGTCGTCAAGCCCGACACCTACTCCGGAGAGAGGACCGTTCTCTCCCAGGACGCCACCGGCTTCTCGAACGACCTCCTGTTCGGCATCGACCCAGAAGGGGCTAACACCGTCAACGATCGGTGGGGAGCTTCCGTCCAGAACACGAGCACCCGGACGACCGTGGCCGGCACGACCGTTCCGGATACCACCAACTTCGAGATCGTTGGCCTCCGCTACAACGGGAGCCTCCTCGAACTCCTCCGCGGATCGGTCGTCGATAACACGGCCAGTCCCGCCGGCTACAACGTGGCCAACCGGACATGGAACATCGGCCGTAACCCCGGGGCCAACCTCCGGTTCTTCGATGGCGACATCGCGGAGATCGCGGTCTACTCCACGGCCATCCCCGACTTCGACCTCGGACGCGTGATCGACGGACTGGCCGTCAAGTACGGACTGGCCTGACCGGTGGCCGTCTCCTGGGTCTGGATCGGAGGCCCCGCCCCCTCGGGCGTCTCGGTCGTGGCCGCCCTGTCCGACACCGCGACCTCCTGTCGCCTGGCCGTGTCCGACCGGATTGACATGGCGTCCCCCGTCTTCTCCGACGCCGCCAGTCCCGACGCGGACGACTACGTCCGCCTGTCGATCTCCGGCCTCGACGCCCGGAAGCGATACTGGTGCCAGGTCGAGATCGACTCCGTCTTGGACTCTGGAGTGACCGGGACCTTCCGCACGCTCCCAACCCCGCTGGAACCGACCTCTGTCGTCCTCGATCATGGGTCATGCAACGACGAAGGGTCGACTCACGCGATCTGGGACAACATCCGGGTCCACAACCCCGACGTCTTCGCCCACCTTGGGGACCTCCAATACCGCGACATCTCGACCGCCAACGAAGCCTTGTTCGTCGCCGGGTACGAGGGCAACATGGCGTCGGCCAAGATGGCCGCCATGTCCCGATCCATGCCCTGGGTCTACCTCTGGGACGACCACGACTTCGGCCCCGACAACTCGGACGGGGAGGACGTCACGGTCGCGGTTGCAAACAGCGCGTATCGCAAGATGGTCCCCCATCTGTCTCTGCCCGAGACCACCGGAATCTGGCAAGCCTTCCCCCTCGGACGCGTATGGGTCATCGCCACCGACCTCCGATCCTTCCGGTCCCCCAATGAGGACACGGATGACGCCTCGAAGACGATGATGGGGGCGACCCAGAAGGCTTGGTTCAAGAACCAACTCACCACGGCCCGCGATGCCGGGTACAAGATGATCGTCTGGTTGAACACCCAGGTCTGGCCCGCCGAAACTGGGGTTGAAACTAGCCTCGGGGGAGACCTCGACCATTGGGGGGAGTTCTCCACCGAGAGGGCCGAGATCGCCCAGTTCATGGCGGACGAGAACGTCCCCCAGGTCATCATCCTGTCCGGGGACATGCACTCATGCGCCTACAAGCTGAACGCCGACCCTGCCGGAGTCGGAGGCTCCGGGCGCATCCACGTATTCCAGGGGGCGTCCCTCGATAGGGGGTCGAACTACCGGGGAGTCGGATGGAATGCCGGACCCTCCGGCGGGCGTGGTCGGTACGGCCGACTTCGGATCGTCGACACCGGCGGCTCGATGGCGGTCCGGTGGCAGGCGGTACTGGTGGACTCGACGACCGGCGCACACACGGTCCTGTTCGGAACAGACTTCACCGTGACCGCCGGGGAACCGATCTATCTGGTCGACGCCGATGGTGGCGAGGCCGTCATGCGCGGACCTGGAGGCCTCCTGGAGGAGACCTTCAAGGGGGGCGGATAGATGAGCTTCGGATCTGGGTCCTACGGCTCCGAGGCCTACGGAGGAGAGGGCGTTCTTCCGGGGGAAGACGTCGAGGCTTCCGTCTCCCTCTCCGGCTCCGCCCCCCTCGACGCCGCGGCGTCCGACGAGTTCCCGGCCTCGGTCTCCTTCGAGGCGACCGTGGACCTCGACCCCACCGCCACCATCGACATCTCCTACGCGTCGGTCGAGTTCCGGTCCAGGGGCCGCATCGGCTTCACCACGCGGATCATCGGAGACCAGTGGTGTCTCGTGTCCGTCGATCAAGACGGGGCGCGCCTGGCCGAGATCGACAACGCCAAGATCACGTCTGTCGTCGATGACCTCAACGGGGAGGGGGCGATCGAGTTCGGCCTGCCCGTCCTCGACCCGAAGGCCCCCCGCCTGCCACCGATGCGCGAGGTCCAGGTCTGGAAGGGTGACACGATCTTGAAGTGGGGGCCAGTCTTCCGACCCCAGGCCAACTCCCGGAGTCTCGCCTTCACCGGGGCCGGCCTGGAGTGGTGGTTCTCCCGTCGACACTTCGGGAAGGCGGACCGGACCAACTACCTCCCGAACGGGGACTTCGAGGACGGCCCCGGTGGATGGCGCATCGGCTACTTCGCTCCGTGGGAACCGTTGGCCAACAAGACCTACACCAACTTCCTCTGGCGGATCTCCCAGGCTCGGGCGATGACCGGCCGGCGATCCCTCTACGTGGAGCAGACCTCATCGACGACGCCGAAGTACGGGGTGGCCGCCGCCCATAGCTTCGTCTGGCAGGTCGATCCCGTGGCCACCCCGGAGGGGGACGTCTGGTCCGCGGTGGCGTACTGCTTCATCCCCTCCGCCAAGTGGCGCGGCCCGAACCTCCAGAAGATGGGCCTCGAACTCGGTCGGTTCTCCACCACGAAGTCGGTGGCGATCACCCCCGAGGGGGGCGGTCCGACAACGAACTACCCTGCCCCCATCGAGACGGTAACGGTCACCCTCGACGAGAACACCCCGCGAGACACCTGGGTCAAGATGGAGGCCACCATGGAAGCTCCACCCACTGGTGAGGCCGAGTTCGTCCAGGTGACCCTGGCCTGTCCGAACGGGGCGATCTACTGGGACCGGGCCGGCCTGGTTCTCGACGAGGCGACCAGGTTCTACGGGGTCGACCAAGCCCAGATCGCGGAGGGGGTTGTCGAACATCTCCAGGACCCCGACTACGACAAGACCGACCTCAACATCGGGACGTCATGCCCGCCGACCGGGGTCATCCGGGACCGCGTGTACCTCCACGCCGAACACGAGAACGGGAAGGGGGCCTTGGATGACCTGACCGACATGAGCGACGGTCTCGACTATTCGGTGGAGATCACCCCGTCCAGGCGGACGTTCACGACCCACTACCCCATGAAGGGGGTCGACCATCTGGATCTGGTCCTGGAGTACGGCAAGAACGTCGAGGACTTCAACTGGGCCTTCGACGGGGCCGTGGCCTCGAACCAGGTCATAACCCTCGGATCGGGCCAAGGGTCGATCCGAGAGGAGGGCGTAGCCACCGACCTCGACGCCCTGGAGGGCGTCTCCTTGGAGGAGGTCTACGTGGCCACCGAGGGGGCGGACATCTCGTCTCTCGACGATCGTGCGGCCGCCCGCCTGGAGATCATCAAGAACCCCGTGATCCTCGAACTCATGTTGAAAGACACGACCCTCGCGGGGATGCTCCGTACCGGGGACCGGGTCCGGGTCCGGATTGACCGCGGGTATGTCCAGGTCGAGGCCTGGTATCGCGTCGTCCGGACAATCCTCAACCCCAGTAGCGACAAGATGTCCGTGGTCGTCAACCTGTTCTACGGAGCCGACTAGATGTCCAACGGCCTCATCCACCCGACCATCCAGGGGTCCATGAAGGACGCCCTCCGCCGGATCGACCTCCTCGAACGTCGCCTCCAACGCCTCCAGAAGAACAAGGCCACCCGCCTCGATTCCTTCGTCCTCGAACGGTCCACGGCCCAGAACCTCGTCTCCTCCTCCGACGCGACGTTGGAGCAATACATCACCTTCGACGGGGGATACCGGACCCCGGACGGGGCCGCTATCGCCTCGTGGGATGCAGGTGAACCCGAGGCCCTACGGATCGAGACCGAGGGGGTCTTCATCATCGGCTTCCAGGTCTCGACGAACGAGGACAACTCTGGCCAACGCGGAGGGGCGCGCTATGCCGACATCTGTGTCAACGACCGCACGGATACCCCATGCTCCGCCGGCCCGATCGCCGGTAACAACATGGGGTCGGTCGACGTCCACCTGGCCTCGTCGATAAACAGGCTTCTCCTCCAGGGCGACAAGCTCTACCTCCGCGTCCTCCAGAACTCCGGCCACGTCAAGCCCACCGGGGCCACCCCGCCGCCCACCCTGTCCGTTCAGTTCATCTCCGCGGACACCGTCCAGTTCTGACGTCCACCGCGGTTGGTACCCTTCCGAGGGAACCCAACCCCCAGGAGGACCCACCATGTCCGAGACGGACGACCTTCCCGAGTCGCGCTGGACCGTGGAGGAAGCAGACCCCGAGGTCGACTCCCCGCCCGAAGACCACCACGCTCAACCTGACGAGGACCCGCCGGATCTCCCTCCCCTCGACGAGGCCGAGACCTGGGGCCAGTCATGACCGCCGCCTCCCGCGGGTGGGGACCCGGTTGGCCCAACTGTCAATGGTCGAACTTCGTCACCCTCACCCGGGCCGATGACCTCCGACTCCCCGTCCATCGGGGCGTGGCCGATCTGGTCGGCCTCATGGTCGACCTGACCGAGGCCGGGACCGGCTACGACATCAAGGCCGGCCAGTCCTGGGGGGCCGCCTGCCGCGCCATCTCCGGGACCTCAACCCCGTCCAACCACTCCTGGGGCCTGGCGGTCGACGTCAACGCCCCCTCCAACCCCTACGCCTCCGCCGCCTGGCATCGACGGAACGCGAGAGGGACCCGCCCCTTCGGCCTCGCGATCGTGTGCGACATCCCCCAGAAGGCGGTCGAACTCTGGGAGGGCCACGGCTTCCGGTGGGGTGGCCGGTACGTCTCGAAGCCCGACCCCATGCACTTCGAGTTCATGGGGACGCCGGCCCAGGCGGCCCAGTACGCCGCCAACCTCCGGGCCTTCCTGTCCGCCGCCGGATCGCCGGCCCCGAAGCCCCCCCCCCCCCCCCACC